>Ga0318496_10000925_pt1 | contig 11106 bp, 12 predicted proteins | sample GRESIP109b1f22_FD_203296 | JGI IMG/M metagenome (GOLD analysis project Ga0318496, IMG submission 203296) | Tropical soil microbial communities from Luquillo Experimental Forest, Puerto Rico - GRE.SIPMG.109b1f22 | ecosystem: Environmental > Terrestrial > Soil > Tropical forest > Bulk soil... | reverse complement strand
GCTCCATCTGCACGCCTGGACCCTCCGGTTTCCCGATCCGCCGCCCGGGACCCTTCCCCGTCGTCTCGAATGCCCACCCCCGCCGGGGTGGCCCCGACCGACCGCGGACGGTTGACCTAGCGACGCAGCTCGTCCCAGAGCCCGATGTCGGCGCGTCCTCCCACTTGGCGCTCTCCGGCTTCCAGGAGAGGGCTGTACACGGAAGGAACCCAAGGACCGCGTCCGGGAGGTGCCGGAGGGAGGCGGCGGCGCTTCCACCACGAGGCCTGGGCGTTCTCGCGCGACACCCGCGCGGCGGAGTCGGCCTCGGCACGCGAAGCCCGGAAGACGGGGTCGCACCGCCGGTTCCCGAAGGCGTCGGGCAGGGAATCGGCCTTCCAGTTCCCCAGACCGGACGGGCCGCGCACGACGGGGGTTCCGCGTTGCCCCCAGAACAGCGAGGTCTCCACCCGGGCCAGACCGGTGCCCGAAAACCGGATTCCGTCGCCTTGCCCGTCCAGGAACAGGCACGATCGGATTTCGGGTGCGGATCGCTCCGATGCGACGTCGGCGACCCGCGTGCGGGAGAACACGGAGTGGGAGATCCGCGGAGCGGCTCCACCCGCCACGCCCAGTCCGATCCCGCAGTCCTCGACCACCGCGTGGTCGATGCCGGCGGCTCCGGCCGAGACGTTGATGCCCACCCGCGCCCGGCGCACCTCGAACCAGCGCAGGGAGACTTCGCCCTCGCCCGCTCCGACCACCTGGATTCCGTCCCAGGGGAGATCCGAGCCCTCGGCGACCGGGCGCAGCACCACCGGGTCGCGCCAGGTGCCGGCGATCCGCAGGGTCCCGCCCGCCACCAGCAGGGCGGGAGAGGAGGGACTTCCCGACGAGTCGCGACAGGAATTGTCCGGATCGGCGACCACGAGCGTCCCCGGGGGGAGATCCAGCCGCTGTCCGGGTCCGATCACCACGCGTCCCCCCAGGCGCAACGCGCCTTCCTTGGGGTTCCACCGCACGAAATCGCGGGGGAGGGGGCCGCAGAAGCGATCGGACGCGGTTTTCCGCCGGGGTTCCGCGCGCGTTGCCCGGGTGGGCGCGAGGGTGCTCTCGCGGACCGTCCGCGGGACGGTGGAAGGGATCCCGGAGTCGGCGCCCGTCGGACTCCGGTCCGAATCGCGGACGGAGGTCGAAACCGGATGGAGGGTGTCGCCGCCCGGTGCGGGCACCGGTTCCGCAGGCTTCGCGGTTTCCGAGGATGCGGTGACCTCCGGACCGGTCGCCCCCGGCTCGGAGGGTTCGGCGGTCCAAAGCAAGGTCGCGGCCAACGCGGCGAAAATCGTTTCCACGGAGGGGATTCTACCACCGTGGTCGGCTCCGGGGCTCGACGGATCGGGCGGCGCCGTCGTGGAGCTATCTTGTGAGCCTTCCCACACACCCCAATCCACACACCACAAAGGAAGTGTCCCATGGCGATCACCAAGGTCTGGCTCGACGAAACCGAGAACGAGTGCACGATGTGCGGCGCCTGCGAGGCCGTCGTCGACGCGGTCTTCGCGGTCCCCGAGAAGATGGTCGTGAAGAACGGCGTCGACTTCGCCAAGTACGAGGCCGAGATCAAGGAAGCCGCCGAAGGCTGCCCCGTGGCCACCATCGCCTTCGAGGTCGACGGCTCGGGCAAGCGCGCCAACAACTACTGAGATCGCATCCCGCCCCGTGCAGGGGAAGGGACCGTGTCTTCCGACCGTCGGCGCCTTCGGGGTGCCGGCGGTCTTTTTTTTGCCGGGAAGCTGGACGCCGGGGGGCGAGAATGCGATCCTCGGGGTCTGGAGGTTCCCAGCCATGTCCTTTCCCAGAGCCGCGAGCTCCTCTTATTTCGCCGTCCCCAAATTCAGTCGGGGAGACCTCGAAGAGGTCATGAAGACCATGCGTCCCCACGATGTCGGCGACCTTTCCTACGACGTCCCCCTTCCGTTCTTTCCCTTTCCCGGGGAGAGGGGGGCCGACAGCCCGGTCAGTCTCCGGGACCTGTTGGAATCGTCCCGCTGACCTTCCGCAACCGCCCCCGGTAGCGATCCAGGGGCCCTTCGATTCCCCGCCGCAACGCCTCGGCCAGAAGAAGGGAGATCCCGATCGCGATCGGGGCCTTCCAAGCCGTTTCCACCCGCGCAACCAGACCCACCGCGAGGATGTGCACCAGGTAGACCGGGTACGAGAGGTCGCCCAGGATCCGATCGGCGCGGCAGTTCCGTGTCGCCGCGAAGAGGCCGGGGAGAATCCATGCCCAGAGCGGCAGGAAGACCAGGGCGGCCCAGTGCGCACCGATGGCCCTGTCGACGCGGGACTGGACGACCGCGATCGCGAGGAAGAGGCACAGGAGCAGGATGGTGCGCGGTGCGAACGCGCGCGGGAGGCGGTAGGCGGTCCTTCCGGGGATGGATTGCACCAGCATCCCCAGGGCGAACAGGCCGATCTCGAAGGGAAGGAAGCGATTGTCCCACGGATCGCGACCCAACCCGAAGAAGGCGTATCCGACGATCCGCGCCGTTGCAGGCAGGATCACCAGGAGGAGCAGGCACCGTCGGTTCCATCGCCACAGCCACGGGACCATCAGATAGAAGACGACCTCCATGGCCACCGACCACATCTGGGGCAGCAGGAGCAGGCGGTGGAGAGGAGCCGGGTCCTGCCAGAAATCGGCGCAGAACCACAGGCCGCTTCCGGCCTTCCCCGCGAGGAACATCAACCAGTCCTGGCCGACCAGGAAGACGTTCGAGATCGCGGCCAGGATCGCGGCGGGCCATCCGTTGACCCGCAGGCTGTCGCGCCAGGGCTCCAGGGCCTGCCAGTGTCCGCGCAGGTGACCCGAAGCGATCGAGAGGCAGAACACCGTGCCCAGGACGGTCCACGCCGGCACGTAGATCCGCAGGAAGCGGCTGCGCAGGAAGGAGAGGGTGTCGGGGTACCGGTCGCGGACCAGCGACATGTTGAAGCCCGAGATCAGGAAGAAGATCTGGACCGCCTCCGTGCCGGAATGCGTCGGAAAGGGGAGCGCGGAGGAATGGGCCACCACGACGCACAGGGCGAGGTAGAGGCGCAGTGCACCCAACCGGCTATTCCCCCGATTCCCCTCCCAGGACCTGCCGCACGGCCTGGGCGAGTGGGGGAATGGGCGTGCGCGCCGCGAACTCGTCGGCGTCCAGCCATCCGAACGCGTCGTGCTCCTCGGAGAGGCGGACCTCCCCGGCCTTCCAGTCGGCGAGGTAGTAGACGATGAGCATGGGCACGCCGGCCCGCTCGGAAACGTGGGCCGAGAGCGGCCTGGGGTGGACTTCGACCTCCAGCCCCGATTCCTCGAGGATCTCGCGCCGCACGGCGTCCAGCGGGGATTCGCCGGGCTCGATCCGGCCGGAGAGGGCCTCCCAGATCCCGGGCGAAGCGTCCTTGGTGAGGGCCCGCCGCAGCGAGAGGATGGTCCCGTCGCGGCGCACCAGGGCGCAGACGGCGGCGACGAAGCCGCTCACTTCACGTGCAGGTCGTCGCGACCGGTCTTGGTCGAGGCGTCGTACCCGTTCTCCTGGCGGCGGATGTTCACATCGTTCTTGAGCACGTAGAGCCGGTGGACCTCGCGGGCGTCCAGGCCGGAGGCCAGGGCGAGGGAGATCCAGAAGTGGAGCAGGTCGACGATCTCGACCCGGATGGCGTCCAGGTCGAGCTCCTGCTTGGACCACCACTTCCAGGGGATCTCCTCGGACAGTTCCCGTCCCTCCTCCTGGAGGGCGCGCAGGTAGTTGCCGAGCCACTTCGCGGTGTCGGATCCCGGGGCGACCCGCCCGTTCCGCGCGGCGGCGAGGAGCGTGGTGGTGGACAGGACCTGTCCGTCCTGGCCGCGCAGGTCCCGCTTGGCGAAGATGCCGTCGTTGAGGGAGCCCTGGAGCGCGAAGAGGTCCTCGAGGAGGTCGGCGGGGCGGCCGGGGGCCTCCACGGTCAGGCCTCGGCCCGGGCGCGCGCGAGCTTCTCCTGGGTGCGCTCCTCGGCCTGGCGCCGGTCGGTCTCGCCGGACCAGTCGACCCGCAGGTGCTTCCACAGGTGCGGAACGTGCGGGGCCACGGCGCGGGCCATGCGGTGCGCCACCTGGCGGTAGCTCTGGTGGCCCGAGGGACCCGAGCGCAGCTCGACCAGGTAGGCCCACTGGCGCAGGTCCATGGCGCAGGTCCAGGCGCAGTGGTGGCCCAGGCAGGCGAGGTACTCGGCGTCGAAGGGACGTTCGTTCGCCACCCGGTCGTGGAATTCGGTGGCGCGGTCCATCGCGCGGCGGTAGAGGTCCAGGGCCTCGCCCAGCTCCGGGTGGAGGAGCTCGTCGGGCACGGAGTAGCCCAGGCGCGTCGCCGGACGCGCGCGCAGCTGCAGGCCCACGCGGTGGCGCTGCAGGTCGCGCCAGGCGCCGAAGTCGAGGACCAGGTCGAACCCGATCTGCCCCACGGCGAATTCCTTGGGCCAGTCGTCGTGCGTCCCGCGCGGGCCCAGCGCCGCCTCGGCGATGCGGGAGGCCAGGGCGTCGCCGCCGGCCAGGATCCGCTCGCGGAGGGTCGCGACGGGCAGGAGGGTCCTCTCGGTGGCCGAGAGCGCCGCGGCCAGGGCGAGGGTCTCGATGTCGGGGCTGATCCAGGCCAGCGAGACCGACGGCTCGACCGCTTGGACAGGATCCGTCCAATCCGGTCCGGAGACCAGGTCGGCGAGGGGGCCGGAGGTCCTCTCCAGGTAGGGATTGGCCTTGACGTGCTTGAGCAGGCCGGGATTGAGCTTGACGGCCTGGTCGCGCATCTTCTCGCCGATCGAGCGGATCTCGCCGTGGGGAGAGGCGAGGAGCGCCGAGACGTGCCGTTCGGTCTCGCGGCTGGGCAGGGTGGCGCCCAGCGAGGTGCGCACCGAGCAGGGGAGGAGGTACCGGGCCACGTCGAAGGCGCGGGCGTGGGCCGTGCGCTTCCAGGCGGCTTCGGTCTTGAACTCGCGCCGCAGCAGGTGCATCTCGAAGTGGATCTTCAGGCGGTCGAGCAGCTGGTGGTAGGCCACCATGGTCTGCCGTCCCTGCCAGCGGGTCTCCTCGCCGTAGGCGCTGGAGAGGAGGTCGGGGGAGTAGACGAGGGTGTCGCCGGAGAAGTCGAGGTAGCGGGTGCTCTTCTCCTGGAAGGCGCCCAGCTGGCTGTGCTCCAGGAGCTTGGCGGCGCGCTGGCTCACGTTCTCCAGGGCGAAGCGGTCGACCGAGCTGTCCTTGAGGCTGTTGTGGCCGTACTCCACGGCCCACTTCGACATGAAGTCGGAGGCTCGCTTGAGCGCGCCGTCCAGCACGGGCAGGCGGCTGCGCGCCACGGCGTCGGCGAGTTCCTCGATCCCGGGCGCGTCCTCGTCCTTCTCCTGGATGTCCTGGAAGATCTGCAGGAAGCGGTCGCGCATCGACTGCTGGGATCGGCTGTAGCCGCCCTCGAGGAAGGCCCACAGGGCCATGGGCATGGAGTCGGTGGCGCAGTAGACGTCGGAGTCGGTGCTCGTGAAGAAGTGGCGCAGGAACACCTCCTGCGCGGTCGTGTAGCTCACTTGCCCTCCTGGTAGCGCGTCTTCCAAACGGCGTCCTCCAGGCGAAGCCTCGCCTGGGCGGCCCAGTAGCTGCCGGGGTACTTGTCGATCACGCCCTTCCATCCCGCGGTGGCGTCGCCCTTCGCGGTGCGCGCGGAGGCGTTGGCGCACTGGTAGGCGGCCCAGGGCGCCTCGGTGGAACGCGGCCAATCCTTCAGGACCTCGGAGTAGACCGCGGCCGCGGCATCGGGCTTTCCGGCGTTCCACAGGAGGTCGGCCTCCGAGACCGCCATCTCCAGGCAGGCGTTGGACCGGTCGCAACCCTTGCGGGCCTCGGCGAGCGGCTCCAGGGCCTGCTGGGGCTGGTTCGCCCGGTTCGACTCCAGGACCATCCGCAGGGCGAGGTTCCTCCGCTGGCGCGGTTCGGACTCGGCCTGGAAGGCGAGCTTGAGGGCGGCCACCGATTCGGCGTGCTTGCCCGAGACGCGCAGGGCCTCGGCGAGGGCCGACTGTCGGGCGGATTCCGTCCAGAGCGATCCCTTGGTCGCCACGGGAAGCGGGCCCAGCACGGCGGCCGCCGAGTCGGCCCGGCCGGCCCGCAGCCAAGCCACTCCCTGCACGAACCGCGCCTGGTCGGCGGCGGGGTGGTTGCCGTGTTCCTTGAGGAAGGTCTGGGTCTGGGCGATCGCGTTCGTGGGAAGGCCCATTCCCGAGTAGACCACCGCCGCGGCGAGCGGAACGAGGTCGGCCGCGGGGGCGGAGCTCTGCTTGATCTTGATCTGGTCGAGGGTGGAAAGCGCCAGGTCGTGGTTGCCCTGGGCGTTCTGGTGGGCGGCGTCGTCGAGCATCTTCCCGGCCGCCGAGCCGTCGCCGGAGGGCATGCGCAGGTCGGGCGCGGCCCAGGAGTAGCAGGCGCGCAGCGAGTCGGGGAGCGGTGGAGGCGCCGTCTCGGGGTGGACCGGAGCGACCGGCTTGGGCGGCTCCGCGGCCGCCTTCTTGTCGATGGGCTTGGGCTCCTCCAGGCGGGCGCGGGCCTCGGCGGCGAACTCGCCCTTGGGGGCCATCTCGACGGACTTGCGGAAGGCGGCCTTGGCGTCGGCGGCCTTGCCGCGCGCTTCCAGCGAACGACCGAGCCAGTACCAGGCCGAACCGCCCACCTCCTTGTCGGAGGTGGCCTTGCGGAGGTTGAACTCCGCCATGTCGTGCTTCTTCTCCTCCAGGCGCATGACGCCGGCGTAGTAGTAGGCCTCGGCCGTGGGCTTCTTGCGGATGACTCCGCGGAGGATGTCGAGGGCCTGGTCGCGCTTGCCGCCCTTCCAGAGTTCGACGGCCTTCTTCACGTCGGCGGGATCGGAGCTGGCGACCTGGACCGCCTTGGGGGCCGAAGTGGGAGGAGGAGCCTTCTTTTCGGCCTTCTCCGGTGTCGGTGCGGAGGCCTTCGTGGTGTCGGGGGCCGGAGCCGCCTGTCCCAGCGAGACCAGGATCTTCTGGATCCGCCCCTCGGCCTCGGCCTGGTCGGGACCCTGCGAGATCTGGGCGGCGCGGCGCCATTCCACCAGGGCGCGCTGGGGATTGCCGGACTTCTCCACGGCGGCGGCCAGCCCCTTCTGGGCCCGGACCCCGGTGGGGTCCAGGCGCACGGCGCGGGAGAAGTCCCCCACGGCGGCGGCCAACTGTCCGGCGGCCAGGCGCGTTTCGGCGAGTTCGGTCCAGGTTCCGGACTGGGTGGGGTTCTCCTCGAGGGCCTTCTGGTACTCGGAGATGGCGGCGGTGTGCTGCCCGGCCGCCTCGAGCTTGCGCGCGACCTCCAGACGATCCCCGTCGGAGGGGAGGCACAGCAGCGCGGCCAGGGCCAGCGCGTTCAACGCGCGGCCCCCAGGGGGGGCAGGCAGCCCTCGGTGTCGGCGCCTTCGAGCAGCGCGTCGGCGAGGTCGGCGTCGTGGAGACGCGCGCGCCGGAGGTTGGCGCGGCGCAGGTCGGCGCCCTTGAGGTTCGCGCCCGAGAGGTCGGCCTCCTCGAGGCAGGCGCCCTGGAGGTTGGCCCGGGTCAGGTCGGCGCGCACGAGGGTGGCCTCCTGCAGGTGCGCGTCCTCGAGGTCGGCGTCGCGCAGGACGGATTCCGTCAAGCGGGCCTCGCGCAGGCGGGCCGCGGAGAGGAGGGCTCCCTCGAACCGCGTGCCCTCCAGGTCGGCCCAGCGGAAATCGACGTCCTGGAGCATCGCGCGGCTCAGGTCCTCGCCGGCGAGGTCGGCCATCTGCAGGCTCCGTCCGTCGCGGGCGGCCTCCTCCAGGGCGGGCAGAAGCTCCTCGTGGGACTGGAGCACGATCCGGGAGGCGTCGTCGGCGTGGACCACCGTCTTCCAGTGGCGCACGTGCCGCTGGGGGATGCCCGCGGCGTGGTCGGTCTCGGCGGGGGAGAGGTCGGTCTCCTCCACCGAGACGCCGGTGAAGTCGGATCCGCCCAGGGCCGCGCCTTCCAGGCGCACGTGTCGCAGGAGGGAGCCCTGGAACTCGGCGAGCATCAGGTTCGCGCCGCGGAAGTCGGTGGAGATCAGGCGGGCGCCCACCAGGTCGACATCCATCAGGCGCGCCTCGCGGAAGTCGGTCTCCAGGCAGTCGGCCCCGTTCAGGCGCGCCTCCGAGAGATCGGCCTTGGAGAAGTTCGCGCGGACCAGGACGGCCTCGTCGAGGATGGCTCCCCCGAGCATGGCGCCCGAGAGGTCGGCGTCGGAGAGGTCGGCCCCTTCCAGGTTCGCCTGCTGCAGGTTCGCGCCGCGCAGGTCGGCCTTGTGGAGATTGGCACCCGAGAGATCGGCGTGCTTGAGGTTGGCTCCCGAAAGCACGGCGTGGTCGAGTTCGGCGTCCTCCAGGTCGGCGCCGCGCAGGTTGGCGTCGGAGAGGTCGGCGTGCTTGAGGTCGGCGCACTCCAGGTCGGCCTTGCGGAGGTTCGCGCCCGAAAGGGGAGCGTGCTGCAGGACGGCGTCGCGGAGCGAGGTTCCGGCCAGGACGGCCGCTTCCAGCGCGTGGACCAGGGCTCCTGGATCTTCGGGCAGCCCGATCTCCTTCGATTGCCCGTTGCTCTCCTCGATCAGGTGCCAGCGCGTCACGTTTCCTCCGTTGGGGCCATTGGACCGGAGTCGTCGATCCGGCCGAGAGGGAAGCATAGCCAAAAGAGACCCTCTCCCGGGAGAGGAGGGATGGCGCGGGTTCAGAGGCGGCGCAGGGCCTCGGCGACCAATCGGGAGGTGTCGGCCTCCGCACCCAGCCCTTCCAGCGCGGCGGCGACCGCGGCGCGGGCCCGGACGGCGTCGACACCCAGGGCCTGCAGGGCCAACAGCGCGTCGTCGGAGGCGCTGGCCGGACCCGAGGGGGAGGCCAGTCGAATGGTGGGCACGGAGCCCTTGCCGCCGGTGCTCCTGCCCATGGCGTCGCGCAGGTGGGCGACCAGGACCTCGGCGGTCTTCTTGCCCACGCCGGGGAGCTTGGTCAGGCGGCCCACGTCGCCGCGCACGATGGCACCGGCGAGTTCGCCGGGGTCGATCTCCCCCAGCACCTTGAGGGCCACCTTGGGGCCGATCCCCGAGACGCTGGTCAGGGCCTGGAACATCTTCTTCTGGGTGTCGGTGGCGAAGCCCACCAGTTGCATGGCGTCCTCGCGGACCAGGAACTGGGTGTGGAGCTGGATCTCCTTGCCCGGCACCGGCGCCTCCAGGGCCACCGAGGCCGGAACATCCACGGCCAGGCCCAAGGGGCCGATGTCGACCACCAGACGTCCGACTTCCCGCGAAACCACCTTGCCGCGCACGAATTCGATCATGGTCGGCAATGTAGGAGCTGGCGTCCCGAGTCTACCTTTGACCCCCTTATGGCCACCGAAGATCCACGCCTCCAGGAGCTCCGCGAACGCATCGAACGGCTCGACGGCCTGATCGCCGGTCGCGACGACGGATCGCGCGGCCTGGGCGTGCGCCTGGCCCTGGGGATCGCCCTGGAGATCCAGGAGGGCAAGGCTCCGGGGACCGACACCGGATCCCTCGTGGCCGATTGGACCGCGCGGTTCGGGGCCGAGACCGTAGACGACGCCGTGGCGCAGGCCCGTGCCCTCCTGGCCGACCCGGCCCGGATGGCCGTCGAGCTGCAGGCCCGCATGAATCCCCCGAACCCGGAGGCCGACCGTGCTTGAGGCGGTGGTCGACGTCGGGACGAACTCGGCGCTTCTGCTGTGCGCCGAGAAGAGGGACGGCGCCTGGAAGGCGGTGCTCCAGCGGGAATCGATCTGCCGGATCGGAAAGGGCTGGGAGCCGGGCAAGGACCTCGCACCCGACGCTCTCCAGCGCCTGGAGGCGAGCCTCCTGGGATTCCGTCGCGACCTGGCCCTGGTGGGCGGGCGACTGCACGCCGTGGGCATGACCGAAGCCGTGCGCAAGGCGGCCAACCCCGAGGCGGCGACCGCGGTGGTGCACAAGGTGTTCGGGATCGAGCCCCGGGTCCTCTCGGGGGAGGAGGAGGGCCGGCTGGTGCGACGCGCCGTGGCCGCCCGCTACCCCGAAGCCAAGAAGCTCGTGGTCCTGGATCTGGGCGGCGGAAGCCTGGAGATCGACAACGGCAAGCGCGTGGTCAGCATGCCGTTGGGCGCGGTGCGCCTGTTCGAGGCCTTCCGCGAATCGACCCGCGAGGCGCTGCTCAAGCACGTGAAGCTCGCCTTCCGGGAGGCCGAGGTCAAGCGTCCCGCCTACGCCGGGTGCACGCTGGTGGCCGTGGGCGGGACCGCCACCACCCTGGTCGCCCTCGACCTGGCCATGACGGAATACGACGGAACGCGGGTGGAGGGCGCCGCCCTTTCGGTGGAATTGATCGACAAGTGGCTGGCCGAGCTCGACAAGCTGCCGGTGCACCTGCGCGCTCGGCTTCCGGGCCTCTCGGCCGGACGCGCCGAGATCCTCCCTTCGGGCCTGGCGGCCCTCCGCTTCGCGGTGGAGCACCTCAAGCCCGAGGTCGCCCTGGTCTCCGACCTGGGCGTGCGCTGGGGCCTGCTCCTGGACGCGCTGGGGGAACTGCCGTGAGGATCAACCGCTTTTTGGCCGCCTGCGGCCTGGGCTCGCGCCGCGCCGTCGAGGACCTCATCCGCGATGGCCGCGTGACCGTGGACGGCGAGACCATCCGGAACCTGGGCGTCCAGGTGGGAGACGACACAGTGGTCGAGGTCGACGGCGAGCAGGTGCTGCCTCCCGCCGAAGGCCGCGTGGTGCTGCTCAACAAGCCGCCGTTCGTGATGACCACGCGGGTCGATCCGCAGGGGCGCAAGACGGTCTACCACCTCATGCCCGACGAATTCCGTCGCCTGGCCTACGCCGGACGACTGGACTACGAGTCCCGCGGTCTCCTGGTGTTCACCGACGAGGGTGAACTCCTCCACCGTCTGACCCATCCCCGCTGGGACCACCCCAAGCGCTACGAGGTGGAGCTCGACGCGCCCCTCTCCGTCGACGACCTCGAGCGGATCCGCTCCGGGTCCATCGAGCTGGTCGACGAGGATCCGCTCAAGCCGGTC
>Ga0318496_10000919_pt1 | contig 11135 bp, 11 predicted proteins | sample GRESIP109b1f22_FD_203296 | JGI IMG/M metagenome (GOLD analysis project Ga0318496, IMG submission 203296) | Tropical soil microbial communities from Luquillo Experimental Forest, Puerto Rico - GRE.SIPMG.109b1f22 | ecosystem: Environmental > Terrestrial > Soil > Tropical forest > Bulk soil... | reverse complement strand
GGCGGTCGTCGATCGTGGCGATGACCTTCTTCAGCGCGTCGGGATCGAGCGCCGCAGCGGGCAGGGCGAGGGACGCGAGGAGGAGGGCGGCGGCGAGGCGAAGCATGGTGTTCACCCGATGTGGTGCATCGCCGTCACCGGCTTCAGGCGCGCCGCGCGGCGCGCCGGGAAGACGGAGGCGACGATGGTGATGGCGGCGAGGAAGAGGACGTCCCCGAGGATGGCGCGCGGATCGAGCAGGAAGTGCAGCCGCTCCTGGGCCAGGAACACCTGGACCGCCTCGGGCAGCGCGATGCCCACCGCGTTCAGCGTACCCGCGATGCCGGCGGCGACGAGAGCCCCGGCGGCGGTCCCGAGGAGGCCGAGGAGCGCGGTCTCGAGGACGAACAGCCAGAGCACCTTCCGGCGGTGCATGCCGATGGCGCGGAGCGTCCCGATCTCGCGCGTCCGCTCGCGGATGGCGATCGCGAGCGTGTTCAGGATCCCGATCACGACCACCGTCATGAGGATGATGACGAGCAGGCCGGTCACGACGCGCAGGGCGAGGATGAACTGCTTGAACTGGCCCATCTCCTCGTCCGCGGTCGTGACGTCGAGCTGCTGCCCCGACCAGTCCTCGCTCGGCACGCTCTGCATGAGCTTGATCCAGTAGGGCTGCGCCTCGGGCTCGCGGACCCGGAACCCGGCCTGGGCGAACGCGGTCCTCAGGCGCGCCGCGACGCGCGCGGCCGCGGCCGGATCCTTCAGATACAGGTGGAGCGCGCCGGTCGTGGTGGCGTTCAGCCCATAGAGCTGACGGAGCGTGTCCGCCTGGATGAACGCGGAGAACGCGGAGAGGAGGCCGACGTTCCGGGCGATCGCGGCGATCCGCACGTCGGCCGTGTTGTTCACGCCGCGCGCGGTCGGCGCCGAGAGCGTGATGACGTCGTTCACCTTCACCTTGAGCCGATCGGCCTGCCCCTCGAACAGGAGCACGGTGCCGGGCTTGCCGAGGTCCTCGAGGCGGCCGTCGACGAGCCGCAGCACCTTCCTGAACGCGGGCTCGCGCGCCACGTCCACGCCGGCGAGGACGAGGTTCATCGAGGCGCTATCGGAGACCGCCTTCACGAAGCCGCGGCCGCGCGCGGTGAGGTACTCGAGCTCCGGGACGCGGGCGCGCACCTCCTGCTCGACGCGGGGGTAGTCGGACACGAGGGGCGCCGCGCTCCCGCTCGTCACCTTGAAGAACCCGCCGACGTTGACGTGACCGGTGAGGAGCGTCGTCGCGGACTCCATCATCGACGACTCCATCCCCGCGGTGAGCCCGCCGAGCAGGACGAGGAGGCCGGTCACGGCGGCGAGCGCGCCGCCGAGGAAGAGGTTCCGGCGCGTGTGGCGCGTGAGGTTTCGCGCGGCGATCTTGAGGTCGACGGAGAGCACGATCAGTCCTCCGAGGACATCGCCTCGACGGGCGTGACCCGCATGGCGATCATGGCGGGGTAGAGGGCGGAGAGGATCGCCACGAGGAGCACGATGGCGAGCGACACGCCGACCGGCATCGCGCCGAGGCGCGGGAAGAGCGCGGGACCGGAGAACACGAAGTAGAGGAAGTTGGTGGCGGCAGGGATTCCGCCAGCCGCGCGGATGAGCCCGACCACGCCCGCCCCGAGCACCGCGCCGGCGAGCCCGAAAAGGATCCCCACCGCGGCGATCTCCACGAGCAGCATGGCCACGACGAACCGGCGCTGCGTGCCGAGGGCGCGCATTGTGCCGATCTCCTTCACGCGCTGGAGCGTCGCCATGACCATCGCGTTGTTGATGATGACGAGCGCGATGGCGAAGAAGATGAGCACCGCGGTGAACAGCACGACCCGCAGCAGGGTCACGAACTGGCCGACGAGGCCGGCCGCCTCCTGCCAGTCCACCACCTTGAGCCCGAGCTTCTCCCGCTCGATCGCCGCCCGGACGTCGCGCGCCGTCGCTCGGAGCTTGCCCGGGTCCTCCAGGATGAGCGCAGCGTTGAGCGCGACGCCGCCGTCGATCTCGTCCTGCGTGTAGACGCGCGCCGCGAGGTCCGCCGCCGGCGCGCCGGGTCGCTCGGGACCGACGAGCGCGCGCTCGTCGATCCGGCCCGCCTTCGACTCGCCGACGAGCGCGTTGCCCGCGCCGAAGAGCGCCTCCTCCGCCGCGTCGCGCTCGAGCTCCCGCGCGCCCATCGTCGCCTTCAGGCGCTTGACCTCCTCGGCCTTCTCGCGCGTGAGGTAACCGTACAGGTCCCGGAAGCTGAGCATGTCCATCACGCTCCACATCCCGGAGATGCCGGACTTCTCGATCCCCTTGAACTGGAGGAACCCGTACACCTTCACGTTGATCGCGCTGAAGTAGCCGCTCTTCGAGGGCGCCTTGACGGTGATCGTGTCGCCGACGTCGATCTGGTACAGGCGGAGCCGCGGGGCGACGACGCGGTAGAAGAGATCGTGGTGCTGGTCGAAGTTCTCGTCGGTCGTCGCGAAGAGCCGCCCGAGGACTGCCTCCAGCGGCTCTCCCTCGGCCGCGCCGAGCGCGGGGCGCAGCTCGCGAGCGACCTCCTCGGCCTTCACGGGGTCGAGCTTCAAGAGGATCTCGCGGATGCCCGAGCGGTTCTCCCGCACCCAGCGCTGGAGCTCCTCGTCCTTCGCGATCCGCTTGCCGCGCCGGTCGCGCGCGTCCTTGATCTGGTCGAGCCGCCGCGCGTTCTTCAGCTTCAGCCACTCCTCCGCGAACTGCTTCCCGATCAGGATGCCCCGCTGCCCGGGCGGGATCCGCTCGCCCTCGACCACCTCCGCGAGCGGGAAGGCGCGGAAGTAGGCGTCGACGTCCGTCCCGACGTAGCGCAGGAACGTGAAGGCGTTGTCCATCGCGAGCGGCGCGACGCGGTTCTCCAGGAACTCGAGGCTCGCGTAGCGGTCGCGGTCGAACGCGTCCCAGAACTCCGCGGTGTCCGCGCGCTCGAGCGCCTCCCACTCGCGCCTCCGGTCCGCGGCGTCGCGGCCGGAGAGGTCCACGATCGACCGGGCCTGCGCGATCTCCTCGCGCAGCAGGCCCACCATGCGGCGGAGGTGGGCGACGTGCGCCGCGTAGTCGCGGCGCAGCTCGGGCCCGCCCTCCCCCGCCTCGAGGCGGCGCGCGTCGGAGCGGAGCCGCGCGAGCGCGACGTCGAACGTGTTGCCGGTCGCGACCATCGCCTGATCGATGCCCATGGGCACGACCTGCTTCACGTTCGGGACCTTCGAGAGCACCGCCTTCACCTTCGCGAAGTCCTCGATCGGCTCGAGGAGCGACTGGCCGCGCAGGCCGCCGTACAGCTCGAGCGCCCCCTCGGAGCGCGCGTCGTACACCTGCAGCTGCCCGGCGAGGCTCCCCTGGATCGACGTGCGCATGCCGCGATCGATCGAGTCCAGCACCGACGACCCGACGACGACGATGAGCGAGCCGACCAGGACGATCGCGCCGAGGATCCCGGTGCGGACCTTGCTCGCCAGCAGGTTCCGGAAGGCGATCCGGAGCAGGATCCGGACCCGGTCGCGGCGGCCGGCCATCAGCGCCTCCCCGCGGCCGCCGCCGCGTCCACCGCCTCGCGCGCGGCGAGCCGGCCGTCGGCGATCCGGACGATCGCGCTCGCGTGCGCCATCACCTTCGGATCGTGGGTGGAGAAGATGAACGTGGTGCCGTCCTTCCGGTTCATCTCCTTCATGAGATCGATGATGTTCTCGCCGGTCGCCGAGTCGAGGTTCGCGGTCGGCTCGTCGGCGAGCACGATGGCCGGGCGCGTGACGAGGGCGCGCGCGATCGCGACGCGCTGGCGTTGACCGCCGGAGAGCTCGTTCGGCCGGTGGCGCGCGTAGTCGGAGATCCCGACGGCCTCGAGGAGCCCCAAGACCCGCGCCGCGCGCTCCTTCTTGCTCAGGCCGCCCTGGAGGAGGAGCGGGAACTCGACGTTCTGGAACACGGAGAGGACGGAGACCAGGTTGAAGCTCTGGAAGATGAAGCCGAGCGTCCGCAGCCGGAGCTCGGTGAGCGCGCGCTCGCCGAGCTTCGAGGTGTCCTCGCCGCCCACGACGACGCGCCCGGCGGTCGGCGTGTCGACACAGCCGATGAGGTTCAGGAGCGTGGTCTTGCCGCTCCCCGAGGGGCCGGCGATGGAGAGGAACTCGCCCCGATCGACCGCGAGCGTCACGTCGCGCAGCGCCGGCACGACGGTCTTCCCGAGCATGTAGTCCTTCGAGACGTTCTCGAGCGAGACGATGGGCATGGCCTCTCCGGTTCCGTTCAATCGTGGTGCGCCTGCGCCGCCGCGCGCCGCCGCGGGGCCTGGGTGCGCCGCGAACCGCCCGGGACGGCGCGCCGGAGCTCGGCCCGCCGGGTCTCGCCCCAGCGGGCGAGCATCCCCGGAAGCTCGCGCTCGAAGAAGGCGTACAGGGAGTGGAGCTCCTCGACGCGCCGGCGCGCGTCGGGGGCCTGGCGCTCGACGAGCTCCGCGGCGCGGCCGAGCAGCGCCCGCATCGCCGACAGCGACTGCAGGCGGCCGCGCCAGATCCGGTCCCAGTGCTCGGACGGGATCCGGAAGCGGTCGCGCCGCTCGCCGGGCCGCCGCGCGCGCTCGACGAGCTCGGCCTGCGCGAGCAGGCGCGTCATCGTGCTCATCGACGCCTTGGAGCCCCCGAGCGCGTCGCCGAGCTCCTCCATCGTCTGCTCGGCGGGCTCGCACACGAGGAGCCACGCGAAGATGCGCCCCGCCATGCGCGGCAGCCCCTCGCGCTCGAGGAGGAGCGCGAACTCCTCGACCCAGTCCTTCCGCCGCGCGTCGCTGCCGGTCCGCATCGGCCCGCGGTCTATGCCGTTCGGGTAGTTCAGTCAAGACTGAACTGGGTGACCCGGGCTGTGGGCTCCGGTCACCTTCCATCGCACCCGCCGCCGGGGCGCGCTCGAGAAGTCCGCATGCGTAGCGGGGGACGGCACCGTCACCGCTTGCTCGATCAGCTTCCGCTGCTCGGGCACGACGATGACGTCTTCGCCTTGCCCCTGCGAGTTCGGCGGCTGCTCGAGCGGGCGCCGACACGACGACAGGTCGGACTACCGCGACGGGTGCCCATGCGAGGACGTGTCTGCGAGAGCAGCTGCGACGATGCTGTTGCGGAGGAAGCGATCCCAGATCACTGGACAATCTGTGAGCGGAGCACGCGCCAACTCGAAAGGGCGGGCACGATGAAGACGACGATGAAGGCGATCCGCATCCACCGCCGGGAAGGCCCGGAAGCGCTCGTCTACGAGGATGCCCCCATTCCCGCGCTCCAGCCGGGCGACGCACTGGTCCGCGTCCATGCGGTCGGGATCTCTCCGGCCGAGTTCACCTGGGACATCTGGGAGACGCCCGACGGCCGCAGCCGGCTTCCGTTGATACCCTCGCACGAAGTCTCCGGCGTCGTCGCGGCTGTCGCACCGAACGTGCGAGATGTGGAGGCCGGCGGTGCCGTTTACGGGCTCACCGATTTCTTTCGAGACGGAGGAGCGGCCGAGTACGTAGCCGTGCGCGCCGCCGAGCTCGCCCCAAAACCCCGCAGCCTCGACCATGCGAGCGCCGCGGCAACCCCGCTCTCCGCCCTGACAGCGTGGCAGGCTCTCTTCGACCACGCGCGGCTCATGCCCGGGCAACGGGTGCTGATCCATGGTGCTGCCGGGGGTGTTGGCAGCTTCGCGGTCCAACTCGCCCGCTGGCGCGGGGCGCACGTCATCGGGACTGCCTCCGCCCGCAACGTGGACTTTGTGCGAAAGCTCGGCGCGGACGATGTCATCGACCATGGAGCAACGCCGTTCGAGACCGTAGTGCGCGATGTCGACGTGGTCCTCGACACCGTCGGCGGCACGATCAGGGAGCGGTCCTGGTCCGTCCTGCAGCAGAACGGGCTGCTCGTCACCATCGTGACGCCGCCACCGCCGGAGCAGGTGGCCGGTCGCGCGGCGAGAGGATTGTTCTTCATCGTAGAGCCGCGCCGCACACAATTGAACGAGCTTTCTCGCCTCATCGACGCCGGCATCGTCCGACCGATTGTCGAAGCGGTCCTGCCGCTCCATCAGGCACGCGAGGCCTATGAGCGCGGGATCAGGGACCACCCTAGAGGAAAGCTGGTCCTCGCGGTCGTGGGCGAGGACGGAGGAACCCGATGAGCTGTCTCGAGGAGAACTTCATTCATCCTGCCGCGTGAGCCCCACCGCGAACCCGCCCGGCTCCTCCTCGACCGCGTGGACGACCCAGGGGCGGCAGCACACCGGGCAGTCCTCCACGTACGTCTGGGCGGGACCGCCGCCCGGGTCGACGAAGATCGTCACCCACTCACCGCAATACGGGCACTCGATCTCGATGTCCACGGTGGGCATCGTTATAGTCGGCCCGTGGGGAAGAAGCCGTTCAACAACCCCTTCGAGAAGCTGAAGGCGCGCGCGGCGGCGCAGCGGCCCGAGCCCGCGAGGCGCCCGCCGACGCCCGCGCCTCCGCCGCCGCCGCCCGTGCGCGAGGCGACCGAGGACGAGCTCTGGGCGCAGGCGACGACGGGCGTCCGCCCGGTGTCGCCGGGCCCGGGCGTGGTCGGCCCGCGGCCGCCCCCGGCACCGCCCGAGGCGTTCTGGCACCCGGACCTGGACGCCATCGACGCGCTGCGCGCGCTCGTCTCGGGCGATGCGCCGTTCGACCTCTCCGACACCGACGAGTTCATCGAGGGGCGCATCGCGGGCCTCGACGCGCACGTCGTGAGGAAGCTCCGCCGCGGCGAGTTCGCGGTCCAGGGCCACATCGACCTCCACGGCCTCACGCGCGAGGAGGCGAAGCGCGCGGTGGACGAGTTCCTGCGCGCGTCGCGCAGCGCCGGGAAGCGCTGCGTCCTGGTGGTGCACGGGCGCGGCCTCCACTCGAAGGATCAGCTCCCGGTGCTGAAGGACGCGCTCAGGACCTGGCTCGCCACCGCCCGGTTCGGTCGCCACGTGCTCGCCTTCGCCACCGCGCGACCGGTCGACGGGGGCGGCGGCGCCATCTACGTGCTGCTCAGGCGCGCGGGGCGGTGACGGGCCCGAGGCCCGGCTCACGCGCCGGCGGCGACCGCCTTCCACTCGCAGCGGTACTCGCAGCACTCCGCGCCGCGGGCCTGGCAGCGCGTCTCCACGACGCGAGCGCCCTTCCCTCCGGACAGCTCGATCGCGCGCTCGAGCCAGCCGATCGCGGTGAGGCAGTCCTCTGCGTTCGCGGCCTCGCCGCCGAAGGTCCGGATCACCGCGGAGAACGGGCCGGCCGCCTCGTACGTGCGCGTGCCGTTGCTGTGGTGCGACGCGTAGAGGTGCGGGACGCGCTCGAGCAGGAACTGCGGCGCGCCCTCGCGCAGGAAGGCGCGCTGCAGCCCCCTCGGCCCGAGGTTCGCCTCCGCGGACATGCGGCCCATGTCGAGGAACATGCGGGAGCGATCCCCGTGCGCGAGCACGGCCGCGATCGTCATCTCGAGCCGGAGCAGCACGTCGGCCGGGTACCAGGTGCCCGGCAGCAGGACGCCGTTGAGCACCGACTGATCGGCGGCGGTGAGGTGCCGGAGGACGCGCTCGGCCGCGCCGGCCCCCTGCTCGCGCAGGTACCGCATCCGCGCGAGGAGCAGCGTGCCCTTGACCTTCCCCTTCGTGCCCCCGCCTGCCACGCCCGTCCTGTCCGAACCGGCGCCCGTCGAACTCGTCGATGCCATCGCTGAAGCGCTCCCGAATCCCCCGCAGCCCTTGCGCGCCAACATTGCGTGACCGGATGCCGCACATCCTTGATGCGCGTCATCCTCCCTCCGTCCTGGTTGTGGCGAGCAGGGCGCATCGGCGCTAACGGAGGGCCATGTCCGACATCAAGCCCACGGACCCCCGCGTCCTCGTCCGCGCCTCGGAGCGCGGCCCCGACTTCGCGGTGGGCCACCCGTACGATCCGCACGTCGAGAGCCACGGCTGGATCCTGTCGCGCCTGGCGGGCCTCGGGCGGATCGCGGTGAACCTCCAGTGGCTGCCGCCCGGCAAGCACTCCGCGCCGCTCCACGTCCATCACCGCGAGGAGGAGTGGGTCTACGTGGTCGAGGGACGCGGCGTCGCGGAGCTGGCCACCGTCGAGCACGCCATCGGCCCCGGCGACTTTCTCGGCTTCCCGCCGGGCGTCGCGCACCACGTACGGAACGATTCGGGCGAACGGCTCGTGCTGCTCGTCGGCGGCGAGGTGATCCCGGACGTCGACGTCGCGGACTTCCCGCGCCTCGGGCGCCGCCTGGTCCGGATCGGCGGGCGCATCGCGATCTACCCGTTCGACGCCGAGGTCCCGTTCTTCCCGCCGGGAGGCCCGCAGGAGCTCCCCGCCGAGCTCCTCGGCCCTCGGGCCCAGCAGGAGCCGGCGCGCGTCCTCGTCCGCGAATCGGAGCGGAAGCCCGCGCTCGAGTTCCACCACCCCCAGAACCGGGGCGCCTCGGAGGTGCACCTCACGGCGCTCTCCCGGCCCGCCGGCCTCCGGCGCGTCGCGGTCGTCCACGCGCGGGTCCCCGCCGGCAAGGACTCGTTCGTCTTCCACGTTCACCAGCGCGACGAGGAGTGGCTGTTCATCCTCTCCGGCCGTGGCGTCGCCGAGCTCGGCGATCGCGAGGTGGAGATCGGCCCCGGCGACTTCCTCGGCTTCCCCGCGCGCGGGCCGGCGCACAACCTCCGCGCCTCACCCGGCGAGGAGCTCGTCTACGTGCAGGGGGGCGACGCCTGGAACAAGGACTCGATCGACATCGTCGACTTCCCCCGGCTCGGGCTCCGCCGCACGTTCGTCGGGACGCGCGACGCCTTGACGTTCCCGCTCGACATGGCCATCGAGCGGGGGGGCGGGTAGCGGCGTCCGCCGGCCGCGCCGCCCTCATCTCCGCAGCGTCAGCGCGATACCCGCGAGGATCGCAGCGCCGGCGAGCGCCACGCGCGCCGTGAGCTGCTCGCCGAGGAACGCCGTCGCGCCGAGGCCGGCGAGCACCGGGACCGCGAGCTGTACCGCGGCCGCACGGGTCGCGCCGAGCGCGGGGACGACGGCGTACCAGAGGCTGTAGCCGCCGCCCGAGGCGAGCGCGCCGGACGCCACGGCGAGCGCGACTCCCGACTCCGTGGCGGACGCGGTCGGGGCGAAGGCGACGGAGAGCGCGAGCGCGAGGGGCGCCGCGAGCACGAAGTTGTGGGCCGTCGTCGAGAGCGGGTCCCGCGCGGTGCGACCGCGGAGCGAGTAAACGCCCCAGGCCGCCCCGGCCGCGAGCATCAGCGCCGATCCGCCGAGGTCCGGCGCCGAGGCGCCCGGCAGCGCGAGGAACGCGAGCCCCGCGAGCGCGATGGCGAGGCCGAGCCACTGCAGCGGGCGCGGGCGCACGCCCCGCGCCGCGGTCCAGCCCACCATCGTCACCTGCACCGCCGCGAACAGCAGGAGCGCGCCGACGCCCGCGCCGATCCGCACGTAGGCGAGGGAGAACGCCGCCGCGTACGCGAACAGCGCGAGGGCCGAGGCGAAGGTGCCGCCCGACGGGCGCGCGCGACGCCCGATCGCCAGCAGGAGGGCGAGCACGACCGCGCCGGAGGCCACTCGGACGAGCGTGAACGTCGCCGGATCGACGAGCCGGGGGCGGAGCGCCGCGCGGCAGAGGAGCGAGTTCCCCGCGAAGCAGACCAGCGTCGCCGCGGTCAGCCCCGCGATGCGGAGACGCGACGGCTCGACGCGCTGCTCGGGGGCGACGACCCCGCTCACAGCCCCGCCGCGATCGCCCGCGCCGCGGCGACAGGATCCCCGCCCTCGCGAAGCGGCCGCCCGACGACGATCACGTCGGCGCCCGCGCGCACCGCCTCCGCCGGCGTCGCCACGCGGGCCTGATCGCCCTTCGCGGCGCCCGCGGGGCGGACTCCGGGGACGACGAGCAGGGGACCCGGGCCGACCGCGGCGCGCACCGCCGCGACCTCGTGCGGCGAGCAGACGATCCCGCCGGCGCCGGCCGCGACGGCGAGGCGCGCGAGCCGGACGACGGCGGCCCCGGGCGGGCCGGCGAGCCCGACGGCCTCGAGCGCCTGCCCATCGAGGCTCGTCAGCACCGTCACGGCGAGGACGCGGACGCCGGAGCCCGCCCCGCGCACGGCGGCGCGCACCATCTCGGCGCCCCCGGAGGCGTGGACGGTGAGGAGCGCCGCGCCGCTCGCGGCCGCGGAGCGCGCGGCCCCCTCGACGGTGTTCGGGATGTCGTGCAGCTTGAGATCGAGGAACACGGGGCGGCCGAGCGCGGCGGCGGCGCGGACGACCTCCGGGCCCTCCGCCACGAACAGCTCGAGGCCGACCTTGAGCAGGCCGACCTCCGGCGCCACGGCCCGCGCGAACGGCTCGGCGGCGGACCACGACGGGAAGTCCAGCGCGGCGCAGATCCGGTCCTTGGCGTTCACGGCTCCCCCTCTCGTGGGCCCAGTGCCCAGCGCCTCACGCGTTCCCTATCTGCATCCGCCCGACCTCGCGGAGCAGCGCCTCCGCCTCCGCGCGCGGCAGCCTCGTCTTCGCCTCGAACAGCGCGAACCTGAGCAGCTCCTCGAGCACCTCGAGCGCGCGCGCCCGCGCCGCCGCGCCCTGGAACGCGCCCGACGCGTTCACGTTCACGAGCACCCGCGCGGCCTCGAGCTCGCCGTCCGGCGCGAAGCGCACGCCCTCGAACACGCCGCGCTTCGGCTCGGGCAGCGCCTCGAGCCAGCTGTTCAGCCGCTTCGCGGCGTCCGGCCCGGCCGCCGCGAGCGCGGCGTGCACGCGCCGGAAGATGCGCCGGTACGTGTCGAAGGGCCCGCCGCCGCGCGGCCCCCGGGTGGCCGTCGCCTGGGCCGACGCGGAGGCGACGAGCGGCGCGCCCGGGTCCGCCGCCTCCGCCGCCGAGCGCCGCCGCAGCCCCTCGAGGATCAGATCGCGCGTGCGCTCCGGGAGCTTCACCGCGTTCGACTCGTCGTACGGCCCCTCGAGGAAGGCGAACTCGCCCGCCGTCTCCACCAGCGCGGCGAGGACGATCTCGCGGACCTGGTGCGTCACCGCCTCGTAGATCTGCCCGGCGTCCAGGATCCCCTCGTCCACGAGGACC
>Ga0318496_10000917_pt1 | contig 11154 bp, 8 predicted proteins | sample GRESIP109b1f22_FD_203296 | JGI IMG/M metagenome (GOLD analysis project Ga0318496, IMG submission 203296) | Tropical soil microbial communities from Luquillo Experimental Forest, Puerto Rico - GRE.SIPMG.109b1f22 | ecosystem: Environmental > Terrestrial > Soil > Tropical forest > Bulk soil... | reverse complement strand
GGTCGCAACCCCGCCGTCGCTGGGTTCGACTCCCAGGCGCGTCTGCCGGCCCGTGGTCCAGGGGACAGGGCGGCTCCCTCCTAAGGAGCAAGCGCGCGTTCGAATCGCGCCGGGCCGACGTCGGTGCTCACGCTAATGGGACAACGGCGCGGCCGGGTACAGTGACCAGCGCAACGATGAAGGACAGCACCACCGCCGCCGCGGGACACCATGAAGCCCGGGCTTCGGGACGCCCTGAGGCCGACGGGCCGGCCTCCCACGGCCTGCCGGGCCGGGGCCGGCCGGCCCAATCCGGGCTGGTACTGCCCGCGGCGATGGTGCTGTCCGGGATCGTCTCGGTGCAGGCCGGGGCGGGCATCGCCGCCAAGCTGTTCCACGAGATTCCGCCCGCGGCGGTGACCGGGCTGCGGCTGTGGACCTCCGCCGTGGCCATAGCCGTCATTGCCGGACGAGGGCTGGCCCGGGCGTTCGGTGACCTGGCGCAGCGAAGAGCGTGGGCGGACGCGGGGATCGCCGTATCGTTCGGTATCACGCTTTTGATCATGAACTTCTCGATTTACCAGGCCTTTGCCCGCATTCCGCTGGGGGTGGCGGTCACCATCGAGTTCCTCGGCCCGCTGGCCGTGGCGGTGGCCGGGTCGCGGCACCTGCGGGACGTCATCTGGGTGGTGCTGGCGGCGACCGGGGTGGTGCTGCTGACCCAGGGCGGGGACGGGCACCTGGACGTGATCGGCGTGCTGTTCGCCGCGCTGGCCGGGGCCTGCTGGGCCGCCTACATCGTGCTCAGCTCCGCGACCGGGCGGCGCTTTCCCGGATCGGCGGGCCTGGCCATCGCGATGGTGGTGGCCGGGATCCTGGTCACGCCGCCCGCGATCGTGGCCGGAGGCCGGGCGATGTTCCGGCCCGCCGTGCTGGCCACCGGGGCGGCGATCGGCATCCTCTCGTCGGTGATCCCCTACCGGCTGGAGCTCGAGGCGCTGCGGTGGATGCCGATGCGGCTGTTCGGCGTGTGGATGAGCCTGGAGCCCGCGGTGGCCGCGCTGATCGGGCTGGCCCTGCTCGGCCAGCACCTGAGCGTGGTGGAATGGCTCGCGATCGGCTGTGTGATGATCGCGTGCGCCGGGGCAGCGCAGCACTAGCCGCACTAGCCACGGGGGGACACCCCCCGTAACCCCCCGAGGGCGCTCTACCATAAGGGCGTGCGCGCCGACTTCCTCCGCACCTGGATGTCTCGCCTCGAGGCCTCCAGGTTCGTCCGCCCGGTGCTGGCGCCGACGGCGCAGTCGATGCGGCGGATCGCGCTGGCCGGGGTCGTCGCCGATACCGCGATCATGTCCACCGGCGCGGCGGTCCGGCTCAGCTCGTCCGGGCTCGGCTGTCCCGACTGGCCCCGGTGCAGCGCGGCGGACGTTGTGGCCAGCAAGAACGCCGGGCAGACGCTGTTCAACACCTGGATCGAGTTCGGCAACCGGCTGCTCAACTTCCCGCTGGTCGTCATTACCGTCCTGGTTTTCATCGCCGCCTGGCGCTTCCGGCCCCAGGGGGCCAGGCGGCGTGATCTGGTCTGGCTCGCGGCGATCCAGCCGGCCGGGGTGGTCGCGCAGGCGGTGATCGGCGGGATCGTCGTGCTGACCCAGCTCAACCCGGTTACGGTCTCCATCCACTTCCTGGTGTCGGCCTCGATCGTGGCCGCCGCGGTGGTGCTGCACGTCCGGTGCACGCAGGGCAACGACCCGCCGACCACGATCGTGCGGCGCGATCTGTACCTGCTGTCCGCGGCCCTGGTGGCGGTCACCGGCGTGATGCTCGCGGTGGGGACCGTGGTGACCGGTACCGGTCCGCTGGCCGGCCACGCGGACACGCCCCGGTACAAGCTGCCGCTGGAAGGGGTCACCCAGCTGCACGCCGACATCGGCTGGCTGATGGCCGGCCTGGCCACCGCGCTCGTGGTCGGGCTGTGGATGACCGGTGCTCCAGCCCGGGTGGTGCGGGCGAGCTGGTTCATGATCGCAGCGCTGATCGCGCAGGGCGTGATCGGCTACACCCAGTACTTCACGCACCTGCCGGCCGGGCTGGTCTGGGTCCACGTGACGGGGTCGGTTCTGGTCTGGATCGCGGTGCTGCGGCTGTTCTTGCTCATGCGCGATCGCGGCCCGCTGACCAGGCCATCACCCGAGCCCGCGCAGGCCACACCCTACCGACAGGCGGAACCGCTCGACCGATAGGCTCCTACCGTGAGCAATCAGTCCCAGCTTGACTGGACGGCGACCGACGAGCGCGCTGTCGATCTCATCCGGGTCCTGGCGATGGATTCGGTCCAGAAGGTGGGCAACGGGCACCCGGGTACCGCGATGAGCCTGGCGCCGGTGGCCTACTTGCTCTTCCAGCGGCTGCTCAGGCACGACCCGGCGGACCCGCACTGGCCGGGCCGCGACCGCTTCGTGCTGTCGTGCGGGCATTCCAGCCTCACCCTGTACATCCAGCTGTACCTGTCCGGGTACGGGGTGACCCTGGATGACCTGAAGGCCTACCGCACCTGGGGCAGCATCACCCCCGGGCACCCCGAGCACGGCCTGACACCCGGCGTGGAGACCACCACCGGACCGCTCGGCCAGGGCATCGGCAACGCGGTCGGCATGGCCATGGCCGCGCGCCGCGAGCGCGGCCTGTTCGACCCGGACGCCGAGCCCGGCCACAGCCCGTTCGACCACTACGTGTACTGCTTCGTCTCCGACGGCGACATCGAGGAAGGCATCAGCCACGAGGTGTCCGCGCTGGCCGGGCATCAACGGCTCGGCAACCTCATCGTCGTCTATGACGACAACTACATCTCCATCGAGGACGATACGCACATCGCCAAGTCCGAAGACGTCGCGGCCCGCTACGAGGCCTACGGATGGCACGTGCAGCGCCTGAGCTGGCGCACCCCGAACGGGTACCACGAAGACGTCCAGGCGCTCTACCAGGCGCTGCTGGCGGCCAGGGAAGATACCGAGGCGCCGTCCTTCGTCGCGCTCAGGACCATCATCGGGTGGCCTGCCCCGCACAAGCAGAACACCGGCGCCGCGCACGGCTCCGCGCTCGGCGCCGACGAGGTGGCGGCGACCAAACAGGTCCTCGGCTTCGACCCCGCGCTCGACTTCCCGGTCGAGGACGAGGCGCTCGGGCGGGCACGCCAGGTCGCGGAGCGCGGCAAGAGCCTGCACGCCGAGTGGGAGCAGTCGTTCGCCGCGTGGAGCGAGGTCAACCCCGACCGCCGGGCGCTGTTCGACCGCCTGGCCGCCCGCCGGCTACCGGACGGATGGACCGAGGCACTCCCCTCGTTCCCGGCTGACGGCAAGGCGATGGCCACGCGCAAGGCGTCCGGCACGATCCTCAGCGCCCTGGCCCCGGTGCTGCCCGAGCTGTGGGGCGGCTCGGCCGACCTGGCCGAGAGCAACCTCACCACGATGGCGGGCGAGCCGTCGTTCATCCCGGTGGACCACCAGACCGAGATGTGGCCCGGCAACCCGTACGGCCGGACGATGCACTTCGGCATCCGCGAACACGGGATGGGCGCCATCCTGAACGGCATCGCGCTGCACGGCGGTACCCGCCCCTACGGCGGGACGTTCCTGGTGTTCAGCGACTACATGCGGGGCTCGGTCCGGCTCGCGTCGCTGATGGAGCTGCCGGTCACCTTCGTATGGACGCATGACTCCATCGGCCTCGGCGAGGACGGGCCGACCCACCAGCCGATCGAGCACCTGTGGGCGCTGCGGGCCATCCCGCATCTCGAGGTGGTCCGGCCGGGAGACGCGAACGAGACCGTCGTCGCCTGGCGGACCATCCTGGAGCGGGCCCGGCCGACGGCACTGTGCCTGACCAGGCAGACCCTGCCGGTGCTGGATCGCTCGCCTACTGGTGGGCCCGACGGGGAGCACGGCCTGGCCGGCGCCGAGGGCGTCGCCCGCGGCGCGTACGTGCTCGCGGGCGGCACCGACGTCATCTTGATCGGCACCGGCAGCGAGGTCTCGCTCGCGCTCGAGGCCCGCGAGCAGCTAGCCGCCGAGGGCGTCTCGGCCCGGGTGGTGTCGATGCCGTGCGTGGAATGGTTCAACGCGCAGGACGAGTCCTACCGGCGCGAGGTACTGCCGCCGACCATCCGCGCGCGGGTGTCGGTCGAGGCAGGCATTACCGAACCCTGGCGGTTGTTCGTAGGGGACGCGGGCGGTTCAATCGGAGTAGACCACTTCGGCGCTTCGGCCGCTTACCAGAAGATCTATCAGGAGTTTGGCATCACAGCGGAGCGGGTAGCCGCTGCCGCACGCGACAGTCTGGCCCGGGTCAGGGCCTAACCTTCACGGGTCCGGCCCGCGGCACGCAGGGAAGGGAAAGCAACGGTGTCAGTTGACGTTCTCGGGCAGCTATCCGAGGCCGGAGTGTCGGTGTGGCTGGATGACATCAGCCGCGACCGGCTGCGCACCGGCAACCTGCAGATGCTGATCGACGACCTGCACGTGGTCGGCGTGACCTCCAACCCGACGATCTTCGCCAAGTCGCTCTCCTCCGGGGATGCCTACGACGACCAGATCGCCGACCTGAAGACCCGCGGCGTGACCGTCGAGGAAGCGTCCCGGATGATCACCACGTACGACATCCGGTGGGCCTGCGACGTGTTCCGCCCGGTCTGGGAGCGGACCGGCGGCCTGGACGGCCGGGTGTCGCTCGAGGTGGATCCCCGGCTGGCTAACGAAACCGAGAAGACCATCGCCGAGGCCCGGGCGCTGTGGTGGATAGTGGACCGGCCCAACCTGCTGATCAAGATTCCCGCGACCCTTGAGGGCCTGCCCGCGATTACCCGGTGCACCGCCGAGGGGATCAGCGTCAACGTCACGCTGATCTTCGGGCTGGAACGGTACGGGCAGGTCATCGACGCCTACATGGCCGGCCTGGAGCAGGCCGCCGCGGCCGGGCATGACCTGTCCCGGATCCGTTCGGTGGCGTCGTTCTTCGTGAGCCGGGTGGACACCGAGGTCGACCAGCGGCTCGACAAGATCGGCACCCCGGAGGCCGCCGCGCTGCGCGGCAAGGCGGCGGTGGCCAACGCACGGCTGGCTTACGAACTGTTCGAGCAGCGGATCGCCACGGACCGCTGGCGGGCGCTGAGCGCCACCGGCGCCAACATCCAGCGGCCGCTGTGGGCCTCCACCTCGGTCAAGGACCCGTCGTTCGGCGACACCATGTACGTCGTCGACCTGGTGGTGGCCGACACGGTGAACACCATGCCGGAGGGTACGATCCGGGCCACCGCCGATCACGGCCAGCTGCTTGGCGACACGGTGCACGGCACCTACGACGCTTCCCGGCAGGTCTTTGCTGACCTGGCGAAGTTCGGCATCGAATACGACGATGTGGTAAACGTCCTCGAGATCGAGGGTGTCGACAAGTTCAAGGCGTCGTGGATTCAGCTGCTCGACACGATCAGCACGAAGATGGGACTGGGGTGACGACAGAATCCGAAGGGCTGGCCCCGGCCAGCCCGAGCGCCCCGGAAGGGCTGGCCCCGGCCAGCCCGAGCGTCATCGCGGAGGTCGACGCGGCGGCCAAGCCACGGAACCCGCTGCGTGATCCGAGGGACCGGCGCATCCCCCGGGTAGCCGGGCCGTGCGTGCTGGTCATGTTCGGTGTCACCGGGGACCTGGCGCGCAAGAAGCTGATGCCGGCCGTCTATGACCTGGCCAACCGGGGCCTGCTGCCGCCGGGCTTCTCGTTCGTCGGCTTCGCCCGGCGGGACTGGGCCGATGAGGATTTCGCCCAGATCACCTACCAGGCGGTGAAGGAATTCGCCCGCACGCCGTTCCGCGACGCGGTATGGGAGCAGCTCAGCGAGGGCGTCAGGTTCGTGTCCGGTTCGTTCAGCGACGACGCGGCGTTCGACGAGCTGGCCGCGACCGTGCGGAAGATCGATGCCGAACGGGGCACCGGAGGGAATTACGCGTTCTACCTGTCGATCCCGCCGAGCCAGTTTCCCACGGTGGTCCAGCAGCTCAAGCGCAGCGGCCTGTCGGAGTCGCACCGAGGCGGCTGGCGGCGGGTGGTGATCGAGAAGCCGTTTGGCCACGACCTGGCCAGCGCGCAGGAGCTGAACGCGACCCTGGACGGAGTCTTCCCTCCGGAGTCGGTGTTCCGCATCGACCACTACCTCGGCAAGGAGACGGTACAGAACATCCTGGCGCTGCGGTTCGCCAACGAGATGTACGAGCCGATCTGGAACCGCGGGTACGTCGACCATATCCAGATCACCATGGCCGAGGACATCGGCATCGGCGGCCGCGCCGGGTACTACGACGGCATCGGAGCCGCCCGGGACGTGATCCAGAACCACCTGCTCCAGCTGCTGGCGCTGACCGCCATGGAGGAGCCGGTCGCGTTCGACGCCGAGTCGCTGCGGCTGGAGAAGGAGAAGGTGCTGTCCGCGGTCCGGCTGCCCGCCGACCTGGCCACGGGCACCGCACGGGGGCAGTACGCGGCGGGCTGGCAGGGCGGGCGCCAGGTGTGCGGCTTCCTGGAGGAGGACGGCATCCCGGCGGATTCCCGGACCGAGACCTACGCCGCGCTGCGCCTCGGCGTCGACACCAGACGGTGGGCCGGCGTGCCGTTCTACCTGCGCGCGGGCAAGCGGCTGCCGCGCCGCATGACCGAGATCGCGCTGATCTTCCAGCGCGCGCCGCACCTGCCGTTCTCGGCCACCGACACCGAGGAACTCGGCCAGAACGCGCTGGTGATCAGGATCCAGCCGGACGAGGGGATCACCGTCAGGTTCGGCTCGAAGGTACCGGGCACGGCCATGGAGGTCCGGGACGTGAACATGGACTTCGCCTACGGCGAGTCCTTCACCGAATCCAGCCCCGAGGCCTACGAGCGGCTGCTGCTCGATGTCCTCATCGGCGATCCGCCGCTGTTCCCCCGGCAGCAGGAGGTCGAGCTGGGCTGGCGGATCCTGGACCCGGTCGAGGATTTCTGGACCACCTACACCAAGCCGGAGCAGTATCCGGCGGGTTCGGAGGGCCCGGCGTCGGCTGAGGCGATGATGGCACGGGACGGGCGCGCATGGCGGCGTCTGTGAGTACCCGCTGGGCGCGAACGTCCAGGCGGGCACGGTAGGAGGGAAGCCGCGATGACCATCGACCTGACCGACACCACCACCGGCGCCATCCACGAGGCGCTCACCCAGGCGCGCCGTCGCATGGGCGGCCCCGCCTCCGGCATGGTGCTGACGCTGATCATCGTCACCGACGAGGCCGAGCAGTACGACGCGGTGCGCGCGGCCAGCCACGCGGGCCGGGAGCATCCGAGCCGGGTCCTCGCCGTCATCACCCGCAAGCCGAAGTCGGAATCCCGGCTGGACGCCGAGATCCGGGTGGGCGAAACGGGCCCGGGCGAGACCATCTTGCTTCGCATGTACGGCCCGCTCGGCCAGCACGCCGACTCGGTGGTCGCGCCGCTGCTCGCGCCGGACGTTCCGGTGGTCACCTGGTGGCCGGATGACGCGCCGCCCTCGCCGAGCGCGGATCCGCTCGGGACCGTGGCCCAGCGCCGGGTCACCGATGCGGCCGCCAGTGACACGCCCAAGGACATGCTGCTGACCCTGGCCAAGTCCTACCAGCCGGGTGACACCGATCTGAGCTGGACCCGGTCGACGCCCTGGCGTTCCCTGCTCGCCGCTACCTTGGACCAGCCCTACCCCGAACTGCTCAGCGGCGAGGTGCTGGCCGAGCCGGCCAACCCGACCGCGGACCTGATCGCGGCCTGGCTCGGGTCGCGGCTAGGCATCGAGGTGCAGCGCAGCGAGTCAGAGGGCCCCGGGATCACCGAGGTCGGGTTCAACACGCCGGAAGGGAAGGTCACGATCTCCCGGCCCGACGGCCGGACCGCCACCTTGTCCTGGCCCGGCCGGCCGGAACGCCGGGTGGCGCTGCACCGCCGGGACACCGACGACCTGATCGCCGAGGAACTTCGCAGGCTCGAGCCGGACGAGGCGTACGCCGAGGCCCTCCGCGCGCTGGCCGGGGGTTCCGCTCAATGAGCGAGCCAAAGGGGCGCGGTGCCGCCTGGACTGTGTTTGTCCCCCCGGACCCACCCCAGGGGCGACGAAGGAGCGACGAGGGAAGGCGGCACCTTAGAGCGCCCCGGAGGCGAGCGAGGCAAACACAGTGAGCGTGCCCGAGGTCATCGTGCACCGGGACGAGCAGCTCCTAGCCAAGGCGGTCGCCGCGCGCCTGGTCACCAGGCTGGTCGATTCGGTGGCCGCCCGGGGGACGGCCTCGGTGGTGCTGACCGGAGGCGGCATCGGCACCGCGGTGCTGACCGAGCTGGCCGCCGCCCCGGCCCGGGACGCGATCGACTGGCGGCACCTGGACATCTGGTGGGGCGACGAGCGGTTCGTGCCGGCCGGCGACCCGGAACGGAACGAGACCGGCGCCCGCACGGCCCTGCTCGATCACGTGGACGCCGACCCGGCCCGGGTCCACCCGATGCCTGGGCCGGACGGGGCGGACGGCGATGACCCGGAGGGTGCGGCGGCCAGGTACGCGTGCTGGCTGGAGGCAGCGGCCAAGCCCGAGGATCACGGTCAGGTCCCAGAGTTCGACATCCTGATGCTCGGCATCGGCCCCGAAGCGCACGTCGCGTCGCTGTTCCCCGGTATGCCGGCGCTGTATGACGAGCGGCCGGTGGTGGCGGTCCGGGGCTCACCCAAGCCGCCGCCGACCCGGCTGTCCCTTACGCTGCCGTCCATCCAGGCGGCGCGGGAAGTCTGGATCCTGGCCTCGGGCGCGGAGAAGGCCGACGCGATCGCGTTGGCCCTGTCCGACGCCGGGCCGGTGCAGGTGCCCGCCGCAGGCGCGCGCGGCAGGCTGCGGACGCTATTCCTGATCGACAGTGCCGCCGCGGCCAAGGTTCCGCCGCAGATCGGCCGCCAGGGCGCGCACTGACCTGCGGCCCGCGCCCGGCTCGCGGGCGAAGGCGAGCCCGGCGGCCAGGCAGGCCACGGGAGCGGCGGCGAGCACGTACCGGTAGCTGAACCCGGCGGTCATCGGCGGCAGCACGATCAGCAGCGCCGCGACCAGCCAGGGCAGCAGGCCGACGCCGCCCCAGCGCCGCCAGCGAGCGAGCACCCCCGCCGCGCCGATCAGCACCACAAGGCCGAGCAGCGTGCCGCGCAGGTAGATGTAGCGCTGGTAGCTCTGGAGCAGGTGCGCCCAGGGCTGGGCCGCTGCGGTCCACCCGAACCCCTGACCCGGGCCGGCGAAGTCTCGTTCGGCCGTCATGATCTGGACCGCTTGCTGGTCGCCCTGCTGGCAGTCCGCGTTGCACCAGGTCCGGCCGTAATTCGTCGGCTGGAAATAGGGGTTGCCCGGTATGTGATAGGGAGTGGCGTACCAGGGAATCTGCAGGTTCATGTCGCGGCCGCTGACGAACTGGAAGTTCGGGCCGTTCCCGTAATAGTCGAACGGGTCGGGCTGCCGGTTCCAGCCGAAGGTGTGCAGCGTGTCGTGGATCACCACGCGGGCGTAGGCCACCGGCTGGTCTTCGATGGCGATCGTGGCGAATTGCTTGGTCTGGGCGTTGATGCCGGGCAGGAACCGCATCGAGGTGTCGCTGCCGAGTGCCTGGTAGAGCGGTGTATAGGTGTGCTCGTAGGGCTTCAGCTCATGGTCCGCCCAGATGTACTCGCCGGCCACCGGGCGGTACTCGAGCTGGGTCGGGTCACACAGGTAGGACAGGATGGCGGGCACGTTCATCTTGGAGCACTGGGCGAACGTGCTGACCCGGCTGTACAGGAAGCTGCCTGAGGAATCGGTCAGGGCGTACTGACCGTACGTGGCGTGGAACCAGGCCATGTAGAGGCCGATCGGTACGACGCCGGTCACCGCGAGGGTCACCAGGCGGCGCCATCCCGCCCGCCGGACCAGCATGGCGACCAGCGCCACCACGAGCAGCGGCTCGCCGACCGACCGCACCAGCGCCGCGTACCCGATGAGCAGCCCGGCGATGGCCATAGTCGGGACCGAGGGCCGGTCACTCCAGCACAAGATGACCACCGGGATGGTGACCAGGAAGATGAACAGCGGATCGGCGGTGATCATATGCTCCAGGTGCAGTTCGTAGGCGTCGAACAGCACCGGCAGCGTGGGCAGCGCGGCGCCCCACCAGGGCAGCCCGCGATGACGCAGCAGCGCGTAAATGGCCACGCCGACAGTGATCCCCATCGCGGCCTGGAGCAGCCCGATCGGATAGTCGCTGTGCAGCGGGAGCAGGAGATCGAGCAGGAACGGGTAGCCGTTCGGCCGGACCTGGTCCGGAATATGCGTCACGGCGTCGTACAGGTAGTTGTAGGAGTCGCTGAACCACAGGATCGGCGGGTAGCCGAGGAGCACCACGATGCGCACCACGATGGCGGCTACCACGACCAGGCCGAACTGCCAGTGCGTCACGGCCGGGCGGACCAGCCGCGCCACCAGGGTGTTCCGCGTCGGCGCGGGTGGTTGCTGACCGGGTGCGACCCGCTCGCTACCGGTGGTCGTGTTGGTCAACGACCGCCTCCCGACTCCTTGAGCCTGCCGGATAAATCTCCGGCCCTTTCGCTGTTTCCCGCAGGCCCCGGGTTATCCAGCAGGCCGACGCGCGTTGCTGGCGCGCCGGCTGACCCATAGTAGCTGTCGGCTCGCATCAAAATGAGTATTACCGCTGAATGACGTGCCTGAACGTGTCCGCCGTCATCTGCGGCTACCAGCGTCCGCCGTAGCCGATCCGGGTAGCCAGGACGCAGATGAAGATGAAGGAGAGCGCGGCAGCGATGGAAGGCGACCCGGCGGCGGCTGAGATCACGATCCAGACGAACAACACGGGCAGCACCCGGTCGAACGGGCGGCCGCGTCCGGTCCGGCGCGGCCCGAGCGCGGGCGGCAACGGCTGTGGCGGGGCCGCCTCCGGCCGGTGACTCAGATCGGCGCCGATCAGTGGCTGCGCGGGGAGATCGGAGGTCAGTTCCCACAACTGATCCCAGGTCTTCGCGGCGTACGCGGCCGCCGTCCGCTCCTCGAACTCGTCGAACGTCAACCGCCCGTCCGTGAACGCGTCGCGCAGAACGTCCACGACGCTCTCGCGCTC
>Ga0318496_10000914_pt1 | contig 11164 bp, 6 predicted proteins | sample GRESIP109b1f22_FD_203296 | JGI IMG/M metagenome (GOLD analysis project Ga0318496, IMG submission 203296) | Tropical soil microbial communities from Luquillo Experimental Forest, Puerto Rico - GRE.SIPMG.109b1f22 | ecosystem: Environmental > Terrestrial > Soil > Tropical forest > Bulk soil... | reverse complement strand
GACGCGCTGGAGCGCCGTGTAGTTGTTCTTGAAGGACATGCCGCTGCCGATGCCGCCGAGGCCCGGCATCTCGCCCGCGCACGCCTGGCCGTCGCACTCCGGGCAGACGCGGCAGCGGGGGTAGAGCTTCTCGCGCGCGGCCTTCAGCACCTCGTCCAGCTTCTTCGAGCCGGTCGGCTTGGGCGCAGGGGCCGCACCCTGCGCGGGTGCCGCCGGCGTCGCCGGCTCGCCCTCCGCGCGCGCGGACATCGCGACCGCTCCGACCCCCACCGCCGTCGCCGACAGGAGAAACTTCCGCCGATCCATCCCCTTCGTGTCGCTCATGGACGCGATTTCCCTTTCGTGAATGCGCCGAAAACGCGAGACATGAGAGCAGAGGTTTCGCTCGCAGTCGAGGATGCGAACCGCGCCTCGCGTCCGCACGGTCACGCTGCGTCAATATGCCGCACATGCCTGCGTGCGGGCGCTGGAGTCCGGCTCGCAGTGAACGGCGCGGGGGCCGCGCCCCGTCACGCGCTCTTCGCGATCCCTGTCGCCGACCCGCGCCCTGCATCGGGCCAGACGAGCCGCCGCGCCGCCGGGCGGCACGCGAGGTATTGCGCCGTCCCGACCGCGATCGCCGCGGCGGCAGCGGACGCGAGGAGCACCATCGCCGCGCGCGGCAGCGCCACGTACGCCGCCGCGACCGCGACGGCTCCGAGCCCGATCCAGCCCGCCTTCTGGACGGCCGCCCAGATCGAGAGCGCACGCAGGTGCGCCGGGGAGATCTCCGCGAGCCGCTCCCACAGGAGCTGCTCCTGCCGCCAGTAGGTGTAGACGACCGGGATGATCTCGAGCGTGAGGAACGCGCTCGTGAGGAGGCCGCCGACCATCGGCGCCGCGATCCGCTTCATCACGTCGGCGCCGGAGCCGGTCGCCCAGAGGAGCGGCGCGAGCCCGAGCAGCATGGTGCCGACCGTCATCAGCTTCGGGCGGACGCGCTGGACCGTCCCCTCCATGTGCGCCCAGATGATGTCCGAGAGATCGCGGATCATCCCGGCGCGGCGCCTGCGCTCGAACGCGTGATCGATGTACACGATCATCACGACGCCGGTCTGCGCGGCGAGCCCGACCAGCGCGATGACGCCGACCCACACCGCGGTCGAGACCCGGTAGTCGAGGAGCCACAGCAGCCAGATCGACCCGACCAGCGCGAACGGGATCGACAGCAGCACCACGAGCACCTCGACCACGTTGCGGAAGAGGAAGTAGAGCAGCACCACGACGAGGAGGAGCGTCGCGGGGATCACCAGCTTCATCCGCGCCTTCGTCTTCTCCAGCTGCTCGTACTGTCCGGTCCACTTGAGGAAGTGCCCCTGCGGCAGGTGCAGCCGGCCGCCGGCGAGGGCCGCCCCGACGGCGGCCTTGGCGTCGGCCACGTAGCCGCCGAGGTCCCGCTGCGCGGGATCGAGGTCCACGTAGACGTAGCCGGCGAGGAGTCCGCCGTCGTCCCGCACCATCGGCGGTCCCTTCACGATCCGGACGTCGGCGACCTGGCCGAGCGGGACGAAGGACTGGCGCCGCGCGCCACCGCCGGGACCGGGCTCGGGCGAGCCGACGCCCGTGTCCCACTGGAGGAGCGGCGCGTCCGTCGCGATCCCGGGGACGCCGCCCGGGAACCGGCCCTGGCGCTGGAGCGGCGCCTCGGGCCCCTCGTCCATCATCTGGGCGAGGAGGAGCGCGGGGATCCTCCCGGGCGGGAGCGCGCCCGTCTTCATGCCGCCGCCTTTCGCGCCGCGGCCCACCGGGATGAGCAGGCGCTTCAGCCGCTCGACGTCTCCGCGGAGATCGCGCGGGTACCGCACGCTGATCGTGAAGCGGGCCGGGCCGTCGACGGTGCTGGCGATCGGGGCGCCGCCGATGGCCGCCTCGACGAAGCGCTGGACGTCCCCCACGGTGAGCCCGACCCGGGCGAGCGCGGCGCGGTCCGGGACGATGTCCACGTACAGCCCGCCGTCGTTCCGGTCGTAATAGACGCTGCGCGTGCCGCGCACGCCCGCGAGCAGCCCCTCGAGCGCGACGCCGACCTTCTCGATCTCGTCGAGGCGGCTGCCGAGGATCTTGAGGCCGACCGGCGTGCGCACGCCCGTGGAGAGCATGTCGACGCGCGCCTTGATGGGCATCGTGTACGCGTTGGTCCAGCCGGGGAACTGCATCGCCCGGTTCATCTCGGCGGTGAGCTCCTCCCAGGTAATGCGGGTGCGATCGGGCCAGAGCGGGCGGAGCGCGGGCTTCAGCCACTCCGGCCCCCAGGACGAGTACCAGCGCGCGCGGGGCACGAGGCGCCACGCCTCCGGCGGCCGGAGCCGCACCGTGGTCTCGACCATCGTGAGCGGCGCCGGGTCGGTGGCGGTCTCCGCCCGCCCCGCCTTCCCGAACACGCTCTCGACCTCGGGGAAGGAGCGGAACACACGGTCTTGGAGCTGCAGCTGCCGCTCGGCCTCGGCGAGGGAGACGTTCGGCAGCGTCGTCGGCATGTAGAGGACGTCGCCCTCGTTGAGCGGGGGCATGAACTCGCTGCCGAGCTTCAGCGCGAGCGGCACCGCGGAGAGGACGGCGAGCAGGCCGATGGCGATGGTCGACTTCGGGTTCCGGAGCGCCACGTACACGAACGGCTTGTAGACGCGGATGATGCCGCGCGAGAGCGCGTGGCCGGCCTCGGAGTGGATCCGGCCGCGGATCAGCAGGTCGCGGAGCGCGGGTGCGAAGGTGACGGAGAGCAGGGCCGCCGCCAGCATCACGAAGGTCTTGGTGAAGGCGAGCGGCCGGAACAACCGGCCCGCCTCGCCGGTGAGCGCGAACACCGGCACGAACGACACCGCGACGATGAGCAGCGAGAAGAAGATGGCCGGCGTCACCTCGCCCGCGGCCTGCGAGAGGAGCGCGCGCCGGCTCACGCCGGGCGGCGCGCGCTCGAGCCGCTTGTGGCACGCCTCGATCATCACGATCTCCGCGTCCACGGTGGCGCCGATGGCGATCGCGATCCCCCCGAGGCTCATGATCGTCGCCGGGACCGCGAACGCCGCCATCGGGATGAACGCGAGCGCGACGACGATCGGGAGGGAGAGGATCGGCAGGAGCGCTGAACGCAGGTGGAGGAGGAAGAGCAGGATCACCGCGGCCACGACGATCCCCTCCTCGACCAGCGCGCCGCGCAAGGTCGCGATGGCACGCCGGATGAGCGAGGTGCGGTCGTAGGCGACCTCCACGCGCACCCCGGTGGGCAGCGTGGGCGCGAGCTCCGCGAGCTTCTGCTTCGCGCGCTCGACGACGTCGAGCACGTTCTCGCCCTGGCGGACGACGACGATCCCGCCGACCGCCTCCCCCTCCCCGTTCCACTCGAGCACGCCGCGGCGCACCTCGGGACCGAAGCCGACCGTCGCGACGTCGCGGACGAGCACCGGCACGCCGTTCGGACCCCGCACGCGGATCGCGGTCTGCGCCAGGGCATCGAGGTCCTGGACGTAGCCGCGGCCGCGTACGTAGTACTCGCGACCGGAGACCTCGAGGACGTTGCCACCGGCCTCGCCGTTCGAGTCCCGGATGCGCGAGATCACCTCCTCGAGCGTGACGCCGTAGGCGAGGAGCTTCACCGGATCGACGGTGACCTGGAACTGCCGCTGGAACCCGCCGAGGCTCGCCACCTCGGCCACGCCCGGCACCTGCTCGAGCGCGTAGCGGAGCGTGAAGTCCTGGAACGCGCGGAGCTCGTCGAGGCCGTGGCGCCCGCTCCCGTCGACGAGGGCGTACTGGAAGCCCCAGCCGATGCCGGTGGCGTCCGGCCCGAGCCGCGGCGCGGCGCCCTCGGGGAGCCGCCCCTCCATCGCGGTGAGGTACTCCAGGACGCGGCTCCGCGCCCAGTAGAGATCGGTGCCCTCCTGGAAGATCACGTAGACGAAGCTCATCCCGAACATCGAGTAACCGCGCACGTCGACGACGCGTGGCGTGGCGACGAGCGACGAGACGATCGGGTACGTGACCTGCTGCTCGACGAGGGTCGGGCTCCGCCCCATCCACTGCGTGAAGACGATCACCTGGGGATCGCCGAGATCCGGGACGGCGTCGAGCTGGACGCGCCGCATGGACCAGACGGCGGCCGCGGTCGCGATCGCGACGGCGAGCAGGACCGCGACGCGGTTCCGGGCGCACCACTCGATGACGCGGGCGACCATGGCGGCTAGCGGCCCTGCGCGGTGGGGAGCTCGGCCCCGGTGTGCGCCTCGAGCGCGGCGCGCAGCCGGCTCTCCGCGTCGACGTAGAAGTTCGCCGTCGTGACGACCTCCTCCCCGTCCGCCACGCCCTCGAGGATCTGCGTCCGGTCCGCGCCGCGCACCCCGACCCGCACCATCCGTGGATCGAACCGGCCGCCCTCGCGCGCGACGAAGACGTACCGCGCCTCTCCCGTGTCCACGACCGCCTCGGACGGTACGGTGACACCCTCCGAAGCGCCGAGCTCGATCACGACGTCGCCGTACATGCCGGGCCGCAGCTTCAGGTCCGGGTTCGCGAACTCCATGCGCGCCTGCAGCGTTCGCGTCTCGGGGTTCACCGCGGGATAGATGAACTCGACCCGCCCCTCGAACGCCGTCCCGGGGTACGCGGCGAGGAGGAGGCGCGCGGGCTGACCGACGGCCACGCGACCCATGTCCTGCTCGTACACGTCGGCAACCACCCAGACCGAGGACAGGTCGGCGATCTGGTACAGCTCGCTGCCCGGCGCGACGTACTGGCCAGCGAGGACGGCCTTGCGGGCGACGTGGCCGGAGATGGGCGAGCGGATCGGGACGTCGTTCGCCGGCGTGCCCCGCTGCTCGAGCGCCCGGATGTCCACGTCGGCCATCCCGTAGAGCTGCAGGCGCCAGAGCGCGTCGCGGTCGACGACCTGGGCGCTCGGCGGCAGCTCGGGCGTCTTCTCCTTCAGGTTCTGCTTCCAGCGGAACGCGTTCAGGTACGCCTGCTGCGCGGAGACGAGCTCGCCGCTGTACGCGGTGAGCAGCACGTCCCCCTTCCGCACGCGCTCGCCGCTCTGGAGGACCTCGAGCTTCCGGACCCAGCCGCCGTACCGCGCGTTCACGAGGGCGACGCGCCGCTCGTTCGCGGACACGAAGCCGACCGTGCGCAGCTCGGGCGCGAGCCGCTGGCGCGAAGCCTTCGCGGTCCGAAGCCCCATCAGCTGCGTGCGCTCGGCGGAGAGCTGGACGCCGGCGAGACCGGCGACAGGTCCGCCCGATCGTCCCGGCGCCCCCGGACGCGGCATGAGCTTCATTCCGCCGCACTTCGGGCAGGTGGCCTCGGGATCGTCGCTCGAGACCTCCGTGTGCATGGGGCACCAGTACTTCTCGGCGCGCGGGAGCGCGGCCCCTGCGGTCCCGACCGGTGGCGCGCGCGGCGGCGGATCCTCGGCGCGCACGAGGTCCATGCCGCAGATCGGGCAGTCGCCCTGGCGTTCCTGCACGACGGCCGGATGCATCGGGCAGCGGTAGAGCGCGTCGGCACCGCCGTCGCGCGCCCCTGCGGCCGCGAGATGGAGCCAGGCCCCGCCGGCGGCAACGGCCATCGCCGCCACGAGCGACCATCGCACGATCGCCATCGCGCGCGTGCCCGGCGGCGCGACCTCCGCACCCTCGGGTAGGCTCTCGGGAGGCGTCGTCGGCTGGTCCCGGGTCGCGTCGCGTTCGCTCATGTACCCCTCCCCAGCCGCACATCGTACTGTCGGCGGTCACGCTTGAAAGGAGGCCCCATCGGGCCGCTCCGCCGCGCGAACGGACGGAGGACGAGCGCGCCCCGCGACCGATGGCCGCGGCGAAGATGAAGGAGCCCCGCGGTCGCCCGCGGGGCTCCGGGAATGCCGCACGAAGAGCGCTCTCGCGGCGCAGCGAGTCCGCCGCGCCCGAGGGCCGGGGCTAGGTGACGACGAGCGGCCGCATCATGTCGTGCTCCTCGTGCTCGAGGATGTGGCAGTGCCACACGTACTCGTTGCCGCCGGTCCTGGGGCTCGGCGGGACGGCGAACGGCACGGAGGGGAGGTTGAACTGCATGATGATCCGGGTGACGGTGCCCGGGAACATCTTCACCGTCTCCTTCCACCCGACCTCGTTCTGGTCGGGCGGCGTGGCGGGGCCGGTGAAGTTCGCCGGGACGCCGTTGAAGCTCTTCACCGCGAACGGCTGACGGTTGATGACCTGCACGTTCACGAGGTGGAAGTGCATCGGGTGGACGTCGCCCGTCGTGTTGTAGATCTCCCACACCTCGGTCGCGCCCGCGCGCACGACCTCCGTGGCCGGGTCGGTGTACGCCCTGCCGAAGCCCGCGCTCGGCGAGCCCGGCGGCACCGCGGTGCCGAGCATCTGGATGAGGCGCCCGTACAGGTCGAAGGTCTCGTTCAGCGTGAGCGCGCGCACGGGGACGCCTGGGGGCGGCGCGCTGCTGCCGAACGTGACGAGGGGCGCGTCGATGCCGGCCGTGAGGTCGCTGCCCGGCGTGATGCCCAGCGTCGGGTCCGCGGACCCCGTGGGCGCCATCACGTCGAACCTCATGAGCACGCGCGAGTTCGGGCCGAAGCCGGCTGGCGTGGTCGCGTTCACGGGGTTTGCCTTGACGTTGAACGCCGGGAAGTAGTCGTTCCGCGGGTCACCGACTGGGAACGGCGCCGGCGCGTCGTTGTACAGGATGATGCTCTTTCCGACGTGGGCGCTGAAGTCGATGAGCAGGTCCGGCCGCTCCGCCGGGCCGACGATCAGCGAGCCCGTGAGGGTGACCGGGTTGAACGGCGCGTTCGTGGGGATGTTCGCAGGATGGGCTAGGAACCCTCCCTCGGTCCCGATCTGAAGGACCGTGGCATTCATTCCCGGCGTCTTCCCGGTCGGGTCGCAGGTCGCGGGCGCGTTGGTCGGGATCCCCGTCGCTGGGTTGAGCGTGATGCCGTTCGGGGTTCCGTCCGCGACGTAGAGCTGCAGGTTCAGGAACCGGGCGTTGCAGGCGTTGAGGAGCCGCAGCCGGTAGCGCCGTCCCTCGACCGTCACCTTCGGGAACGCCGTCCCGTTGACGAGCATCGTGTCGCCGAAGTACTCGGCGACGACCGAGGGGTCGGGCGGGGTGAGCTTGCCGTTTCCCGCCAGCTTCCAGCGGGTGCGGTCGTACACGTGCGCGTACCAGAGGCTGCCGGGCTGCGTCGAGGAGAAGGGGACGACGCTGGCCCATGTCGGATCGAGCGTGGCGGTGTTCCCGCCGACGAAGATCTTGTCCTGGAAGACGAGCGGGATCTCCCTGCCGCCGTTCTCGACGAAGTCGGGCAGGCCGAAGCCGATGAGGCTCGTCTCGAACGCGTCCCGGAGGAGGAGGCCCGAGGCGATGCCGGCGTACGCGTTGATGCGGGTGATCCCGAACGCGTGGTCGTGGTACCAGAGGAACCGGGCGCTCTGGTTCAGCGGGTAGTAGTACTCCGCCTCGTTGATCGCCGCGGCCGGGTTGAGCACCTGGTTGTTCAGGAAGCTCAGGCCGCGCCTTCCGCCCGGCTCCCACCAGTCGAACGGGCCGCCGTCGCTGATCCACGGGACGAGACCACCGTGGAGGTGGACCGCGGTGCGGTTGTCGCCCAGGTTCGCGCCGGGGATCGTGAGGTCGTTCGGGAGGATGTGCCTGTTGGGCAGGTTGTTGCGGAACGTGAGCTGGATCGGGACGCCCTTGTTGCCGACGATGAGGCCGCCCAAGTGGCGCTGGACCGCGCCCACCGGGTTGTATCCCCAGAGCGTGGTCGGTCCGAGGGTCGGGACGACGCCCGCGTCGGTGAACTGGTTGATCTCGAGCGTGTAGTGCTTCGCCCCCGTGACTGGCGCCGTGCCATCGGAAGCGGCCACCGGGATGCCGGTGCTGCCTCCGACACCGCGGAGGTCCGTGCCGAAGAGCGGCACCGTCGTCGGGCTCTGCGAGAATGCGAACGCCGGCCGCGCTCCGAACCTCCACGGTAGGTACGCGGCCGCGATCGTCGCGGACGTCATTCCGACGAACTTCCTGCGCGTCATCTTCCCCATGTGCCGCCTCCTCCCCGATCCCTCGACGCGTCCCGCGCTCCGCGGACGGCGCTGAGCGCTGCTGCTCCGACCTGCCTCGACGACACGCGCGCCTCGCCTCCCCACGCGCAGCACGCCTGCTCTCAACTCGCCCCACCGCGCGTGGCGGTGTCCGGGCGTTCTCCAGCACGGTCAGGAAAGACTACCCCTCGCCGCGCGAAACGCCTATTGAACCGGTCGGGGCGGAGGTGCTCCATTCGCTTTGACCGCTACGGCAATCCAGTGGACGCGGGCGGTGTCGATTCAGCAATCGAGTCAAGGCGTCCGGGCTGCGCTCGTCCGCCGCTCGCAAGGCGATCGGGTGCGGTCCGGTGGCCGGCGCTCGACGGCCACGCGCGCGATCATTCCACGCTTCGCACACTTGGCCCGCTTGACTGATCGTTATCCGGCGCCCTCGAACACCGGGCCGACTGCGGAACCGGTCCGGGGGGCGCGCGCTATCGCGTCCCTCGCCCCAGCGACACGATTGCAATCCATGATTTCGGGTGCGACGGGATCGCGTCTGCCCCGCGCCCTACCATCCGTCGTAGTCGCCCGCAGCTCGACCCCGAGCCGAGCTGCGACCGGCACTCACCGGAGCGCGCGCTCACCCGCTCAAGGACGACCCATCGTTGGCGGCCATCGGATCGCCGTGGCCGTTCTAGACTCGCGCCGATGTCGCGGCGCATGCCAACGACGCTCGTCGCCCGGCTCGCGGCGACGCTCGCTGCGATCGGGCTTTCCGGCGCGCTGCACGTACTGGCGATGCACGTACCCGTCGAAGGCCATCGCTGCGCGTGCCGCGCGCACGACGCGGCGCACGAGTGCGATTGCGCGCAATGCCGGCGGGCTTCGCTCTCGGCGCAGGCGTCGGACGAGAAGCTCCCGCCGTGTCACCGCGCCGCCGCGAGGAAGGCGCTCGCGCTTCAGGACCAGGGAAGCGGCGCGCGATCTGCGCCGTGCGTCGAGGGCACCTGCGGCGGCCCCACGCACACCGCACCGTTGCTGGGTGCGAGCGAGCCGTTCTGCACGCGCGCGCCGGAGTCCGTGATCGCGGCAACGCGACCGGAGCTGCTCGTCGCAGTGAACCGAGTCCGACCCGAGCGCGCCCTCGCACCCGAGACACCGCCTCCTCGTTCCGCGTAGCGGCGGGCGGGACGACACCGGATCCGCTCTGGCGGCGCTCCAACCGCGGGCGCGGATCACCCCTGCGACCGGAGCTCGCGTTCGTCGCGAGGCCGTGGGCCGAGCCCGACGTCGAAGCCGTTCGAGGACGGCGCGACGCGGGGCGCTCTGCCCGATCCGGCGAACGCACGTCGAACATCGAGGTCGAGGATGTCTGCTGCACGAAGCGGCGGGTCACGACGTCTCGTGGCCACCGCGGCGCTCGGGATCGCCCTCTTCGCCGTGCCGGAGGTCGCGACGGCCGCGGCGTGCTGCATGTCCGCGACCTCGTTCGGCCTGGGGCGGCTCCTCGCCTGGGAGGACTACGCGCTGGGGCTCCAGCTCGGCCACGCGCGCAGCCTGGGCCAGTGGGACTCGCGCGCGACGCTTCGCTGGAATGGGAGCAAGCTGTCCGACGGCGTCACGCGCGTCGAGCCCTGGGCGATCGTGCGGCTCCACGATCGCGTGCAGGCGCAGGCCTGGGTCCCGTTCGTCCTCGAGGATCGCCGCGCCGGCGGCCTGAGCCAGGTCGCGGGTGGGCTCGGCGACGTCGGCGCGGCGATCCGGTACGAGCCGCTCGGGATCGGAGAGTACGAGTGGCTACCCTCGATCGCGCTCACGGTCGCCGCGCTGACGCCTACCGGGAGGCGCGTGGAGGAGACCTCGCCGCCGCTGTTCGCCGGCGCCACCGGGCGGGGCGCCTGGGGCGGGTCGCTCGCCGTTGCGCTCGAGTACGCATTCTTCCCCTGGTTCGTGAGGCTCGACGCCGGCGCGACCGCCTATCTCCCGTTCCAGCGCTCCGACGACGGGGCACGCGAGCAGTACGGACCGCTCCTCCAGGCCGCGCTCTCGACGGGCAGGGAGCTCGTTCCCGACGTGCTCGTCGCCGCCGTCGCGCTGACCGCGGAGCGTGAATCGGCGCTTCGCGTCGACGGCGCGAGCGTCCCGAGCTCCGGGGCCTATTCGTACGCGCTCGCGGGCTCGCTCTCCTGGCACGTCGACCCTCGCTGGACCGTCGTCGCGAACGTCACGAACAGCGTCTGGCCGGACGGCGCGGGCATGAACCGCGACGCCCGCGTCGGATTCACGATCGGAGTGCGTCATGGCCACTTCTAGGCACCTCGTCCTCACCCTCCTCCTCGGCACGGCGTGCGCGACGTCCCGCCATGCGGGCACGCGGGCGGCGGACGGTCTCGCGCTCGTTGCGGGCGACGGCACCGCCACGACGATCCACGACCGTTGCCAGGGGCGGGACGCGACCGTGCTCGTCTTCTGGAGCGCGAGCTGCCCCTGCGTGAGGCGGTACCAGCAGCGCATCGACGCGCTGCTCGACGACTACCCGGCCGCACGGGTTTGCGTGCTCGGCGTCTCGAGCAACGCCGGGGACCAGCTCACGGACGTCCTGCGCGTCGCGGACCAGCGCGGCGTGCGGATCCCGATCCTTCGCGACGAGGGGGGTCGGGTCGCCGACGCGCTCGGCGTCCGGAGCACTCCGACGGTCGTCGTCCTCGATGCGGCCGGCGAGGTGCGCTACCTCGGCTGGATCGACAACGAGCGGCTCCCCGGGGAGCCCGGCCGCGAGGCATGGCTCGAGCGCGCGCTCCACGGCGTCCTCGAGCGCCGGGACGCGTTCGCTCACCGCTCGCCCACCTACGGTTGCGCCATCACCCGGTCGCTCCTCGGGTCGCAGAGCAGTCCTTGCTGTTCCATCCACTGAAGGAGAGGAGACACGTCATGAAGCGGTTCGGTATCCCCCTCACGCTCGCTCTCGGTCTCGCCGGCTGTACGTCGCAGCCCGACTCCGCGGCCGGTACCACGAAGACCTCCGTCGCCACGGCGCAGGCCGGTGAGCTCGCCGTCACGCTGCTCACCGACACACGCCTCGAGACGGGGATGACGCCCGTCTCGAGGCG
>Ga0318496_10000913_pt1 | contig 11165 bp, 5 predicted proteins | sample GRESIP109b1f22_FD_203296 | JGI IMG/M metagenome (GOLD analysis project Ga0318496, IMG submission 203296) | Tropical soil microbial communities from Luquillo Experimental Forest, Puerto Rico - GRE.SIPMG.109b1f22 | ecosystem: Environmental > Terrestrial > Soil > Tropical forest > Bulk soil... | reverse complement strand
CGGTAGCCTGACCCCGCGATGGAGGCCCGCGCCCCTGCGGTCGTCGCGGTCGTGGTCTCCACCGGTCCTTCGCCCACGCTGCCCGCCACGCTCGCCTCGCTGGCCGCCCAGGAGTACGACGAGCTGAGCGTCCTCGTGCTCGAGAACGGCGATCCCGCCGGGGTCGCCGAGGCGGTCTCGGCGACCGTCCCGACCGCCTTCGTGCGCGAGCTGGAGCGCAACGAGGGGTTCGCCGCGGCCTGCAACGAGGCCCTCGGGATGGTCGAGGGCGCCACGTTCCTCTGCCTGTGCCACGACGACGTCGAGCTCGCCCCCGACGCCCTGCGCCACCTCGTCGAGGAGGCGTTCCGCTCCAACGCCGGGATCGTCACGCCGAAGGTGGTGCGGCCCGAGGACCACGCCGTGCTGCTGCACGTGGGGTTGAACGCCGACCGGTTCGGGGCGACGACCGAGCGCGTGGAGCCCGGCGAGGTCGACCAGGGGCAGCATGACTCGGCGCGCGACGTCTTCGTCGCGCCGGGCGGCGTGACGCTGGTCCGCGCCGACCTGCTGACGACGCTCGGCGGGCTCGACGGCTCGATCGTGGCGCTGGGGGAGGACCTCGACCTGTGCTGGCGGGCGCAGGTCGCCGGCTCGAGGGTCGTCGTGGCGCACGACGCGGTCGTCGCGCACCACGAGCTGCTGGCGAACGGCGCGCGACCGCTGACCGCCCCCGTCACCGGCCACGGCGCGGGGAGCCTGCAGGCCCTGACCCGGCGGCACCGTCTGGCCACCATGCTCACCTGCTACGGGTGGCTCTACCTGATCCCGACCGCGATCATGCTCGCGTTCCTCGAGGCGGGCGAGGTCATGGTCGCGACGTTCGGCCGGGACCGGGCCCGGGTCGGCGCGGTGGTGGGGTCGTGGCGTTGGTGCCTCGGCAGGCTCGGGACACTTCGGCGTCGCCACGCCGTGGTGGCCAGGGCGCGCGCGCTCGACGACCACGACGTCCGACGGCTGCAGGTGGCCGGGGCGTCGCGGCTCCAGACGTTCGGCACCCGGCTCGTGCACCAGGGCATGGACGCGGCGCGTGGTGCGCTCGGTGCCGCCGCGCCCGTCGTCGTCGAGGAGGGCGCCGAGCGGATCGACCACACGGTCGGGTTCGGCGCGGCCTTCAGCGAGGACGCGAGCTTCGACGAGCTCGATGACCTGGGACGGCGGGGCTCCCCGTTCCGGATGCGGTTCCTCGCGACCGCCGTGTGGCAGATCACCGCGGTCGTGGTCCTCGCGGTGGTCTTCGCCATCGCGGTCCGCGACCTCGTGACGACGCACCTGCCGCTCGTCGGCCGTCTGGCCCCGCTCGACGGGTGGGGTGCGACCTGGCGGCACTTCTTCGCCACGTGGTCTCCGGTCGGCGTCGGCTCCGGCGCGCCGGGGTCGCCCGGGTTCGGCGAGCTCGGCCTGCTTGGCACCGTCGTCGTCGGACGGATGAACGTCCTCCCGCGCGCGACGCTCCTGCTCGCGATCCCGATCGGTGCCGTCGGCGTGTGGCGGCTGCTCGCGGGCGTCGGGTCGACCCGCGCCCGGCTCGTGGGCGGCGCGGCGTACGTCTTCCTGGCGCTCGGACCGAACCTGGTGGCGGCCGGCCGCGTCGACGTGCTCGCCGCGCTCGCCTTGCTGCCCTTCTGCTTCCGCCGCCTGCTCGTCGTCGCAGGGGTCGCGCCGTTCGCGCGACGCCGGGGCCCCGAGGGCGACGAGCAGGGTCGCGGCACGGCGCTCGCCCGGGGGCTCGCCTCGACCGCGGCGCTCGTGGCGGTGGTCGTCGCCGTCGACCCGGCCGCGGGCATCGCGTTCCTCGTCGCGGCGGTGGGCCTCGCCGTCGGTGGGTTGGCGGTGGGGGACCGCCGCGCGGGTGGCGTCCTCGCGACCGCGCTCGTCGCCTCGGTCGGCGCCGCCGTGCTGCTCCTCCCTCTCACGCTCGACACCGTCGGGGCGGGCAAGGCAGCGTTCGACGTCTTCGGCGCGCCGTCGGGGCCGTGGTCGCTGCCGGGGCTCGGTGGCCTCGCACGGCTGGCCGTCGGCCCGTACGGCGCGAGCCCGCTCGCGTGGCTGCTCCCGGCGGCGGCGCTGTTCGCGCTGGTCGCCGGCCGCCGCGAGCGGCTCACCGCCGCCGCCCGGCTGACCGGGATGGGGCTCGCCTCGCTCGCCGCCGCCCTCGTGGTGGCACGCCACCTCACCGGGTCGCTCGCCCCCGACGTCTCGACGCTCCTCGTCCCCTACGCGATCGCGGTCGCCGCCCTCGTCGGCACGTCCGTCGCGGCGTTCGAGGCGGACGTGACGCGCGCGCGGTTCGGGTGGCGCCAGCTGGCCGCCGCGGTCGCCATGGGCGCGATCGCCGTCGGAGCGCTCCCGTTCGTCGCGTCGACCAGCTCGGGCCGCTTCGACCTGCCGGTGCAGGGCTACGACGTCCAGCTCGGCGGGTTCCCCGTCCCGCCGGTCGGCGGGACGCGAACCCTCTGGCTGGGCGACCCGCGCTCGGTCCCGCTCGGGAGCTGGCCGGTCGAGCCGGGGCTCGCGTTCGCGACGGCGGCGAACGGGCTCCCAGGCGGCCAGGACCTCTTCGTGCCGCCCTCGAGCGGCGCGGGCGGCGTGCTCTCCGACGACGTCGTCACCGCGCTGCGGGGCGAGACGGTGCACCTCGGGCGGCTGCTCGCGACCGCGGGCGTCGCCGTCGTGGCGGTGGTGACCGCGACGGCGCCGTCGCTCAACGGCGCCCAGCAGCCGATCGGGACGCCGCCGCCCGCTGCGCTCCTCCCAGCGCTGCACCGCCAGCTCGACCTGCAGGCCGTGCCCGGCGACGGGGGGGCGCAGGTCTTCGAGAACACCGCGTTCCACGGGATCACCGCCGAGCGCGCCGCGCCGCTCCCGCCGAGCGCCCTCCCGGGGGCGCGCGGGGCCGCTCGCGGCTGGACGCCGGCCCTCGCGACGACGACGTGGGACGGCCCGGTCGCGAAGGGCACGCTGCTCGCGGGGCTCGCCCCAGCAGGGGACTTCTCGCTCTCGGTGGGCGGGACGGCGGCGCCGCGCTCGAGCGCGTACGGCTGGGCGGCGTCCTGGCGCGTCGCCCAGGGGAGCGCGGTGCTCTCGCTGCAGGCGCTCCCGCTGAACGGCGCGCTCGCGGCGGTCACGGTCCTTATCTGGGTCGCCGCCGCGGCCCTCGGGATCGGGCCGGCGCGGCTTGCCCGCGCGCGACGCGCGATCCGCCGGCGCACGGCGAGGGCGACCGGCGGGGTGGACGAGGAGCCGCCGGCGCCGGTCCCCGCCACCGCGAGCGAGGTCAGCGCGTGACGGCGGCGACGCCGGTCCGGCGCACGCGAGCGCCGAGACGGGGCGCGGCGGTGGCGCTCGTCGTGGGCACCCTCGCCGTGCTCGGGGTGACGTCGGCGGCGACGGCGCCGGCAGCACCGAGCGCGGTGCCGCCCTCCTCGATGGCCGTCGGGCTCGGCGACGAGTCGGCGGCCGCGTTCTGCGCGGGCCTCGAGCACGAGCCGGGAGTCGTCACGAGCACGGTCGCCGTCGCGAACCTCGCCCACGCGCCGCGGACCCTCGAGGTGACGACCTCGGACACCGCCGGGCGCGTGGTGCACGGTCTCGTCCGGGTCGCCGCGGGCCGCGTGGTGCATCTCGACCCCGCCGCCACGCTCGACGGCGCCAACGACGCCGTCTCGATCGTCGCGAACGGCGGCGGCGTGGCGGCGACCGAGGCGATCTCGACCCCCGCGGGGATCGCGGTGGCGCCGTGCCTCACGCAGACCGCGCCCAGCTGGTCGATGGGCGGAGGGTCGACAGAGCCGGGACAGAGCCTGACCGTCTCGGTCTTCAACCCGACGACGACGATCGCCGTCTTCACGGTCGCGTTCCTCGGGCCGAACGGCCCGGTCGAGCCGCTCAAGTACCACGATCTGCTGCTGCGACCGCACCGCGCGGCGGCGCTGCGCGTCCACGACGTCGCGCCCAACCTCGCGCCGATCACCACACAGGTCACGGCGAGCTCGGGGAACGTGGTTGCGCTCGCGGTCGAGCAGGCCACCTCGGGCGCGATGGCGGTCTCGCTCGTGCCCGGTCTGCCGCAGACGGGGACGTCGGCGACCTTCCCGATCACCCCCAACCACGGCGGGGTCACCACCAGGCTCCTGCTCGCGAACCCGGGCGCGACGGCGATCGACGCCAGCGTGGCCGCTGCCTGGTCGCCGGGGTGCGGCGCGCACTGCGCGGCGCCGTTCGGCGTCGCGGTCCCGCCCGCGAGCGCGACGCTGCTGCAGGTCGCCCCATCGGCCCGGGTGCCGATCGGCGTCCCCATGTCGGTGCGGGTCTCGGCGTCGGCGCCGGGCCTCGTCGTGGTCCAGCGCGTCCGCACCACGCGCTCGCTCGGCCAGGTCGCGCCGCTCGACGACCCCGCCGGGGCCGGTGCGCTCGAGCTGGTGCTCCTCGACCCGACGCGATCGGGGTTCAGCCGCGTCACGATCACGAACCCGGGGACCGCGCCGGCGTCAGTCGCGCTCGAGGCGCCGGGCACCCACACGCCCACGACGCACCTGACGGTCGTGGTCGCGCCGCACGGCGTGGCGACCATCGGGCTGCACCGGCTCGGGTGGGTCCGCGGCGGGGTCGTCGAGCTGGCGAGCTCGGCGCCGGTCTACGCGTCGGCCCAGGTGCGCGCGGCCGTCCTCGGGTCGGACCTGCTCACGGCGGTCCCGCTCCGCTAGATGCTCCGCTGGATCAGGCCGACGGGATGGTGGGCGGCGCCCACCCGGCACCCGCCGCCACGCCCGTCGGCGCGGCGACCTCGCCGTCCGGCTCGTGCTCGGGCTCCTCGACGGGCGCGGCCGGCCGCAGCGAGGAGCCGACCTTGCGGCCGTCGGCGTAGACGGGACGGCCGAACGCCTCGTCGACGAGCCGCCCGACGGTCTCGCCGTCGAGCGTCTCGTGCTCCAGCAGGGCGTGCGCGACCGCGTCGAGCCCCCTGCGGTGCTGCGTCACCAGGTCGATCGCGCGCGACTCCTGCTCGCGGAGGATCCGCTCGACCTCGTCGTCGATGACCTTCGAGGTCTCGTCCGAGTAGTCACGGGTGTGGATGAGGTCCTCGCCCAGGAACACCTGGCCCTGCGAGCCCCAGGCCATGGGCCCGATCTCCTTGCTCATGCCCCACTCGCGCACCATCCGGCGCGCGAGCTCGGTGTTGCGGACGAGGTCGTCCGCCGCGCCGGTGGAGAGGTCACCGTAGACGAGGAGCTCGGCCACCCGGCCGCCCATCCGCACGCACAGGTCGTCCTCGAGCTTCTCCCTCGAGTAGATGTGGCGGTCCTCGGCGGGCAGCTGCATCGTCACCCCGAGCGCGAGGCCCCTCGGGATGATCGTGATCTTGTGCAGCGGGTCGGCCTCGTGCAGGACGTAGGCGAGGAGCGCGTGGCCGCCCTCGTGGAACGCGACACGCTCGCGCTCGTCGGGGCCGAGGACGACCGAGTCGCGCTGCTGGCCCATCACCACGCGGTCGCGCGCGTTCTCGAAGTCCTCCATGGTGATCTCCTTGGCGCCCCGGCGGACCGCGTGGAGCGCCGCCTCGTTCACCAGGTTCGCGAGGTCCGCGCCGCTCATGCCCGGGGTGCCCCTCGCGACCATCCCCTCGTCGACGTCCGTGCCGATCCGCTTGTTCTTGGAGTGGATCCGCAGGATGGCGAGGCGCTCCTCGAGGTCCGGGAGCGGGACGACGATCTGGCGGTCGAACCTGCCCGGCCGGAGCAGCGCGGTGTCGAGGACGTCGGGCCGGTTGGTGGCGCCGATCATCACCACGCCCTCGGCGGTGTCGAACCCGTCCATCTCCGAGAGCATCTGGTTGAGCGTCTGCTCGCGCTCGTCGTGCCCGCCGCCGAGCCCCGCACCGCGCTTGCGGCCGATCGAGTCGATCTCGTCGACGAAGATGATGGCGGGGGCGGACTTGCGCGCGGTCTGGAAGAGGTCCCGCACGCGGCTCGCGCCGACCCCGACGAACATCTCCATGAAGTCAGAGCCCGAGACCGAGAGGAACGGGACCCCCGCCTCGCCGGCGACCGCACGCGCGAGCATGGTCTTGCCGGTCCCCGGCGGACCGATGAGCAGGACGCCCTTCGGGATCTTGGCCCCGATCTCCTTGAACCTCGCCGGGCTCTTGAGGAAGTCGACGACCTCGGAGATCTCCTGCTTGACGCCCTGGTACCCCGCCACGTCGTCGAAGGTCGTGGTCGGGCGGTCCTCGCTGAACAGCTTCGCCCTCGACCGCCCGATCGACATGATCCCGGTCATCTGGGAGCGGGTCTGCCGCCCGATGAGCAGCAGCGCGCCGATGAGGAGCCCGCCGAGCAGCAGGTAGGGGAGCAGGATCGAGATCAGCGAGCTGCTCGGGTTCACGTACTGGACCGTGATGTGGTCGTGGCTCTGGATGTAGGTGAGCTGCGCCTGGTTGCTCGGGACCGGTCCGGTCGTGGTGTAGCTCCCGCCGCCGACGAGCTTCCCGGTGATCGTGCCGTCGGTGTTGTTGACCGAGACGGACTCGATCTTCCCCTGGCTGGCGTAGGTCAGGAAGTTCGAGTACGTGAGCGTCGTCGCCTTCGTCGTGCTCACCGCGCGCGAGAGCAGGAAGAACGCGATGACGAGCGCGATCAGCCCGAAGATCAGCCAACGGCGTCGCGGATCGGTGGTCGGCGTGCGCGGCGAGCTGGGATCCGGGTTGGGCGGCTGCACGTCGTCGCGCGGTGCCATCCGCCCATGCTACGGGCCGATCACGCACCGCTAGACGCGAATGGTGCGCAAGTAGCGTCGTGGCCCATGGCTGCGACGCCGACGCTCCAGCCGGCCTCGATGCGCGATCGCCTCGGCCCGGCGAGCAGGGCTGATGCGTGGCGGTGGCTGCTCATCGCGCTGGCCGGCGCGGTCGCGGGCCTCGCGTTGTCCCTCGTCTTCACCTCGATCGCCGCGGTGATCGCCGGCACACCGGGCGGGGCGCGCACCCTCGCGAACGAGGCGTCTCCGCCCGTGTGGTTCGTCGCGTGCGAGCTCGTCGGGCTGTGGTGCGGGTTCGCGCTCGCCGCGGTCGCGGTGACGCGCTCCGGGCGGACGGTCGGGCTCACGGTGAACCCCCGGGACGCGTGGTACCTGCTGGTCGGGATGGGGCTGCAGCTGGTGGTGGACGCCGTCTACCTCCCCTTCCACCTCCACGGCCTCACCAAGTCGAACAACAGCCTCCTCGGCGGCGGCACGAGCTGGCTGCTCCTCGTGCCGGCCGTCCTCACGATCTGCTTCGCCCCGTTCTTCGAGGAGCTGTTCTTCCGCGGCGTCGTGCTGCGCGGCCTCGTGGCCGCGTGGCGGACCCGTCCCGCCGCCCTCGGGGTCGCGGCCGCCGTCCTCGTCGACGCCACGCTCTTCGGGCTCGCGCACCTCGGGACCGACGCGTGGTACCAGCTCCCCGGGCTCATCGCGCTCGGGGTCATCCTCTGCGTGCTCGCGATCCGCTCCGGACGGCTCGGCCCGCCGATCCTCACGCACGCCGGGTTCAACCTGCTCGCGGTCGTGCTCTACGCCGGGACGCGGTGAGGCGCGCGGTCCTCGCGCTCGGCGCGCGGCAGCGCGACGCCCTCGGGGCGATCGTGGCGATCGGGACGGTGCTGGCGGTGACGCTCTGGGCGCTCCACCCGTCGCTGCTGCTCGCGACCACGCTCACCGCCGGCGGCGACACCGGCGCGCACGTGGCCCTGCCGTGGTTCCTCCGGACCGAGCTCCTGCCGCACGGCCAGCTCACCGGGTGGTACCCGGGGTGGTTCGCGGGGTTCCCCCTCTACACCTATTACTTCGTCCTCGCCGACCTCATCTGCGCGCTGGCCTCCTACGTGATCCCCTACACGGTCGCCTTCAAGCTGACGACGATCCTCGGCTCGCTCCTCCTCCCGGCGTGCGCGTACGCCATGGGGCGGTGCTTTCGGCTGCGCGCGCCCATCCCGGCGTGCCTGGCGGCCGCGACCCTCCCGTTCCTCTTCGAGACCTCCTTCACGATCTCAGGCGGCAACCTGTTCTCGACGCTCGCGGGCGAGTACGCGTTCAGCCTCGCGCTCGCGCTCGCGCTGCTGGCGATCGGCCTCTTCGCGCGGGGGATGCGATCGGGGCGAGGGGTCGTCGCCGCCGCCGTCGTGCTCGCTGCCACGCTCGCGGCCCACGCGCTGCCGTGGGCGTGGGCGCTCGTCGGGATCGCCATCCTGGCGGTCATCGACGCGGTGCCGTCGCGGCTCGCCCCACGAGACCCCGTGCCGGCCCCGGCGGCCGCGGGGTGGCGGACGGCGGGCTCGTTCCTCGCGCGCGCCGGGGCGCTCAGCCTGGCGCTCTCGGCGTGGTGGCTCCTGCCGTGGGTGACCGGCCAGGCGTACACGATCTCCATGGGGTACGTGAACGACGGCCAGCCCGGGCAGCCCTCGTACGCGAGCCACCTCTTCCCGAGCGGGGACCGCGTGATGCTCGGGGTCGCGCTCGTCGGCCTCGGCGTCGCGTGGGCGCAGCGGTCGCGGTTCGGCGTGTGGCTGACGACCCTCACGGTCCTCGCGGCGGTGGCCTACGTGGCCGACCCGCAGGGGTCGCTCTGGGACCAGCGCCTCCTGCCCTTCTGGTTCCTCGGCGGGTGGCTGGTCTGCGGCTGGCTCGCCGGGGTGCTCTGCACCTGGGTGGCGGCGCGCGCGCGGCAGCACGCAGAGGAGCGGTGGATCGCCGACGTCCACGCGGGGCTCCGCCGGCGCGGCGCTCGCGCGGCGCTGCCGACCGGGTGGCCCGCGGCGCTCTCCGGCGCGGTCGTCGTGGCGCTCGTCGCCGCAGTCGTGGTCCTCCCGCCGATGACCTCGGTCGTACCGCGCTCGTTCCTCACCTCCCTCGGGATCACCCCGAGCGCCAACGAGGTCCCGAACTGGTCCGCGTACAACTACTCGGGGTACCAAGGGGTCAGGGGCTGGTCGACCTTCGCCAAGGACTGGCCGGAGTACCGCGCGGTCGTCGCGATGATGGCCAGGGCGGGCCGCACCCACGGGTGCGGCCAGTCGATGTGGGAGTACGACCCCGCGGAGACCGACTTCGGGACGACCGAGTCCCTGATGCTGCTCCCGTACTGGACGGACAACTGCATCGGCTCGATGGAGGGGCTGCTCTTCGAGTCGTCCGCCACGACCCCGTACCACTTCCTCAACCAGTCCGAGCTCTCCGTGACCCCGTCGGACCCGATGGTCGGCCTGCCGTACGGGCCGTCGGGCAGCCCCAACGTGGTGCTCGGGCTCCGGCACCTCCAGCTCCTGGGCGTCCGCTACTTCCTCGCCTTCACCCCGAGCATCGTGCGCCAGGCGCTCAGGAGCCGGCTCGTGGTCCCGATCGCCTCGACCGGTCCCTGGCGGTACCAGGGGCACGCCCGCACCTGGCACCTCTTCATCGTGCGCGACGCCCCGCTCGCCATCGGGCTCACGCACGTGCCGAACGTGATCACGACCCTCGGCCACAAGGGATCGTGGCTCTCGGCCACGGTGGCATGGTGGCTCGACCCGAGCCGCTGGGGGGTCTACCTGGCACAGGGCGGGCCGGCGAGCTGGCCCCGGCGGGCCTTCCCCGCCCACGTGGTCGCCCGGCCGCTGAAGCCGGTCGTCGTCTCAGACGCCGTCGCGACGGTCGACCGGGTCCGGTTCCGGGTCGACCGCCTCGGGGTGCCCGTCGTCGTCCGGGTGAGCTACTTCCCGCGCTGGCACGCCTCGGGGGCGAGCGGGCCGTGGCGCGTGAGCCCGAACCTGATGGTGGTGGTCCCCACGCAGCACACCGTGACGTTGACCTACGAGGGCTCGACCGCGACCACCGTGGGCTCGCTCGTCACGCTGCTCGGGATCGCCATCGCCGTCGGATGCCTCGCGGTCGCCTGGCGGCGCCGCGCGGTCGCCCGGAGGTCCCCCCGGTAAGGAAACTTCGTGTTTCGTCAGATCACCCAGAGTTCACCTCGGCGACACTGGGGGATCGGGGTGCGTTCATCGCCGTTCCGTACCGTGCGCGCGGCTCATGGAGCAGCAGACGCAGACAGGACGTGTCGGTCGCTGGCCATGGCCACCACCACCCATCCACGGAGGAGACTTCACACGATGAGATTCCCGGTTCGTCGGGTCACCGCGGCAGGCATCGCGGTCGGCGCGGCACTCACCCTGGCAGCGACGCCTGCGTTCGCTGCGGGCGACCCCTACCTCGCAGCCGACACCGTGATGAACAACGCGGCGTCGATCGCAGGTGGCGGCTCGACCTTTGCCGGCCCGCTGCAGAACGCCGCACAGGCGTACTACCAGGCCCGCAACGCCAACGCTTCGATCGCGGGCTACCAGCTCGTCGGCTCGGGCGCGGGCGAGGTCGGCATCCTCAACAACACCTTCAGCTGGGGCGGGACCGACGTCCCGATGTCCCAGACGGACATCAACTCCAACGAGCCCTCAGGCAAGCACTACACGGTCGGGCAGTTCCAGCAGATCCCCATCGGGCTGGGCGGCATCGCGATCTCGTACAACCTGCCGGGCTTCACCAACAAGATCCACCTGAGGTTCAACGCCACGATCCTCGCGAAGATCTACCAGGGCAAGATCCTGAAGTGGAACGACCCCGCGATCAAGGCGCTCAACAAGACGTACGCAGCGAAGCTCCCGAACCACGCGATCGACTACGTCGCTCGTGCGGACAAGTCCGGCAGCACGTACATCTTCACGAACTTCCTCGGGGTCGCTGCGCCAGCGCTGTGGACGACCGCGCCGTCGAAGGCACCGCTCACGCTCCAGAACTCTGGTGACCTCGCGGGCACCGGGAACCCGGGCATGGCGGCGGACATCGCCCACAACCAGTTCACGATCGGGTACGTCGAGTACTCCTACGTGCTCCTCAACCCGGCGCTGGCGAACGGCGTTGCCGCGATCCTGAACAAGTCCGGGGTCTACACGCTCCCGTCGATCCCGACGGTGGCGGCCGACGCCGCAGCCAAGCCGAACGTCTCGCCGGCCAGCCTGGCGACGTACTCGATCGTCTTCGAGCCCACCAAGGGTGGCAGGACGGCGAGGGTGCAGGCGTACCCCATCGCGGGCTACACCTGGGCGATCGTGTGGCAGCAC
>Ga0318496_10000903_pt1 | contig 11207 bp, 10 predicted proteins | sample GRESIP109b1f22_FD_203296 | JGI IMG/M metagenome (GOLD analysis project Ga0318496, IMG submission 203296) | Tropical soil microbial communities from Luquillo Experimental Forest, Puerto Rico - GRE.SIPMG.109b1f22 | ecosystem: Environmental > Terrestrial > Soil > Tropical forest > Bulk soil... | reverse complement strand
CGCTGCGCTCCCTCGGCGAACGCGACATCAAGAGCGCGTGGCCCGGGCGGGTGTATTACACGTTGGATGATTACCCGTTTGTGGAACGCGGGCACGGCGGGCGCGTCATCACCTTTGCCGCGCCGTCCGATCACGGTAACGCGCTGGCGCTGCGCATCGGTGAACTCGTCGGCAATGTCGTTGCCCGTTCAGCATCCCAGCCGAAGAACGACAACGACGAGCGTCAACGACGCCGCAACGCACAGCAGTTGCGGCTGTTCGAAAATTTTCCCAAGGGACTGCGCCTGCGCCCCGGCCGGCGATACCAGGAGGCCGCGTTCAGGGAGCCCGAGCCGCCCGACGTGGCCGGCCCGGAAAAGAAACCCGTCCGCAATCCATCGGTGTGAAGGCTCGGAGCGGCCATGCCGCGCTTGCCGTTCACGCCGTGGAAACTCAAGGCGCGCGAGGGCGCCTTGAGTCTCGCAGCCTGATGACGACCGCGCGGCAGGTATCCTGCGCGATCGCGAGCGGTTCAGAAGCTGACCACGTCCTTGATCGCGGCGGCCGCGTCGGCGGGGACGACCTTGCGCGCCACGAAATCATCCCAGTTCTTGAACTTCGCCTTGGCGCGGGCTTCGATGATCGCCTTGGAGCGGGCCGGGCCGATCTGCGGCAGCTTGTCGAGTTCCGCTGCGGTTGCGGTGTTGAGATTGGTCTTGGCAACCTGCGGGGCCGTTGCGGCGCCGGTGGTCGCGGGCTTCGCGGGCGCGGTGACGGCGGGGGCGGGTTTTGCGGGCTGCGCCGGTTGCGTCCCCTGCGCGAAAGCCGGGACGGACAGCAGCGCGAGCATCGCCGGGGTGACGAGAACGCGACGGGTGAACATTGCGGTAGGTCCTCTTGGTGATCCCTCATGACTTGAACGCAAAGGCTGACCCTGCGCGCAAGCCGAGCGGGCGTTTATACGTATCAGTCCCGGATCGTCGGCAGGCCTTGCGGACATGCCACCATCCGACTGACCACGCACGCATAGCAGAGCGATCTCGAACGGCGCATGGATGACGCGTTCATCCGCTGTTCACGCCGGTTAAGATTGCGCATGCCACGAGGTTGTCGGAATTGCGCACCGGCGGCGGGAGGTTCCGCTCAGCGCCGCGCTCGCCGACGGCGTGAAGACGCGGCCGAGGCCGCGCTCCCACCCAAGGCGTGCGCCGCGGTCGGCGCGCTGATACCGGCCGATGAAGCCAAATTCTGATACATGCGCCGCAGGCTGCGCCTGACCACGCCCAGATCTTTTGCCGGCACGCCCGCGACCGCCGTTCGTTCCAAGGCGATCGCGTGCGGGATCACGCGCGCCAGGATCGCCGCTCCTTTCGGCGTCAGGCGGACGACCACTTCCCGGTTGTTGGTCGCGGATCGGGTGCGGGTCACCAGGCCCATCTTCACCAGGCGGGTGACCACGCGCGACAAGGTCGAGACGTCGATGCTGGTCCTGGCGGCAACGTCGATCTGGCGCTGGCCGTCGTCGTTGGCGAGCACCGCGAGGACGCGCCACATCGCGATGCTCAATTGGTGACGGGCGAGCGTGTTCTGCCCGAAGTCGACCACCAGAAGCCAGCCGACGCGGTTGATGAGATAGGGAAGATATTCGCTGAAATCGAGGCGCCGACGATTGGTCACGAATTTGAAATTCCCGCAAATTCGAGCGTGGTGGATTTGAAGCCAACGCTTTTATGGGCCGGCCTTCGCGATGTCAAAGGCGCGCACAGCCTGGATCGGGCGCGCGGGTGGGCGCATAATGACCTGACCGATCCAAGCCCATAATTGCATTTACAACAGTTGCAAATGCATCTATGATGCCAGATACCAAAACAGGGCAGCGGCCCGGTGAGCCAAAGGGAGGAGTGTTGTGCAATTCGGCTACTTCACCCTGAGCGACAATCACTACGAGAACAACACGCGGACGGCGAACCAGTTCGTCAGCGACATCACGGAGGAGGCCCTGCACGCCGACAAGCTCGGCATGCACTCGGCTTGGATCGGCGAGCACCATTTCAACTCGCTGGGCGTGCTGTCGTCCCCGGATCTGGTGCTCGCCTACATCGCCGCGCGGACGAAGCGCATCCGGCTCGCGCCCGCGGTGACGGTGCTGCCGCTGCATCATCCCATCCGCGTCGCCGAGCAATGGGCCACGCTCGACCTGCTCAGCAACGGGCGCGTGGATTTTGCGGCTGGGCGCGGCTACGACCGGCGGGAGTACCTGCCCTTCCACGTGTCGTTCGAGGACAATCAAGGCATTTTCGACGAAGGCCTCGAAGTCGTGCGCAAATTGTGGGCGGCGGACGAGCGCATCTCCCACCACGGCAAGCACTATTCCTTCGACGACGTGCGCATCACGCCAAAGCCGATCCAGCGGCCGATCCCGGCCTATGTCGGATCGTTTTCCAAGCCTTCGATCGAATTGGCGGCGCGGCTCAATTGCGGCCTGATCGTCGCTCCCTTCGCCGCCGCCATGAGCTTCGGCGGCTTGCAACAGGTCGCCGACCTCTATCACGACAGCTGCGCCAAATACGGCAACGCGCCGGGCCGGCTGATGTGCAGCTATTTCACCCACTTTGCCGACACGCGGGCGCAGGAGGACGGGCAGCGCGCGCGTCAGATCCGCTATTACCGAGAATGCGTGATTCCCGCGCTGCCCGGCGATCCGAAAACCGCGCCGCCGAGCTATCGCTATTTCGTCGACATGGTCGCGCGCTTGCAGCAGGTCAAACCGGAGGACCTCACCGAAAACTCGGTCCTGCTGGGCTCGCCGCAGCGGATCATGGATACGCTCAAGAAGGTGGAGGCCGCCGGATTTTCGGAGGTGATCCTTTACTTCAACGTCGGCCTCAAGCCGCACCAGCAGGTGAAGGACGAGATGGACCGCTTCATGGCGGAGGTCGCACCCGCCTTCGACGGCGCGCACAAGCAGCAGGCGGCCTAGACACCTCAACCTCGCTTGATGAACGTACCCTGCCTCAACTCAGCGAATGCGCGCTCAAGTTCGGCTTGGGTGTTCATCACGATCGGGCCATACCAGGCCACCGGCTCCTCGATCGGCTTGCCGGAGACCAACAGGAAGCGCATTCCTTCCTCGCCGGCCTGCGCGGTGACCTCGTCGCCGCTGTCGAACAACACGAGCGATCGATTTCCCGTTCGCTCGCGGATCAGCGCTTCGTTTCCGTCGGCGGTTTTTTCCGTCAGCACCCCGAACGGCTGCGACGCCGAGCTGAACGTTCCGGAGCCCTCGAACACGTAGGCGAAGGCGTGCCGCCCGGTCTCGACCGGCAGCGTCTTGCGCCGGCCCGGTGGGACGAAGACGTCGAGATATCGCGGGTCGGCGGCGACCCCCTCGACCGGGCCGCGCCGACCCCAGAAGTCTCCGCACACGACCCTGACGCGGGTCCCGTCGTCATCGACGATTTCCGGAATTTCGGCCGCCTTGATGTCCTGGTAGCGCGGCGCCGTCATCTTCAGGGACGACGGCAAGTTAGCCCAGAGCTGGAAGCCGTGCATTTTCCCTTGGCTGTCTCCCTGCGGCATTTCCTGGTGGAGAATCCCCCTGCCGGCCGTCATCCACTGCACGTCGCCGGCGCCGAGCTTGCCCCGGTTCCCCAGACTGTCGCCGTGATCGACGCTTCCCGCCAATACATACGTAATCGTCTCGATGCCGCGGTGGGGATGCCAGGGAAATCCGGCGCGATAGTCTTCCGGACGATCGTTGCGGAAGTCGTCGAGCAGGAGGAATGGATCGAACTCGCCGGTATCCCCGAAGCCGAAGGCGCGACGCAGCTTCACGCCCGCACCTTCAATCGTGGGTTTGGACTCGATGATGCGCTTCACGGGCCGAATGGACATGGTGGTTTGACCTCTTGCAGCATGTTTGTCGTGTTGACGGCACAGTCTCCGATCGCACCTCTAGGCGACAGCCTCTCGGGCAAAGGACCGGGCTACCGTCGCCGCGAACTGATCGATGAAAGCTCTGAGAAATCCTCGCGTCGTCTCATCGGCGATTGTCCCGTTTGAGTCCAGCAGACCCGGCTTAAAAGAGATGTCGGCTTCCCCGCCCATGACAAGGGCACCCAGGGTTCCAAGCACCTGTCGCAGGTGCAATTGCGCCGCCGCCGTTCCAAGCGCACCGGGCGATGTTCCGGTAATGGCCGCGGGCTTTCCGCTCCATGAGTTCTGGCCATAGGGTCGCGCGCCCCAGTCGATCGCGTTCTTGAGCACGGCCGGAATGGAGCGATTGTGCTCCGGGGTCACGAACACCAGCGCATCGGCCGCGGCGATCTCCGATTTGAACCGGACAACGCTCGGCGGCAGCTCGCCTTCGAGGTCCTGGTTATAGAGAGGCAGGTCCGCGATCGAGACGAAATGGAACGCCAATTGGCCTTCTGCCAGCCCCGCGAGCGCCTGCGCGAGCTTGCGATTGATGGACTCGCGGCGATTGCTGCCGACGATGATGGCGACCTTGACCTTTGCCATAGCGGGCCTACCTTGGTTACGGTTTGATACTGAGGCTAGATAGATGCCCAAGCGGCGGCGACAAGAAGGCACATCGCTGATACCGAGTAACCTGCACGTGCCCGAGGATTGCCGCGCCGTCAGCGAGGTGCTCGCGCGCGTGGGCGACAAATGGACGGTGCTGGTGGTCAGCACGCTGGGCGACGGGCCGAAACGGTTCAACGAGCTGCGCCGTGCGCTCGGCAGCATTTCACAACGGATGCTGACGTTGACGCTGAGATGTCTGGAGCGCGACGGCCTGGTGACGCGCACCGTCTTCCCGACCATCCCGCCGCGCGTCGACTACGCGCTGACGAAGCTCGGACATTCGTTGCTCGAGCCCGTGAGCAGTCTGGGTTTATGGGCCCGGCAAAACCGCACGGCCATCCACGATGCACGGCGGCGATTCGATGCGGCGCGGGAATGGTCACGTTGACTGAACGAGCAATCCGGCGTCGCGCGGGCATGACTGCAGCCGCTGGGTGATCTGACAAAAAGGCGGTCCACCCGGCGCGCCAGTCGCCCCCTCACGCCCGCTGCCGCAGCAACCTGCGGATCACCTTGCCCGTGGTGGTCATCGGCATCTCGTCGATGAAGGCGACCTCGCGCGGGTATTCATGGGCGGAGAGCCGCGTCTTCACGAAGCCTTGGATGTCGGCGGCAAGCGCGTCCGACGGCGGATGTCCGGGTTTCAGCACGATGAAGGCCTTCACGATCTCGGTGCGCAGCGCATCCGGCTTGCCCACCACCGCGGCCAGCGCCACCGCGGGATGCCGGATCAGGCAATCCTCGATCTCGCTCGGGCCGATGCGGTAACCCGATGAGGTGATAACATCGTCGTCGCGGCCCACGAACGCGACGTAGCCGTCCGCGTCGGTGACGCCCTGGTCGCCCGTCGTCATCCACTCCCCGAGGAATTTTTCGCGCGTGGCGTCGGGCTTGCCCCAATATTGCAAGAACATCACCGGGTCGGGCCGCTGGATCGCGATTTGGCCGAGCTCGCCGGCGGCGCAGGGCGAGCCGTCCGGCCGGATTACCGCGACGCGATGGCCGGGCACCGGCTTGCCGATGGCGCCGGGCCGCGAAACGTCGATCGCCGCGCAGGAGGCCAGCACCAGATTGCATTCGGTCTGGCCGTAAAACTCGTTGATGGCGATGCCGAGCGCCGACTTGCCCCATTCGTAGGTCTCGGCCCCGAGCGCCTCGCCGCCCGAGCCGACTGAGCGTAGGCGCACGTTTGCCTTCGGGCGCGGCACCGAGCGCAACATGCGCAGTGCCGTCGGCGGGATGAAGGCGTTGCGCACCCCCATCTTCGCCATCACCGCGAAGGCTTGCTCGGGATCGAACTTGTCGAATTTTTGCGCCACCACCGGCACGCCGTAATGCAGGCCCGGCAGCAGCACGTTGAGGAGCCCCCCGGCCCAGGCCCAGTCCGCCGGCGTCCAGAACCGGTCGCCGGGCTGCGGCAGAAATTCGTGCGGAACCTCGATGCCGGGGAGATGCCCGAGCAGCACGCGATGGGCATGCAGCGCGCCTTTGGGCGGCCCGGTGGTGCCGGACGTATAGACCATCAGTGCGGGGTCGTCGGGCGTGGTGGCGACCGGCGTGAACTCGCAGGCGGCGCGCGCGACCACCGCGTGCAAGTCCTCGGCGCCGTCCGCGGGTCCGTCGATCGACCACGCGAATTCGAGAGCGGACGCGACGTCGCGGCCGGCGGCGAGCTTCGCCAGCCCCTGCGCGTTGGTGATCAGCGCCCGCGCGCCGGAATCCTTGAGGCGGTACGCGATCGCCTCCACGCCGAACAGCATCGCCAGCGGCAGCGCGATGGCGCCGAGCTTGTAGATGGCGATATGACTCACTGCGACCACTGGCCCCTGCGGCAGCAGCATCGCGACGCGATCGCCACGCCCGATGCCGCGGGCGGCGAGCGCGTTGGCGAGGCGGTTCGAAGCCTCGCGCAACGCGCCGTAGCTCACCTCTTCCACCACGCCGTCGGCGCCCAGGTTGAAAATGGCGGTGCGCGAGGGATCGATCTCGGCCCAGCGGTCGCAGACATCGACGCCGATATTGTAGCGCGCCGGGATCTGCCAGCGGAACGAGCGGTAGAGCGCGCCGTAGTCGCGCGCGGCCGGAAGGACGTGGCTCGCGTACATCGCAGCGCAGGCTAGTGATGCGCGTGCAGGAGGTCTAGCGCGTTTCCCGTGCAACATCCGCTCGTCCCCGTGAAAGCGGGAACCCAGATCAAGAATTGCTAGCGGGCGGCTTTGGATTCCCGCTTACGCAGGAATGAGCGGGAAGGGGTGCGTCGACTCGAACGGGATTTAATCTATAAGCCGTGCGGCCGGCGATTACTTCGCGTTGGCGAGCTTGATCCTGGCCTTGTGTCGCTGTCGCTTGCCGGCATCGGCAACCCGACTGCGTTTCTGGCGGAACGTCGATGCCACGCCGCCCGACTCTCCGCGTTGCTGGACATGCGCGGGGTCGTTGCCGGGCATCGGACGGGCGAGCCCGTATTTGGCGCCGTGAGCGTCGATCCATTTCCAGACGTCTTCCGCATTGGTTCCCTCTCCAGCGGTGACGTCGACGGCGCGGCCGTGGCCGTAGCCGCCCGTTCGCCGGCTTCCGCCATGCAAGGAGTTGCCGCCGCGCGCCTTGAAGCCGGCGGCGAGACGCTGGCGATAGTCGTCACGGAATGCGCTCAGCATCGACCAGTGAACGCCCTCGGCGTCCATCGCGCGTCCGGCATTGTAGAGTTGCTCGCGGAAGCCGGGATCCATCCCGCCGATGACGTAGTCCTGCAAGGACAGACCCATGCGGTTGGCCGCAGTCGGGTCCTTCCATGTGAAGTCGCCACTCGAATCCTTTTTGATGGGCGCCCGCTGATAGACCTCCCACAGATAGTCGTCGATTCCCTCGAGGATCACGGTGCCGCGCTTGCGGCGGATGTCGGTGGTTTCCGGCTGCGCCGGCTCTCTCGACGGGAATGCAACGAAAGCGCCCACCTTGATCAGCGCGCGCTTGATCATTTCACGCGCCGCGGCGGTAATGGATAGGGGTGGATCGGGATTAACGAACCGCACGGTTTGCACCGCGCGCGGATATTGCGAGCCGGCTTCGTCCTTTTGGTCAGCAGCTTGGTCGGCAGCATCCGCCCCTTCTAAACGGGCATAAGGCGGCGACGCTCGACGATAGACGACGGTCTCGTTGCTAGCCGGCTCGAAGCCGGTCACCGCTGGTTCGGGGTCGCGGTAATTCATGATGGCCAAAGCCGCCACGGCGACGACCACGGCGCCGGCGGCGAGCTTGAGCCCAAACACGGCGCGAGAGAGAACCGCGCCCAGTAGGATCGCCGCTCGGCGTAGCGCCCGTGCGATCCAGGGCGCGCGCAATGTCAGCACGATCGTCGGTCGGCGCGGCAGTGCGATCGCCGGCCGGCGCGGCGGCGGAGGCAGCCTTATGGGAGTGCGGCGCGGTGCCACGACGGCGCGCGGATGTCGCACCACGGTGACCAACTGTCCCGCCAAGTGAAAGTCCCCCCTGCCGATCACTCCGGGTGGAGACGTCCCGCCAGAATTCGGTGCGCGTGCAGCCCTCCCCAGGGCGACAACGGCGTCAACGCCCGCACCTTCCAAGCCAGACGAAAACGAGTGATCCCCAACCCCGGAAATGATCCCCGAAACGGCGTAAGTTGAATTGATAAATAAGGAAAAAAGTTGGCCTCGCGAGGACCAATTGACGGCGAGGCGTTGCGCCAAGACCACGCGTTAAGGGTTAGTACACCATAATTTGCCACCGCTTCGAACCACTGGACGAGATTATACCATCGAGCCTCTTCCGCCCGCCCTGCGCCCCCAGCAATACGCATTTGCGGGGCGCGGCAGGCGCAGCGCAGCCTTTGCGCCGCGCGCCTGAGCCGGTAAACAAGTAGTCGCCGCGGGGCGCAGTCCACCCAGCTTCGAGATACGATCCGTCGATGATTGATGAGCCGAGCGCGCGCGTCGCCCCAGAGAGCGACATCGACTATCGCTTGCTCATCCCGTTCCTCGCCCATGTGACGCTGATCCAGACGCTGATCCTCATCGTGCGGATCACGACCTCCTACCGGGCGCTGGAGCTCGGCCTGCCCGTGCTCTGGCTCGGCATCCCGGCTTCGCCATCATCCCGGTCTTCACGGCGTTGCGGGTGGGACGCTGGATCGACCGCGGTAACGACGCCCGGGCGGCCTGGCTCGGCTCGGCGCTGGTGTTCATCGCCTGCGTCGGCTTCTGGGCGTGGCCGCTATCGGCGATGCACCTCCTCGGCTTCTCCGTGCTCTTGGGCTTCGGCCACATGTTTTGCATGGCCGGCCATCAGATGCTGGCGGCGCGCGCGGGAGGCAAGCGCAGCCGGGAAACCGCACTCGGCTATTACATGGTCGCGGCATCGATCGGACAGGGGCTCGGCCCATTCGTGGTCGGCTGGCTCGGAGGCTCGGCGGCGCTGCCGCCGACCGCTCGGCTGTTCGCCATCGGCCTCGCCGCCGCAGGTGCGAGCGTGATCGTCGCGCTGCTGATCAGGCCCGCCGCCCTCAAAGCGCGCTACCACGATGCGGGCGATTTCGTCCCGATCGGCAAACTGCTCACGCTGCGCGGCTTCGCCGCCGTCATGCTCTCGAGCGTGGTGACCGTCACGTCGCTCGATCTGCTGGTGATCTATCTGCCGGCGCTCGGCGCGGAACGGCAGATCGATGCCGATCACATCGGCCTGCTCTTGACCGTCCGCTCGCTGGCTTCGCTGGTCTCGCGCGTGTTCTACGCCCGGCTGATCTTTGCCATCGGCCGCGCGCCGCTCACCTTGACGAGCATGCTCGGCAGCGCGGCCGGGTTTGTGATCCTGGCGTTGCCACTCTCGCTGCCGACGATGTACGGAATTCTCATCTGCCTGGGCTTTGCGATGGGCATCGCCTCGACGCTGACCCTTTCAGGCGTCATGCATCTCGCGCCGCCCGAGGTCTGCGGCACCGCGCTGACGCTGCGGATGACCGGCAACCGCGTTGGGCAGATCGTATTTCCCGCGCTCGCCGGCGTGCTCGCCGCCGCGACCGGCGTGGCCGGCATCCTGCTGGCGCTCGGTCTCGGCCTGGCCGCATCCGGAGTCGCGGTCGCGATGACGCAGCCGCCGCCGACGTCCTGACGCAAAGTCTTGACGAGAGGACGCATGCCCGACCCGATTCAGATTCGCATGGGAGGCTACGGCCCCGCGAGCACCGGCTTCAGCCGCGCGCTCAAGCTCATCGGCGACCGGCTGACGGCCGAATTCGGCGAGCGCGTCGAGATCAAATATGTCTGGAACATCATGGAGCTGGGCTATCGCGCCGAGGACATTCTGTGGCTGGTCGAGCACGGGCTGCTGACACTGGGCTACCAATCGTCGAGCTACCTGACCGATCGCGTGCCGGAGCTCGGCATCGTCGATCTGCCATTCCTGTTCGCGCACACGCAGGCCGCGCGCGTGGCGATGGACGGCGCGCTCGGCGACCTGCTCGCACGCAAGATCGAGGAGCGCATGAACTATCGCGTGCTCGGCTGGTTCGAGAATGGCTTTCGGCACATCTCGAACCGCGTACGGGAGGTGCGCGCGCCCACGGATCTGACGGGCTTGAGGATCCGCGTGCTGCCGAGCAACGTGCAGGCACGGACGTTCGAGTTGCTGGGCGCGGTGCCCATGCGCATGGATCTCACCCAGGCGATCGAGATGATCGCCGCCGGCGCCATCGACGCGCAGGAGAATCCGCTCTCGAACACCGTGACCTACGGCGTGCACAAGTTCCACCGCTTCCACACGCTCAGCAATCACTTCTACATCTCGCGGCCGATCTTTCTCCATCGCACGGCGTTCGATGCCTGGCCCGGCGATCTCCAGCGCGCCATGCGAAGCGCCGTTACGGACGCGATCGCGTTCCAGCGCGAGCTGCACGTGCAGGAGGAGGAAGACGCGCGCAAAGCCATGGACGCGCAGGGCTGCGAGGTCGTCGCGCTCAGCGCCGCCGAGCACGACGCCTTCGTGGCCGCGGTCGCGCCGCTCATCAACGAAGCGCGCGCGACCTTCGGGCGTGCGCTGTTCGACTTGACGGCCGAGCCCGCCGCGTGAGCCGTGGTGCGGGCGCGGTGAGCGGACCGCGCCCTAACCCCGCCGCTCGTCGGGCTCCGCCAGGATCAGCGCCCAGAACACCTTGTATTTGGATTTCGGCGCGTAGGCCGCGGCGATGCCCATGCGGGTCGCGCCGCTGAGCAGCATGTTGGCGCGGTGCGGCGGCGAGTCGCGCCAGCCGGAGAAGGCCTGCGCCAGAGTGTGGTAGCCGGCACCGACATTCTCCGCCGCGGTGCGGGCGCGATAGCCGCCCCCCTTGAGCCGGTCGTGGAAGCTGCGCGCGATGTCGTGACTCAAGGTGTCGCGGCTCGCCATGGCCTGGGCCTGCGCCTCGGCGAGCTTCATGAGTTCCGGATCGACGGTGACCACCGAGAGCCCGTTGTTGGTGCGGTAGCCGGAGATCATGGAAGCGGCCATCGCCGCGTCGACCTGCGCGTCCTTGGTCGCGAGGCTGTGATAAAAGCTCGGGTCGGCGGGCAAATCGCGCTCGCCGGCGCAGGCGCAAAGGAGCGCCGTTACCGCAATCGCGGCGAGACGCGCGCCAAGCCACACCCCTGGGC
>Ga0318496_10000902_pt1 | contig 11209 bp, 5 predicted proteins | sample GRESIP109b1f22_FD_203296 | JGI IMG/M metagenome (GOLD analysis project Ga0318496, IMG submission 203296) | Tropical soil microbial communities from Luquillo Experimental Forest, Puerto Rico - GRE.SIPMG.109b1f22 | ecosystem: Environmental > Terrestrial > Soil > Tropical forest > Bulk soil... | reverse complement strand
TGATACACGGCGTACGCCCCGAATACGGGGGTATGTCCCGGATTCAGCGGCTACGTGCCGTTCTAGGTATCACGCCGCGCCTGTCGGCCTCCTCATAGGCATGCCGGCACTGCAAGAACTGCGAGCCATGGGGATGGCAGCCCTGCAGCTTCCGCGTGCGCTGCGGCCACGCGGGTGTGGGAGCATCCAGCATGGCGCCGAGCGCAACGCCCGCTACCCGGTGCTGCTCGTGCACGGCTACGCCGCGAGTGAGTCCGTGTGGACGCCGCTGCGTCGCGCCCTGGCCGAGGGCGGCTTCGGGCACATCGTCAGCCTGACCTACAACTCCTTCGCGACGGATCCCGAGGCGGTGTCGGCCGAGCTGACGCATCAGGCACTGCGGGCGCTCACGGCCACCGGTGCCCCACGTGTTCACCTGGTGGGCCACAGCCTCGGCGGGCTGATCGTCCGCTGCGCACTCGCTCGGAGCGCTGCACTCAGCTCGCAGGCGGCAAGCGCGGTGACGATCGCGAGCCCGCACGGCGGCGCTTACCTGGCCCGCATCGCCCCCGGGCGGTGCGCACGGATCATGCGTCGGGGCCCCAGCTCGTGCCTGCCGGCAGTTCATGCGCTGCGCCCGATCCGCTGGCTGGCCTACTATTCCGACGGCGACCACGTCGTCCCACCTGCGTCCGCGCGGCTCGATGACCCGCGCTTCGGCGCCGCCAACCTGCTGATCCCCGGCTGCGGCCACCTCACGATCTGCCGCGACCTGCGGCTGATCCGGTCGCTTGTGCCCGAATTGATCCACACCGAGACGTTCGCCGGCCGTGGGGCGCCGACCGATGCTGACCGCGAGTTGGTGGCCGCCTGATGCTATCCGCCGTAACCACGACCGAGGCCGCTGAGGCGGGGCACGCCGGGCCCGGCTCGGCCGTCGATGTGAGTGCTTTCCGCAGGGCGATGGGCTCGTTCCCAACCGGGGTCACCGTCGTCACCGTGGCCTCCGACGACGGCAACATGCACGGCATAACGGTCAACTCCTTCTCGTCGGTGTCGCTCGACCCGATGCTCGTGCTGGTATGCCTGAATGAGACCAGCCATGGCATCGGCCTGATCGAGCGGGCCGGGGCGTTCGCCGTCAATGTGCTCTCCTCCGAGCAGCGGGACGTCTCTCGCTGGTTCGCCAGCCGGTACCGCCCGGGGGGTCCGACGATGTTCGATGGCGTGCCCTTCGAGGTAGGCGTCACCGGCTGCCCGGTCCTGATCGATTCGACAGCTTCGTTCGACTGCCGGTTGCGGCAATCGCACCGGGCCGGCGATCACCTGATCGTGCTCGGTGAGGTGGTCGCGCTGGTACACCGTCCCCAGCTGGAGCCGTTGATCTTCCACGCCGGAAACTACAAGTCGCTGGTTCTCTGACCTGGTGCGCCTGGCAGGATTCGACAACGAGCCATGGTTTCCGCAGCTAGATCGCTCACCGGGCCTCATCCAGCCAATTGGCGGATGCGCCTGAAAATCGGAAGCTTGAATCTCCGGAACAGGTGTTACCGAGATCGTGAGTCCGGTCCGCGCTGAAGAGGCGTCCCGATAGCTGACCGAGACGATCCCCGAAGGCACCGTCCTTTTGGCGCTTTCCGGCACGTGTCCGGCATGGTCAAGCCTCTCAGACAGCCTCTCGCAGCGGCCAAGCCGGACACGAACAACCTGCTATGTGAACCGCCCCGGGTTTCCGGAGGCGGTGTCGGACCTGATGATCAATGACGGAAGCAGCGCTTGCCGCGAGGAGCGTGGGCGCAGCCGACGAGCAGGGCGCGATGCGTCTGCGGAAGTACAACCGCGCTCGGACTGGCCGCTTCCTCCTAATGCACGTGCCGCACAACGGCTAGCGGCCACCGCCCGTCACCAGCTGACCCGTGAGGTCGCCTACGAAAGCCTGCTCAAGGCAAACGGCGCCACTGCATGCGGGCTTCGCCCGGTGGCTGGAGCGCAACGGCAAAGGCGAGGAGGAGCACGCGGCGCTGCTAGCCCACCATTACGCCGCCGCGGTCCTCCCGGAGGACGTCGATCTGGCCTGGCCGGGCCGCGAACGGGAGGCCGAAGAGCTGCGCACCAAGGCCGTCTGGTGGTCGCGGCAGGCCGCGGAACTGGCCATTGGCCGCTACGAGATCGACCAGGGCCTTGCCCTGCTGCGCCGGGCGGTCAGCCTCGAAACCGAGCCACGGGAGCAGGCCGCGATCTGGCAGCGGATCGGCCAGGCCTGCGCCCTCAGGGCTGACCCCGCACCACCGCCTGCACGCCGTTGGATGGCAGATCCTTCTGGAGAGTGTGACCGGGCGCTGGGACGAGGTCCGAGGTCATGCAGCCGAGGCCGAGCGCGTAGTGGACGCCAACCTGGCCGCGGCCACGCTAACTTTGGCCGGGTGTCAGATCGGAGCGCTTACCCAGAGCCCAGTTCCCGGAGGCGGCTGCTTGCCTGCTGTGCTCGCACGAGGTTCCCCTTGGCCTCGAACAAGGCGTGGGCCTGGACCAGGTGCGCGCGTTCTTCACGGGTGTTGCCGAGCATCTGCTCGATCTCGGCGGCGGTGAGAAAGCCCTCACCGACAGAGTCGGGCGTCTCGTCGCCTGGCTCGCGCTGCACTGCGTCGGCGGCGGCCTCGCGGGCACGGTCAGCCTGACCGGCGCCGGCCGCGAGGAGCGCCTCCGCCTGCCGCACCAGCGACTGGGTCGCGGCGTCGTCCGGAGAGCCGTGGGTGCGTGCCCGCCCTATTGCCGCCTCGGCCTGCGAGCGTTTCCCGCGCCGCGCCAGGAGCCGGGCATGCATGCCTGCGACGGTCGATAGGTAGGAGCTTTCGCCGAGCGCCTGAAGGTCGGCACATGACCGTGCGTACTCGCGCTCGGCGGCGTCCAGATCGCCGGCGAGCTCTTCGACATGACCGGTGCTTTGCGCGAGGTTGGCCAGGAACAGCCCGTGCCCGACCTCGGCGAGGTGCTGGCGGGCGTCCGCGCCGATCGCCCGCGCCTGGTCAAACCGCCCGCACATCGCGTGCATGACACAGGTCACCTGCTCGGCCTCGGCCCGGACGCGGGGATCGTGGCCCGAGGAGGCGACCATCTGGTCAAGTGAAGCGATCACTTCCTCGGCCGGTGCCGGGCCGAAAAGCATGGTCACTCCCAGCAAGCTGCGAGCCCGCGCCACACAGCCCGCGTCGCCGGCTGTCTCTGCGTGCTTGAGGGCGAGCTCGAGCAGCTTCGCGCTGCGGGCCTGCTGCCCGCGGAAGCCCGCCAGGTCGGCCTGTGCCAGATATGCCTGCGCCAGGCCATGATCATCGTCCCACTCATGAAAGCGGCGTACTGCCTCCCGCAAGATCCGCTCGCTGTGTTCAAGACGGCTATCGGAGGTGAGGCTGCTTTGGCGGCACATCAGCACTTCAGCGAGCACGGCTTGCCGCCCGGTCGCGGCTGCCGAAGCCATCCGCAGTGCTTCTCGCGCAGGATCGATCTGGCCCAGTTCTTGCTGCTGGGCGGCCAGGCTCAGCAGGCAATCGACCCGGAGCGGATCGCCTGGATCGAACAAGCCGACCGCCCGCTCCAGTAGTGCCGCCGCCGCGGCGACGTCGGACAGCTCCAGCCGGCGACCCGCGGCCGCCAGCGTTCGGGCGGCCCGGGTGGCCAGCTCGCGTGTCTGGCCGGTGGAAGGGCCGAGCTGCGCCCGGTACTCCCAGGCCGAGGCGAGGTGGTGCCCCACAATCTCATCCGGCACGGCATCGCTGCCTAGCGCGGACAGCCAGTCGGCCAGCTGTTCGTGCCAGGACGCGCGGCTCGTCTTGGCGAGCCCTCCGTAGGCAGCGTCGCGGACCAGGACGTGGAGGAACCTGTAGGCCGACATCCCAGGCAGGTCGGTCGCCGCCGCCCGCAGGAATTCCTTACGGATGAGCAGGCCGAGGACGCGCTGCACCTCCGGCAGAGGAGTGCTGGTAAGAGCGGCGATGGCTTCGCCGTAAAACACCGTGCCGACCACCGCCGCGGCACCGACGACGGCCCGCTCCTCGTCATCCAGCCGGTCGATGCGCGCGGCCAGCAGCGCTGAGACCGAGGGCGGCATCACCCACATGACTTCAGCGGGCAGGCCGCCGGTCCAGGTCACGACGTCGTGGTCGAGTGCGGCGTAACCCTGGTCGGCGAGCATCATCACCAGCTGCTCAACGAACAGCGGGTTGCCCCCTGCTGTATCGATGATGCGGCGCTTGACCACCTCGGGCAGGTCATGCTTCTCCACCAGGCTGGCGGCGGCAGAATCGTCCAGCGCCGACAGCAGCAGGGCCGTCGCGTTGACCTTCCCGCCCCCCCACGTGGGCCGGCTGTCGTAGAACTCGGGGCGGGCGAGCCCGAGCAGCATGATCGGCGAATCACGGCTCCAGTCAGCGATGTGCTCCAGCACGTCGAGCAGCCCCGGCTCGGCCCAATGCAGATCGTCGACCACCAACACCAACGGCTGCCGGGCGGCGAGACGCTCAAGGAACACCCGGACCGCCCACGGCACGTCTTCGGGCACCGCCGCCTGCCGGTTGAACCCCGCCAGAGCAAGCAACCGAGTGATGACGTTCGCGCTGTCGGCGCTCTCGCCGAGCACCGCCGCAAACGCCGCCTCGGCGGCGGCGGCCGGCTCGTCACCGGTGAGGCCGGCCGCACGGAGCACCGCCTCACGCAGCGGCCAGTAAGTCGCACCTTGACCGTAGGACAGACATCGCCCCACCAGCACCGTCGCCTCAGACACCGACGCGACAAACTCATCCGCCAGCCGGGTCTTCCCCATGCCCGCGGTGCCGAGGACGGTGACCAGCTGGCAGGCCCGTTCCCCGGCCACCCGCCGGAACGCGTCGTCGAGCAGACGCAGCTGCGCGTCGCGGCCGACGAACAGATTCGCCGGCCGGCTCCTCGCAGCTCTCGCAGATCCGGCCACCTCAACCAGCCGCCAGGCAGCAACGGGCCTGGCCTTGCCCTTCAGGTGCAGCGGCTCGACCGGTTCGACGACCACCTCAGCGCGGACCAGGCGAAGCGTGCTGTCGCCGATCAGCACCTCACCCGGGGCCGCCGCTTGCTCAAGCCGCGCGGCGACGTTCACGGCGTCACCGGTGGCCGGCGATCCGCCGGCGCGGCGCTCCCCGACAACGACCTCGCCCGTATTGACGCCGATCCGGACCTCCAGCGCGACCGCGAGCTCGCGCCCCAATTCACCGTTCAGCGCTGTCAGCGAGGCGCGCATGTCGGCAGCCGCGCGGACCGCGCGAAGCGCGTCGTCCTCCCGGACCCGCGGCACCCCGAACATGGCGACGACCGCATCGCCGATGAACTTTTCGACCGTGCCCCCGTGCCGCTCGGCAGCCCTTCGCATCGTCTCGAAGTAACGGCCGGTCACATGACGCAACGCCTCAGCGTCGAGCGACTCACCGAGCACCGTCGAGCCGACCAGGTCAGCGAAGATGATCGAGATACTCCGGCGCAGCCCCGGCACCACCTCAGGTTCCGCCGACAGCGGCTGCCCGCAAGCAAGACAGAAATGAGCTCGCTCCGGATTACTCTCGCCACACGCCCCACACCCCCTCATGCACCCACGATAGGCCGCCAGCCCTTGCAAAGTCTGCGGTGGGGATTGCGCCGCCGCCGGCCCCGCCTTGCCCTGACGCGTTGTGGCACCCTGCTGGCGTCCTGCCGCGACCGCCAGGGCCATGTCCTGCGGAGACCGGCCGGCCGCAACGGCGGCAACTCGCGCAACGGTCACCGCGGCAAGACGGTGCTCACCGAGCCCCTCTACGGGCTCAGGGGGAATGTACCTGGGCCGGGCCGGAGGGTATAAATGCCTGGTGGACAGGTGCGCGCGGTGCGGCGCGTCCCTGGGGGCGGGCGATCGGTTCTGCGGTGATTGCGGCGCTCCTGTGGGGGGGTGCCCATCTTGTGGTGAGCCGATGGTGCCCGGCAAGCGTTTCTGCCGCGCCTGCGGGCACCCTCTGGATGGGCTGGCACCGGCCTCACCTGCAGCGATGCCAGCGCCACCGGGCGCCGCGGCGGCTGCCGGGCCGGTGGCGGAGCGGCGGGTGTGCTCGGTGCTGTTCTGCGACGTAGTGGGGTTCACGCCGCTGTCGGAGTCGCGGGACCCCGAAGCGGTGCGGGAGCTGCTGTCGGCCTATTTCGAGGTGGCGCGGACGGTGATCGGCCGCTACGGCGGGGTGGTGGAGAAGTTCATCGGGGACGCGGTGATGGCGGTGTGGGGCACCCCGGTGGCCGCCGAGGGGGATGCGGAGCGGGCGGTGCGTGCCGCGATGGATCTGGTGGCCGCGGTCGCGGACCTGGGCGCGGAGGCGGGCGTACCCGGGCTGGCGGCGCGGTGCGGGGTGGTGACTGGTGAGGTCGCGGTCACCCTGGGCGCAGTGGGCGAGGGGATGGTCGCCGGGGACGCGGTGAACACCGCGGCGCGGGTGCAGGCGGCCGCGCAGCCCGGGATGGTGCTAGTGGATGGGGCGACGCAGCGGCTGGCGGGCGGCGGGGTCGGGTTCGCCGACGCGGGCGAGCACGCGCTGAAGGGGAAGACCGGGCCGGAGCGGCTGTGGCGGGCGACCCGGGTGCTGGCCGATGTGGGTGGCGTGCAGCGGGTAGATGGGCTGGAGGCGCCGCTGATCGGCCGGGACGCGGAGCTGCGTACGGTCAAGGAACTGTTCCACGCCACCGCCGGGCGGCGGGTGCCGCGGCTGGTGCTGGTGGCCGGCCCGGCCGGGGTAGGCAAGTCCCGGCTGGGCTGGGAGTTCCGCAAATACGTCGACGGCCTCAAGGAGGAGGTGTGGTGGCACACCGGCCGGTGCCTGTCCTACGGCGAGGGCGTCGCGTTCTGGGCGCTGGCCGAGATCGTCCGCCAGCGGCTGTCCATCGCCGAGGAAGACCTCGCCGACGTCGCCGCCGACAAGCTGGCCGCCGGGCTGGACCGGTTCCTCACCGACCCGGGCGAGCGGGCCTATGTGGGGCTGCGGCTGGGCCGGCTGCTCGGGGTGGCCTTCGCCGGGGACGGCGGGGCACCGCTGGGCCGGGAGGAGCTGTTCGCCGGGTGGCGGCTGTTCTTCGAGCGCCTCGCCGCCGAGGGACCGGTGGTACTGCTCGTGGAGGACGCGCACTACGCCGACGCCGGGCTGCTGGACTTCCTGGACCATCTCACCGACTGGGCCCGCGACCTGCCCATCTTCGTGCTGGTGTTCGCCCGCCCGGAGCTGGGCCAGGCCCGGCCGGGGTTCGGCGCCGGGCGCAACCGGACGACGCTGACGCTCGACCCGCTGGATGGGGCGTCGATGGAGGCCCTGGTCGAGGCGCTGGTGCCCGGCATGCCACCGGCCGCGCGGGCGGCGGTCACCGCGCAGGCGCAGGGCATCCCGCTGTTCGCGGTGGAGACGGTGCGCTCGCTGATCGACCGGGACATCGTGCAGCCCATCGAGGGCAGCTACCGGCTGGTCGGCGACGTCGGCGAGCTGGCGGTCCCGGACAGTCTGCACGCGCTGCTGGCCGCCCGCCTGGATGCGCTGGATCCCGGCGCGCGGCAGCTGGTGGCCGACGCGGCGGTGCTGGGCACCACCTTCCCCGCCGAGGCGCTGATCGCGGTCTCCGGCCAGGACGAGGCCGTGGTCCGGGCGGCGCTGGCGGAGCTGGTGCGTCGCGAGGTGCTCACCGTCTCCGCCGACCCGCTGTCCCCGGAGAAGGGCAGCTACGGCTTCGCCCAGAACATGCTGCGCCAGGTCGCCTACGACACCTTGTCCCGCCGCGACCGCAAGGCCCGCCACCTCAAGGTCGCCGCCCACCTGCGCGCCGCCTTCCCCGGCGATGGCGAGGAAGTCACCGAGGTCATCGCCCGCCACTACCTCGACGCCCTGGACGCTGCCCCCGGCGACGCCGACGCCGCAGACATCCGTGAGCAGGCCATAACAATACTGGTGCGGGCGGCCGAGCGCGCCGGCCGCACCGGCGCCCCAGCGCTGGCCGCTACCAGCTACGCCGCGGCCGCCCGGCTCACCCAGGCCGGCACCGTCGGCGGGCAGCAGGCAGCCGTGTTGTGGGAACACGCCGCCGCCGACGGCATCACCATTGCCGACTGGGCCACTGCGGTCGAGCATGCCGGCCGTGCGGCGGATCTGTACCGGGAGGGCGGCGATACCCGCTCGGCTGCCCGCGCCCAGATCATCGCGGGGGAAGCGCTGCGCCTGTGGGGGCGGCACGCCCAGGCGCGCGAGCAGCTCACCGCCGCTGTGGCAGTGCTGCGGGAAGATCCTGACATCGACACCGTCCAAGCCCTGGGTGAACTGGCCGCGCTGGAGGTGTTCGCCGGCACTCCCGGCGCCGACACGCTAACCGCCGAGGCCCTGGCCCTCGGCCAGGACCTGGCCGCGGACGACGCCTCCCTGGCCGGCCTGTTCACCACCCGCGGGCTCTGCCACACCCAAGCGGGGCGAAGGCCGCAGGCGGCCGCCTACTACCGGGAAGCCGCCCGGCTGGCCACCCAGGCCGGCAACACCGTCCGCCTGGCCCGCGCGCTGCTCAACCTGTCCGACGCAGTGACCCCAACCGATCCCGCCGCCGGCGCGGAGGCCGGCCGCGCCGCCGCCGCCCACCTGCGCCGGGCCGGCGCCCGCAAACAGCTTGCGGTCGCGGCCATGAACCTGGCCCAGGCGCTGCTAATGAGCGGCGACTGGGGCAGCGCCGAAGCCGAGCTGGCCCAGGCCGCCGGCGCCGATGGCCTCGCCGATGTGGAATACGTCGGCTGCTACCGGGCCTGGCTGGCGGCGCTGCGCGGCGACACCCCCACCGCCCAGGCGGCCCTGGCCGGGCTGAGCGACCTGCGGGCCAGCGAAGACCCCCAGGATCAGGCGCTCATCGCGGTCGCGGAGGCGTTCACCGCCGCCGCCTGTCGCCAGCCCGCCACCGCGCTCCGCTACGCCCGCACCGTCCTCGGCCACATCGGCGCCCTGGAAATCAGCCACGAATCCGTGCGCTGGGCCTGGCCGCTGGCCGCTCGGGCCGGGTACGACCTGGCCGACACCACCACCAGCGACGAGCTGCTGGCCTTGCTGGACCGCTACCGGCCCGGGCAGCTGGCCCCCATGGAGCGGGCCGAACGCGACCTGGCCCGCGCCCGCCTCGCCGCCAGCAACGGAGACCCGGCCGCTACCGAAGCCTTCGCCACTGCTATCAAAAGCCTGCGCGACCAGAGCACGCCCTACCACCTCGCCCACGGCCTGCTAGACCACGCCCAGTACCTCACCCCCCTGGGAGATGCCGAGGCCGCCGAAACGGCCATCGCCGAGGCCCGCACCATCGCCCAGCAGCTGCGTTGCCAGCCACTGCTGGACCGCGTCGCAGATGTGGCGCCCGCAGAATCCCGGACACGGGCCTGACAATGGTTGCGCCACCGGATCCACCGGAGTCCGTGGCCGCGGACCAGGCCGCTCCGGCCGCGGCTGCCGGCAACGAAAAAGCGGCGGCGCGCAGCCGCTACCGGGACGCACTCAGGCACCGTGACCTGCGGCTGCTCATCGTTTCGTTTCTAGTCGATCAGATCGGCAGCTGGTCCTACTTCGTCGTGATCGCGGTATACATCTACGACCAGACCCATTCCACCCAATGGCTAGCCGCCGCAGCCGCCTGCCGCTGGGGCACCGGCCTGCTGCTCGCCAGCTACGGCGGTGTGATCGCGGACCGCTACCAGCGCACTACTGTCATGATCGTCTCAGCCCTGACCAGCGCCGTTCTCATGACGGGGATGGCGATCGTGGTCGCGACCAACGCCCCGGTCGGACTCGTCCTGGCCCTCACGGTCCTGTTGGCAGCGGCGCTGGCGCCCTATCGGCCGGCCGCGGGCGCGCTCACGCCCGACATCGTCGGTGAGAAAGACCTCGCCGCCGCGAACTCGATCTTCTCCGGGCTGGAGGGCCTCGTGGTCGTGGTAGGGCCGGGGATCGGCGGCCTCCTGCTGCTGACCGGCCGGCCCGTCATTGGCGTCGCGGTCAACGCGGCAAGTTTCGTCATATCGGCGGCGGTGATCGCCCGACTGCGAGTGCGCTCAATCGGCGGCGCTGCCGTTGACGGCGATGCGCTGCAGCAGTGGGCGACCGGGCTCAGGGCGCTAGCCGCCCGGCCCGTTGCGTTGGCGATCATCTTGTTCTGCGCCCTCGACTCCGCCGTCTACGGTGCGAGCTCCGTCCTGTACGTCCCCCTGTCGATCCGGCTGGGCACCGGTGCCAACGGCTACGGCTACCTGCTGGCCGGAGCCGCGCTCGGCGCGGTGCTCGGCGCCGGCCTCGCGAACCGGCTCAGCGGCGCGTCCCGCCTGGCCCCGGTCATCATGGGCAGCATCTGCCTTCAAGCGCTGCCGTTCCTGGCGACCGTCCCGGTGCGCTCGCCTGCACTGGCCTTCGCCCTGCAGGTTGTCTCAGGCGTCGGGATGATCATCGTGGATGTGCTCGCGATCACCAGCCTTCAGCGCGACCTGCCTAAAGATGTGCTCAGCCGGGTGCTCGGCATCTTTGAAACCCTCGTGCTGAGCGGCACATTGCTGGCCAGTCTCGCCACCGGCATCCTGCTGGCGCACGCCGACGTGACCGTCGCGCTGATAGCCGTCGGCGTGGGAATCCCGGTCATCGCGCTGGCCGGCCTGCCCACCCTGCTCCGGGCCGACCGCACCTCGGCGGCGGTGGCTAAACAGCTGCGCCCGCGGGTCGAGCTGCTCTCCGAGCTCGACCTGCTAGCCGGCGCGGACCGGACTACGCTCGAGCGGCTGGCGGCAGCCGCTGAGCAGCTGGTCCTGCCCGCCGGCCGCGTCGTGATTCACCAGGGCGACAAGCCCGACGCGCTGTGGGTTCTGGAGCGGGGCGAGCTGTCGGTGCGTGTCAATGCCGGCGGGCCCACGCCCAGAGAATTGGCGCCTGTGACTGCGCCCGGTTACGTTGGCGAGCTCGGGCTCCTGCATGGCATCCCGCGCACAGCCACAGTGCGCACACGCCAGGAGAGCACGCTGCTGCGGATCGACGGCGAAGCCTTCCTGTCCGCCCTGCAGGCTGGTCGGCCCAGCCCTTCGCTGCTGTCGGTCGCCGGGCTGCGAATGGCCCGCACCCCGGCCGGCGGCCCACGGCCCCAGCCTGGAGGCGCCGGCACCTGAGTGTTGACGGGGCGCTCGCCGAGTACGGTCCGAAAGGCCGGC
>Ga0318496_10000901_pt1 | contig 11221 bp, 9 predicted proteins | sample GRESIP109b1f22_FD_203296 | JGI IMG/M metagenome (GOLD analysis project Ga0318496, IMG submission 203296) | Tropical soil microbial communities from Luquillo Experimental Forest, Puerto Rico - GRE.SIPMG.109b1f22 | ecosystem: Environmental > Terrestrial > Soil > Tropical forest > Bulk soil... | reverse complement strand
CCGCTGGGGCGGCCAGGGCCGGCCGGGCCCAGAGCAGGCCTAGCGGCACCGTGGTGGCCAGGGCGGCCAGAACCAGCGCGGGCCACGTCGGGCCGCGGGCGGGGGCGGCGCCCGTGGCCCGGATCAGCGTCTCGGCCACCGCCAGCACACCGAGCAGCACACCGGCCATGGCAGGCGCCAGCGGGGCCGCGGCGATCCGCTGCCCTCGGGCGGCCCAGGTGCCGCGCCACTCACCCACTGCGTCCACCTCGCTTATTGTCGCCGCTGGCGAGGGCGGCGGCGTCCCCCCTGCCCGCCAATGCGCCATCCCCCTTACGGGGGATGCGGCGCGCCCTTCTCCCCCGTGCCAGCGGCGCCGAAGACGGCACCCCGGCGTGACGACCGGGGCGGCCCGGCTTCCCTAATCTGCCTGGCATGGAAGCGACCATCGAAGTCAGCGGACTGTGCAAGAGGTTCGGCCAGACCGCGGCCGTGGACCAGCTGTCCTTCACCGTAGCCCCGGGCCAGGTCACCGGCTTCGTTGGCCCGAACGGGGCGGGCAAGTCCACGACGATGCGGGTGATATTGGGCCTGGACGCGGCCGACGCAGGAAGCGCTCTCATCGGGGGCCGGCCGTACCAGAGCCTGCGCGACCCGCTGCACCACGTCGGGGCGCTACTCGACGCCGGGGCGTTGCAGCCGGGCCGGCGCGCCCGCAACCATTTGCTGTGGCTGGCCCACTCCCAGGGCCTGGGCACCCGGCGGGTGGACGAGGTGATCGAGCAGGCGGGCCTGGGCACCGCCGCCAAACGGAAGGCGGGCGGCTTCTCGCTGGGCATGCGGCAGCGGCTCGGCATCGCGGCGGCGATGCTCGGCGATCCGCCGGTGCTGCTGTTCGACGAGCCGTTCAACGGCCTCGACCCCGAGGGCACCGCCTGGATCCGCGGGTTCCTGCGGTCGCTGGCCGCCGAGGGCCGCGCGGTCCTGGTGTCCAGCCACCTGATGAGCGAACTGCAGGACCACGCCGACCATCTCGTGGTGATCGGCCGCGGCCGGCTGGTCGCCGACACCAGCGTGGCCGAGCTGCTCGCGGCGGCGTCCCGGGACCGGGTCGCGGTGCGCACCACCGCGCGAGCCGAGGCGATGGCCGTGCTGACCGGCGAGGGAGCGACGGTCGCCATCACCGGGACCGACGCCGTCACCGTCGCCGGGCTGCCTGCCCAGCGCATCGCGGAACTGCTGGGCCGCCACATGGTGCCGTTCTCCGAACTGGCCGCGCACCGCGCGTCGCTGGAGGAGGCCTACATGGAACTCACCAGGGACGCCGTCGAGTTCCGCGCCGAGCCTGCCGTGCGGGAGGCGTGATGGCCGCCACGATCACGCCGTACCGTTCGGGCCAGCAGGCAGGGCACGACGGATTCGCACAGGTGCTGCGGGCCGAATGGACCAAGTTCCGCACCATGCGGGGCTGGGTCGTCACCATGCTCGCCGCAGCCGTCGCCACCGCGCTGGCCCCGATTGCGCTGGCCGGCACGGCGAAGAGCAACGACCCGATGACCTGCGTGCACGGACGGTGCCAGGTGGAGGGCAGCTACGTGGCCACCGGCCCGGACGGCGAGGCGGTCACCGACAGCTTCTACTTCGTCCATCAGCCACTGGCCGGGAACGGCAGCCTGACCGTGGCGATCTCCTCCCTGCACGGCGCCGGGGCTGCGCTGCACCTTCCCACGAAGTTCCCGCCACCTTCCCGCACCCAGCCGTGGGCCAAGGCCGGGATCCTTATCAAGGCGAGCACCAGGCCCGGATCTCCCTATGCGGCGATCATGGCCACCGGCGGGCACGGCGTGCGGATGCAGTACGACTTCACCCATGACATCGCGGGCCCGGCCGGCCCGGCGTCCGCGGCCTCCGCGCGGTGGCTGCGGCTGACCCGCTCGGGGAGCACGCTCACCGGGCAGGAGTCGGCCGACGGCCGGCACTGGGCCACCGTAGGGACCGTGCAGGTGGCAGGGCTGCCGGCCACGGTGCAGGCCGGGCTGTTCGTCGCCTCCCCCGACTACGACGCCGACACGCAGAGCTTCGGCGGCGGCGACCAGGGAATAACCGTGCCCACCCAGGCCATGGCCGTATTCGACCACGTCAGCCGTCAGGGCAACTGGCCGGCCGGCATCTGGACCGGCGCCCAGGTCGGCGCGGGCGGGCAGTTCCTGGCCCAAAAGGTCAGCGGCCACTGCGGAACCCCGCCCTGCGGCGCTGTGAAAAAGACGCAACCGCCTGACCGCTTTGCGCGCTCCGGCGGCACGTTCACCATGGCAGGCTCGGGCGACATCGCGCCGTTCGTGCCGATCGTGGACCCGCTGCAGGTGACGTTCCTTGGCACGCTGTTCGGCGCGATCGCGGTGATCGCCCTCGGGGCGGTGTTCATCACCGGCGAGTACCGGCGCGGCATGATCCGCACGACCCTGGCCGCGAGCCCGCGGCGGGGCCGGGTGCTGGCCGCCAAGGCCATCGTGATCGGCTCGGTGACGTTCGCCGCCGGGCTGGCCGGCGCCGCCGTCGCCTTCCCGTTCAGCGTGCGGAAGCTGCACGCCCTGGGCTGGACGCCGCCGGTATGGCACGCCTGGTCGCTGACCAGCCAGGTCGGGGTGCGGATGGTGATCGGCACCGCCGCCCTGCTGGCGGTGACCGCGCTGCTCGCCCTGGCGGCCGGCACGATCCTGCGGCGCAGCGCCGGGGCGATCACCGCCGCCGTCGGGGTGGTCGTCGTCCCGCTGGTGCTATCGGTCATCCTGCCGACGGCCCCGGCGGAGTGGCTGCTGCGGTACACACCCGCGGCCGCGTTCAGCCTGCAGACCTCCACCTTGCGGTACTCGCAGGTGACCACGGGCTGCATCCCCTACCACGGCTGCTACCCGCTGGCCCCGTGGACCGGTTTCGCGGTGATGTGCGCGTGGGCGGTGCTTGCCCTGGCCGTGGCCGCCGTCCTGCTGCGGCGGAGGGACGCATGAGGCACGCGCTGCACGCGGAATGGACCAAGCTGCGCACGGCACCGGGCACCGTCTGGCTGCTGGCCGCGTCCATCGTGCTGACCGCGGGGGCCAGCGCGCTGGCGGCCGCGATCGTGAAGTGCCCGGGCTCGTGCACCGCGGACACCACCAAGGTGAGCCTCACCGGGATCATGCTCGGCCAGGCCACCGTCGCCACGCTGGCCGTGCTGGTGATGAGCGGCGAGTACAGCACTGGCATGATCAGGGTCACGCTCGCGGCCATGCCGCGCCGGCCTGCCCTGCTGGCCGCCAAGGCGGCCGTGCTGAGCGGGGTGGTGCTGGCCGTGGGCGCGATCGCCGTGGGTGCCTCGCTGCTGGCGGGCCGGCTCCTCGAGCCGGGCAACGGCTTCACCGCCCGGCACGGCTTCGCGGCGCTTTCGCTGGCACACGGCCCGACGCTGCGCGCGGCCGCGGGCTCGGTGCTCTATCTCGCCCTGATCGCCCTGCTCAGCCTCGGCGCCGCCACCGCATTGCGCGATTCCGCGGCGGCCATCACGGTCGTGCTCGGCCTGCTCTACATCTTTCCCGTGCTCGGTGATGTGGTCTTGAACCCGGCGTGGCAGCACCGCATCGCGCGCTGGGCACCGATGAACGCGGGCCTAGCCATCCAGGCCACGAGGAACCTCGGCACGCTGCCGATCGGGCCGTGGGCCGGGCTGGGGGTGCTCGCGGCCTGGACCGCCGTGGCGCTGCTGGCCGGAGGCCTGCTACTTCGGCTGCGCGACGCCTAACCCGCGACCCCGGAACCCCGCTGGCCTGCGGCCGCGTTCCTTCGTCACGCGGCCTTGGCCACGACCACCTCGGCGCCTCGCTCGGTCCAGAAGCACAGCAGCCCGGTGATGCCCTCGGCCCCGGGGATCGGGTCCGGGTAGCTCCACACGATGTCCTCGTGCACCTGGCCGCCGGCCTCGGCGGACCAGTACGAGGCCTCGCCCTTGTAAGGGCAGGTGCTCTTGGTGCTGGTAGGCCGCAGCAGGCCGGTGCGCACGTCCTCGGCGGGCAGGTAGTAGCGGTCCGGCAGGCCGGTCTCGGCGAGCACCACGGCGCGGTCGGAGGAGGCCAGCTTCTCGCCGCCGAGAAAGACCTCAACGTGCTGATCGGTGGGGGTGATGGTGATCTGATGCCCTGAAGCCATGTCCGTGCCAACCGTGCCCCGGGCAGGTTGATTCCGCTCAGGCGACGACCTGCACGGCGGAGGAGCCGTCGGGTAGGCGGCGGACCTCCAGCCGTTCCGGCACGCGCTCCTTCAGCTCGGCCACGTGGCTGACGATGCCGATCACCCGGCCCCGGTCGCGCAGGTCGTCGATGACCCCCATCACCTGGTCCAGGGTGCCCGAGTCGAGCGAGCCGAACCCCTCGTCGATGAACAGGGTGTCCAGGTCCACTCCCCCCGCTTCGGCCCTGACGACATCCGCCAGGCCGAGGGCCAGGGCCAGGGAGGTGTAGAACGTCTCCCCGCCGGACAGCGAGGCGGGGCTGCGCTCCTCACCGGTGTGCCGGTCGATCACGGCCAGGGTCAGCCCGGAGCGGTCCCGTTTGGCCTTGCCCTCGTCGGTGCGCCTCAGCTCATACCGCTGCGAGGACATCGCCGACAGCCGCAGGTTGGCCGCGGCAACCACCTGCGCGAACCAGTGCCGCAGCACGTAGGTGGTCAGCGCGACCCGCCGCTGGCCCTCGGTCCCGCTGGCCAGCCCGGCCAGGTGGATCACCGCCTCGGTCTCCTCCGCCACCCGGTCATAGTCGTCCTCCACCGCCCGGACGTCGCCGGTGCGCTGGGCGAAGCGCTCGGCCCGGCCGGCCGCGCCCTGACTGGCCTTGCGCGCCTCCCGCTCGGTTTCCTGCGCGCGGGCCGCCGTGGCCGCGGCTTGTTCCGCGCGGGCCGCGGTCTGGTCCGCCTGCGCGGGGTCCAGGCCAGCCAGATCCGGCGCATCCACGGCGGCGGTGAGCCGGTCCAGCCTCTCCTCCCAGGACCGCAGCCCCGCGGCGAGCGTGGCCTGCTCCTGGCTGCTGAGCACCGCCGACGCGGCCTCGTCCGGCGTGGCGAAGCCGCGCGCCCGCGACTGCGTGTCCACCCGGTCCCGCGCCGCGGCCTGCGCCGCCAGGCAGGCGGCGACGGTGTCGAGCGCCGCGGCCAGGGCGCGCTCGCGGGCCGCGGCGTGGCGCAGCGCCGCCTGCCGCGCGGCCACCGACGCGTGGCCCTGCGCGGCGTCCCGCAGCCGCTCGGTGAGCGCGGCAAGCTCGGCGGCGGCCCGGCTCGCCTTGGCCCGGGCCGCCCCCGCCACTTCGGCGGCTTCGCGCAGTTCCAGGCCCACGTGTTCGGCTTCGGCCCGCGTGTCGGCGAGGTCGGTTTCCAGGCGGGTCACGTCTTGGGCGGCCGCCTGCGCCTGCTCGACCCGGCCGGCCAGGGCCTGCGCCTCGGCGGCCAGGTCCTCGACGGTGCCGCCTTCCGCCACCGCCGCGCACCCGGCGGCCTCGACGGCAACGGCGGTGTGCGCACTTTCCGCCCCGGCCCGCTGAGCGTCCGCGGCCTCGCGCCGCGCTCTGGCCTCCTCCACCTCCTCGGCGGACACCGTCTGGCCGCAGGCCAGGGCGGGCTCTGGGTGCGCGGGTGAGCCACACACCCGGCACGGCCTGCCCTCGGCCAGCCCGGCGGCCAGTTCCGCCGCGATGCCCGCCAGCCGGGTGTCCAGCAGGCGCTGATGTTCGTCCACCAGCCGGTGATGGGTCTCGATCGCGGCCTGTCGCGCCTGGTCGAGCTTGGCTAGCCGGGGCTCAAGCTCGGCGAGCCTGGCCGCGGCGCTCATGCGCCGGTGCACGGATTCGAGGTGCTGGGCCGCCGCGCCAAGCCCGGCCGCGGTGGTACCTGACTCCGCGAGCCGCGTCTGGAGTGTGATGATCCGGTCGGGGAGGCCCTGCTGCGCCAGTTCCAGTGCGGCGACCCGTTCCTCGGCGCCGGCCGCGTCCTGTTCCAGCAGGTCCAGTTCGGCGGTCCGCTCGGGCAGGCCCTGCTCGTCGCCCACGTCGTGCTGCAGCGCCGCTGCGCCCGCCTCCGCGGCCTTCGCCCGGGCGGCCGCGCCGACGCCGCCCCGCCCGGCGAGCGCGTCCTCGTCCGGCTCCGGCAGCAGGCCGGCCAGGTCCTCCGCTGCCGCCGCGGTGGCCGCGGCCGCTTCGGCGAACAGTTCGAGCAGCGGCCGTACCGGCTCGGCGTGCCGGGCGGCGGCCAGCCGGGCCGCCTGCAGATCGTGGTCTGGCTGAGTCGCGGCGTGCGCTTGCAGTTCCGTGAGCGCAGTGGTCAGCCTGGTCATCAGGCCGGCCTGCCGTCTGGCCTCCTCGTCCTCGGCCTGCGCGGCGCCCAGCGCGCCGACGGCCGCTTCGAGCGCGGCACCGGTGGCGGCGATGGCCCCGGCCAGGGTCTCGTCGAGTTCCTTCAACCGGGTGTGCCGGTCGTCCCGCGCGGCGGCCAGCAACTCCGCACGGCCCGCGGCGTCCAGCCCGGCCGCCTCGGCCGCCGCCGAGACCGCGTCGCAGATGGCGCGATCCGCCGCTTCCCTGGTGCGGGTGGCCTCGGTCCGCAGCCCGCACAGCCCGTCGGTGATCCGGTCGTACAGGCTGGTGCCGAACAGCCTGGTGAGCAGCCTGCGCCTGTCATCGTCGCTGCTGCGCAGGAACCGGGCGAACTCGCCCTGTGGCAGCAGCATGACCTGGGTGAACTGCGTGCGGGTGAGGCCGAGCAACTCGCTGATCACCTCCCCCGCCTCGGCTTTGTTCGCCGAGACGCTGACCCAGGCCGTCCCGTCGCGCCGCTGGAAGTGCACGTGGGCCGGCTCGGTGGTCATCCCGTCACCGCGCTTCTTCGGCCGCCGGTATTCCGGGCTCCGGGTCACCCGGTACCGGACGCCACGCAGCGACCACTCGAGCTCGGCCTCGGTCCGTGCGTCCGGGGCGGCGAAATGCGAGCGGAGCCTGTCGTCGGCCGAATCCTCGCCGGCCAGGCCGCCGTAGAGGGCGAACGTGACCGCGTCGAGGACGGTGCTCTTGCCGGCCCCGGTCGGGCCCTCCAGCAGGAACAGCCCTCCCTGCGCGAGCCGGTCGAAGTCGATCACCTGCTCGGTGGCGTAGGGCCCGAGCGCCGTCATCCGCAACCGGTGCAGCCGCATCAGGCACCACCCGCCCGGGTGCGGACCGGCAGCCCGGCACCGGCCATGTGCCCGGGGCCGTCATCGCTGGCGTGCTGGGCGGCCTCCACCGCCGCCCGCAGCACCGCACGCTGGGCTGCGTCCGCCGGGGCACCGGCCACATACTCGACGAACGACTCGCAGATCTCCACCGGGTCCGCCGCCTTGGCCACGCGGGCCAGGTCGGCGTCCGCCCCGCTCAGTCCCCCGTCCGGTTCGAACTCGAGCGCGATCGTATGCGGCCATTTCCTGCGCAGCCGCTCCATCGGCGCCACCGGGCGGGCCGGATCGGTCAGCACCACCTTCACCCAGGCGGCGGCCAGGCCCGCGAGGTCCCCGTCGGCACGGGCGAGCAGGTCGGCGAGGCGCCCGCGCACCTCGCGCAGCGGCCGGGGCACCGGCGTGGCCAGCAGTTCGGTGGTCACCTGGCCGGCGTCGTCGATCTCGGCGAGCGTGACCGACTTGCCCTGCTGCTCGGAGAACGAGAAGGCCAGCGGCGAGCCGCAGTACCTGGCCGTGGTAGTGCTGCCCGGTACCGGTACCCGCTGCTGGCCGTGCAGATGGCCGAGGGCCAGGTAACTGCAGCCGGCCAGCACGGCGGCGGGTGCGTCGCCGATGCCGCCGACCCTGATGTCGCGCTCGGACTCACAGGCCTGCGCCCCGGTGAGGAAGGCGTGCGCGAGTACCACGGTGCGGGCCAGCCCGCGGGCGGTGGCGTCGGCACGGATCCGCTCGCAGGCCGCGGCCAGCACGGATGCGTGCGAGCGCTCCGCCCCCAGTTCGTCCATGACCGCGTCGGGCAGCAGGTACGGGACGCCGTAGATGCCGGCCGTGCCGTGGGCGTCGGAGAGGATCACCGGGCGGCCGATGTCGGCGACCCTGGTGCGCAGGTGGATTCCTGCTCGCTCGCTGAGCGCCGACCCGAACCCGAGGCGCACGTATGAATCGTGATTGCCGCTGATCAGGACCACGTGGATGGCTGCCTCGGCGAACGCGGTGAGCGTCCGGTCGAGCAGGGTTACCGCCTCAAGCGGTGGCACGGCACGGTCGTAGATATCCCCGGCCACCAGCACGGCGTCCACCTGGCGCGCGACCGCCTGGCCGACCAGCCAGTCAAGGAACACCTCCTGGTGTTCCAGCAGGCTCACTCCGTGCAGGGTCCGCCCGAGATGCCAGTCGGACGTGTGGATCAGCCGCATCGTGGCCCCGTTCGCCGTGACCGCCTCAGCCGGTGCGGCGCACCGGGCCGCCCGGACGCTGCTCATGATGGCGCGGCGGTACGACAACCGGGGGGCGGCTGGCCGGGCGGGTCCGGATAAGTCGCGAAAAAGTTAGGGCCCGGCATGCACTGCTGCCCGCACCGGGCCGCGCTCCGATCCCCCGCTCATGATGGCGCGGCGGCACGGCAACCGGGGGGCGGCTGGCCGGGCGGGTCCGGATAAGTCGCGAAAAGGTTAGGGCCGGCATGCACTGCTGCCCGCACCGGGCCGCGCTCCGATCCCCCGCTCATGCTGGCCCGGCGGCGCGGGAGAGCCCGCGGGTCAGAGCGTGACCAGCACCTTGCCGAGCGCGCCTGCCTCGCACGCCTCCTGCGCGGCAACGACGTCGGACAGCGGGAAGCGGTGCACGGGCAGTTCGGTCAGCGCGCCGTCGGTGAGCGCGGCGGTGATGTCCGCCGCCGCCTGCCGCAGCGCCGGGCGGGGCACACCGTACAGCAGGATGAACCGGAGCGTGACGTTGGCCGTCATGCAGGCGCGGACCGGCAGCACCGGATCGGCGGGCTCGGCGGCGTAGGTGACGATCATCGAGCCGGGCCTGGCCACCGCGAGGTCGAGGGCCAGGTTCGCGCCGAGCGCGACCTCGATCACCCGGTCGGTCTGGCCCACCGCCGCGCGGATCTGGCCGGCGGCATCGGCGTCACGGTAGTTGACCACATGTGCGGCGCCGGCCTTGCGGGCAAGCTCCGCCTTTTCCGGCCCGCTGGCCGTGGCGATCACCCGGGCACCCCCCCGGACGGCCAACTCGATCGCGAAGTGGCCGACGGCGCCCGCGCCGCCCGCGACGAGCACCGTCTTCCCGGTCACCGGGCCGTCGGCGAACACGCACCAGTGTGCGGTCATCGCGGGCACGCCCAGGCTGGCACCAAGTTCCAGGGAGGCGCCGTCGGGCAGCGGAACCGCCTGATCCTGCGGCACCACGCTCCATTCCGCCGCGGTCCCCCACCGTCGCCCGGCCGCGGCGAGCCAGAGCCAGACCCGCTGGCCAACCCGCCCCGGGTCCACACCGTCACCGACCGCCTCGATCACCCCGGCGCCGTCGTGGTGCGGGATCTGGAAGCCGTCGATGGGCCGGGGTGTCGAGCCGCTGCGGCTCTTCCAGTCGGTGGGGTTGATCCCGGAGAGGGCCACCTTGACCAGGACCTCGCCCGGCCCGGGGGCCGGCCGCTCCACGTCGCGGACCTCCAGGACCTCCGCTGCCGGGCCATAGCGGTCGTAACTGGCGGCTTTCACGGCTGGCCTCCCTGGTCGTGTTAGTCCGGGGGGACGACCCCCCGGAACCCCGCTGGCTCAAGGCCCCGTTCCTTCGTCACGGGGCCTTGGCCGGTCGGGTACTCCCTACCGATCCTAGATACGCCGCGGGCGGCCACAGGGAGTCCCCGCGGCCGCCCGCAGTTCGCCTGCTGACGGTGCGTCAGTTCTGCTGCAGCACTGCCTCGATCTCGAGCTGGATGGTGATCCTGTCGCTCACCACCGCGCCGCCGGTCTCCATGACCGCGCCGAAGTTGACGCCGAAGTCACGCCGGTTGATCTCGCCGATGGCGCTGAACCCGGCACGGGTGCCTCCGAAGGCGTCCGGCCCGAAGCCGTTGATCTCCAGAGCCAGCTCCACATCCCTGGTCACGCCCTTCAGCGTGAGCTTCCCGTCGAGAATGTAGACATCCCCGTCCTGGCGCACGCCGGTGGACCGGAAGGTCATCGTCGGGTGGGTCTCGACCTCGAAGAAGTCGGCCGACCGGATGTGCGCGTCACGCTGCTCGTTGCCGGTGTCGATCGAGGAAAGGTCGATCTCCGCGCTCACCGACGAGCCGAGCGCGTCCGCGCCGGTGACAATCTCGCCGGAGAACGTGCGGAACTTGCCGCGTACCTTGCTCACCATCATGTGGCGAGCGGTGAAGCCCACCTCAGAGTGGACCGGGTCGATCGACCAGGTGCCGGCCACGTATCCGGGGATGCCGGTCAGGGTGCCGAAGTCAGTGGTGGTCATGGCGTCCTCCTGCTGCTGCGAGGTGATTGAATATTCAATGATTGAATGCTCTACAGTTACCACACTCCCTGTAACATTGTCAAGCGCTCAACTATTTCTCGTGTACACTGATGGCCATGGGGGAACCACGCTGGCTCACCGCCGAGGAACAGGACGCCTGGCGATCCTTCATGGCCGGCTGCCGTGCGCTCTTTACCGCGGTGGACGCCCAGCTCCAGCGGGATTCCGGGATGCCGCTGGCGTACTACGAGATCCTGGTGCAGCTGTCCGAGGCACCCGGTCATGCGCTGCGGATGAGCCAGCTTGCCGAGGCGGCCTCGGCGAGCAAGAGCCGCGCCTCGCACGCGGTGGCCCGGCTGGAAGAGCGCGGCTGGGTCCGGCGGGTGGACTGCCCTACCGACCGGCGCGGCCAGGTGGCCGAACTGACCGACGAGGGCTACGCGGTACTGGTCGCCACGGCCCCCGGCCACGTCGCCCAGGTCCGCGAGTCGCTCTTCGACGGGCTCACCCCGGAGCAGGTGACGCAGCTCAAGGCGATCGGCCAGGTGATGGCCGCGGCGTGCGGCGGCCGCCCGATCCCGGCGTTCCCGCCCGGCTGCCCCGGTACCGAGGAGCCCGCCGAACTAGGCCGCGAGGAAGCCCTCGCCGACTGACCGCCAGGAGTCTGTAACCCCAAGCCACCAGGGCCAAAGGCCATGCGACGAAGTCGCGAGGCCTTTGGGGCCATCGGGGATTCCGGGCCATGGGGTCCGGGGG
>Ga0318496_10000900_pt1 | contig 11226 bp, 9 predicted proteins | sample GRESIP109b1f22_FD_203296 | JGI IMG/M metagenome (GOLD analysis project Ga0318496, IMG submission 203296) | Tropical soil microbial communities from Luquillo Experimental Forest, Puerto Rico - GRE.SIPMG.109b1f22 | ecosystem: Environmental > Terrestrial > Soil > Tropical forest > Bulk soil... | reverse complement strand
GACCACGCCATACCAGCGTTTTCCCCGGCCAGGGGTGGTAATCGGCGATCAGGTCGCCACGGACGGGATCCTGGCGCGGCGGCTGGGCTACGCGTTCATCCAGTTCGATCCGCCGCCGGGAATCCCGGTCGGCCCACGGCTGATGGCGGCCGCCGGGCGGCTGGTGCAGCCGCTGTTGTTCACCAAGGCCGACTGACGTATTGCGCATCTACCCCTTTAATGGCAGGGCCACGTCATTCATGGTCACAATTCACTATGCTCCCATTTAATCGCTTTAATGATCATTTCCCGGCAGGTATAGTGCGTGGCGAACGGGGAGCGCGGCCGGTCCGCGCGGCGGGGGCCGTGAGCGACGGAGGCACGACGATGCCCTGGGTGGTTCGGGACGCGCCGTTCTGGAGCCGGATGGGATACCGGCCGCTCTGGACCGGATGGGAGGTGCGCCCGGCCATCTCGCTGCGCTGAAATGGAATGCTGAAGGTCTGCTGATGGTTGCCTCAGAAGGCAAGCCGGCTAGCAGAGATACCGGGGGAGGTGTGCGGTGCTGGTCAGCCTGATCGCGGCCCTCGTGGCGGCGGTGCTGTACGGCGTGGCCGCGGTGATGCAGGCGATCGCGGTGCGCGCGGCCAGCAACAAGTCGGCCGTGGACGGCCCCGGAGGCGTCGACCCGGGCCTGGTCGTCCGGCTGCTGGGCCAGTGGCGGTTCGTGGTCAGCATGTGCCTGGACATGCTCGGCTTCGTGGCCCAGCTCATCGCGCTGCACCGGCTGCCGCTGTTCGCCGTCCAGGCGATCGTGGCATCGAACCTCGCGGTGACCGCGGTGGTGGCCTCCATGGTGATCGGGGTCACCCTGTCCTGGCGGGAGTGGGCGGCGGTGTTCGGCGTGGTGGCCGGCGTCGGCCTGCTCGGTTCCTCGGCGGGCGCGGAGGGCGCCGCGCAGGTGGGCGCGATGTTCAAGCTGGCGCTCATCGTGGCGATCGCGGGCCTGGCCGTGATCGGCCTGGCCGCGGCCAAGCTCAATGAGCCCTACCGGACCACCGCGCTGGGCCTGGTCGCCGGGTTCGGCTACGGGGTGCTCAGCATCGCGGCCCGCGTGCTGACCGGGTTCTCGCCAGCGGAACTGATCCGTGACCCGGCCGCCTACGCGGTCGCCGCGGCCGGCATCATCTCGTTCATGTTCTACGCCACCGCGCTGGAGAGCGGCAGCGTGACGGTCGCCACCGCGGCCGTGGTGCTGGCCGAGACGATCCCGCCGGCCGTCATCGGCGTGATCTTCCTCGGCGACCAGACACGCCCGGGCCTGTCCGTGGTCGCCTGGGTCGGCTTCTTCATCGCCGTCGCCTCGGCCGTCATGCTGGCCAGATTCGGCGAGGCGCACCATACCGAAGACGTGGCGATGGCCGACGCGGTAGCCCGCCGGCAGGCAAATGCCGGGCCGGCCGCCGCCGGCCTGTTATCCTGGTGGCCCGTGGACCTGCAGTTTTTCCTTGCCGTACCGGACACCACGGGAGCCTCATAGTGGCCGCATCATCACTTCATCCACGGCCTGCGCAAACCAGACATCTCTTCGTCACCGGAGGCGTCGCCTCCAGCCTCGGCAAGGGACTGACCGCATCCAGCCTCGGCCGCCTGCTGAAGCTGCGCGGCCTGCGGGTCGTGATGCAGAAGCTCGACCCCTACCTCAACGTCGACCCGGGCACCATGAACCCCTTCCAGCACGGCGAGGTGTTCGTGACCGACGACGGCACGGAGACCGATCTCGACGTCGGGCACTACGAGCGCTTCCTGGACACCAACCTGTCGGGCGAGGCGAACGTCACCACCGGCCAGATCTACTCGACGGTGATCGCGAACGAGCGCCGCGGCGCCTACCTGGGCGATACCGTCCAGGTCATCCCGCACATCACCAACGAGATCAAGGCCCGCATCCTGCACATGGGCGGCGACGACGTCGACGTGGTGATCACCGAGGTGGGCGGGACCGTCGGGGACATCGAGTCCCAGCCGTTCCTGGAGGCCATCCGCCAGATCAGGCACGAGATCGGCCGGGACCGCTGCTTCTTCCTGCACGTCAGCCTGCTGCCCTACATCGGTCCTTCGGGCGAGCTGAAGACCAAGCCGACCCAGCATTCGGTGGCGGCGCTGCGCAGCATCGGCATCCAGCCGGACGCGATCGTGGCCCGCTCGGACCGCCCGATCAACGCGAACCTCAAGCGCAAGATAAGCCTGATGTGCGACGTGGACGAGGAGGCCGTGGTCTCCGCGCCGGACGCGCCGTCGATCTACGACATCCCCAAGGTGCTGCACGCCGAGGGGCTGGACGCCTACGTGGTCCGCAGGCTCGGCCTGCCGTTCCGCGACGTGGACTGGAGCGAGTGGGACGACCTGCTGCGCCGCGTGCACCGGCCGGCCCACAGCATCACCATCGCCCTGGTCGGCAAGTACGTCGACCTGCCCGACGCGTACCTGTCGCCGGCCGAGGCGCTGAAGGCTGGCGGCTTCGCCAACGACGCGCAGGTGAACATCCGCTGGGTGATCAGCGACGCCTGCGAGGATCCCGAGGGCGCGGCCGCCGAACTCGAGGGCGTGGACGGCGTGCTGATCCCGGGCGGGTTCGGGGTCCGTGGCATCGAGGGGAAGATCGGCGCGATCAGGTACGCGCGCGAGCACGGCATCCCCATCCTCGGCCTGTGCCTGGGCCTGCAGTGCATGGTCATCGAGGTGGCCCGCGACCTGGCCGGGCTGGCCGACGCGGACAGCACGGAGTTCAACCCGGACACCCGGTACCCGGTGATCGCCACCATGGCGGACCAGGAAGACGTGGTGGCGGGGGAGCGGGACATGGGCGGCACCATGCGGCTGGGCCTGTACCCGGCCGCGCTGCAGCCGGGGACCCAGGTCCAGGAGTTGTACGGCCGGGACATGGTCGAGGAGCGGCACCGGCACAGGTACGAGGTCAACAACTCCTACCGGAGCGTGCTCGAACAGGCTGGCCTGGTCTTCTCCGGCCTCTCGCCGGACCGGTACCTGGTGGAGTTCGCCGAGCTCAGCGAGCACCCCTTCTTCGTCGGTACCCAGGCGCACCCGGAGTTCCTGTCGCGGCCCACCCGGCCGCACCCGCTGTTCACCGGGCTGATCGCGGCCGCCCTGGCCCGGTCCAAGGCGGCCAGCGCGGGCGCGCGCGCCGTCGCCAGCGCGTGAACCTCAGGGACGAGCCCGCGAACTGGCCCGTCGTGGCCTCGGCCGAACTGGTCCGCGGCAGGCTGGTCACCGTACGGACCGACAAGGTCCGGATGCCCGACGATGAACTGGCCGAACGAGATGTGGTTATCCACCCTGGCGCAGTCGCGGTGCTCGCCCTCGATGACGCCCAGAATGTGCTCCTGATCAGGCAGTACCGCCATCCGGTGGGGCGGCTGCTGTGGGAGATCCCGGCTGGCCTGCGCGACGTCTCCGGGGAGCCGCCGTGGGCCACGGCGCGGCGGGAACTGCTCGAGGAGGCGGGTTACCGGGCGCGGGACTGGCGGGTGCTCGCCGACTATTACACCTCGCCCGGCTTCAGCACCGAGCGCCTGCGCGTCTTCCTCGCCCGCGACCTGGAGCTCGTCCCGGAGGCCGAACGCGACTTCGTGCCGGAGGCCGAGGAGGCCCAGCTGCTGTCGGCGTGGTTGCCGCTGGACGAGGCGGTGCGCAAGGTCTTCGCCGGCGACCTGCACAACGGGGTCGCGGCCCTGGCGATCCTGGCAGCGTATGCTGCGAGGTCAGGGGGGTTTGACGGGCTTCGTCCCGCCGACGCCCCGGAAGAGCAATGAGGCTCCGCTGTCTGGAAGGACCGCCATGAAGGTTGGAATTCCCCGGGAAATCAAGAACCACGAGTACCGGGTGGCCATCACGCCGGCCGGCGTTCACGAACTCGCCCGCGGCGGCCACCAGGTGGTCATCGAGGCCGGGGCGGGGGAGGGGTCGTCCATCCCGGACGAGGACTTCGTCACGGCCGGCGCCAAGATCCTTCCGACCGCGGACGACGTGTGGGGCGAAGGGGAAATGATCCTGAAGGTCAAGGAGCCGATCGCGGAGGAGTACCATCGCATGCGCTCCGGCCAGGTCCTGTTCACCTACCTGCACCTGGCGGCGTCCAAGGCCTGCACCGACGCGCTGCTCAGCTCCGGCATCACCTCGATCGCTTACGAGACCGTCCAGCTGCCCGACGGGTCGCTGCCGCTGCTCGCCCCGATGTCCGAGGTCGCCGGCCGGATGGCGCCTCAGGTCGGCGCGCACCACCTGCAGCGTGACGGCGGCGGGCGCGGCGTGCTGATGGGCGGCGTGTCCGGTGTGTACGCGGCGAAGGTGGTCGTGCTCGGCGCGGGCGTGTCCGGCATGAACGCGGCCGCGATCGCGCTCGGCATGCAGGCCGAGGTTCTGCTGGTGGACAAGAACGTCGCCCGGCTCCGCCAGGCCGACGCCATCTACCAGGGGCACTGCCAGACCGTCGCATCCAACGCCTACGAGATCGAGCGCGCCGTCATCGACGCCGACCTGGTGATCGGCGCCGTCCTCGTGCCGGGCGCCAAGGCCCCCATGCTGATCAGCAACGAGCTTGTCTCACGGATGAAGCCTGGAGCGGTGCTGGTCGACATATCGATCGACCAGGGCGGCTGCTTCGAGGACTCCCGGCCCACCACGCACGCCGACCCCACCTACCGGGTGCACGACACGCTGTTCTACTGCGTCGCGAACATGCCGGGCGCCGTCCCGCACACGTCCACCTACGCGCTGACCAACGTCACGCTGCCCTACGCGGTCGAGATGGCCAGCCGCGGCTGGCGCGGCGCGCTCCGCGCCGATGCGGCCCTGGCCCGGGGCCTGTCCACGCACGCCGGCCAGCTGACGAGCGAGCCGGTGGCCGAGGCCCACGCGCTGCCCTACACCCCGGCCAGCGAGGTAATCAACTGAGCCAGCCGCTAGCTGACGCGCTCCGCGGCTACCTGCAGTACCTGGTCGTGGAGCGCGGGCTGGCGGCCAGCACGGTGGAGTCCTACCGGCGGGACCTGCGCCGGTACGCCTCGGTCCTGGCCGACCGCGGCAAGCTCAGGCTGGACGACATCACCCCGGCGGACGTGGCCGGCTTCCTCGCCTCGCTGCGCGAGGGCGACGCCGAGCACGCGGCGCTGGCGGTCAGCTCGGCCGCGCGGGCGGTGATCGCGGTCCGCGGCCTGCACGCGTTCGCGGTGGCTCAGGGCCTGGCCGGTACCGACCCGGCCCGTGAGGTCCCGCCGCCCTCGCCCCCCCGGCGGCTGCCCAAGGCGATCACGGTCGAGGATGTGGAGCGCCTGCTCGACGCGGCCGGTCCGGGACCCGGTGACTTGTCCGCGGATCCCCGCCTGCTGCGGGACCGGGCGCTGCTGGAGTTCCTCTACGGCACCGGGGCCCGCATCTCCGAGGCAACCGGCCTCGACGTGGACGAGCTGCAGCTGGGCACAGACCCGGAGTATCCGCTCGTGCGCCTGATCGGCAAGGGCGGCAAGCACCGGGTGGTGCCGGTGGGTAGCTACGCCGTGCGGGCGCTCGAGGCGTACCTGGTCCGGGCCAGGCCCGGCCTGGCCACGGCCTCTCGACGCGCGTCAGCCAGCCCCGCGGTGTTCCTCAACGCCCGCGGCGGCCGCCTGACCCGGCAGGGTGCCTGGGGTGTGCTGCACGCCGCGGCCGCCCGGGCCGGGCTGCCCGAGGTTTCGCCGCATACGCTGCGCCACTCGTTCGCCACCCACATGCTCGACGGCGGCGCCGACATCCGGGTGGTCCAGGAGCTACTCGGCCACGCGTCCGTCACCACCACCCAGGTGTACACCCTGATCACGGTGGACCGGCTGCGCGAGGTCTACGCCTCCTCCCACCCCCGCGCCCTCGCCTAGCGGGATCTCAGCGGAAGTGACGGGTGAGCTCGTTGGCGTAAACGCGGCCCAGGGTGTCTTTGTGGTCCGCGATCCACTGGCTCAGTGCGATCTCACCGGTGGCCGGCCCGTCGGTGTCGGCTAGGCCGTCCGCCATCGCGCGGTATTCTTCCGCGGTGAGCAGGGTGTCGCGTAGCACCAGGCCCAGCAGCCGGCCGGCGGCCGGGATGAGCGTCCCGGGCACGCGGACCACCTGGCTGCGACTGCCCACGGCGGCCTTGATCGCCTGAACCAAGGCGAGGAAGGTGGGCCGTTCGGGACCCACCGCGTCGATGACCTCGGTCAGCGCGGAATTCCCGGCCCGCACCGCCAGCCGGGCCAGGTCATCGACGTGAATCGGGCGGATGCGGTACTCGCCGGTGCCGCCGACGGCGAATACCGGCAGGCGGCGCAGCAGCCAGGCGATGTTGTTGATCAGTACGCCGTCGCCGCCGAACAGGATGGCCGGCCGCAGCACGGCGTGCGAGACGCCGAGATCGCGCAGCGCCTGCTCCACCGCCGCCTTGCCGCGGAAGTAGGGATAGGGCGAGTCGGCGCTCGGGTTGGTGATCGACACGTGCACGATCCGCCGCACCCCCGCCGCGACGGCGATCTGGAAGAGCACCCGCGAGCGGGCCACCGCCACCGGGTGATCGACGTTCCCGTGAGCGAACCGGACCCAGTAGGTGTTGTACAACGTCCCGGCGCCGCGCAACGACTCGGCGAGCGCCGCGGGATCGGCGAAATCCAGCGGCCTGACCTCGATACCGCTCCCCGCGAAGGCACGGCCGGGATGGCCGGTGAGCGTGCGCACCCGCCGGCCCGTCGCCTGCAGTTCCTTCGCGATGGCCGCGCCGGAGTAGCTGAACGCCCCGGTCACGACGTCGAAATCCGTCATACCGCGGCCACCAGTTCGGTCAGGGTCCGTCCCAGCGGGGCGTCGAGGGTCGCGGTGGCGTACGCGTCGCCGCGGGTCGCTCCCTGGTTGACGATCACCACCGGGCGCTGCAGCCCGGCCGCGTGCCTGACGTACCGGAACCCAGACATCACGGTGAGCGACGACCCGAGGACGACCAGGGCCCTGGATCGCTCGACCATCGCGTAGCAGGCTTCGGCCCGCGGCCTGGGCACGTTCTCGCCGAAGAACACCACATCGGGCTTGAGCACGCCATAACAGGCGGAACAGCCTACGACCTGGAACGACTCGATGGCCTCGTCGTCCAGGACCGCGTCCCCGTCGGGGTTGACGGTGGCCAGCCCCGCATCCCAGCCGGGATTGGCGGCCTCTAGCCGCCGGTCCAGCTCGGTCCGCGCCGTCCGCTGCCCGCACGACAGGCAGACGACCCGGTGCAGGCTGCCGTGCAGCTCGGTGACCCCGAACGCTCCGGCCGCCTGGTGCAGGCCGTCCACGTTCTGCGTGATGATCCCGGTCAGCAGCCCGCGGCGGCTCAACTCGGCCACAGCGCGATGACCGTCGTTCGGCACCGCCCGGGCGACGTGCCGCCAGCCCAGGTAGCTGCGCGCCCAGTACCTGCGCCGCGCCGCCTCGCCGCCGGTAAAAGCCTGGTACGTCATCGGCTGCGCGCGCCGGGCCAGGCCGGTCGGCCCCCGGTAGTCAGGGATACCCGACTCGGTGGACAGCCCGGCGCCGCTCAGGATGAGGACACGGCCGGAGGCGACCACGTCGACCAGGGTGCCGAACGATCCGGTGGTCCGCGCCTCGGTCAGCTGGGTCACGCTTCCATGGTGCCTCATGCCGCGAGGCACCCGGTACTACAGGGCGGCCGCCCTGATCGCCTGGGACACGGCCGCCGCGCCCTCCCGGTCGAACAGGATCGTGTAGTGGTTCATGTCGGGCACGACCTGCGGCCGCAGTGCCGGGACGCGTCCCTGCCACTCCTCCACGACGTCGTGCGGGATCAGCGGCGGCGGCGCGCCGAACATCCCGGCCGGGGCGGTCAGCAGCGGCGTCGGCCTGCTCAGCCGCTGCAGCGCGTCCGTGAACGGCTTCTCCGCCAGCACGTCGCGGCCGTCGGCGCGGACCGCGTCCGCTACCGCCCGCGACCGCAGCTGGCCGGGTTCGCCCATCAGGTCGTAGCGGGCGTACGCCTCGACGTCGGGGCTCCAGTGCGCGGCGAGAGCCGGGTGCGCCCGCCAGAAGTCCAGGTACGCCTCGGTGCCGGGGAAGGTCTGACTCAGCCGCGCTATCGCCGGGCCCAGGGTGGCGTCGAGCACCGCATCCAGGTCGGCGCCGTCGGGCACCGGCAGCGGCAGCCCGCCGTCGACCAGCACCAGCCTGCGCACAAGTTCCGGGTGCGCGTCACGGGCCAGCAGCGCGACATACGCCCCCATCGAGTGCCCGGCGAGCACCGGCCGCCCGCCGAAATGGCGCAGCACCGCCACCACGTCCCTGGCGTGCCGCTCCAGGCCGTACGGGCCGGGCAGGTCACGGCTGTGACCGCGACCGCGCAGGTCAGGCGCGGCCAGCGTCCAATCGGACGGCATATGGCGCGCGACAGCCTGCCACGACATACCAGAAGCTGTAATTCCGTGCACGACGACAGCCACGCGCTTGCCTGTCCCCCACAGGAGCACACGCATGTCCCCGCCGTCCACTGCCACATTTAGCAGCCGGAGTTGCATGTTCCACCCTCCAGCGGTCCCGGCACATATGGCCAGGGCCGCCCCATGTATAGAGCCTATTATCCGCCTTCAAGTTGATCGTGTGATGTCAAGTTCTAGATAAGGTTTACCGGCAAAAGCATGCCATGCTGGACTGGGGAAGGAATGCCAGGTAAAACCAGCCTTGGAGGTGGGCGGGGCATGTCTGCCGCACTTAGTTACTCGTCAGGAGAATCCGCGACGCCGTTGCTGGGCGACACGATAGGCGGCAACTTCGACGCCACGGTGCGCGCGTTCGGCGATCGCGAGGCGCTGGTGGACCGCTCGTCAGGGGACGGTACAGCGAAGCGGTGGACCTACGCGGAACTCGCCGCCGACGTGGACGCGCTCGCCCTCGGATTGCTCGCGATGGGCATCGGCAAGGGGGACCGGGTCGGCATCTGGGCGCCGAACTGCGCCGAGTGGACGCTCACCCAGTACGCCACCGCGAAGATCGGCGCGATCCTGGTAAACATCAACCCGGCGTACCGCGCCCGTGAGCTGGAATTCGTGCTCAACCAGTCGGGCAGCACGCTGCTCGTGGCCGCACAGCGGCTGAGGACTTCCGATTACGCCGCTATGATCGCCGAGGTGCGCCCGCGCTGCCCGGAACTGAATGCCGTCGTGCTGATCGGCAGCGCGGAATGGCACGCGCTGCTGGACGCCGGGCGCCAGATGGACCGCGGCGCGCTCGACGCCATCGAGCTGGACACCGACGACCCCATCAACATCCAGTACACCTCGGGTACCACCGGCTTCCCGAAGGGCGCGACGCTGTCGCACCACAACATCCTCAACAACGCGTTCTTCGTCGGCGAGCTGTGCAACTACACCGAGGCGGACCGGATCTGCATCCCGGTGCCGTTCTACCACTGCTTCGGCATGGTCATGGGCAACCTGGCCGCGACCAGCCACGGAGCGTGCATGGTCATCCCCGCGCCGGTCTTCGACCCGACCGCGACGCTGCAGGCCGTACAGGCCGAACGGTGCACGTCGCTGTACGGCGTGCCCACCATGTTCATCGCCGAGCTGTCCGTCCCCGAATTCGCCGACTACGACCTGTCCAGCCTGCGCACCGGCATCATGGCGGGCTCGCCGTGCCCGGTCGAGGTGATGAAGCAGGTCATCGAGCGGATGTCGATGACCGAGGTGGGGATCTGCTACGGCATGACGGAAACCTCGCCGGTATCCACCCAGACCCGGGCCGACGACTCGCTCGACCGCCGGGTGTCCACCGTCGGCCGGGTCGGGCCGCACCTCGAAGTGAAGGTCATCGATCCGGAGACGGGCCGGACGGTGCCGCGGGGCATCCCGGGCGAGCTGTGCACCCGCGGGTATTCGGTGATGATCGGCTACTGGAACCAGCCGGACAAGACGGCCGAGGCCGTCGACGCGGCGCACTGGATGCACACCGGGGACCTCGCGGTCATGGACTCCGACGGCTACCTGGCCATCACCGGGCGGATCAAGGACATGGTGATCCGGGGCGGCGAGAACATCTACCCGCGGGAGATCGAGGAGTTCCTCTACACCCACCCCGACATCCTGGACGCCCAGGTCATCGGCGTGCCCGACGCCAAGTACGGCGAGGAGCTCATGGTCTGGGTGCGCCTGCGCGACGGCGCCCCCGAGCTGACGGCCGAGTCGCTGCGCGCGTTCTGCGCCGGGCAGCTGGCGCATTACAAGATCCCGCGGTACGTGCACATCGTGGACGAGTTCCCGATGACGGTGACCGGCAAGGTGCGCAAGGTCGAGATGCGCGAGCGCTCCGTGGCGATGCTCGGCCTCGACGTCACCTAGAGATCTTGTGTGCGGGGTTGCGGAAGGGCGGCGGAGGCCTGCCACCGGATCGATGAGCCGCCCGGCTGCCCAGACCCCCGGTACCGCTCAGCGCGCCGCCGAGGCGAGCCACCGCGCGGACGCCATACCGATCTTGCGTCACTCCGGCACCGCCCGTACGGCCTGTACCACATCCGTTCAGGGCCCTTACGACGTGGATGCCACATCCACGTCGTGTCAGCGACATGGCTGGGACATCCACGTCGTATGCGACCGCGCCGGTAAGCTCCGTCGCTATGAAGGTCCTGATCGCCGGGGGAGCCGGGTTTATCGGCAGCACGATCGCTTACGCCTGCTCGGACGCCGGGATCAGCCCGGTGATCCTCGACAGCCTGGTGACCGGCAGGCGCGAGTTCGCCGCGGGCCATGCGTTCTACCAGGGCGACATCGCCGACGGGCGGCTGATCGACCGTATCTTCGCCGAGCACCCCGATATCGGCGCGGTGATCCACTGCGCGGCCCTGATCGTGGTTCCGGACTCGGTCGCCGACCCGGTCGGGTACTACCGGGCCAACGTCGCCGGCAGCCTGGAATTCGCCGCGCACCTGCTGCGCAACGGCTGCCCTCGGCTGATCTTCAGTTCCTCGGCCGCCATTTACCGGGCCAGCGAGGACCTGAGCGTCAACGAGGACTCGGCCATCGACCCGCAGAGCCCGTACGCGCGGACCAAGGCGGTGTGCGAGGCGATGCTCGCCGACATCGCCGCCGCCCAGCCGCTCCGCGTGCTGTCGCTGCGGTACTTCAATCCGATCGGCGCCGATCCCAAGATGCGGACCGGGCTGCAGCTGCGGCGGCCGAC
>Ga0318496_10000893_pt1 | contig 11249 bp, 8 predicted proteins | sample GRESIP109b1f22_FD_203296 | JGI IMG/M metagenome (GOLD analysis project Ga0318496, IMG submission 203296) | Tropical soil microbial communities from Luquillo Experimental Forest, Puerto Rico - GRE.SIPMG.109b1f22 | ecosystem: Environmental > Terrestrial > Soil > Tropical forest > Bulk soil... | reverse complement strand
GTCGGGGACCTGGGTCCAGCCCAACCGGACCAAGAAGTGGCTGTCGGGCGACCTGGTGGACCGCCAGGACCTGGTGGTCGGCGCCGAATGGCGACCCTGGAGCCTGTGGCGGATCCTGGCGGGCGCCGGGATCGCCCGTTCGTCCGTCCCGAATCGACCGGTGCGGTGGATTCCTTCGGTCAGCGCGGGAGTGGCGTGGAATGAATAGCCTGCTGGCCATCGCGTTGGCGCTGTGGGGCGCCGCCGCGCCCAAGCTCGACACCTTGAAGGCGCACGACGGGTCGACCGCGGGATTGTGGGTTCCCCGCGGGAAGTCCCGCAAGCCGCTGGTCGTGTGGCTGCACGGCGGAATCGGCGCCAACAACCCCGCAAAGGGCGTGGCCGCCGCGAACAACATGCGGACCACCTGGGGAGACTCGGGTGCGTTCGCGTTGCTGGCCCCGTCGGCCTGGCCCGCCTCGCCCTGGTGGACCGACGACGCGGCCGCCCGCGTGCTGGAGCTGGTCGAACTGGCCGCGCGGCACCCCGGCGTGGACGGCCGGAGGGTGGTGATCGCGGGCGTCTCGGATGGCGGTTCCGGTTCGCTCTGGATCTCGGCGCGCCTGCGCGCGGGCCTCGCCGGACGCCTGAAAGGGGTCGCCGTCTGGTCGACGGATCCCGACGTGCTGGTCATGCAGGGCCTGACCTGGTCGCCGGCCGCGCTCAAAGGCGTGCCCCTGCGCTGGACGGCCGGAGGCCGGGACCGGCTCTATCCCCTGGAGCGCATCCACCTGTGGTGGGACGAATGCGCTCGGGAAGGAGTGGACGTGGATCGCCACGAGGATCCGGTGGCCGACCACGACCTGGAATTCCACAAGGCCGACCTGGCCCTGTTCCCCGCGTGGGTCCGCGCGCGCGCCAAGTGATCCTGGGGCGCGGCTTCTACGACCGCGCCGCCGACCTCGTGGCCCGCGACCTGCTGGGGCGCACCCTGGTCGTATTCGACGGAAAACGTCGCCACCGGGCGCGGATCGTGGAGGTCGAGGCCTACGTGGGGATCGAGGACCTGGCCTGCCACGCCTCCAAGGGACGGACCCCGCGCAACGCCAGCATGTTCGGGCAGCCGGGGAACGCCTACGTGTACCTGGTCTACGGGATGCACCACATGCTCAACCTGGTGACCTCCGCCGTGGACGACCCGCAGGCCGTGCTGATCCGCGCCCTGGAGCCGCTGGATGGGGAGGAAGGTCGACCGTACCGGGGCCCGGGAGTGCTGTGCCGCGCGCTGGGGATCGACCGGTCGCTGGACGGATCGGACCTGTGCGGGACCGGGCGGATCCACGTCGAGGAGGGCACGCCGATTCCCGACGACCGGGTGGTGTGCACCCCGCGGATCGGGGTGGATTACGCCGGCGCCTGGAAGGACGCCCCGCTCCGGTTCTGCGAGCGGGGAAATCCGCACGTGTCGGGCAGACGGATTCCGTCCTGATCGGATCCTTCGAGCCGATCCCGGATCGGCGACGGAGCTTCATCGCCGCGAACATGACGGGTTGCCGATGATCGCGTCTCGTGCGCTCCATCGTCGATCCCGGCCGTGCCGGGAGAACCCGGATCGAGGCCGGGGCGTCCTAGCCGCGATCACCCGATCTTCGTCCTGTTCGCGGCGCCAGAGCCGCGGAATCGATCCACGGTGGAACGCGCCAGGGGCGCGCAGGGGGCCGAAGGCCGACCCGCGACCGGGAAAAGGACCCCGGGACGCGGGGCCGAGGGAAGGTTCCCGAGCCCGGAGCGGCCCGACCGCGGCCGCAGGCCGCGGGGGCGCCCCGATCGAGCGTCAGTTCTGGCCGACCTTGGCGACGATGGTGTCGACGACCGCAGGATCGGCGAGGGTGGTGGTGTCGCCGAGGCTGTCGAGCTCGTTGGAGGCGACCTTGCGCAGGATGCGGCGCATGATCTTGCCCGAGCGGGTCTTGGGAAGGCCCGGGACCACGACGACGCGGTCGGGGATGGCGATGGCCCCGATGTGGTGGCGGCACTCGTTCTTGAGGGCGCCCACCAGCTCGGAAGATTCCTTGTAGCCTTCGCGCAGCACCACGTAGGCGAAGATGCCCTGGCCCTTGATCTCGTGGGGGAAGCCCACCACGGCGGCCTCGGCGCAGCCGGGGTGCGAGACCAGCGCGCTCTCCACCTCGGCGGTGCCCATGCGGTGGCCCGAGACGTTGATGACGTCGTCGACGCGGCCGGTGATCCACCAGAATCCGTCCTCGTCGCGGCGGCAGCCGTCGCCGGTGAAGTAGTAGCCGGGGAAGGGCTTGAAGTACGTCTCCAGGTACCGCTTGTGGTCGCCCCAGATGGTGCGCGCCTGGGAGGGCCATGAGGTGGCCAGGGCCAGGAGGCCCGAGACGCCGTTCCCTTCCACGACGGCGCCCTTGTCGTCGAGGACCACCGGGACGATTCCCGGCAGCGGGTGCGTGGCCGAGCCCGGCTTGAGGTCGGAGGCTCCCGCGAGCGGCGAGATGAGGATGCCGCCGGTTTCCGTCTGCCACCAGGTGTCGACGATGGGGCAGCGCCCCTCGCCCACCTTGTCGTGGTACCAGCGCCAGGCCTCGGGGTTGATGGGCTCGCCCACCGAACCGAGCACGCGCAGGCTGGAGCGGTCGTGCTTGCCCAGCCACTGGTCGCCTTCCCGCATGACGGCGCGGATGGCGGTGGGTGCGGTGTAGAAGACCGTGACCTTGTGCCGTTCCACCAGGTCCCAGTAGCGCGAGGCGTCGGGGTAGGTGGGGATGCTCTCGAACAGCACCGTGGTGGCGCCGTTGGCCAGAGGGCCGTAGACCACGTAGGTGTGGCCGGTGATCCAGCCGACGTCGGCGACGCAGGCGTAGATGTCGTCGTCGCGCAGGTCGAAGACCAGGTGGTGCGAGAGGGCCGCGTGGACCATGTAGCCGCCGGTGGCGTGCCCCACCCCCTTGGGCTTGCCCGTGGATCCGGAGGTGTAGAGGAGGAACAGGAGCTCCTCGGCGTCCATGGGTTCGGGGGTCGCGTAGGGGCGCTCGGAGTCGGCGAGCTGGCGCCAATCGAGATCGCGGCCCTCGTGCCAGGGCACGGTGTTGCCGGTGCGCTGGGCCACGATGACGTTCCGGACCGTGGGGCACGACTGGACCGCCTCGTCGACGGTGCGCTTGAGGGGGATGATCTTCCCGCCGCGCACGCCTTCGTCGGCGGTGAACACGAGCACGCAGCCGGCGTCCTGGATGCGGTCGCGCAGGGATTCGGCCGAGAATCCGGCGAAGACCACGCTGTGGATGGCTCCCACGCGGGCGCAGGCGAGCATGGCCGCCGCGGCCTCGGGGATCATGGGCATGTAGATGGCGACGCGGTCGCCCTTGCGCACGCCCAGGCGGCGCATCGCGTTGGCCATGCGGCAGACCTCGGCGTGGAGCTCGCGGTAGGTGAGCTTGCGGACCAGGCCCGGCTCGTCGCCTTCCCAGAGGATGGCCGTCTTGTCGCCGCGCGAGGCCAGGTGGCGGTCGAGGCAGTTCTCGGAGGCGTTGAGCTTGCCTCCCAGGAACCACGCGATGCGCCCTTGCTCGAGGTCGCAGTCCTGTACGGTGTGGAAGTCCTGGCTCCAGTCGATGCGCGCGCGGGCCTCCCGGGCCCAGAATTCGTCGCCTTCCACCATGGCCTGGGCGCGCATCGCCCTGGCGTGGTCGACTGAAGGAAGCAGGGCTCCGGGTGGGTAGGACGCGGCGGGACGGAGATCGGACTGGCCGGACATGGGTGACTCCTGCGGAAGGGAGGGAAGGAGATAAATACCAATTCTCATGCGCGAGGCATTCCCGTTCAAATCGGAAACCGCTGCGGGCCCGGGTGGGTAGGTTTCCTGCATGCGAGAGCCCGTCGACTTCCACACCCACCACGGCGCGTTCGGAGCCTACGGGAGCTTCACCCTGGGGCGCATCGGTGCCGGTGGTGGATTCAACGTCCACGACGGACGCGGTCCGGCCCGCGGCGGGATCCACATCGGAGTCGTTCGCTCCGACACCGCGCGGTTCCTGCCCTTCTCGATTCCCACCCCCGCCGATCTCAAGGCCTTCGCCGTCGAGCTCGAAGGGAAGGACTTCCGGGAAGTCTCGACCTGGCCCGCCGAATCGGTGGAGCGCCGTCTGGGCTGGGGTACCGACTCCTGGGCCGCCAGCGAGATCTCCTTCCGGCTGGCCACCCCGTTCGGTCCGGTCCCCGATCCCCGCGCCCTCGGGTGGGACGCCCTGCGCCCGCACATCCTGCCGGCGGTGTGGGCCGAGATGGAACTGGACAATTCCCGTTCGCGGGAACCCGCCTTGGCGGTGTTCGGGCTCACGCCCGGCGACACCGGGGCCGGACCCGTGGGGCTCCCGGGGCTGGTGGGCGCCGACCTCCAGGGCCTCTGGGGCGTGGCCGCACCGGCCGCGTCGGGCGCCACCCCGTTCGCGGGTTTCGCCTTCCTGGAATCGTTCGGTCAGGATCTGACCGTCGCCACTCCCCATTGGCTGGGAACGAGCTTCGGGTTGTGCTGGAGGCTGGAGCCGGGAGAACGGCGCAGGATGCGCTTCGCGCTGGGCTGGCACCTGGCGGGCCCGGCCACCTCGGGGCTTTCCACCCGCTACGCCTACAACCGCCACTGGAAGGATCTCGGCGAAATCCTGGCCGAGGCCGTCGCGCGGACCGACACGGCCTGGGAGACGGCTCGGGCCCGCGACGCGGAGCTGGAAAAGCTGACTCCGGAACGCCGTTGGATGCTCGCGCACGCGACCCGCGGGTACTTCGGGAACTCGCAGCTCCTGGAACGGGAAGACGGGACCCCCGCCTACGTGGTGAACGAAGGCGAGTACTGCATGATGAACACCCTGGACCTCTCGGTGGACCAGGTGTTCTTCGAGCGGCGGTTCTTCCCCTGGGCCGTCCGCGAGATCTTGGACCTGGTCGCCGACCGGCATTCGTTCCTCGACCGGCTCAAGGTGCCCGACCGCACCGACCTGGTCGAGGGCGGTGTCTCGTTCTGCCACGACATGGGCGTGCGCAACCGCTTCTCCGACCCGGGGACCTCCAGCTACGAGAAATCCGGCCTCGAGGGCTGCTTCTCGCACATGACCTTCGAGCAGGCCTGCAACTTCGCGCTCCTGGCGGGCCACTGGTCGGCCCACGACGTTGACGGAAAATGGCGCGAAGGGCGCCGCGGACTCCTCGAGTCCCTGGTGGAGAGCGTGGAGCGCCGCGAGCACCCCGACCCCGCCCTGCGCCGGGGGATCCCCGGGACGGATTCCGTTCGCTGCGGCACCGGAACCGAGATCACCACCTACGACAGCCTGGATCCGTCTCTGGCGCAGGCGCGCGGCAACCTCTACACCACCGTCAAGCTCTGGTCGGCCTACCTCGGCCTGGAAAGGGCCCTGGGCGACGGACCCGCCGCCCGCCGCGCCGCCGCCGGAGCACGGCGCGTGGAACGGGCCCTGGAGACCTGGCCCTGCGACGACGGCGTGCTTCCCGCCCTCGACGACGGCCGCAGCCGCTCGGCGATCCTTCCCGCGGTGGAAGGCCTGGTCCACCCGCTGACCTGGGGCGACGCCGACGCGGCCTCGCCCGAAGGCCGCTACTCGGAACTGGTCCGCATCCTGGGCCGCCACCTCGAGGCCGTCCTCGAATCGGACCTCTGCCGCTTCCCCGACGGAGGCTGGCGCATCAGCTCCACATCGGACAATTCCTGGCCCTCCAAGATCTGGATCGCCCAGCACGCCGCCGAGCGCATCTTCCGCATGCCCCCCGACGCAAAGGCCGACGCCGCCCACCTCCAATGGCTTTCCGAAGGCTGCGCCGACTGGGGCTTCACCGACCAGATCCAGAACGGCAAAGGCATCGGCTCGAAGTACTACCCGCGGGGAGTGACGTCGATCCTTTTCCTCGACGGAGGCGCTGCGCTGGGCTGATGCGCCGGCGGGCGCTTCGCTTTGCACTGCGTGCGACTTTTACGCCTGGCGAGGCGCTGCGCTTTTACTGGGGCCGCCGGGCCCCTGTACCCCGGCCAAAGGTGCACCGCGGCACCTTTGGGAACCCGCGCCGTGGGGCTTGAACTCTCCGGATGGCCATCTCGACCTCCACCCATCGGCCTGCCCCGTCCTGCCAGCCATGGGATGGCTGAACGGCCGGACCGGCCGATGGCACCATGGGCAATCCGGAGATGAACAAGCCCCCCGGACCCCCGTTGGTGGCTTGGGCGCAGGGCGCTCGCTCCGCGAGCTGCTGCGCTACGGCGCGCGGCAGCCCGGCGCAGCCGGGCGTCCCCGCCGCGCACTGACCCGCGGCGCGAGCCGCCACGGAGCGGTGGGGGTCCCGGGGGGCGAGGCTCGTTGGAGGATGGCCATGAATCCATCGCCATAGGCATGGCGATGGGCGGCAGACCTCCGGCGGCCATCCGGAAAGTCCGAGCCCCCCGGGTGCTGGGGTGTCCAGAGGGGCCGGGCACTCGGTCCCTCTGGTCCCGAGGGGTTCACAGGGGAGCCGGACGGCGTCCCCTGTGCATCAAAGCCGCGCGCAGCGCAGAAGGCGACCGCCCCCGCGCAGCGGGCAGGGAGCCGAGCGCAGCTAAATCTCCTTCACTCCTCCCGGCGCCTCCGGAAGTTCCCGCAAGGGCTCCCGCGCCTCCACCCCCAGTGAGGACATTTTCTGCCCCTGCGGCAGCACCCGCGACCGCCAGCTCCCCGCCGCGGCATTCCAAGCGGAATTGGCCGTCTCCAGACCCTTCTGGACCCGAGCCAGGTGCTCGGCGAAAACGTGGAGCCGATCGACCAGCTCCTTGGCTCCTTCGGCCACCTGCCGCGTGTTCTCGCCTTGGGCCCAGTGCTGCCAACCCAGCGCGACCGAGCGCAACAGGGCGATGAGGGACGACGGCGTCGAAAGAAGAACCTTCCGCTCCGCGGCCCAGCGGATGAGGTCGCGATCGCCTTCCAAGGCCGCGCTGAACAGCGATTCGGCGGGCAGGAAGAGGACCACGTGGTCGAGCGCCCCGGGCACGCGGTCGGGGTAGCGACGGTCGGCCAACGCGCGCACCGTGTCGCGCAGCACGCGCGCGTGCGCGGCCAGGCGCTCGGAGCGCGAGACGGCCGGGCCCTCCTCGGGATCGGAGAGGGAATCGAGTTCGGGAACCTTGGAGTCGACCACGATGCATCGATCGCCCGGCAACCGGACCAGGAGGTCGGGACGCGCGTCGCCGTGGACGGACTGCTCCTCGAAGTCGCAGTGCGGGGAGAGCCCCGCCGCCTCCACCACGCGCCGCAGGGTCTCCTCGCCCCAGCGACCTCGCGAGGCGCCCGCTCGCAAGGCGTTGCGGAAGCCCTCCGTCTCGCTGGCCAGGACCTGGTTGGACGAGGCCAACTGCTCGATCTGGAGCCTCACCTGCGACAGGATCTGACTTTGGCTGAGCTCGACCTGCCCCATCCTCTCCTGGTGCTCGCGCAACCTCTCTTCCAGCGGTCGCAGGAGGGAGGCGATGGAATCGCGCCGCGCGTCGAGGTCGGCCTGGGCGGCCAGGAAGTGCGCTCCGAAGGCCTGGGCGGCCCGATCGGCCAGAAGCGGCTGGGCGTCGAGCACCGCCTGGTTCCCCAGCGCCTTGAAGGCGTCCTTCAGCCGCGACAGTTCGGCTTCGCGCTCGAGCGCGGTCTGGTCCAGTCGTTCGCGCGTCAGGTCGCGTTCGGCCTGCAATCGGCCGCGTTCTTCGTGCAGCGCGACGATCTCGGCCTGGAGCCGGGCCATGCGCCGCGCGCCCGACCAATGCCCCAGGAACAGCCCGAGGGCGGCGCCCAGGATCAGGAGAGGAGCGATCCAAGCGAGCATGGTGGCCATGCTCCCAAAGATGCGTCGGCCGGCATCCACGAGACACCTTGCTACCGAAGCTTCCCCGAGCGCAGCGAGGTGGTTGGAGCGAGGACTTGAGTCCGAGCAGATCGGACCTACCCCTTTTCAAATCCCATCCGCCCTTCGAGACGGGGCGAAGCCCCTCCTCAGGACGGAACCACCCCTACCGCCCCGCGTCGAGGAAGGCCGAGGGCGGAATTCCGTCCAGGCGGATGTCGTCGATCTGCATCCAGGTCCCGCCGTAGGCCTGGATCATGAAGTGCCACACCCCGGTCGAGATGGACGACCAGGCCACCCGGTCGGGGCTCGAATTCCCGGAGGGCCCCGGAGGGAGCTCCTCGCCGGGGCGGAAGACATATTCCGTCCACTTTCCGTTGGGCACCGCCTGCCACTGGGTGCGGACGATGGCGTTGTTGGCGTCGGTCGCGGCGAAGTGGATGCGCAGGATCCCGTCCCCACGGGCGCGGATCCGGATGGAACGCAGGGCGGACAGGTCCATCACGCGCGGGAGGTAGTGGCCCACCTGCACGAAGGAGGCCGTGTCCTTGGACGTGTACCGGATGGACAGGGACCGTCCTTTCCAGGCTCCGGCCGTGTCCAGTGCGGCGGTGACTCCCCCGTCGGTGGCAGGGGAGATCAGCACGCCCCCTTCGGCCACCGAGCTGTTCTGCGCGTACCAGTGCAGGGTGGGGTGCCATCCTCCGTAGAGGAACCCTGGCGATCCGGCGTCGAAGTCCTCGAACAGGAGCCCGCTGTCGCGGACCCCGGTGAACAGGGTGGAGTCGCCGGATTTCACCCGCGCCGAACCCAGCGGCATCGGGGTCGAACTGTCGGAGAGGACCGTGTAGGCGCCCGGAGCCAGGCTGTCGTACCGACCGTTCGCGCTCCGGAACGGCGTGGCCGCCAACCGGGTCCCGGCTCCCGCGACCAGGCTTCCGACCGGGGCCGTCGCGAACGCCTGCGCCTCGTTGATGGAAAACGTCCGCGGATAGATCCAAGCCCGGGTTCCGTCGGTGGCCACCACGAGGACTCCGTAGGTCCCCGAGGGGAGGTTCGCCATCCACCGACCCCGCGTGTCGGTCGAGCAGGTGACCACCACCGACGTCCCGGTCGGGTCGGTGATCTGGACCCGGGCCCCGCGCGCCGCGGCTCCGGACGGAAGGACCACGACTCCGCCCAGGCCGTTGGTGGTCTCGGTGGAGGCGCCCGCGACGCGGTCAGTCCCGCAGGAGAACAGGAAAGGCGCCAGGAGGAGGAGGGCCCACTTCAAGGTTTGGCTCCGCGCGGCCAGCGCGTGACGGGGAAGAGCTGGAGGTTCAGCTGGAAGACCGCGTCGGAATCCCGGGCGGCGTACTGGTCGGCGATGCGGACCACCTTGGCGCGCGCCTCCTTCAAGGCGGTGCGGATCTCCTCGAGGGCGACCACGGGGAAGGCCACCGTCAGCGTCGAGACGTCGCGGCGGTCGGGAGGGATGCGGTCCAGCGCCGTCTCGGACAGGCGCAGCACTTCCTTCTGGAACTCGCGCACGGCTTGGGAATGCCAGCGGTCGCCGGTCGAGACATGGGCCTCGGAGGGGCGCAGGCGCCCCTCGGGATCGCGGGCGAGCAGGCCCAGGCCCAGGAGGATGTCGACGCTCTCGCGGGCCTGGTTGCCGGGCACCGGCGGCTCCAGCATGCGGCCCAATCCGTCCCAATCCTCGCCGTCGAAGTCGTGCCAGTCCAGGAGGGAGCGGATGGCCACGTGGCGCCAGGAGCGGAAGTAGTCGTAGCGCGAGGCGTCGATCCGGCTGCGCTCGTGCGGACGCAGCGAGGCGAGGCGCCCCATGAGGCGTTCGCGCTCCGGCGCCGATCGGGCCCGGTTGGCCGAGGCGAGGGTCTCCAGGTACGACGATTGGTTCCGATCGAGGCCCAGCGCCTTGGAGATGGCCGGGACGAACTCGGAGGAGAGGTGTCTTTGGCCCCCGAGGACCTTGGCGAGCAGGCTGTGGTCGATCCCGATCCGGCCGGCCAGGGCGCGCAACGAGAACCGGGCGTCGCGCTCCTTGCGCACCCGCACCGCTTCGCGCAGGAACACGCGATAGTCCGTGCAACGGTAGACGTCCGGATCTTCCATGGGTCTCGTCGAATGTTCGCCTTGATCGCGTTCCCCGTCAACCCGGATCCGCCGATTCGACATGAAAAGCCTCCCCGACTGAGGGATGGTACCTCGTCGCGGGACGTCGGCGGGGCTCTCCCGGGAGAGCCTCCTGGAATCCGGGGACGCCCCGTCCACGGCTCTCCTTTGTTGATTTGAAATGTCCATGGAATCCGATCCCACCACCGCTCCGGTCGCCCTGGTCGAATGGTTCTTCCAGGCCCGGCGCATCCTTCCTTGGCGCACCCCGCGGGGCGTGTCGCGCGACCCTTGGCAGACCCTCCTCTCCGAGACCATGAGCCAGCAGACCCGGCTGGAGGTGGTGGTGCCGCGCTACTCGGAGTGGGTGGAGAAGTTTCCCTCGGTGGCACGCCTGGCCGCGGCCTCCGAAGACGAAGTCCTGGCGGCCTGGGCGGGACTGGGCTACTACAGCCGGGCCCGCAACCTTCATCGCGCCTCGCGGGAGCTGGCCGAACGGGGATGGCCTCGATCTTCCACGGAGCTGCGGGCCCTCCCGGGCGTGGGTCCCTACACCGCGGCGGCGGTGGCCTCGCTCTGCTTCGGGGAACGGGTTCCGATGGTCGACGGAAACGCCATCCGGGTCCTCTCCCGGGTCCACGCGTTGTCGGGCGATCCGCGCACGGGGGCCGGTGCCCGGCGGATCGCGGACCTCGCAAAAGCCTGGATCGCTTCGGGCGATGCGGGCGAGGTCAACGAGGCGACCATGGAACTGGGTGCGCGGGTTTGCACGCCTCGCTCGCCGCGCTGCGGGGAATGCCCGGCGGCCGAAATCTGTCGCGGCTTGGCGAAGGGCGAGCCGGAACGGTACCCGACCCCGCGGGCCCGACCGGAGAAGGTCCGGGTGGAGCGCGAAACCCTGCTGGTGCTGTGGAACGGGAAATGGCTCCTGCGCCGCGCCGGAAAGGACGAACTCCTCTCGGGCCTTTGGATTCCTCCCGCCACCGGGGATCATTCAGGACTGGCGCCCTCCGGCGACCCGTTGGGGACGGTGCGCCACAGCATCACCGTCCACGACGTCCGTTGGACCGTGTGGCGGGGGACCTTCCGGGGACGGACGCTGCCCGAAGGCTGGATTGCATGCCCCGAGGAGGATCTGCCCCGCCACCTGGTCTCGAGCCTGGTCCGGAAGGTGTTCGCTCTGAGGGGAGGGAGCTCCAAGCGAGTAGATTTACCTTGAAAATTCGCTTTTAAAATCGAATTTTCAATATATGATTGACCGTCGAGGAGCC
>Ga0318496_10000890_pt1 | contig 11255 bp, 8 predicted proteins | sample GRESIP109b1f22_FD_203296 | JGI IMG/M metagenome (GOLD analysis project Ga0318496, IMG submission 203296) | Tropical soil microbial communities from Luquillo Experimental Forest, Puerto Rico - GRE.SIPMG.109b1f22 | ecosystem: Environmental > Terrestrial > Soil > Tropical forest > Bulk soil... | reverse complement strand
CAGTAGGCGGTGCCGCCCGCCAGCACGCGGGCGTCGGCGGTCTGGATGTGCGTGTGCGTGCCGAGCACGGCCGACACCTTCCCGTCGAGGAAGTGGCCCATCGCGTTCTTCTCGCTCGTGGCGTCGGCGTGCACGTCCACGAGGATGGCGCGCGCCCCCTGGGCGCGGACCTTCGCGATCTCCTCCTCCACCACGCGGAACGGATCGTCGAGGTCCTTCATGAAGACGCGTCCCTCGACGTTCACGACGCCGAGCTTCCGGCCGTCGGGCGTCTCGACGACCGTGCTGCCCCGGCCCGGCGCGCCCTTCGGGTAGTTCGCCGGCCGCAGGAGCCTCGACCCCGGCGCCTCGAGGTACGGGACGATCTCCTTCTTCGACCAGATGTGGTTGCCGCTCGTGAGGAAGTTCACCTCGCACGCGAGGAGCTCGTCGGCGGACTCGGGGGTCACGCCGGTGCCGCCGGCGCTGTTCTCCGCGTTCGCGATCACGAGGTCGAGCGCGTGCCGCACGATGAGCTTGGGCACGAAGTGCTTCACGGCCTGGCGGCCGGGCTTTCCGAAGACGTCGCCGAGGAAGAGGATTTTCAAGGGGCGCGCATTCCAGTCTGGCCGGGGCCGCGTGTCAACGCCCGGCGCTGGGGGGCGTCCACGCGGCCTCGAGGAGCCGGGACTCGGTGGCGAGGAGGTGCACCGCCACGTCGTGCGGCTCGCCGGGCACCTCCGCGACGATCTGGAGATCGAACGCGAGCGCGACGCGCAAGGTGTGGGGGGTGAGCAGGGCGAGCGTCGCGTCGTAGTAGCCGCCGCCGCGGCCCAGCCGCCGGCCGTGCAGGTCGAAGCCCACCCCAGGGACGACCACGAGGTCCAGCTCTTCGAGCTTCACCGGTGCGGAGCCGGGCGGCGGCGCCCGGACGCCGCGGGCGCCGGGCACGAGATCGGCCGGCGAGCAGGCTGCGAACGAGAGCACCCGGGAGTCGGGGTCGAGTCGCGGGAAGGCGATGCGCTTCTTCCGGGACAGGGCCGTCTCGCCCAGCGAGGTGGGATCCGCCTCGGCGCCGGCCGCGGCGTAGAGCGCGATCGTGCGGGCTTCGCGGAAGGCCGGCAGGGCGACGACCCGCTCGCACGCGGCGCGGGAGCGCCGGGCCCGCTCGTCGGGCCCCAGATGCAACCGCGCGCAGAGAAGCTCCTCCCGGAGCCGGTTCTTGGCTGGCGGCTGGACTTCGCTCATGGGCGCGCGATCTATAAAAAAAGCCCCCCGCGTAGGCCGTGTGACCCGGTTGCTTGGACCTGTGATTTCACAGGTGGGGCACCCGTGGCGCCAGCCTCCGTAGGCTTCTCCCTCGCTGCCTTGGGAGCTTGCTCATGGAGGTGGCCGGGCGCTCCGCTTTTTACAAAGTCGGCCCAAACGACTCGAGGTCCAAACACGAACCCGGCAGGGGGCAAGCGATCAATTGCGTCCAAAGAGCGTAACTGCGCGAAATACCGCGCGTTTATGCGGAGATCGTAGCGAGGCGGCCGGCGAGTGTCAAGCGACAACGCCGCTCCCGAAGGAGAGCCGCGAGGTGGTCAGGAGAGCGCCGCGGCGACCTGCCGCGCGAGCCGCGGGATCGCCTCGAGCGCGCGGTCCACGTCGAGGTCCGCGCTCGACCAGCCCAGCGAGAGCCGGAGCGTCCCGCGCGCCTCGGCGGCGGTGAGCCCCATCGCCGTGAGCACGGACGACGGCGTCGAGGATCCAGAGTGGCAGGCGGAGCCGGCGCTCGCGCAGATCCCCTCGAGGTCGAGGGCCATGAGCAGGGCCTCGGCGTCGACGCCCGGGAAGGTGACGGAGGACGTGCTGGGGAGGCGCGGGGCGCCGGCGCCGTTGGCGCGCGCGCCGGGGAAGGCCTCGAGCAGTCCGCGCTCGAGCCGATCGCGCAGCCGGGCGAGCCGCGGCTCCTCCTGGCCGTGACGGCCGCACGCGGCCTCGATCGCGGCGCCGAGGCCGGCGATGCCGGGCAGGTTCTCGGTGCCCGCGCGGCGCCCGCGCTCCTGCGAACCGCCGAGCAGCGGGGCGAGCCGCAGCCCGTCCTTCACCCACAGGGCCCCGGCGCCGCGGGGCCCGCCGAACTTCTGGCCGGTGAGCGCGACGAGGTCGGCGCCGAGGGTGCGCACGTCGACCTCGATCTTCCCCACCGCCTGCACCGCGTCGCAGAAGGAGAGGGCGCCCTGCTCGCGCGCGAGCGCGAACAGCCGCTGCACCGGCAGCAGCACCCCGGTCTCGTTGTTCGCCCGCATCGCGCACACGAGGGCGGTGCGGGGGCCGATCACGCGCTCGGCGAAGGCGAGGTCGGGGAGCCCCTCGCGATCCACCGGGACGACGTGCACCGGCGTGCCTTCGGCGGCGAGGAGCTTCGCGAGCGTCGCCACGCACGGGTGCTCCACCGAGGTGATCACGAGCTCGTCGCGGGGAGAGGGCTGGGCGCGAGCCGCGCCGAGCACGCCGCGGATCGCGATCGCGGCCGACTCGGTGGCCCCGCTCGTGAAGACCACCTCCGAGGCGCGCGCCCCGAGCGCGGCGGCCACCTGGCCGCGCGCGGTGTCGAGGAGATCTCGTGCCGCCCGCCCCGCCGCGTGGACGGACGACGGGTTCCCGAAGACGTCGAGCGCGGCGCGGACGGCGGCGATCGCCTCTGGGCGCATCGGCGTGATGGCGTTGTGGTCGAGGTAAACCACGCGATCTGCCGTCAGACGATCTTCCGCGGCTTCTTGCTGGGCTTCACCCCGAACTCCCGGAGGAACGCCTCCGCGATCTCGGACTTGAGCCGCCGCCGACCGGTCTCGCCGAGGTCGGAGAGGTCGAGCCGGGCGCCGGCCATCGAGCCGTGGCCGCCCGCCGAGCCGCCGCGCGTCTCGATGATCTCGCGCACGAGCTTCCCCGCGTTCATCCGCCGGTCGCTCGTGCGGATCGAGTAGAAGAGCTGGTCGTCGTACTCGCCCCAGGCGAGCGACCAGCGCACGTCCTCCAGGAAGCCGAAGCGCTCCGCCACCTCGGCCACCATGTCGGGCGCGTAGATCTCGCCGAGGTCGCAGAGCACCGCCTGGTCCCACACCTGGGCCCGCTCCGTCGCCCGGTGGTAGAGGCGGAAGTAGTCGATCGGCAGCCGCGGGTGCTCGATCTCGACCAGCGCCTCCTTGTCCACCATCGGGAAGAGCCACAGGTAGGCGTCCACGTCCTCGGGCGTGGTCTGCCGCGCGAGGTTCCGCGTGTCGGCCTTGATGCCGTAGTAGAGCGCGGTCGCGAGCTGGGACGTCATCTCGAGGCCGCTCGCACGGAAGTACTCCGCGAGCAGCGTGGAGGTGGCGCCGCGCGTGCCGCCGACGTCGGCGATGGGCGCCAGCTTCGTCTCGGGCCGCTCGGGGTGGTGGTCGATGACCACGTCGGGGAAGTGGCGCGCGGGCAGCGAGTGGTTCCCCTGCTCGGGCTGGGTGTCGACCATGCAGATGAGGTCGAACTCGTCGAAGTCCACCTTCGCGATCGGCACCACCGGCAGCTTCAGCACGCGGACGAGCGCGCGGTTCTCGGCGCGCCCGACGATGCCGCCGAAGGCCACGACCGAGTCGACCCCCGCGAGCCGCTCCAGGATGTGCGCCAGGGCGAACGCCGAGGCGAGCGAGTCGGGGTCGGGGTTGTCGTGGGTGAGCACGAGCGCGTGCTGGTGCGTCCGCGCGTACTCCACGAGCCGCTCGAGCTTCATCCGGCGCGTCTCGCGGCCGGTCTTGTGGCGGAGGACCGCGGCGCGCGGTGTGCGCTCGGGGGAGCGCGCCCGCTGGCGCGCGGACGATCGTTCGGGGTTCATGCGGGTGCGGACCTTCATCGGCGGAGAGACCTGAGCACCGCGAGGTTCTCCGCGAAGCGCAGCTCGGTCTCGAGGAACGCGGGCGTCTCCTCGAACCGTGGGTCGTTCACCAGGCGGCGGAAGGGCTCGAGGCCGAGCGCGCCGTCGCCGATGTGCTCGTGGCGATCGACGCGGCAGCCCTTCCCCTTCTTGGAGTCGTTCAGGTGGAACGCCTCGAGCCGCTCGAGGCCGATCGCGCCGTCGAAGGCGCGGAACGTGTCGGCGTAGCCCTGCTCGGAGACGAGGTCGTAGCCGGCGGCGAACACGTGGCAGGTGTCGAGGCACACGCCCACGCGCCGCCGCAGCTTCGCCGGGACCGCCTCGACGATGTCCGCCACCTGCTCGAAGCTCCAGCCGATCGAGGTCCCCTGGCCGGCCGTGGTCTCCACGAGGAGCCGGGCCTTCCCGGGGACGGCCTCGAGCGCGGCCGTCATCCCCTCGGCGGCGACCGCGATCCCGGACTGGGCGTCGGCGTGGCTCCCGGGGTGGAACACGAGCCAGCGGATGCCGAGCTGCTCGCAGCGCGAGAGCTCGTCGGCGATCGCGTCCCAGCTCTTCTTCCGGATCGCGGCGTCGTCGCAGGCGAGGTTCGCGAGGTACGTGCCGTGCGCGGCAACGGGCTTGCCCGTGCGCTTCGCCTCGGCGTGGAAGCGGGTGACCTCGGCCGGGTCGAACGGCTTCGCGGCCCACGCGCGCGAGCTGCGGGTGAAGATCTGCAGGCAGTCCGCGCCGTCGGCCTCGGCACGGGCGAACGCCGTCGAGACGCCGCCCGCAACGCCTTCGTGCGCGCCGAGGATCATGGAGGCGCGGTTCTATACACGACGCGGCGGGGCGGCGCACGGGGTTCCGACCCGGAAGGGTACAATGGAACCCACCCCGACCACGGTACCGGGGCGTGGCTAGAGGACGACCGGGCCTCGACCTCGACCTGGAATGGAGCTGAAGCGCGACCCCGAGCTCCTCACCCCGCGAGCGGGGTGAGGGAATCGGCGCGCCTACGCGCGGGCGGAGCGGAGGCGGCGCCGATCGGCGATCGCCTGCCGGGCGAAGTTCTCGGCGTTCGCGAGCTGCCCCTCGTACGACTCGAGGATGAGCTCGCGGAGGAGCGGCTCGCCGAGCCGGAACGACTCGTAGTACCGCTGCCGGTCCACGGCGTGGATGACCACGGGGTCGAGCCCGCCGGACATCAGGTACAGGTTCCCGATGAGGCGCGCGATCCGCCCCGAGCCCTCGGTGTAGGGGAAGATCCGCATGAACTCGTGCTGGAACCGGCTCGAGCGCTGCACCGCGTGCACCGACTTGAAGTCGGACGACTCCACGACCTCCATGAGCGTGGCGAGCTGGGGCGCGATCTTCGCCGGCTGCGCGATCTCGTGGAAGTAGGTGCGGTGGAGCGGCATCTCGGCGCGGAGGTCCGCCGTCTCGCGGTCTTCGAACCCTTGCCCGAGCGTCTCGTAGAGCTTCTTCACGAGCGCGAGGGTCACCTTCGGCTTCTTCGCCTGGGCCTCCTCGCGGACGATCGCGAACGCCGCCTCGTGGTTCACGATGTCCCGGTAGCCGTTCATCACGCTGGCTTCGGCGACCGTGATGCCGCGCAGCGCCGCGTCCAGCTCCTGGATCGTGTAGACGACGCCCTCGAGCGCGTTCTCGTGGTGGAGGAGCGTGAGCTCGAACTTGCGGAGGTAGTCGGCCTGGAACTCCGGGTCCTGCTGGAGCAGATCGCGGAGATCCTGAGAGCGGTCCTCGATGTCGACGTAGCGGTTGCGCATGGCGGGGTTGTGATGCCTCCGGAAGGGGCGGAGGCTAAGCACCGGAAAAGATTGATGAATCCGCCAGGGTCTGGCGGGCCGGGGAATCTAGCTGAGTCGGACCGGATCCGTCAACATGATCCCCCCGGCACGAGGACAACAGCCCGGAAGCCGGTGCATTCCGGCGCGGCGGGCGGTTGCCTGCTTTTTGGGCGTGCGGTGGGAGGGGCCGGGCGCCCTCAGGAACGCCGGCGGAGCCGGCTAGTACACACTCAGCCACTCGCGGTACTTCGGGTCCTCGCCCTTCACCACGCGGAAGAACGCGTCCTGGATCTTCTTCGTGATGGGCCCGGCCGTGCCGCTGCCGATGCGCCGGTTGTCCACCTCGCGCACCGGCGTGACCTCGGCCGCGGTGCCGGTCATGAACAGCTCGTCGCCGAGGTAGAGGGTGTCGCGGGTGAAGCGCTCCTCGCGCACCGGGATCCCGAGATCCTTCGCGACGTGGAGGATCGTGTCGCGCGTGATGCCGCCGAGCACCGGGGAGGAGAGGGGCGGCGTGTAGATCGTCCCGCCCTTCACGAGGAAGAGGTTCTCCCCCGCGCCCTCGGCGACGTACCCCTCGGTGTCGAGGAGGATGGCCTCCTGGTAGCCGGCCAGCGCCGCCTCGCGGGTGGCAAGGAACGAGTTCACGTACTGCCCGCAGACCTTGGCCTTCACCATGTTCACGTTCACGTGCAGCCGGGTGAACGAGCTGATCTTCGCGCGGATGCCGTGCTTCAGCCCCTCCTCGCCGAGGTAGGCGCTCCACGGCCACGCGGCGATCGCCACCTGCACGGGGTTCACGGCGCCGACGCCGAGCGCGCCGTACCCGAAGAACGCCACCGGCCGCAGGTAGCCCTCGGGGAGCTTGTTCGAGCGCATCACCTCGAGGCACGCCTGCTCGAGCTGCTCCTGCGGGTACGGGATCTCCATCATCACGATGTGCGCCGAGTCGTAGAGGCGCTTCATGTGCTCGCGGAGACGGAAGATCGCCGACGTGCCGCTCGACCCCTTGTACGCGCGGATCCCCTCGAACACTCCCACGCCGTAGTGCAGCGCGTGCGTCAGGACGTGGACCTTCGCGTCGTCCCAGCCGACGAGCTTCCCATCGAGCCAGATGTGATCGACCTTCTGCATGGCGCGCGCTCCCGAGGTTGAGGGGATCATCGAATCTGCACGAAGGCGTCCGGCCCTTCAATAGTCCAGGTGCACGGGCGCGCCCGACCGCTCAGGCGGGCGGGGGGAACGGCCGCACCATCCGGGCCACGAAGGGCATGTCGGGCAGGAGCTGCTCCTTCCCCCACTGGATGGCCTTCCGGAGCTGGCGCTGCCCCGGCACGAGCTCCACCGGCGAGAGCACGCGCGAGAACGACTTGTGGTGATGGATGAACGGGCGGTTCCGGGCCACGTTCTGCGCGACGAGCTGCTCGAGGCCGAACCAGAGCGGCTGGGTGATCTTCGGGCCGAAGGCGTCGAGCGCGAGGACGAAGGCGTTGCGCGTCCCGAGCGTGCCCTCCTGCACCTTTCCCCAGGCCGCGCGGGCGGGGATGTTGTCGCTGATGCCGCCGTCGACGAGGCGGAAGAGGTCGTGCCGGCGGAACAGCTCGGCGAGCAGCGCGTGCATCCGGTCGTCCTCGCGCAGCACGTCGTAGTGGATCACGCCCGGCAGCGCGGACGAGAAGCCCACCGCGTCCACGGCGTCGAAGTCGCGGGTCCCCTCGTCGGCCCCGAGGTAGATGCGCGCGAAGCGCTCGCGCTGGGTCACGAGCTCGCCGACGGCGTTCATCACCTCCGACACCATCCGCTTCAGCACGTGCGGGCGGGGCGCGCGCCCCTGCAGGTCGATGAGGTGCTCGTAGTAGGACGGGTCGTGCGGCAGCGCGCCGTTCCGGATCCCGGTCACCGAGACGGCGAGCGGGATCGCGAGCTGGCCGAGCGTGAGCGGGTGGCCGTCGGGACCCTTCAGGAACTCGCCCACGCCGTGGCGCAGGTAGAGCCGCATCGCGGCGGGCAGGCCGTAGCGCGACTCGGTCTGGAGGAACCGGAAGAGGGAGCGGAAGGAGAGCCGCGACATCACCTCGCCGATCTCGTCGGGGAGGTAGTGCACGCGGCGCGCGCGGAACAGGAGCAGGACCGAGCCCATGCTCGAGCCGGCCAGGTAGCGCGGCACGAGCCCGAACTGCTCGAGGAGCGCGAAGCCGCCGAGGGTCACGTACGAGACGCCGCCGCCGCCGCCGCACACGAGGACGAGGGCCTTCTCGCAGCACTCGCGGTCGAGCGCCTCGACCGGAAGCTTCCCCCGGAAGGCCTCGGCCACCTTCGCGCGCCACTCGCGGCCGCGCGCGCCGAGGTGCGGCGCGATGCGGCCGAGCGCGTCGCGGTCGGGGCCCCGCGCACGGAGCAGGAGCGGCTCGGCGATCTGGAGCACCTCGTGGCGGTACTCCTCGAGGAACCCCTCGAGGTCCACGTCCTCGCCGCCGGGGGCGCGGACGCGCGTCGCGCGCGCGAGGTTCAGGGCGTAGCGGACGGCGTGCTCGTCCTGCTCCGGGAGCCACTGCGGCTTGCTCACCACGCTGCGGACGAGCGCCGCCTCGGCCTCCTCCAGCGGGCGGACGCGTGCACGGAGCGCGTCGAGATCCTCGCTGGCGGACGCCTCTCGTTGCTCCGCCTGCACCGCGATCGCCATGAGGGTCCTTGCTTAACCGGGGCTCCGGGCCGCTGCCGCGTTGCCGTCACGTCGCCGTCACCCGTCCGTCGCGAGCACCCGCACCGGGAGGACCATCGCGTTCAGGCCGGCGAACTGGAGGCGCCGCTGGAGCTGGGCGGCGGTCTCGTTGTGGAGGAGACGCTGGTACCACTTCTCCTCCTCGAACACGAGCTTGCCCGCGAAGATCACCGAGCGCGGGAACTCGCGTGCGACCTCGCGGCAGAGCTTCTCCGCCACCGCGACCGCCTCGGTGCCCACCGACATCCGGTAGTCGGCGGCGATGCCGAGCCGCTGCGCGAGCGCGACGTACCGCTGGAGCGACTCCTCGGTGCGGTGGCGGACCTGCTCCACCTCCTCCACGCCCTTCATCGTCGCCGAGTCGATGACCCCCGCCGACAGGAAGACGAAGTTCTTGTAGTGCCCGGGGAAGAGCCGCTGGATCGAGAGCAGCGCGTGGATGCCGAGGCCGCTGTACGAGCCCACGAGGAGCACCGCGGTGGGCGCCTTGGGCTGGAGCGGCGCGTGCTCGCGCGACGGGTGAGCCGGCAGCGCGTTCATGATCTCGTCGAGCCGCTTCAGGTTCGACTGCACCTTCCGGTAGTGGCGGCGGATGAGGAGGCACAGGCCCACGAGCGCGGCGGTGACCGCGATGGTGATCCAGCCTCCCTCGAGGAGCTTCTCGTACACGGTGACCGCGAGGATGGAGAAGCAGAGCGCGAACGCCACGCCGTGGATGGCGAGGCCCCGCTTGCGGCCGGGCTCGCGGCGCGCCCACCAGTAGCGGAGCATCGCGGCCTGCGAGAGCGAGAAGGTCACGAACACGTTGATCGCGTACATCGTCACGAGCGCGCTGATGTCGCCGTGCGTGTAGAGGAGCGTCGCGATCGACGCCGCGCCCATGAGCAGGATGCCGTCCTGCATCGTGAGCCGATCGGAGAGCTGGCCGTAGCGGTGCGGCAGCCACGAGTCCTGCGCCATGTTGGCCATCACGCGCGGGCCGTCGATGAAGCCTGCCTGCGCGGCGACGAAGAGGAGCGCCGCCTGGGTGCCGAGTACGAAGACGACGAACCAGCGCCCCACAGGGATGCCGCCGGGCCGGAAACCGCCGGCGAAGCGGTCGAGGAGCACCGCGTTCATCGTCTTCCCCGGCTCGGGCGTGACGTGGAAGAGCATGTAGAGGAGGAGGATGCCGCCGGCGGTGATGGCGAGCGACACGGCCATGTAGGTCATCGTCTTGCGGCCGGTCTCCACCTTCGGCTCGCGCATGATCGAGAGGCCGTTCGACACCGCCTCGATGCCGGTGTACGTGCCGGCGCCCATCGAGTAGGCGCGCAGGAAGATCGCGAAGATCCCGGCGGCGCCGATGGCGCCGAGGTCGTGCGCGTAGCCCTGGTGGATCTCCCGCGCCACCGAGGGGAGCTCGACCGCGTGGGTGAGGACGCCGCCCACGATGAGGATGGCGTGCGCGAGCAGGAAGAGGCCGAAGATGGGCGTGAGGATGCTCACCGACTCCTTCACGCCGCGGAGGTTCATGAGCACGAGGACGCCGATGACCGCCGACACGATCACGAGCTTCCAGTGGGCCCAGTGCGGGGGCAGCACGCTGAACACCTGGTCGGCGCCGCTCGCGATCGAGACCGAGATCGTGAGCACGTAGTCGACGAGCAGGGCCGAGCCGGAGATCACGCCCGCGCGCGGTCCGAGGAGCTGGGTCGCCACCACGTACCCGCCCCCGCCGAACGGGAAGCGCTTGATGATCTGGGAGTAGGCGACCGAGATGACGAGGACGGTGAAGGCGGTCGCGAGCGCGAGGAGCAGCGCGACGTGGCGGTGCTCGCCGAGCGCGCGGAACGCCTCGTCGGGACCGTAGGCGGACGACGACAGCCCGTCGGCGCCGAGGCCCACCCAGGCCAGGAACGCGATGAGGGAGATGTGGTGGTAGGTCTTCGGGTCCCGGAGGTTCCGCGGGGCGCCGAGGAGCCGCCGTCGCCAGCGTCCCCGTTCCTCGGATTCCACCTCTTCCCGCGAGGCGCGCTCGTCCTGCGGCGCGCCCACCTCGCTCTTCAGATCGGCCATCGTCCGCTCCGGCAGCCCGGCATCGGGATCGTACGGCGGTCGACGCGGGGCGGCGCACCCTAGCACCCGGACGGAACGTGGCGGAAGGTCACCGGCGATGGGACGGCTGGGCGCTCGTCAGGAGACCACCGCCTCGAACGCCTTCCGCACCTCCTCGGTGGTGCGGCCGTAGTCGTAGAGCAGGCGGTCGGCGGGGTCGTCGCCGAAGTAGCCGGACCGGCGGGCGAGCTGCACGAGCGCCAGGCTGCCCGGGGGCGGCAGGTGGTCGATCGTGTAGTCGTGCACGATCCGGAGCCGCAGCTCGAGGCGGCGGAGGAAGTCGTAGCCGCGCGCGAGCGCCTGGTACTCGGCCTCGCGGAGGAGGCCCGCCTCGCGCAGGCGGCGGAGCGCGAGCGGCGTGGCGGGGGTGCGGATCGACGGGTGGGCGTGGCCGTAGGCGAGCTGGAGGAACTGCGCCGCGAACTCCACGTCCACGAGGCCGCCGCGGCCGGTCTTCGGGTTCTTCCCGCGCGCGGCCTCGCGGCCCAGCTCCGCCTCGATCCGCTCGCGCATCCGGCGGATCTCGGCCGCGAGCGCGGCGCGATCCGGTGGGTGCGCGTACACCGCCGGCTCGAGCACCGTGTCGCGCACTTCCTCGAAGAGCGCGGGATCGCCGGCCACGAACCGCGCGCGCAGGAGCGCCTGACGCTCCCAGAGCTGCGACGTGACGTGCGTACCCTCGCCGCCGCTGTGGTAGCGCGCGAAGCCCTGCACGCTGGTGACGAGCGCGCCCTGGTTCCCCGACGGGCGCAGCCGCGTGTCGATCTTATAG
>Ga0318496_10000883_pt1 | contig 11292 bp, 11 predicted proteins | sample GRESIP109b1f22_FD_203296 | JGI IMG/M metagenome (GOLD analysis project Ga0318496, IMG submission 203296) | Tropical soil microbial communities from Luquillo Experimental Forest, Puerto Rico - GRE.SIPMG.109b1f22 | ecosystem: Environmental > Terrestrial > Soil > Tropical forest > Bulk soil... | reverse complement strand
GCCGCAACCAGGAGCATGACGAGCGAGGTGCGGCTTGCGACGACGCGGGCGCGAGGACTCAGGGTCATGGCTGGCGTACTCCCCCTAACGCTGTTGGCCGCGATGGTGCATCACGGCGGGCGGGCAGGCCATGGCCCGGAAGTCCCGCGTTTGCCTCAGCCCTCGAGGATGTAGTAGTCCCGGAACGAGCGGCAGGCGCCGTGCTCGTCGAACTCCAGGACGAAGGCGTTGTGGTAGACGCGCTTGCCCCGCGCGTCGTCGTAGCGGCTGGTGCCCACCGCGACCGCCCTGCTGCCCTCGATCGCGAACGGCTCGTACGTCGCTTCGTAGGTGCCGGGCGCATCCGCGTCGGCGAGCCAGTCGTCGGCGATCGCATCCGCACCGCGGACCGGCGCCGCCTCCCACGGGTGGTCGAACTGCTCGGCGTCCGCGCTGAACAGCGCGCGGATCGACTCCCGGTCGTAGGTCCGCCACGCCTCCACGTAGCGGTCGAGCCAGCGCTGAACGTCGTCGCGGGTCATCGGGCAGCCCGGGACGAAGCCGCTGCGGTCCGGCCACCGAGCGCGGCGACATCGTCATCACCAAGCGGCAGTGGGGCGCCTTCTACGGCACCGAGCTCGATCTCCAGCTCCGGCGCCGGGGCATCCGCACGATCATCCTGTGCGGCATCTCCACGAACATCGGCGTCGAGAGCACGGCGCGGGACGCCTACGAGCGCGGCTACGACCAGATCCTCGTGGAGGACGCCATGGCGGCGCGCAGCGCCGTGGAGCACGAGCACACGGTTCGCCACATCTTCCCGCGGCTCGGGCGGGTCCGGAGCACCGCGGCGGTGCTCGCCGCGCTGAAGCAGGGCTGAGCGCCGAGGCGCGTCAGGTCGCCTCCGGCTCGCGGCGCTCCGGTCGATAGGACTCCAGGAGGAGATCGAGCCGGGTCGAGAAGAGCACGATGCGAGGCCACCCCTTGGCGATGAGCTCCTGGCCGTGCGCCAGGTTGTTGCGGATGTCCTCGAGCTCCTTGAGCCCACGCAGCGCCGCCTTGCGCGACATCTGGAGCACGCGCTCGGGATCGATCGTCGGGACGCGGATCGCGAGCTGTCCCTTGTCGGAGAACTGAAGGCAATCCAGCAGGCGCACCTCGACTCCGCGCCGCCGGCGCTCGGCCTGGAGCTCCTCCGCCTTCGCGAGCCGAGCCGCGGCGACGTGCGCTCTCCAGGCATCGCCTGGGAAGGCCGCCTCCACGGCCTGCGTGAAGACCATCTCGAGCAGGGTGATCATCCCGAAGAGGAACATCCGCACCGGCGGCTTCTCGAGATCCTGGAGGGTCACCACCGCCGACACCTCGTCGAGCACGGTGACGAAGCAGCGGCCGTTGATACCCAGCGACTCGATGACCTCCTGGAGCGACGCGGTCTCCGGCACGAGGTCATCGGGACCGAAGGATCGCGCGTGGTCGCCGCAACGTCCACCGTCCAGATCGGCGCGCTCGACGTAGGCGCGCACGATGCCCTCGCGGCGGATGCCGACCCGGTCGTAATCGTGCGCCGCCATGAAGGCCGCGACCTCCGCGGCTGGGCGATCCCAGTCGAACGAGGCGAGCGGCTCCGCCACGTCCATCGCCCGGAAGCCGTCGAGGAAGACCCGGCGGAGCCGTCGTCGCGCCGCAGTGCCTCGCGGCGCGGGCGCGGCCGGGGTGGACGCGGGGAACGGCGATCCCGACGGGCTCGCCCCCTCGTGGAGTGCAGGCTTCATGACCCCGCACTAACGTCCCCGGGTGCCGTTCGCCTACTACGACCGCCTCTCCCCCGACGACCAGCTCGTGTACCGCGCGAGTGACCTGGTCACGTCGCTGCGTCTCCGGGGAGCAGCGAGCCTCACGCCCACGGTCGCCGAGATCGAGCTCGCCCTCGCGCGAGACGATCTTCCCGCGCTGGAGCGCGCCGTGAGGCGCCTCGTGCGGTCGCTGTGCCTGGCATTCGGCACGGCCGCGCCGCGCGTGGAGATCCTGGAGGTCCGACCGAGCTTCACCGGCGGCGAGCTGCACGGGCTCTACACGTTCGGCCGAGGCAGCCGCGCCACGATCCGGGTGTGGATGAGAACGGCTCGCCACGCGCGCGTCGTCGCGTTCCGGACGTTCCTGCGCACGGTCCTGCACGAGCTCCTGCACCACGTCGACATCCAGGCCCTGCGGCTCCCCACGTCCTTCCACACCGAGGGCTTCTTCAAGCGCGAGTCGAGCCTCTTTCGCCAGCTCGTTCCCCGCGCTGGAGCTACGTGAGCGCCCCGCGGGCGTCCACGCGGATGAGGCGCTCGACGTGGCCGTGGACGAGGCCGCCCCGCACCGCGACGTACTGGTCGTACAGGTTCACCGTCGGATCGCAGTGTCCCGGGACGAGCCACACGGTCTCGCCGAGCGCCGGGAGCGGACCACCATCCGCGGGGCGCAAGACGCCGTGCTCGTCGCCGGCGTTCTCGAAGGCGAGGGCGTATCTTCCGCTCGGGTCGTGGACGCGAGGCAGCCCCGAGTCCACGGCGTGGCTCTTGTGGCCGGCGTCCACGACCGCGTGCCGCGCGCCGACGCTCATGACCTGCGCCTTCACGAACAGCGCGTGCTCGAACTGCGGCGCGGAGGGATCGCGCTCGTTGTCGGCGTAGTCGCGGTCCATGAAGAGATAGCTGCCCGCCTGTAGCTCGTCGTACGTCCCGCTCGCGGCCTCGAACGTGAAGGTCCCCGTGCCCGCGCCCGTCACGAGCGGGACCGGCAGCCCCGCCCGCTGCACCGCCTCGCGCGTGGCACGAGCGAGCGCGGCGCTCGCGGTGATCGCTGCGCGCCGCCCCTCGACCGTCCGTACGTGCTGCGCCTTGCCGTGATAGGCCTGCAGGCCTGCGAAGCGAAGGCCCCGCGAGCGCGCGACCTCGCGCGCCAGCGCGGTCGCCGCGGCGGCCTCGGGATCGACGGGCACCCCGCACCGCCCCTGGCCGACGTCGATCTCGACGAACACGTCGAGCTCGGCGGATCTCCCAGGCATCGCAGCCATGGCCGCCGCCAGCCCGCGGATCCCCGGGAAGCCGTCCACCGCGATGGCGAGCCGCCCGCCCCGTGACGCCAGCGTCTCGGCGAGCGCCGCGACGCGCGCCAGCTTCGCCGGCGAGACCACCTCGTTCGAGATGTAGAGGTCGTCGACGCCGCCCTCCGCGAGCCGCTCCGCCTCCGACGTCTTCTGCACGCACACGCCCACGGCACCCGCCGCGATCTGCATGCGCGCCAGCTCGGCGCTCTTGTGCATCTTCGCGTGGGGGCGCAGCCGGACGCGCGCCGAGCGCGCGAAGGACGCCATGCGCTCGAGGTTGCGCTCCATCGCGTCGAGGTCGATCACGAGCGCGGGCGTGTCCACCGCCGCGACGTCGTCTCCGGGTCGGGTCACGCGGCTACCCTACTCCACGACCGCGTGGCGCAGTGCGCGAACGGGAAGGGGCTTCCTGCCTTCCTGCCCGGGCCCTCCCGCGTGGGGCGGCGTGAGCCGATCTCGCGCCGCCCGGAGCTTCTCCTCCCGATGCACGCGGCGACGCCGCCCAGGAGGAGATCATGTTCGAGGAGACGTTCGTCGTCGGGGGAGGCACGGCGACGGTTGCCAGACCACGCTCGATCGCCCGGGAGGTTCTGGGGTCGTCACTGCTCCGGCGCGACGGCGTCGCGCTCCTGGTCTCGCTCGACGCGCCACACGCGTGGAGCTTCGACGTGCGCCGCGGCAGCCTCGCGATCGCCCTCCTCGAGGGCGAGGTGATGGTCACGTTCGAGGGCGATCCGCTGGATCACGTCCTCGCTCCGGGAGAGAGGTTCGCGACCCGTGGGCGCGGCCGGGTCGCGGTTTCAGCGCTCCGGCGGAGCCTCTTCAGCGTCACCCCCAGGTGAGCCGAGCCGAGCCGCGACCGGGGATCCGGCTTTCCAGGCGAGCGGCTCCCGCATCCGAGTTGCCCGCCGCGGGCCCGATCCCTATCCGACCCACGGTCGGTGTGCGATGACCCCGAGCGATCGCATCACGGAGCTCCTCGTGGCGGCCCGAGACGGCGATTCCGCCGCCTACGACGCGCTCTTCCCGCTCGTGTACGAAGAGCTCCGCCGCCTCGCCCACCGCAAGCTCGCCGGCGAGCGGACGGGGCACACGCTCGCCACGGCGGACCTCGTCCACGAGGCGTACCTCAAGCTCGTGAACCTGGATCGGATCGCGTGGCAGGGTCGAGCCCACTTCCTCGCGATCGCCGCTCGCGCGATGCGGAACGTCCTCGTCGACTACGCGCTCCGGCGGAAGACCGAAAAGCGCGGCGGCGCGCTCGCCCGGGTGACGTTGCACGACGACGTGGCGGTCGACGACGGCTCGGGCGGCGATCTCTGGGCGGTGCACAAGGCGCTGGAGCGGCTCGGCGCGATCGACGAGCGGCAGAGCCGGGTCGTCGAGTGCCGGTTCTTCGCCGGCATGAGCATCGAGGAGACCGCCGAGGCGCTCGGCGTGTCGCCCGCATCCGTGAAGCGGGACTGGGCGCTCGCGCGCGCCTGGCTCAACCGCGAGCTCGCGCGAGGAAGCACGTAGCGAGGCGCGCGTGGACCCGGTCCGCTGGCAGCGCGTTCGCGAGCTGTTCGAGGCGGCGCTCGAGGTCGATCGCGCCGGGCGCGGCGCGCTCCTGGACAGGGTCGGCGACGTGGACGTCCGGCGCGAGCTGGAGTCGCTCCTCGCGGCGCACGACGCCAGCGGGCCGCTCGACCGGCTCGGCGCCCGGATGGACCTGGTGAGAGCGGCGGCCTTCTCCGGGACACCGCGGACCGAGGCGGCGGCCCGCGGGGCCCTCGGAGCCGGGCACGACCTCGCGCCGGGCCAGCGCGTCGGACGGCACGAGATCCGGGGATCGCTCGGCGCCGGTGGGATGGGAGAGGTCTACCGAGCGTACGACCCGCGCCTCCAGCGCGAGGTCGCGATCAAGGTCCTCGGCCCGCGGGTGCTGGAGCGCCCCGGCGCGCTCCAGCGCTTCGAGCAGGAGGCCCGCGCGGCGTCGGCGCTGAGCCACCCGCACATCGCGACGGTGTACGACGTCGGCGAGGAGCCGTCGTTCCCCTACATCGTGATGGAGCTGGTCGAGGGCCAGAGCGTGCGCCAGCTGCTCCACGTACCCTTGCCGCCGGAGCTGCTCCTCGATCTCGCGACGCAGATCGCCGACGGCCTCGTGGCGGCCCACGACGCAGGGATCGTCCACCGCGATCTGAAGCCGGAGAACGTGCTCGTCAGCCGCACGTCGGTCGCGAAGATCGTCGACTTCGGCCTCGCCCGGTTCCATCGCGCCGCGGACGCAGCCGGAGCCGAGACCCAGGAGCGGCCCGCGGCGATCCAGGGCACGCTCGGCTACGTCGCGCCGGAGATCCTGGCGGGAGAGCCGGCGGATCCGCGCTCGGACCAGTTCTCGTTCGGCGCGGTCCTGTACGAGATGGCCGCCGGCGCGCCGGCATTTCCCGGAGCCACCTCGGTCGAGGCCGCCGCCCGCGCGGTCGACCGCGATCCCCGCCCCCTCACCGAGCTCCGTCCGGACCTCCCCGCCTCGCTCGTGCGCGTCGTGGAGCGTTGCCTGAGGAAGGACCCTCGCGAGCGCCACGCGTCGACGCGGGCGCTCCTCGACGCCCTCCGCGAGGTCCGGCGCGGAGCTGCAGGTCCGCCCGCGAGGTCCGGATCGCAGCGCGCCTTTCCCCTCCCCGCACAGCGGACGCGCCTCATCGGCCGCGAGCTCGAGCTCGAGGCGCTCCAGCGCTTGCTCGGCGGCGTCACGCGCCTCGTCACCCTCACCGGCCCCGGGGGCACGGGCAAGACGCGCCTCGCGCTCCGGCTGGCCGAGCTCGTCGCGACCCGTTTCCCGGGGGGCACCATCTTCGTCTCGCTGGCCGCGATCTGCGATCCCGCGCTGGTGCCGGTCGCCGTCGCGCAGACGATGGGCGTCGTCGCGTCGGCGGAGCGGCGCGCCGTGGACGGGATCGTCGGCGACCTGCGGAGCGCGAACGCGCCCACCCTCCTCGTGCTCGACAACTTCGAGCAGGTCGTCGATGCCGCCCCAGTCGTCGGCGAGCTCCTCGCGGCCTGCCCCGAGCTCGCCGTCGTCGTCACGAGCCGCGAGGTGCTGCACCTCTACGGCGAGCACGCGTACCCCGTGTCGCCGCTCGAGCTCCCGGACGCCGGGCAGCTCGCGCGACCCGAGGCGCTGGCCGAGAACCCATCGGTGGCGCTCTTCGTCGAGCGCGCGCAGGCTGCTCGCGCCGACTTCCGGCTCACCGACGAGAACGCGCGCGCGGTGGCGGAGCTGTGCGCGCGCCTCGACGGGCTGCCCCTCGCCCTCGAGCTCGCCGCCGCGCAGGCGCGGATCGTTCTGCCCGAGACGATGCTGGCCCGGCTCGAGCGTCGGCTGGGGCTCCTGTCGGGCGGCGCGCGCGACCTGCCGGGACGGCAGAGGACGCTGCGCCGCACGATCGACTGGAGCCACGATCTCCTCTCCGAGACCGAGAAGGTCACCTTCCGCCGCCTCGCGGTGTTCGCCGGCGGCTTCACGCTGGAGGCGGCGCAGGCGGTGGTCGATCCGTTCGAGGCTCTCGGTGCCCCCGTGGAGGAGGTGCTCGCCGGGCTCGCCGACAAGAGCCTCCTCCAGCTCCGCGAGGCGACGGGCATCGAGCCGCGCTTCGCGATGCTGGAGACGCTGCGCGAGTATGCGCTCGAGAAGCTGGTCGAGCACGGCGAGCGCGACCGGACGCACCGCTCCCACGCCGCCTACTTCCTGGTGCTCGCGGAAGAGGGCAGCGCCGCGCTCGTCGCCGAGGACCCGGCGTGGCTGAGGCGGCTCGAGTCGGAGCACGACGACTTCCGCGTGGCGCTCGCGTGGCTCACGCGCGCGGGCGAGGCGGAGTGGGGCCTGCGCCTCGCGATCGCGCTGTTCACCTTCTGGGAGCGCGGCGCGCACCTCGCGGAGGGGCGCCGGCGGCTCGACGCGCTGCTCGAGCTCGACGCGACGCACGCGGTGCCGGCGCTGCGCGCGCGTGCGGCCTTCGCCGCCGGGGTCCTCGCGAGCACGCAGCGGGACTTCGACCGCGGCAAGTTCCTCCACCGCGAGTCCCTCGAGATCTACCGCCGGCTCGGCGACGACCGCGGCCTCGTCGTGTCCCTGATCGCCCTCGCGAACCAGCACGTCGCCGCGGACGATCACGACCGCGCGCGGGGCTTCCTCGAGCAGAGCCTCGCGGTGTGGGACCGGCTCGGCGACAACGCGGGGTACGCCCGGTCGCTGTCGAATCTCGCCTTCGTCGCCCGGAACCAGCGCCGGTTCGACGAGTCGCGCTCCCTCTACCGCCGCGCGGCGCAGCTGTTCGACGCGGCCGGCGATCGCCGGAGCCGCGCGTGGACGGTCGATCACGAGGGCGAGGTCGCTCGCGAGCAGGCGGATCTCGCCGCCGCCGAGGCGCTGTACGGCGAGGCGCTGGCGGTGTTCCGCGAGCTGGGCGACGGCTGGGGGGTCGGCAGCTCGCTCGCGGATCTCGGCGCGGTCGCGCGGAGCCGTGGCGATCTCGAGGCCGCGCACCGCCTCTACCAGGAAGCGCTCGCGAGCTTCGCGGAGGTCGACCACTGGCGCGGCATCGCTCGCCTCCTCGAGTCGCTCGCAGCCCTCTCGGCCGAGGAGGGCCGGGACCGGTGCGCTCTCCTGCTCGCCGCCGCCGCTGGGGCGCTCCGGGAGCGCCTCGGCGCCCCCCGCGCTCCATCTCTGGAGGAGGAGCTCGGCGCGACGCTGAAGGGGCCGCGGGAGCGGCTCGGGCCCGAGGCCGCGCGCGCCGCGTGGCTCGAGGGCGCGGCGATGTCCGTGGGCGACGCGATCCAGCTCGCCACGGCTCCTAGTAGTTGATCGGGTCGAGGAGCTTCCGCACCGCGGAGATCCGGTTCGCCGGCAGGCCGGTCCGGCGCGCGTGCTCCCGGATCAGCTCCTCGTCGGGCGCGAGGTACACGCAGTAGACCTTGTTGTCCGTGACGTAGCTGTGGATCCACTGGATCTTCGTCCCCAGCTCCCCCAGCACCGCGATGGATCGCAGCGAGAGATCGCGGAGCTGCTCGTCCGAGAGCGAGCCCGCGCCCGGGACCTCCCGCTCGATCACGTACTTCTGCATGACGCCTCCGTTGGGGCGGGGCTTCCCGACCGTGAGCCGGTTATCGCCGCGACCCGGCCTTCTTGTTCGGCGCGGGTTCCACCGCGCAGGAGGAACGTACATGGCCCAGAATCTGCTCGCCGTCCGGGACGACCTACGCGGCCACCTCCGGGGCGCGCTCTGCTACCCCGGCGAGCCTGGTTACGACGAGGCGCGCACCATCTGGAACGCGATGATCGATCGGCGCCCCGCTGCGATCGTCCGCGCCGCCGCGGCCGAGGACGTCGCCCGGGCGATCGGCGTGGCGCGCGAGCGTCAGCTCCCGCTCTCGGTGCGCGGAGGCGGCCACAACATCGCGGGGCTCGCCGTGTGCGACGGCGGCCTCATGATCGACCTCTCGCCGCTGAAGACCGTGCGCGTCGACCCGGCCCGCCGGACCGCCCGCGTCGAGCCGGGCGCCACGCTCGCCGACTTCGACAAGGCCGCGCAGGCGTTCGGCCTCGCGACGCCGCTCGGCATCAACTCCACCACCGGCGTGGCCGGGCTCACCCTCGGCGGAGGATTCGGCTGGTTGAGCCGGAAGCACGGGCTCACCATCGACAACCTCGCCGGCGCCGACGTCGTCCTCGCGTCCGGCGCGCAGGTCCACGCGAGCGCGGAAGAGAACCCCGATCTGTTCTGGGCCCTCCGCGGCGGCGGCGGCAACTTCGGGGTCGTCACCTCGTTCGAGTTCCGGCTCCACCCGATCGGCCCCGAGATCACCGCCGGCCTCGTCGTCTACCCGTTCTCCGACGCGGTCCGGATCCTGCGGAAGTACCGTGAGATCGTCCGCAGCGCGCCCGACGAGCTCAGCTGCTGGGCGGTGTTGCGCAAGGCGCCGCCGCTCCCGTTCCTGCCCGCCGAGGTTCACGGCCGCGAGGTGCTGATCCTCGCCATGTGCCACATCGGTCCGCGCGAGCAGGCGGAGGCGGCGGTCGCGCCGCTCCGGGCGCTCGGGAAGCCCGTCGGAGAGCACGTCGGGGCCATGCCGTTCGTCGCGTGGCAGCAGGCGTTCGATCCCCTCCTCACGCCGGGGCGGCGCAATTACTGGAAGTCGCACGACTTCGTCGAGCTCGGCGACGCGACGATCGACCTCCTCGCCGAGTACGCGGCGCGGCTGCCCTCGCCCGAGTGCGAGATCTTCGTCGGGCACCTCGGCGGCGCGGTGAACCGCGTCCCCGCCGACGCGACCGCCTACCCGCACCGCGACGTGAACTTCGTCATGAACGTCCACACCCGCTGGGGCGATCCCGCGGAAGACGGCGCGTGCATCGGCTGGGCACGGACGTTCTTCGACGCGATGGCGCCGCACGCGACCGGCGGCGTGTACGTGAACTTCATGCCCGAGGACGAGGCGCAGCGCGTGCGTCGCGGGGCCTACGGCGCGAACTACGAGCGCCTCTCGCGGCTGAAGGCCCGGTACGATCCGGAGAACCTGTTCCAGCGGAACCAGAACATCGCGCCGGCCCGGTGACCGCGCCTACCGCCTCGCGCGCGTCCGCCGCGCCGAGGCGGCCCGCGCCGGCGTGGAGGCGGCCGCGGTCGAGCGGGGCCGTTCCTCACCGCGGAGGATGAGGTCGAGGACCTCGCCCATCCGCGCGATGCCCGCGCGGATGGCGTCCGCGCTCGCCGCCGCGTAGCTCAGCCGCACGAACCCCCGTTCCGCCTCGGCCGGGAACCACGCGCGTCCCGGGTTCACCTGGACCGACCGCTCCGCGCACGCGCGGGCGAACGCGACCTCGTCCACGCCGTCGGGCAATCGGAGCCAGAGGACGAACCCGCCCCTGGGAACGACGTCGAGCCTCACCTGCGGCAGGTGATCTCGCACGGCTTGCACGGCGGCGTCCCGGCGCGCCCCGAGGACGCTCCGGAGCGACTTCAAATGACGAGCCCACGCCGGGGAGCTGACCAGCTCGAGGGCCGCCTCCTGCACGGGCCCGGCGACGAAGAGGTCGCCCACGACCGCCTCGGCGCGGAGCCTCACGCTCACGGGCCCGCGGGCGCACACCGCGGCGAGGCGCAACCCTGGAGCCGCCGGCTTCGTCAGCGATCGGACGTACACGACGTGCCCGTCGTCGTCGGCGGCGAGCGGTGGCGGGGGCGTCCCGTCGATCGCGAGGTCTCGCGCGGCGTCGTCCTCCACGATGAAGGCGCCCATCCGTCGAGCCACCTCGAGCACGGCCGAGCGCCGCTCCAACGAGAGCGTCGCGCCGGTCGGGTTCGCGTAGGTGGGCTGGCACGCGAAGACCCGCGCACCGGAGGCCTGGAGCGCCGCCTCGAGCAGGTCGGGACGCACGCCGTCCGCGTCGGTGGGGACCGGCACGGGGCGCAGCCCCAGGGCACGCAGCGCCGCCAGCGTGCCGAGGTGGGCGGGCGACTCGACGAGCACCGGCGCGCCCGGGGCCGCCAGCGTCCGGAAGATGGTGGACAGCGCCGCCTGACCACCGGGGACGATCAGGATGTCGTCCGTGCTCGCGTCGCCGAGCTGGCGCGCGAACCACGCGCGGAGCGCCTCCATGCCCTCCGTGGGCAGGCGGTCCCAGGTGCCGGGCCGCCGCGCGGCGCGCGCCATCGCGCTCGCCAGGGCGCCGAAGGGCTGCGCCTCCATGTCGAGGTAGCCGCTGCCGAGGGGGATCACCCCGGGGCGCACCGGCGCGAACACGTCGTGGAACTCGTCGAGCACGGCCGGGCTCGGTCCGAGCACCACCGCCTGCCAGCCGTGATCGACGGCGACGGGCTTCGCGCGACGCTCCGCCACGAACGCGCCGTGGCCGGGGCGCGTGGAGACGAGGCCCTCCTGCTTCAGCCTGGCGAGCGCGTGCTGCACGGTGATGGGGCTCACCTGAAAGCGCCGGACCAGGCTTCGCGTGGAGGGGATCCGATCGCCGGGCCGCAGCTCCGTGCCGATGTGCCGCTTCAGGTCGGCGTACACCCGATCCGTCGACGACTTCGCTTTGCCAGGGGTCGCCGTAGCGCTATCATCCGTCATGAGAGCTTACGATAGCGCTACTGCCGCCGCGACGATAGCGACCTCCCCGGCCCTCCCCTCCCCGCCCACGTTCCGGGACGTGCTCTCGGCGCGGGCCCGCATCGCTC
>Ga0318496_10000882_pt1 | contig 11294 bp, 9 predicted proteins | sample GRESIP109b1f22_FD_203296 | JGI IMG/M metagenome (GOLD analysis project Ga0318496, IMG submission 203296) | Tropical soil microbial communities from Luquillo Experimental Forest, Puerto Rico - GRE.SIPMG.109b1f22 | ecosystem: Environmental > Terrestrial > Soil > Tropical forest > Bulk soil... | reverse complement strand
CGCCGGTATGGGGCGCGCCCGGATGCGGCCCTCCCGCCGGGTGTGGCGCGCCCGTGTGTGGTGCGCCGGCGTTCGGCGGTCCGCCGTGCGGTGCCGGCCCGTGTGACCCGCCGTTTCCCGGCAAGCCACCGCCCGGCAAGCCACCGCCCGGCAAGCCACCGCCCGGCATGCCGCTGGCCTGCGTGCCACCGGCCGGCATGCCGCCAGGGATCCCGCCTCCTGGCATCCCGCCGTGACCGGGGCTTCCGTTCGGAGGCGCGCCCGGCGAGAAGCGACCCTGCTGGCCCGAGTGCGGTCGTCCCGGCTGGCGGATCCGCGGCTGCCGGGGCGGCATGTCGCCCGGCCGCCTCAGCAGTTGCCCGTAGTCGCCGTCCTCGGCCTCGGGCCGGCGGCCCGGCCCGGCCGCATCATCTTCCTCGGCCTGGTAGCCCTCGTCCGGGGGATAGAGCCCGGGGTCAGAGGCGCGGCGATCGCGCTCGCGCCTAGGCGGACCGTACGCGTCACGGCCGAGGCCGGTGTCGCCACGTTCCACCCCAGTACCTCCTGGACCTTCATGCCCAGCCGCGCGACGGGACACTTGCCCTTACCTCTTGAGTGTAGGTCGACAGAAATCCCCTGTATGACCTAGACGGCTAATTGTCACCAATTGCACACAATATGGTGTAGCAAGGTGGTGTTCACTCGATAACGACGTGTATCAAATGAGACGATCGGCAGGCCGGGGCGTGTGCTGCGAACGGTGTCGGGCGGGGATACAGTCGAATCAAGAGCATCCCGCGGAGCGGCCATGGTGTCTTGGATCGTGTGGCTGATCGTGGCAGCGGTTCTCGGCGTTGCCGAACTGCTCACCACGACGCTGGCTTTCGGTCTCATCGCGGTCGCGGCCGTGGTGGCGGCCGTGGTCGGGACGTTTCATCTCGGCCTGGGCTTCCAGCTCGCCGCGTTCGTCATCGCGGCCGGCGCCGGGCTCGGCTTCGTCCGGCCGATCGCGATGAAGCACATCAAGCAGCCGCCGGCGCTGCGCACCGGAACCGCCGCGCTCGTCGGCCGCTCGGCGATCGTCCTGGAGGAGGTCACCGAGCACAGCGGGCGGGTCCGCATCGGCGGCGAGGAGTGGTCCTCGCGCGCCTATGACGAGTCGCTGGTCATCCCAGTCGGCACCAAGGTGGACGTCATGCAGATCGATGGCGCCATCGCCCTCGTGTATCCCAGGGAGTAGCCATGTACCTGGCTGAAGGTATTATCGCGGCGGTCGTCGCGTTGCTGGTCGTCATCATCGTGCTGCGTTCGGTGCGAATCGTGCCGCAGGCTCGCGCCCGCAACGTGGAGCGGTTCGGCCGGTACCGCAAGACGCTGGAACCGGGGATGAACTTCATCATCCCCGGGATCGACCGGGTGAAGAAAGAGATCGACCTGCGCGAGCAGGTGGTCTCGTTCATGGGCGCACCCGTAATCACCGAGGACAACGTGGGCGTGCTCATCGACACGGTGCTGTTCTTCCAGGTCACCGACCCGCGAGCGGCCGACTACGAGATCGTCAACTACATCCAGGCGATCGAGCAGCTCACCGCCACCATGCTGCGCAGCGTGATCGGCTCGATGGACCTGGAGGAGACGCTGACCTCCCGCGACAAGATCAACAACGCGCTCCGCGGCGTGCTCGACGACGCGTCGGGCAAGTGGGGCATCCGGGTCACCCGGGTGGAGATCAAGGCCATCGAGCCGCCGAAGTCGGTCAAGGACGCGATGGAGAAGCAGTTGCGCGCCGAACGGGAGAAGCGCGCCGCGGTCCTGACCGCCGAAGGCCTCAGGCAGTCCAAGATCCTCACCGCCGAGGGCGAGAAGCAGAGCGCCATCCTGACCGCCGAGGGCGCCAAGCAGAGCGCGATCCTGCGGGCCGAAGGCCAGGCCAGCGCCATCGGCGCGGTCTTCCAGGCGGTGCACGACAACGACCCCGACCCCAAGCTGCTCGCCTACCAGTACCTGCAGACGCTGCCGCAGCTCGCGCAGGGCCCCGGCAACACGTTCTGGGTCATCCCGAGCGAGGTCACAACGGCGCTGCGATCACTGGCGAGCGCCTTCGGCGGCGCAGACGCGGCGGCCGAGCCGAAGACGGCGGAGCCGAGGAGCGTGACCCGGCGCGAGCCGCCGGCCGTCCCGGCCGGCGGCAGCGCCGCCAACGGCCCGGCCAGCAGCACGCCCGCCCTGGATTCCGCCCCGGCGAACGCCGTCACCGCGACCTCCGACAACGCCTCGGCCGACGCCCTGAGCGCCATGCTGGCCGCCATGCCGGGGACGAATTTCGTCGATCCGCTGGGCGGCATCGATCAGCCGGGCACCGAGGCCGAGGCCGCCGCCACACCCCAGGACGGCGATCCGCCCTCCGCCAACGGCAGCGAGGCGACGATCTAGGGCGCTACTTCAGCAGCAGGACCAGAGCGCTGCCGATGAGCGCGGCGATAACGATGACCGCGAGCAGCCGCGCCGGGAAGTACCGGTCCTGGCGGCGTTCCCGCTCGGTGACGGCCGCCCGCGCCGGGGACCCGGCCGTGCTGATCGGCTTGGTCGAGGCGGTGGCCGCGCTCCGGTGCGCGGGTTCCGCGGCCGGGGGAGCCGCGGGGGTCGAAGGGTTGGTGTCGGCGGCGGAGGGCCAGGAGGCCCGCGTGATCACCGGCTCCTCGGCCTGCGGCGCCGCGGCGGGCATGCGCAGGTCGGCCGGGGCCGCGGGGAGCGGCTGACCCCAGAAGTCGGTCTGTTCCCGTGCCGCCAGCCCTTCGCCCTGATGCCGCAGGATCCGCTCGGTGATGTCGGGATCCGCGCGCCCGGACCAGCCGTAACCGCCGTCGGCCGTTTCGGTGGACCGGCCGTTGCCGGTCTGCTCCGGCCACGTCGGGTCACCGGCGGCAGGCCGGGCTTCGGGCTCGCTCTTCGTCAGCCAGGAGAACTCCTCGGCCGGAGCGGGTTCGGCGGCCTCGGGGATGCTGGTGTACGCGGCGTCGAACGGCCCGCGGTCGCCGAGGCCGGCCGTGTGGTTTCCGTTGGCCAACGTGATGCCGGGGTCGGGGGCGGACTCCCAGCCCGGGCCGGTCTCTGCGGGTCCCCAGCCGTCCGTGCTCATGCCCCGATCGGCGGGCATGGCCTGATCCGGGGTCTTCAGGCCGGCGGCCGGCGCCGAGACGCCCGGGTCTCCGGCTCTTCGGCTGGCTTGCTCCGAACGTGCGTGGTTACCCCGGAGCGCGGCCCTGATCCGCTCCGGATCGTAGACGTCGGGCGGCGCGACGCCGACTCCCGCACGGGCGCCCGCCACGGCGGCCGCGCTCGCCCCGGCGGGCCTGACCGGAAGATCCGGGTCGTCCGGCGCATCGGGGTTGAGCCGCCGCCACCGTTCTTCCCAGTCCAGCACGTCCCCCTCGCAGGCGCGGACGTAGGCGCTGAGGATGGGCAGGCCAGGAAGGGAGGGGCCGTTCTCGGCTTCCTTCAGGATGTCGCTCGGATAGTGTGCCCGGGCCGCCAGTTCGTCGTACCCGATCGCGGCGGAGTCGCGCAGCGCGCGCAGGTCGGCTAGGAACCGTGCCTGATCGTCGCCAGGTCCGGCCGACCACGTTCCCCGGATTTGCAACTGGCACCTTCCCGCTGGATACGCAAGGGCTTAGGCACCACCCCGCGCCCGCACCACACCACCTGGGATTACCGGGCAGGGTACCGCGCCGGCTGCCGCTATGCCGCTGATACCACGCATTTCCTACAAGTGTCTCTCACCAGGCCCGCAAGCGTGCCAGAATCACGCATTCGGGTCCGTCAAGACCCGTAATCCGGTCATCCCGCGTGCCGCCCGGGTCGCGACCGGGTGGTGCGCCGCAAAGCCTCAGCCCCACCGTTCCCGTCCGTGCCATCCTGCCACTTGCGTACCCCCTCGGGTGAGGTTTCGGGGTTGATCCATCCCGCCCCAAGGGCTTGAATGCCACATTCAAGTCGCTCCAACAGCATGGATGCCACATCCACGTCGCTCAGGCGGTTCTGGCCCGGGCCCTGGCGCGCTCAGACGGCTCTGGCCCGGGGCCCGGCGCTCTCAGGCGGCGCTGGTCACAGCCTGATGGCGAGGCCGATCGTGAACGCGATGCCGAACGCGAGCTGCAGCCGCCCGGTCTGGCCGAGCGCCTTGATCAGGGCCGGACCCGACGCGCCATCCCGGACCGACCGTACCGGCAGCCGCGCCAGCGGCAGCGCCAGCGCGGTGAGCAGCGTGAACGGCCGGAAGAAGGCGAGCAGCGCCGCGACGCCGAACGGAACCATCAGCGTCAGCACGTACGCCACCCGGCTGCGCGCGTCACCGAGCATGACCGCGAGCGTGCGCTTGCCCGCCAGCGTGTCGGTGCCGATGTCGCGCAGGTTGTTGACCATCAGCAGGGCGCAGGCCAGCAGCCCGGCGGGCACCGAGGCGGCCAGGGCGAGCCAGCTGGGCGTCCTCATCTGCACGTACGCGGTCCCCGCCACGGCCACCACGCCGAAGCACAAGAACACGAACACCTCGCCGAGCCCGTTGTACCCGTAGGGCTTCGGCCCGCCGGTGTAGAACCAGGCGGCGGCGATGCAGCCCGCGCCGACGGCCACCAGCCACCAGGACGTCACGGCGGCCAGTGCCAGCCCTGCCACCCCGGCCACGAAGAAGCACCCGAAGGCGGCGGACAGCACCTGCCGGGGCGGCGCCAGCCCGGCGGCGACCAGCCGGACCGGCCCTACCCGCCGCTCGTCGGAGCCACGCACGCCGTCGCTGTAGTCGTTGGCGAAGTTGACGCCCACCTGCAAGGCCAGCGCCACTACGAGCGCGAGCAGCGCTCGCCACCAGGAGAACTTCCCGTAGCCCAGGGCCACGCCCGAGCCGATCAGCACCGGCACCACCGCCGCGGGCAGGGTCCTGGGCCTGGTTCCCGCCAGCCATTCCCGAGGTTCAGCCACGCACAGATCCTAGGGCAGCCGCATTACTCGCTGATCGCCGTGTGCAGCCGAACGACCGGCACGCTCGTGCCCACGTCGAGCTCGCCCCGGGCGCCGTCGGCGGCCCAGCCGGACGACTCGAGGAAGCGGCGCAGCGCCGTGTCGGCCTCCAGCGCCCACAGGGACATGGTGTGAAATCCGTCAGAGACGAGCGTGTCCGCCACCGCGTGAAGTAGCCGGCTGCCGTGCCCCTGCCCCGTCCGTTCGGGAGAAATCCGCAGCTCATAAACCTCACCATCGGTGCCAGGCCACCGGTCGGCGTCGGTGGCGGGCCCGGCCGAGACGAACCCGGCCACCTCGCGGGACGGACCCCCGTCCACCGCCGCCAGCACGCGGTGCCTGCTCGTCGGCGGATTGGTGATCGCCTCTCGCCAGCGGTCCCGCCACACCTGTTCGGCCTCGTCGCTGGTCAGCTCGGCCAGCAGCGCCGGGGGAACGATCCCGGCGAAGCCGCACCGCCACGAGGCGACCTGGACCCGGGCCAGGCTGGCGGCGTCACCGGCGCGGGCCGGCCGCACGAACCCGGCCGGGCCCCCGGACCCGCCCGGCCCGCCGGAGTCGGCCGGGCCCGCGGGGACGTCAGGCGAACCCGGGCTCACGTGTCCGGGTCAGCGATCAGCGTGATGTCGCGGGCCGCGCCGGTCGAGGCCGACGTGGCCATCGCGGCATAGACCTGCAGTGCCGCGCTGACCCGCCGCTGTCGTTCGGCGGGCCGGTAGGACCCGAGCCCGGCCAGCACCCGGTCGCGACGAAGGGCCAGCTCGTCGTCGGGCACGTCGAGCCGAAGCTCACGGCGCGGGATATCGATCACCACGGTGTCGCCGTCCTGGACCACCGCGATGAGACCGCCCCCGGCCGCCTCCGGCGCGACATGGCAGATGGACAGGCCCGAGGTGCCGCCGGAGAACCGTCCGTCGGTGATCAGCGCGCAGGCCCGGCCCAGGCCCTTGCCCTTGAGGAAGCTGGTCGGGTACAGCATCTCCTGCATCCCCGGGCCGCCGCGAGGACCCTCGTAGCGGATGACCACCACGTCGCCGGCCGTGACCGTGCCGTCGAGGATGCCCGCGACCGCGTCCTCCTGGCTCTCGAACACCACGGCCGGGCCGGAGAACGTCCACAGCTCCTCCGGGACGCCGGCCGTCTTGACGATGGCGCCGTCCGGGGCCAGGTTCCCGTACAGCACGGCCAGCCCGCCGTCCGCGGTGTAGGCGTGCTCGACGTCCCTGATACAGCCGCCGGCCCTGTCGAGATCCAGCGTCTCCCACCGGGAACCCTGCGAGTACGGCCGGGTGGTGCGGACCCCGCCGGGCGCGGCGTGGTACAGCTCGATGGCCTCGGCGCTGACCGAGGCGGAGCCCAGGTCCCACGCGTCAAGGAACTCCCGCAGCGACGTGCTGTGCACCGTGCGCACGCCGCGGTTGAGCAGCCCGGCGCGGTCGAGCTCGCCCAGGATCGTCGGGATGCCGCCGGCCCGGTGCACGTCCTCCACGTGGTAGGAACTGCTCGGCGCGACCTTGCACAGGCACGGCACCCGGCGGGACAGCTCGTCGATCTCCTTGAGGCCGAAGTTGACGCCGGCCTCGTGCGCCGCCGCGAGCAGGTGCAGGATCGTGTTGGTCGACCCGCCCATGGCCACGTCGAGCGCCATGGCGTTCTCGAACGCGTCCCGGTTCGCGATCGAGCAGGGCAGCACCGACTCGTCTCCGTCGGCGTAGTACCGCCTGGTGATTTCGGCGATGAGCGCCCCGGCCCGCTCGAACAGATCGCGCCGGGCCGCGTGGGTGGCCAGCGTGCTGCCGTTGCCCGGCAGGGCCAGGCCGATCGCCTCGGTCAGGCAGTTCATCGAGTTCGCGGTGAACATGCCGGAGCACGAGCCGCAGGTCGGGCAGGCGGACTCCTCCATCGCGAGCAGCCGCTCGTCGGACACCGAGGGATCCGCCGAGGCGATCATCGGGTCGATCAGGTCCAGCTTGGGCCCGGAAGCGAGCCCCGCGGGCGCACCCGCCTCCATCGGCCCGCCGGACACGAACACGGTCGGGATGTTCAGCCGCATGGTGGCGATCAGCATGCCCGGCGTGATCTTGTCGCAGTTGGAGATGCAGATCATGGCGTCGGCGCAGTGCGCGTTCACCATGTACTCCACCGAGTCGGCGATCAGCTCCCGGCTGGGCAGCGAGTACAGCATGCCGCCGTGGCCCATGGCGATGCCGTCGTCCACCGCGATCGTGTTGAACTCGCGCGGGATCGCCCCGGCCGCCCGGACCGCGCCGGCGACCACCTGGCCGACCTCGCGCAGGTGCACGTGGCCGGGGACGAACTCGGTGAAGCTGTTCGCCACGGCGATGATCGGCTTGCCGATGTCTTCCCTGGCTACTCCCGTGGCGCGCAGCAGGGCGCGCGCGCCCGCCATGTTCCTGCCGTGCGTGACCGTACGGGACCGAAGCGGCGGCATACCGGGTCTCTCCTCGGTGTGGGCTGGCCTGTCAACAGGGTGCTGGCAGGGGATCAGCCTACCGGGGCCGAACGGTCCTGGAGGCCCCGATCAGCCCGTCGGGGAACCCGAGCTGAGATGCGGGAACGCCTCGTTGGCGGCCTTGAAGATGCGCTCGATCTCCTCGTCGGTCAGCGGCTGGACGTCGCCGTTCCTGGCCCGCCGGCGCAGGTACTTGCGCAGCCGCGGGCCGCTGAAGACGTCGACCTCCCGGATGGTGGCCACGTCCCAGGGGATCTTCGGCCCGTAGATCGCCATCGCCGGGCGGACGGCGACCTGCCTGCCCGTCGCGCCGGAGAGCAGGTCGGTGGCCCGCTGGGCTTCCCACAGGGCGTGCTCGAGCCGGTCCTTCTTGCTGAACGGCCCGTGCCACAGCTGCCGCCCGCTCTTCGTCCGCACGATCAGCCGCTTGTCCCAGTCCTCCGAGTCGATGGCGAACACCCCGGCCGGCCCGACCACCAGATGGTCGATCTGGTCCTCGCTGTCCGGGATCGGGCTGGCGTGCATGGCGCGGTAACCCGCGCGGTCGAGCTTGTTCAGCTGCCTGCGGGTATGCCGCTGCGCAGCGGTCAGCCGGACCTGGCCGGCGTAGCCCTTCCTGGCCCGGTAGATGGTGTCGGCGATGACCACGACGACGGCGAGCGTCAGCCCGAGCTTCCAGCTCACCAGGATCGAGAACGCCACCAGGACGATGACCGCGACGAGGGCCCGCAGCTGCCAGACCCGCATCCTCGGGTAGCCGGACAGCTGGGCCAGGGTACCCCGGCGCTGGCCGGCGCCCGGCCGCCCCGCTGGACCGGCCTCCTCGACCGGGGTGACCACGGGCTTCCATTCGGGCCTGGGCGGGTCCTCGCGCCCGGCGGGCGCCTCCTCGGCGGTAGGCTCCTCGGCCGCGGAGGGCGGGGACCAGTCCCACAGCGGCAGGTCAGCCGACTCGGCTTCGGCCGCCGCGGGCTCCGGGCCCGTCACCTTGGCCTCCGTCGCTGTGGCGGTGGCCTCCGTCGCTGTGGCGGTCGCGGCCTCGTCCCCGGCCTGCCCAGGCCAGGTCACCGAGGCGTCGTGCGTCGGCTTGACCTCTTCGACCCATTCAAGCCCTCCGACCCCTCCGGTCTCTCCGGCCCTGTCGACCTCTCCGGCCCCTTCAGTCCTTCTGGCCCCTTGGGCGCGAAGGAACGGCAGGCGAGCCTGACCTTCTGGTGCACCCTCAGGCGCCTTTTCCTGCGACTGTGCCCCGTCGTGTGCTGCCCCGCTGCGATTTCTCAGCTTCGGCCACGCCATCCGGTATCACCCACCACCTCAGCGTAACTGCCTTAGGACTCAGCGCTTAGCACCGTCACCAAGACGATTGTGCCCTACTCCGGCTGGTTTTATAGCTGGACATTAAGCCCGATAACACGCCAAACGTCTGGGCTTTCCGTGGTCTACGATCTCCAGCATGGCCCAGATTCACGAGCTAACCATGATCGAGCTTGCCGCGGCGATCCGCGCAGGCGAGCTCTCGCCGGTCGCCGTCACAGATCATTATCTGCGCCGGACGGCCGAACTCAACGACCAGGTCGGCGCGTTCTACACGGTTACCGCCGAATTGGCCGCCGACCAGGCCCGGGCGGCCGAGAAGGCGGTCGCCACGGCGGATGACAAGGCGGCGCTGCCGCCGCTGACCGGCGTGCCCATCCCGATCAAGGACCTGAACATGGTGGCCGGGGTGCGGCAGACCCTGGGCTCGAAGGCGTTCGAGGCCAACGTGCCCGACACCGACGACTACGTGGTCGTCAAGATCAAGCAGGCCGGCGCGGTCATCACCGGCAAGACCGCCACCCCCGAGTTCGGGCTGCCCTGCTACACCGAGACCGCGGTCGGGCCCCCGGCCCGCACGCCGTGGGACCTGTCCCGGTCGGCGGGCGGGTCGAGCGGCGGCGCGGCCGCCGCGGTGGCGGCGGGCCTGGCTCCGGCCGCCCAGGGCAGCGACGGCGGCGGCTCCATCCGCATCCCGTCCAGCGTGTGCGGGCTGTTCGGGATCAAGCCGTCCCGCGGCCGGATCTCCGAGGGTCCGCTCGTGCCCGACCTGGCCGGCCTGGGCGTCAACGGCCCGCTCACGCGCACGGTCGCGGACGCGGCGCTGCTGCTCGACGTGATGGCCGGCAACTTCCCCGGCGACATGTACACCCAGCCGCCGCTCCCGCCCGGCGAGTCGTTCCTCGGCTACGCCAGCCGCGAGCCCGGCGGCCTGCGGATCGGCCGGACGCTGCAGAACGCCGTCGAGGGCGCCGAGGTGCACCCGGACTGCGTCGCGGCCTACGAGGAGGCCAGCGCGCTGCTGGCCAGCCTGGGCCACGAGGTCGAGGACGTGGCCATGCCGTTCGGCCCGGACGTGGTGCCGTTCTTCGAGACACTCTGGTACGCCTACGCCACGCTGGCCCCGCTCACCCCCGAGCAGGAGGAGGTGCTCCTCCCGCTGACCCGCTACCTGCGCGGCCGCGGGCAGGCCACCGGAGCGGCCGACCTCATATTCGCCCAGGCCTACCTGCAGGCGGTGACCCGCGCCGCGCTCGCCACACTGAACGCCTACGACGCGATCCTGACCCCGACGCTGGCCCTGCCGCCGCGGCCGGTCGGCTGGTTCGACGAAGTAGGGCCGGCCGAGAACTTCGAGCGGCAGAAGCAGTTCACCCCGTTCACCGCTCTCTACAACGTGTCCGGGCAGCCGGCCGTGAACGTGCCGCTGCACTGGAGCGCCGACGGCCTGCCGATCGGCGTGATGCTGGCCGGCCGGATGGGGGACGAGGCCACCCTGATCTCCCTGTCCGCCCAGCTCGAGCAGGCTCGCCCGTGGAAGGACAGGCACCCCCCGCTCTGGTAACCAACGGGTCGGCTGGGGTCAATGAGAAAGCCTGCCCGCGAGAGCGTCCGTCCGTGCCGCATGCTCGCCCGTGCTGCGTGCCCGCCCGTGCTGCATATAGTGCGAGGGTGGCTTCAGCCGTCAGCGATAGCTCCATCGGGGCCCCGAATCCCAGCGCGATCCTGCTCGACGCCGGCGGGGTGCTGGTCTTCCCCGAACCCGCCAACCTCCTCCCCTCGCTGCGCGGGGCCGGCCTGGAACCCGACCTGGCCGCCCTGGAGCGGGCTCACTACCACGCGATGGCCGCCCAGGACCGCGAGGCGGTGCCGCCGGCGCCGGCCACCTGGTGGCGCGACTACCTGACGTCCTACCTCGCCGCGTGCGGCGTGGCCGAGGCCAGCTGCGAGCGGCTCGCCACCGAGATCGCCCAGCACCCCAGGCGGTACGGCTGGGCGCACGCCGGACTCGGGGTGAAAGACGGCCTGCGCGCCCTGGCCGGACTCGGGCTGCCGATGGGCGTGGTCTCCAACTCCAACGGCACGGTCGAGGGCGACCTGCGCCGCGTCGGCGTCTGCTACGTGCCCGACGGCGACGGACCCCAGGCCGGCGGGCTACCGCCGGAAGGGGTCGAGATGGGCGTCATCCTGGACTCCGCGGTGGTCGGCGTGGCCAAGCCGGATCCGGGGATCTTCCGCATCGCGCTGGACGCGCTGAACGTGCCCGCGGGCGGCACCGTCCTGCACGTGGGGGACAGCCTGCGCTACGACGTGGCCGGCGCCCTCGCGGCGGGCCTGCAGCCGGTGCACATGGATCCGTACGGGCTCTGCGCCGCGCCCGCCGGCCACCTGCACGTCCGCAGCCTGGCCGAGCTGGCCGGGGCGCTGATATCGACGCGGCGTTCACCGTAAGCCGGCGCTGTGCCGGCTCTTTCCTCCCGGGGGGGCCCATCCCCCCGGACCCCCCTTGGGG
>Ga0318496_10000879_pt1 | contig 11299 bp, 11 predicted proteins | sample GRESIP109b1f22_FD_203296 | JGI IMG/M metagenome (GOLD analysis project Ga0318496, IMG submission 203296) | Tropical soil microbial communities from Luquillo Experimental Forest, Puerto Rico - GRE.SIPMG.109b1f22 | ecosystem: Environmental > Terrestrial > Soil > Tropical forest > Bulk soil... | reverse complement strand
ACGTGCGTCTGGCCAGAACTGATACCGATGAGATCAATGGTTCAAGCCCATCTACACCCACTCTTGATCGGGGGCGACCTTGCTGGCGTGAGAGAAGCCCAGAATGGAGAGGACCAGCGAGAGTCCGGCACCGGCAAAAGCGGCGATAGCCGCGTACCCGGCAATGTTGGCCATCTTCCCGAAGGCGTACGCATTCAACAGCAGGCCGCGGGAAGTCTCACCGCGGAACATCAGCTGTACTGTGGCTGCCAGCTCAGCGTCGTCAGGCCGGGCCAGGGCTTCACCGGACAGCTCGGCGTAGGTCTTGCCGCCCCCCATGGCCTTCAGGTGGTTGGCGATGAAGTGGTCGGCATAGACCTTCGCCTGATCACCGGTGGTGAGTTGCTGGCCAGCGTATCGCCGAACGGGCTCGAACCCGGGAGCGGCAAGCTCGGGGCTGTCGCTGGCCGGGAAGTAGATCTTCTGCTCCGCCAGCTGGTTGCGCACCTCGCTGGTGATGTACCTCTGGCCCCATGTCAGCAGCCCCCCCGCGACCGCGAGAACGGGCACCAGCACCAGGCCTTCGGTGCTTACCAGGCGGTCGAATGTGCTACGGCGCATAGCCCCTCCAAGTGATGACGAACGAAGCCGAGAAGCGAGCTGGGGGCGGAGATCCCTCACAACCCTCTCATAGACTCGCCGGACACCACCGGATCGTGGCGCCTGCGCGGGGCGGTGCGGGCAGGCGTGCCAGACGTGCGGGCGGTCTGGGGAAAGGGATATCGGACGAGACAAGCCGCTGACCGGTTAGGAATGGGTGTCGCGCGCCAGGCAGGTTCAGCCACTGCCAGGGATATCTGGACATGCTGTGCATCTTTGCCACAAGTTGAGGCGCTCCGGGCCCCCGTGACCTGCGCCGACGGGCACGGATGGCCGCGCTGGGCAGGACGATACGCAACCCGGCGTGCAGTAGGTAACATTCATCGTCCCATAGTTTGTAACAGCTGATACATTCGGTGGCGTGACAGAGGACAGCCAGGCGGGTCGATGGCTGGTGCTGGTGGTCCGGGTGCCGGCCGAGCCGTCCCGGCACCGGGTGGCGGTGTGGCGCGAGCTGCGCCGGGCCGGGGCGGTGCCGCTGGGACAGGGCTGCTGGGCGGTGCCGGACGTACCGGCAGTTGCGGACCGGGTCGCCCGTGCGATGGAGCTAGCCGGACGCGGCGCCGGCGAGGTCATGGTGCTGCAGGCGGCCGGGCGCGGGCAGGCCGACGCGGTGCGGCTGGAGCAGCTGTTCACCGAGGCCCGGCAGGCCGACTGGTCCGAGTTTCTCGCCGATTGCGGCAAGTTCAGCGCCGAGATTGACGCCGAGATCGGCAAGGCCAAGTTCACCCTGGCCGAGCTGGAAGAAGAAGAGCAGAGCCTGGACCGGCTGCGCCGCTGGCACCGGGAGCTGGCGGCCCGGGACGTGTTCGGCGCGCCCGGCGCGGCCGAAGCCGCCCAGCAGCTCAAGCACTGCGCCGAACGGCTGGCCGAGTACACCGACCTGGTCTTCCGGGCCATCCACCAGATGTGAGGCCGGCAATGCCCGCGACCGCGGCAGGCCCCGCCACCCAGCGGCCGCGCCGGGCTGCGCCGGGCCAGAGCGAATCACCCGCAGGGGCCGATAGTCCCCCGGCAGAAGGCTTAGACATGAGGCCCGGAGATGCGGGTGCGAGCGGCAATGACGGGCTGGGCTTGCGGCTGGCCCGTCAGGCCAGGGGCTTCTCCCGGCAGCAGCTAGCCGAGATGGCGGGGATATCCCCGCAGCAGGTCTCCTCTATCGAGTCCGGCAGGTCGGGTACCTCATTGCAGGTCGCGCTGGCGCTGGCCCGCGCCCTAGGGCTGAGCGTCGAGGAGCTATTCGGGTCTGCTGCACCGGTGCTCCCCGTCAGCGCCCGGCCGGTGGCACCGGCTGGTGAGGGCGGCTCCAGGGTGGTCCTGGCCCCGGTCGGCGAGACATTCGTCGCCCTGCCGCCGACCGGCGCGGCGGCTATCGGGTTCGGGCCGGCCGACGGCGTTACGGTCGGCGGGCCGCAGCCACCGGGCTCCCAGCAGCGTAGCCCTGACCCCGGAGGTGAATGGCTGGTCCGGCCGATCGGGCCGCGGCGCCCGACGGTGGTGGTGGCGGGCGATGATCCGGCGCTGCCGCTGCTGCAGGTGCCGCTGGGTCTGCTCGATCCGCCGGTGGGTTTCGCCTGGTGGCCGCGCGGAGACGGGGAGGCGCTCGGACTGGCTGGCCGGGGACTGGTGCACGCCGCCGCGGCATGCCTGCGCGGGGACCTTCCTGGCCAGGGAGCGGACCTGCTGCGCCAGGGAGCCGAGGTAATCGGGTTCTGCTCCTGGCGCATAGGCCTGGCGCTCCGGCCGGAGCTGGCCGCCGGTATCGTCGGGGTCGCCGATCTGCACCGTGCGGGCCTGCGGGTGGTGAACAGGGAGCCCGGGTCCCAGGCGCGGCGGCTGCTCGACAACCAGCTCGCCGGTCACGGCATCGACCCAGGCCAGCTGCCCGGGTACCAGACGCAGGCGACCGGGCACCTGCAGGTGGCCGCCGCGATCTCGGCCGGGCTGGCGGACGCGGGCATCGCGAGCGAACCAGCCGCGCTGGCCTACGGCCTGGCGTTCGTGCCGCTGGCCAGCAGGTACATTGACCTGGTGATCCCGGCCGCCGGGGGGTCGCTGGAGGTCCGGGGCCTGCGCACGGTGCTGTCGTCGCGGTGGCTGACTGACCAGCTGGCCAGCCTGCCCGGATACGACCCGTCGCACTGACGGTCACTTACAGCTGCCTTTACGCGACGGGCTGCGGGCGCAGCCCCGACATGGTGACGCTGAGGAGCCGGCGCACCGCCGCCTCGGAGGGCAGGCTCCCGGCTCCGGTCAGTGCGTGCAGGCAGTAGCTGGCGAGTTCGCCGGGGGCGATATCGGTCCGGACCACACCGGCCTGGGCGCCCGCGGCCAGCAGGTCGCTGACGAGGTCCCGGAGCTGCTGTTGAGCCCGGGCGACATGCTCGCCGCGGTGCAGCAGAGCCACGGGCAGCTCGGTGTCGTGGTGCTGGTGCTGGATCAGCGCGAATGCGGTGAGGACGGCTTCGAGCCGGCCGGCGGGGCCGGCGGCGGCGTCCCGGGCCTCGGCGAGCTGGCGCAGGTGGCGGGTGATGTGGCGGTCGTGCCAGGCGACCAGGATCGCCTCGACGTCCGGGAAGTACTTGTACAGCGTGGCCCGCCCGATCCCGGCCGCGGCGGCGATCTGCGACATCGTCACCGAGGCCAGCCCGTGCTCGCGGACCAGCGCTGCGGTGGCGTCCAGGGTGGCGTCGTGGACCGTACGCCGGTGCTCCTCGATCGTCTCGGTCCACAGCTTCGGCACCCCTCAAGGATACATGATGTTTCAACAGAGACAATCTGAATTGACAACGACACTTTGTCTTGATAAGACTAGCGGTCATGAAATCCCCGACGGGAGAGGACGTCCGCATGGCTGGCCCGCCTTCGCACCCAGACACCGGCATCACCGGTCAGGACTCCGGGCCGCCGCCTGCCGCACGACCGCGCTGGAAGACGGCCGCGGTTGTGGTCATCGTGATCGGGCTGCTGGCGGCCATGGTGATCCTGCACCTGACCGGCACCCTCGGTGCTGGCAGCCATGGCTAGCGCCGCCACCGCCCAGGCGGCCCGCCGATGATCGAGGCAACGGGCCTGACCAAGCGGTACGGCGCCACCGTGGCCGTCGATGACCTGTCCTTCACGGTGCCATCCGGTCAGGTGACCGGTTTCCTCGGGCCGAACGGGGCGGGCAAGTCCACCACGATGCGGCTGATCCTCGGCCTGGACGCGCCAGACTCCGGGGCGGTTACGGTCGGCGGGCGGCCGTACGCGACCTACCGACGCCCGCTGTTCCAGGCCGGGGCGCTGCTCGAGGCCAAGGCGTGCCACGGCGGCCGCAGTGCCCGCAACCACCTGCTGTGCCTGGCGCTGAGCAACGGGATCAGCCGCGCCCGCGTCGATGAGGTCCTGGACCTGACCGGACTGGCCGGCGCCGCGCGCAGACGGGCCGGCGGGTTCTCCCTCGGTATGTCCCAGCGGCTCGGCATCGCCGCCGCGCTGCTGGGCGACCCGCCGGTGCTGATGCTCGACGAACCGGTCAACGGCCTGGACCCCGAGGGCGTGGTCTGGATCCGCACGCTGCTGCGGACGCTGGCCGCCGAGGGCCGCACCGTGCTGCTGTCCAGCCACCTGATGAGCGAGATGGCGATGACCGCCGACCGGCTGGTCGTCATCGGCCGCGGCCGCCTGATTGCCGAGGCCACGATGGCCGACTTCCTCGCCGCCGGTCCCGGCGGCTCGGTGACGGTCCGCTCACCCCAGGCCAGGGCGCTGGCCGTGCTGCTGACCGCGCGTGGGGCCACGGTCACCCGGCAGGACGCAGACACCCTGGCTGTCGCCGGGACCACCCCCGAGGCCATCGGTGAGCTCGCCCGCGCGGACGGGCTCACCCTCACCGGGCTGACCGCGCACCAGGCCACCCTCGAGGACAGGTACATGGAGCTCACCCGGGACTCCGCCGACTACCGTGCGGCGGCAACGAGGAACGGGGACCGCCGATGACCGCCACGAAACCGTTTCAGCCTCCGGTCGGCCCGGTGCCGCTGTTCGCCGGCGTCCTGCGATCCGAGGCCCGCAAGCTCGGCACGGTTCGCTCGACGTTCTGGATCCTGCTCGCGGCTATCGGCTTCAACGTGGTAACCGCGGCGCTCCTCGGCCTCTTGCTGCCCGGCCACCTCAGCGCGGACCAGAAGGCCACCATCGACTCGGTCCGGGTCAGCCTCGGAGGCCTGCACTTGTCTCAGGTCGCGGTCGGCCTGCTCGGCGTGCTGGCCGTCACCAGCGAGTACGGCAGCGGCATGATCCGCGCCACGCTGGCCGCCGTCCCGCAGCGCCGCCTGCTGCTCACCGCCAAGGCCCTGGTGCTCACCGCCACCGTCGCGGCGACCGGGATCGCCGCGTGCCTGGCCGCCTACCTCGTCTTCCAGGCTTTCCTGCCCGCCGGGGACGCCATGCGGACCACGCTGACCGACCCGGGCGTGCTCCGCGCGGTCACCGGGGCCGGCCTTTATCTCACCGTCCTGGGCCTGCTCGGCTTCGGTCTCGGCACCGTCTTGCGCTCCAGCGCCGGAGCCGTCGCGGCCCTGTTCGGCGTGCTGTTCGTGCCCACCCTGCTGGTCGCGCTGCTGCCGTCATCGTGGCAGGACACGATTGGCCCCTACCTGCCGATGAACGCCGGCGACGCGATCTACATCGTCCGTCCCGAGGCGCACACGCTGCAGCCGTGGACCGGGTTCGGCGTGTTCTGCCTGTACGCGGCGGCCGCCCTCGCCGCCGGGTTCGTCCTGATCAGCCGCCGCGACGCATAACCAGGAGGAAACACCATGCTGACCGCCCAAGCCGATATCCGGACCGAACACGCCGCCAGGTACCTCACCCGGCTCTGCGGCCACGCCGGCAAGATGGGCGGCATGGCCGGCCGCCGCCTGGGCCACCGGCCACCCTCGCACGCCCGCGGCGACGCCCCTCCCGAGATACGGCGGGTGGACTGCTCCGGGACCGAGGGGACCGTCACCCTGAACTGGGGCCAGTGGACCATGCGGGCCTCGCCCGGCCTGCTGGCCGTCCGCGCCGAAGCCGCCGACGAGGACAGCCTGCGGCGGATCCAGGATCTGCTCACCGCACGCCTGCAGAAGTTCAGCCGGCGCGAGCACCTGACCGTGCACTGGCAGGACAGCCGCGGCTGAGGCACGCGCCACGGGCCGTTCGGAAATAAGTGTGCCGAACGACCTGGGGAACCCACTCGCCCCCCGGCGGGGTGAATGCCGCGGCCAGGGTCGCGGTGATGAGCCCGGTCGGCCTGACGTGCTACGTCTGCTGGCCGGGAGGAACGAGGGCCTGGAGCGCGAGATCGGCCACATCACCCTCGAGGCGGTCCGGGCCGGGCATGACGGCGGCGCGCCAAGGGCGTGCCGACAAGACCGACAGCAGCAGCCAGGCGGCCGCCTCGGGGTCGGCGTCGCCGCGGATGCTGCCGTCGTCAGCGAGGCGATGCGGCTGCACCCCCCGGCCTGGACGCTCGAGCGGACCGCGGTGGCCGACGATGACGTGTGCGGCACGCCGGTGCCCGCGGGCAGCATGGTCGCCGTGCTGCCCTACCTGATCCACCGCAACCCCGCCGTCTGGCCGAACCCGGCCGGCTTCGACCCGGCCCGCTTCCTGTCACCGGCACCCGGTCGGCACCGCTAGGCCTGGATTCCGTTCGGCGGCGGGAAGCGCGGCTGCATCGGCGCCGGATTCGCCCGGCAGGAGGCGGTGCTGGTGCTCGCCCGGATATGCCGTCACTACCGGCTGGACCTGGTCGGCCCCGGATTGCCGCGCCCCCGCGGGTTCGTCACCCTCCGACCGGCCGGACCGGTCCGCATGCGCCTCACCCGCCGCGACTGACACAGCCGGACGCGATCAGCCGCTGACAGCCGCCAGCCCAGGCGTCAGGCCCGTGAGTCGCGTCCCCGCTCTGCTGCCCGCAGGCGCCCCTAGCCTGACAGGATGCACAAGACATCTGGCCTCCGTGACCCGGCGGCGGCGTTCCCGCTGCCGAGCCATCGAGATGACGCCCAGGACCGCCGCCAGGCCAACCGGGCCGTTGCAGTCAGCGCGCTCGGCCTGGCCGCCACCGGCCTGATCGAGTTGCTCCTTGCGGTGATCACAGGATCGGTGGGCCTGCTCGGGGATGCGATCCACAATCTGTCCGACGTCTTGACGAGCGCTGTGGTGTTCCTGGGCTTCCGGTTCTCTCGGCGCCCGCCCACGGAGCGCTATCCGTACGGGCTGGAACGGGCCGAGGACCTGGCCGGGATCGGGATCGCAGTGGTCATCTGGGTCAGCGCCGCGTTCGCCGGGATCGAGAGCCTCCGCAAGTTCCTTGAGCACGGCGGCACGGCCCATGTCGGGGCAGGCATTGTCGGCGCGCTGATCGGCATTGCCGGCAATCAGGTCGTGGCCCGGTACAAGCTCCTTGTCGGTCGGCGCATCGGCTCGGCCACGCTTGTCGCTGACGCGCGGCATTCCTGGCTCGATGCGCTGTCCTCGGCCGGAGCGCTCGCTGGGCTCATCGCGGTTGCCTTCGGCCAGACCTGGGGCGACCCGGTCGCCGGACTTGTGGTCACCGCCTTTATCTGTCACGTCGGCTACCAGGTCACCGCCGATGTGGTGCGTCGGCTGGCCGACGGCGTGGATCCCCAGATCATCACCGCCGCCGAAGCAGCCGCCGGATCGGTACCCGGCGTAATCCACGCGCACGCCCGCGCCCGGTGGACTGGCCGGACCCTCCGCGTCGAGATCGAAGGCTGGGTCGACCCTGATCTGCCCGTTCGCAACGCCGACGCGCTGGGCCGCCAGGTTGCCAGTTCACTCGCCCAGCAGCTTCCCGAAGCAGGTAGCCTCACCTGGACGACCCGCGCCGGGCCCGGCTAGGCGAATCCGATCACGTGCCATAGGGCGGTAGCTGACCATGTCCCTGTCGGGTACGTCCAGCCGGTTGCACAGCCGCAGCAACGTGGGCCATGCGGATGAGGCGGGCCGGTGCTCACGGTACGCCGGCTGGGGGCCGGGGTACGCCTGCGGTCGCCGTCGTCGTGCGTCCTAGGTCTGGTAGCTGAGCGTGGCCATCATGCCGCCCTGCGGGGCGTGGTAGAGGTTGTGGCAGTGGGTCATCCACTGGCCCGGGTTGGCGGCGTCGAAGTCGCAGGCGACCTGCTGGCCGGGGCGGACGATCACGGTGTCCTTGCGCGGCCCGGCCGGGCCGAGGGCGAAGGTGTGCCCGTGGATGTGCATCGGGTGGTACATCGTGGTCGTGTTGGCGAAGACCACCCGGACCCGCTGGCCCTGGCTGATGAGGAACTGCAGCGCTCCGGGCCGGGACATGTCAAAGGCATGGCCGTTGATGCCCCAGTCGTAGCGGGCCATCCCGCCGGTCAGCTTGAGCCGGTAGGTCACGTCGGGCCCGCGCGCCGCCAGCCGCGCCGACGGCGTCGCGCGCAGCAGGCCGTAGTGCGCCAGCGCGCCGCCGAACTCGGCCGGCCGGATGGCGGGAGGCGGCGGCTCCCCGAACCCGGTCCGGATCAGGGCCAGCGCGGTGGAGTTCTTCCCCTCGGCCAGCGCGGTCAGCGGGAACACGCCGTCGCCCAGGGTGACCTGCACGTCGTAGCGCTCCCCCATCCCGATGAGCAGCGCGTCGGCACGGGCCGGGACGACCGGATAGCCGTCGGTATGGGTGACGGTCATCCGGTGGCCGCCCAGGGCGACGCGGAAGCTGGTGTCGGCGGCGGCGTTGATGAACCGGATCCTGGCCCGCTGGCCGGGGCGGGCGGTGAACGTCCGGGGCGCGTCGCGGACGCGGCCGTTGATCAGGTACCAGGGGTAGCGGACATCGCCGGCATCGCCGCCGAGCAGCGCGCTGCGCGCCCCGGACAGCACCGGGCTGGGCCCGCTGGGCGGCGCCGGGCTCATCGGCGCCGGGGTCGGCGTCGCGCTGGGCGAGGGGGTCGGTGTCGCGCTGGGCGAGGGGGTCGCGGCCGGCATGGGCATGCCGCTCATCCCGCTCGTCATCGGCGACGGGGACTCGGCCGCCATCGACATGCCGCCCATGCCGTGCCGCAGGGCGGCCAGGACCTGATCCGGGGTGTAGCCGGTGCCATCGATCCAGTCATCGAGCACCACGGTCCAGTCATGGTCATAATCGGCCGGCTCGGCCGGGTCCTCCACGATCAGCGGCCCGTACAGGCCCCGGTCGAGCTGGACGCCGACGTGCGGGTGATACCAGTAGGTGCCGGGCTCGGCGACGGTGAAGCGGTAGCTGAACTCCCGGTCCGGCGGGACCGGCGCCTGGGTCATGCCGGGCACGCCGTCCATGTCGTTGCGGATGGCCACGCCGTGCCAGTGCACGGTCGTCTCGACCGGAAGACCATTCACCAGCAGCACCTGCAGGATCTGGCCCGCCCGTACCCGGATCTCCGGACCCGGGACCTGACCGCCGTAGCTCCACGTCGGCACCACCGGTCCGCCGAGGTCGATGTGCCCCGCCTCCGGGGCTACGCCGGCCAGCACGACGCCGGTGGCGTTGCGGGCCGCCTCGGCCGCGGCGACCTGCGGGCTGCGCGGCCCGATCAGGTGATGCCGGATGGGCGAGGCCGCCGAAGATGCCGACCGGGCCGTGCACCCGGTGGCGGCGCCCACCGCCCCCAGCGCGGCGACGGCCAGCCTGGACCGCAGCACGGTCCGGCGGTCAGGAACGTTCACGGGCGAGATCTCCTCGCTCAGGAAGGGCCCGGCTGACCAGCCGAGCGTGGCCACGCTTGCCGTCGGGCAAGCGTGGCCGGGCGGTCATCCGCCCATGCTGCTCATCGACGCGGACGGAGACGCGGACGTGCCGCTCATGGACGGGGACGGGCTCATGGCCGGAGACGTGCCGCCGCTCGCGGACGGGGTCGGCATGTTCATGTTCATCGGGGCGCCGCCGATGCCGATGTTGTGGTGGATCGCCACCCACCAGTCCCACACGTCGGTGTGCACCGGGCCGGCCACGTAGCCCATCAGGTGGCCGTCGTTCTGCGTCCAGATCATGTACTCCAGGCCCTGGGTGTAGTTGCAGAACACGCGGCCCGCGGCCTGGTCGTCCCTGACCATACCCATGATCATCTGGTCGACCGTGTAATTCCTGGTGTGCTGGAACAGGTGATTCCAGCCGACCTCGCCGTATGTGCCCTGGGCTCCGCAGTCGCTGAAGTTCTGCTTGAACTGATTCGAGTTCAGCGAGGTGACCTTGGCCGTGTACGCGGCGTACAGGGCCTTCAGGCTCGGGTAGGTCTGGAAGACGACCCCGCTGATGCCGGCCGCCGGGGCGGTGCAGGTCACATGCGCGGGGGTGTCCTGCTTGCAGGACGAGGGCGGCAGTTTGCCGATGGCGTCCCCGCTCCTGTTGGTCAGGGCGAGCGCGGTCATCAGCGCGCCGACCGTCGGCTTCGGCTTGGGCGACATCGTCATGGAGGACGTCGCGTGCGCACTGGAACCGCCGCTCAGGCCGATCCAGGTGCCCACGCCCGCCAGAACCAGGACCACGGCCGCCAGCACGGCGATCCAGCGCGGCTGACGGTACCAGTGCGGCCCCCGCGGCCCGTGCGGCGACGGCGGCGCGCCGGCGGGCTGACCAGGCTCGCCCGGGCCCGCGACGCCATATTCCCGGCGGTGGGAGGTGAGGGTCCCGCCGGACTGGCCCGCACCGGACCGGGCCGCGGCGGGCGGACCCGCGGCGGGCTGGCCGTAACCGGGCTGGCCGTAACCGGGCTGACCATAGCTCGGCCGACCGTAACCGGCCTGATCGACGCTGGGCTGGCTGCTCCAGGATTGACCCGGACCCGAAGGCCCGGACGCCGCCCCGGCGGCGGGCGCGACGGGATCCACGGCGGGTCCGGCCGGATGCTCCCGGCTGGCCACGTTGCTCCAGGAGAACTGGTCCGGTGGTGTCCTCGCCTGGTTGCCGGACGGGGGTCCGGTCCGCGGCCCGGCGGTCGGGGCGCCGTAGGCGAGGGCCGCGTCCGTGCCCGGCCCGAGGATGCCCAGGGCCACCCGGGCGGCATCGACGAACTCGCGGCAGCTTCCGTAGCGCTCGTCCGGGCGCTTGGCCAGCACCCGTCCGAACACGTCGTCGACTTCCGGCGGCAGTTCCGGGCGCAGCACCGTCGGCATCGTGGGCATCTCCTCGACATGCGCCCAGATGATCGCGGCGTCCAGGTCCTTCTCGAACGGGACCCGCCCGGTCAGGCACTCATACAGCACGCAGCCCAGCGAGTACTGGTCGGCCAGGCCCAGCACCGACGTGCCCCGGATCTGCTCCGGCGCGACGTAATCGATCGTGCCCAGGAACTGGCCCGTCGAGGTCAGCCCGGTCCGCGACATCGCGTGCTTGGTGATCCCGAAATCCGCCAGGTAGACATGATCGGGATCGGCCTCGTCGGCGCCCCGCTCGATCAGCAGGTTCCCCGGCTTGACGTCCCGGTGCACCAGCCCCTTGCGGTGCGCGGCGTCCAGCGCCCGGGCGGCCTGGCCGACGAGGAACAAGGCGGTGGCGGGGAGGATCCGGCCGCGCTTCTTGATCATCTGCCGCATGTCCGTACCGGACACGTAGCGCATCGCGATGTAGAGCAGGTCGTCCTGGGAGCCCATGTCGTAGATGGGGATTACG
>Ga0318496_10000876_pt1 | contig 11307 bp, 12 predicted proteins | sample GRESIP109b1f22_FD_203296 | JGI IMG/M metagenome (GOLD analysis project Ga0318496, IMG submission 203296) | Tropical soil microbial communities from Luquillo Experimental Forest, Puerto Rico - GRE.SIPMG.109b1f22 | ecosystem: Environmental > Terrestrial > Soil > Tropical forest > Bulk soil... | reverse complement strand
CTGCAACGGGCAGCGGGATGAGCCCGCCGGCCATCCCGCGGGATCGGGCCTTACTTGGCCGTGGTGCCCGTCTTCTTGGCGGTGGCCGTGGTGTCGCCGTAGAACAGCGGCGCGGTCGCGTGCAGCACGTCCTCGGCGAACTTGCGCTGCATGGCAAGCAGTTGCTCGGCGAAGTCGTACGCGCCGGACACCAGCTCGCTCGGCTTGGGCAGCTTGTCGGCGAACGGGATGCCGACCTCGGGAAGCTGCGGCTTGATGGACTGGACGGCGTCCGCCCACATCTGGATCGCGTCGACGACGGCGTCCTGGCTCTTGCGGACGGTCTTCAGGATCTCGCCCTGAAGCTCCTGGCCCACGGTCTGGGTGGCGGTCATTGTTCCTCCTCGATGTCTTCTTGCAAACTAAAGTACGCAACAATGCTCTGGTTGTCAAGCGCTGTCTTGGTATATCTAGCGCGGGCCCCGCCCGGGCACACCGGGCACGCCGCCGCGAGCCGTCTCCGGCCGGTCAGCTGTGGACGTAACTTCCCGGCGCGTCGGCGAGGGCGGGGTACTTCTCGCTGCCCATCGGCGGCGGCTCCACGCGGCGGCTGGCCCGCCGTCCCGCCCACTTGGCCCAGTCCTCCCACCAGGACCCGCTGTAGCGCTCGGCGCCCTCGCGCCACTGCCGCGAGTCCGCCGGATTCGGCGGCTTGGCCACCTCGTACCAGGGCTTCGGGCCGGGCGGGTTCACGATCCCGGCGATGTGGCCGCCGCTGGACAGCACGTACCGGGCGTCCCCGCCCATCAGCCCGGTCGTCTTGTAGGACGCCGGCCAGGGCACGATGTGGTCGTTGATGGCGCCGACCACGTAGACGTCGTTGCTCACGTCGGCGAGCGACAACCGCTGCCCCTTGATCTCCATCAGGCCCTTGGCGAGTTCGTTGCGCAGGTACAGCGAGCGCAGGTAGAACGCGTGCATGGTGGCCGGCATCCGGGTGTTGTCGCTGTTCCAGGCCAGGATGTCGAAGGCGGGTGGGTCCTGGCCCAGCAGCCAGTTGGATACCACGTAGTTGAAGATGAGGTCGTTGGGCCGCAGCGCGTCGAACGTCGTGGCCATCTGCCTGCCCTCCAGGACGCCCTGCTCCTGCATCTGGCGTTCCAGCCTGGCCACGGTCAACTCGTCGGTGAACGCGCCGAGCACGCCCGGCTCGCTGTAGTCGAGCAGGGTGTTGAGCAAGGTGATCGACCCGAGCCGGGGATCGCCGGTCGCCGCCAGGTAGGCGGCGAGCATCGCGGTGAGCGCCCCGCCCAGGCACAGCCCGATGATGTCGATCTTCGGTGCCCCGGTGATGTCGGTGATCACGTCCAGCGCGGTCTGCGGGCCGTGCACCAGGTAGTCATCGAGGGTCACGCCGCTCATGCTCGGGTCCGGGTTGCGGTAGGAGATGGCGAAGACCGTGCGCTCGTGCGTGATGGCCCATTCCAGGAAGCTGCGGCCGGGGGCCAGGTCCATGATGTAGTACTTGTTGATCCATGGCGGGCTGGCCAGCACCGGCACCGACCGGACCTGGGGTGTCTGCGGCGCGTACTGGATCAGCTCCATCAGGTCGTTGCGGAAGACGACCTTCCCGGGGGTCGCGGCCAGGTTCCGGCCGATCTCGAACGGCCGGATGTCCACCTGCCGGGGCATGCCCCTGTTGTTCCTGAGGTCGTCGAGGAAGTTCCTGGTGCCGGCCAGCACGCTTGCCCCGGCGGTCTCGAAGGCCCGCTTGAGCGCCGCCGGGTTGGTGGCCAGGTAGTTGGTCGGAGCCAGCGCCGCGATCATCAGGTCGGACGCCAGCTGTGCCTTCGCATCGGTCACCGGGTTGCCGCGGCCCGCGGCCAGCAGGTCATTGGCGAGCTCCGCGGCGGCGAAATACGCCCGCCCGAGCGCGAAGAAGGCGGGGTTGTCCCGCCACGCCGGGTCGGCGAACCTCTTGTCCGTCGCGAGCGCCCCGCCGTCGTCCGTGCCGCGGCCCGCCCAGCGCCTGGCGGCCTCCGGGGCGATCCTGGCCAGGGCCGTCCCGAACTGCCAGAACGCGCCGGAGGCCGCGTAGGGATGCTGCGCGGCGCGCCAGGCGACGGCCAGCACCGAGCTGCCGAAGCTGACCGGGTCGAGCCTCGCGAGCAGGCCGCCTTCGGGTGCAATGGCCGTCATGGCGTCCTCGCCCGCGGCCCATGCCTTCCCCGCTCCGCTCATGACCGTCCTCCTCGGTGCCCAGCCGCGTGATCAACGGAAGGAGCGGCCACCGGCCGCTCCACCGCTATCTTCCGGGCACCGTGTCGTGCCCGTCACTACCGTGTCATGCCCGGCACTACGGTGCCACGCCCGGCACTGCCGCGCTATGCCCGCTCGAGCACCGCGGCAATGCCCTGGCCGCCGCCGATGCACATCGTGACCAGGCCATAACGGCCGCCGGTGCGGTGCAGTTCATAGAGCACCTTCACCACCAGGATCGCCCCAGTCGCGCCGATCGGGTGGCCAAGCGAGATCCCGCTGCCGTTGGGGTTGGTCCGCTCCGGCGGCAGGCCCAGTTCCCTGACCACCGCCAGGGCCTGGGCCGCGAAGGCCTCGTTGACCTCGAACACGTCGATGTCGTCGAGCTTCAGCCCGGCCCGCTCGAGCACCTTCTGCACGGCCGGCACCGGCCCCATCCCCATGATCCGGGGCTCGACCCCGGCATGGCTGTAGGCCACCAGCCGGCCCATGGGGGCCAGGCCCTCGCGCTCGGCGAAGCCGCCGCTGGCGAGGACGACGGCCGCCGCGGCGTCGTTGATCCCGGAAGCGTTGCCGGCCGTGACGGTGCCGTCCCTGACGAAGGCCGGGCGGAGCTTCGCCAGGTCGGCGGCGGTGGCGCCGGGACGAATCTGCTCGTCGGTCGCGAACGTCGTGGTGGTGCCGCCGCGGCCGGGCACCTCGATGGGCAGGATCTGCCCGGTGAAGTAACCGTCGTCGGTGGCGGCGGCCGCTCGCCGGTGGCTTTCGGCGGCCAGGGCGTCCTGGTCGGCGCGGGACACGTGGTAGTCGGCCGCCACGTTCTCCGCGGTGACCCCCATGTGGCAGGCGTCGAACGGGTCGGTCAGCGCGCCGACCATGGCGTCGACGACCGTGCCGTCCTGCATCCGCTGCCCCCAGCGCATGCCGGGCAGCCAGTACTGGCCGCGGCTCATCGACTCGGCGCCGCCCGCCACGGCGGCCTCCGCGTCGCCCAGCAAGATGGCCTGCGCGGCGGAGACGATCGCCTGCAGGCCGCTGCCGCAGAGCCGGTTCACGGTGAACGCCGGCGTCTCCACCGGCAGCCCGCCGTTCACGGCGGCGACCCGGCCGAGGTACATGTCCCGGACCTCGGTGTGGATGACGTTGCCGAAGGCACAGTGGCCGATGCCGGCGGGGTCCGCCCCGGCCCGCCGCATCGCCTCGGCGACGACGGTGGCGGCGAGATCACACGGCGGAACGCTCGCGAGGCCGCCACCGTATTTCCCGATGGCGGTGCGGACGCCAGATAGGACGACAACATCTGTGACTGTGGTCATGGCCGTCCCCTCACATGTCCAGGCCGCCGTTGATGGCCCAGATCTGCCCGGTGATGTAGGCCGAATCGTCGGCGGCGAGGAAGCAGACCGCGCGGGCGATTTCCTCCGGCCGGGCAAGCCGGCCCAGCGGGATCTGCTCCTTGATCCGGTCCAGCGCCCTTTCCGGCACGGCGGCCACCATGTCCGTGGCGACATAACCAGGGGTCACCGCGTTGACGGTCAGGCCGATGCCCTCCGCCGGGGTGCCACCGGCCCGCTTGACCTGGAAGATTGCCTCCTTGGCCAGCGACTTGGTGAGGCCGAACAGCCCGGACTTGGACGCGGCGTAGTTGGCCTGGCCGATCTGGCCGGTTTCGCCGATCACCGAGGACACGTTGATGATCCGGCCGGTGCCCTGCTTGACCATGTGGTCGAGGACGGCCTGGGCCATGAAGAAGGCCCCGGAGAGGTTGACCGCGATCACCCGCTGCCAGTCCTCGTCGCCCATCTTCGCCACGGTCTTGTCGATCGTGATGCCCGCGTTGTTGACCAGGATGTCCAGGCGGCCGTGCCGCTCGAGGACTTCGGCGACCACCCGGCGGCAGTCGTCGGCCGAGCCGATGTTGCCCTCGTGCACGGTGAACGCCCGGCCTGGGTGCCGCTCGGCCATGCCGGCCTGGAACCGGGCTGCCCGTTCTGGGTGGCGCCAGTAACCCGCGCCGACGGTGGCCCCGCTTTCGGCCAGCTGGGTGCTGATCGCCCCGCCAATGCCGGCGGTCCCGCCGGTGACGAGGGCCACCCGGCCGGCGAGAGTCCCCTCGGTTTTCGTCCGTTGTTCCTGCGTGATCGTCATCGCGCGCCGCTCCTGCCTGCTTGGGGTTTAGCGGTCTGCATCGACCGTCCCCGCCTGGCGTGAGTGCCACAAGGGGACGAACGTCCTCCGCCACGGTGCCAGTGGCCCCTGAGGCGCCCGCCGGTGACGGTGATCCGCTGGCCCGGGACGACAATGTGCCCGGGAGCCGCGGTGGCGCCCCGCGCCTCGCGTGCGGGGCCGCGGCCGCGGGTATTACGCCAGGACGCAGACGGCGGAAAGGAAGCGCTGGTGACCTGCACCCTCCACATGGCCTGGGACGACCGGCTGACGCGTTACGACTTCGGGCCCGATCACCCGCTCGCGCCGATCCGGGTCGAGCTGACCGTCGAACTGGCGCGCGACTTCGGCGTGCTCGGCGGGGCCGGGGTGACGATGGCGGTCCCCGAGCCCGCCACCACGGCCGAGCTCGAACTGGTGCACGACCCCGGCTACATCGGCGCCGTGCGCCGGGCCAGCGCCGGGGAGACCGATGACCTGCGCTCCCTGCTCAAGCACGGGCTCGGCACCCCGGACGACCCCGTGTTCCCCGGGATGCACGACGCGTCGGCGCTGGTGACCGGCGCGACCCTGGCGGCGGCCCGGGCGGTCTGGACCGGCGCGGCCGAGCACGGCGCCAACATCGCGGGGGGCCTCCACCACGCAATGGCCGGTCACGCCAGCGGCTTCTGCGTGTACAACGACCCGGCGATCGCCATCGCCTGGCTGCTCGGCCAGGGCGCCGAGCGGGTCGCCTACGTGGACATCGACGTGCACCACGGCGACGGCGTGCAGGCGGCGTTCTGGGCCGACCCGCGGGTGCTAACCATCAGCCTGCACGAGCACCCGGCGACGCTCTTTCCCGGCACCGGCCTGCCCACGGAGACAGGGGCGGCCAGCGCGGCGGGATCCGCGGTGAACGTGGCGTTGCCGGCCGGCACCCGGGACGCCGGCTGGCTCCGTGCGTTCCACGCGACCGTGCCACCGCTGCTGCGCGCCTTCCGGCCGCAGGTGCTGGTGAGCCAGCACGGCTGTGACACACACTGGACCGACCCTCTTGCCAACCTCGAGCTGAGCATCGACGCGCAGCGGGCCGCCCATGCCGCGATCCACCGGCTGGCGCACGAGACCGCGGGGGGACGATGGCTGCTGACCGGAGGCGGCGGCTATTCGCTCGTGGACGTGGTTCCCCGGACCTGGACACACCTGCTCGCCGAGGCCGCGGGCAGTCCCATCGACCCGCAATCGCCCACCCCGGCGGACTGGCGCGAGTACGTGTGGCGCAGGGCCAGCCGGCCCGCGCCGGAGCGGATGACCGACGGCCTGCCCGGGCAGTTCTCCCCGTTCGAGTCGGGCTACGACCCGGCGGACCCCGTGGACCGCGCGATCATGGCCACCCGGAACGTGACCTTCCCGCTACACGGCCTGATGCCGGTGCCCTAGGGCGATTCCGGCAGGGCGTCGGGGGGCGCTAGCCGGAGGCCGGGCGCGCTCTGGCCCGCCGGGCCGGCCAGCGGGACCGCGATGCGGCGCAGCAGCGACTTGATGGTGGCCGCGGCGACGCGGTGCAGCACGGCGCGGTCAAGTTCCTCGCCGAGCCCGGCCAGCGGCGGGCGGTAGACGCCGGTGATCCGCAGCACGGCCCGCCCCCGGTCGTCCGAGGTCAGGATCAGGTTCGCGTCCAGCACGGGGAACAGCCGGCCCAGGCGCCCGGTCGCCTCCCAGCGGACCGGCACAAGCACCATGTCGTCGTGGGGCACCGGGTCCAGCAGGCTCACCCGGACCTGCTTGGATATGCCCGGCACGCCGCCGAACGGGCCCACCCTGACCTCGCCGGCCATGCCGTCGGCGTACGCGTCCTGGGACACGCCGTCCAGCCAGTCTCCATGTGCCATCTCCAGGAACCGGGCCCTGGCCGCCGGGTAGTCCATATCGAGCGGGACCGCGTGATCCGCGAACATGGCCCCAGTCAGGCACATCCACCGCCGCCGCACCTAGGGACCTTTGGCCCTAGATGCGGGCCATCCGGGCTTGGTGTGCTGACGGCAATGACGAGGGGGGACCGCGAGGAGACACGGGGCCGCGGCCGGGGAGGGCCGCGCACCGTGCAACTGGCTTGCGTGAGAGGCCGGACAGGTCCCCCTCGTCAGTTCTTTGCGCGGCGCCTGCGGCCGACGGTCCGGAGTGGTGCTGCCGTCCGAGGTGTCAGGCGGCTTCTGATTGCACGACCTCGCCCGGGGGGCGGCGGGCGCCGGCGCGGGCCGGGATGGAGGTGAGCGCCGCCACCGCGAGCAGGCTTGCCAGCACCGCGCCGGCCAGCCATGATGCCGGCGGGACGGTCACCACCCCGCCGCGGTTGGCGGCCGCGAACAGGCCGATGCCCAGCGGGACGCCGAGGAGGGCACCCGGCAGCGCGGAGAGCACCTGCGCGGCCGCCAGCCCGGTGCTGACCTGCCGTGGGCTGGCCCCGAGCGCGCGGGCCAGCGCCGACGCGCGCCTGGCGTCCAGCACGGTCGCACAGGCGGTGAAAACCGCGTTGAGGGCCGCCAGGGTGAGCAGCATGACCGTGAGCACCAGCAGCATCCGCTCGTCCCGGATCGCCACCGGGTTGGCCAGCCCGGAGGAGCCGCCGAACTTCTTATCGTCGGCGGTGGCGTAGAAGGCGAGCACGGCGACGATCCCGGTCACCGTGACCGCGATGCTCGCCGCGGTCAGCAGCGCACGGCGCGGCCTGCGGGCGACCAGTCGCAGCCCGAACAGCAACGGCACCGGCAGCCGCCGGGAGGCGCTGATCAGCAGCGCCCGGCGCCGCGGCGGGCGGGCGGCATCCGCCAGCGCACTGACCGTGCTGGTGCGTGCGGCCCGGATGGCCGGGACGGCCGTCGCGGCGAGCGCCACGCCACCGCCTGCAACAGAGGACCTTCGGCACTGGCCCCAAGATCGTAATCGGCCTACAGTTCCGTTCATCGAGGAAGGAGCCGGTCATGTACGAGAAGATCCTCGTCGCGGTGGACCATTCCGAGGTCTCCGCGCGGGCACTGGAAGCCGCCCGCGGGCTGGCGGCGCTGTCACACGGTGAGGTGTGGGTGCTGCACCTGCGCGAGCGCGAGACGTTGGGCAAGACCGGCCTGCTGACTTCCACGGAATCTTCCGACGAGGCGTCGGCAGCCGTCAGCGACGCGGTGGAGCAGCTCACCCAGGCCGGGATCAAGGCACACGCCGTGGTCAGGGACACCGTGTTCGGCTATGCGGCCCGGGAGATCGTCAGCGACGCGGCCGGGCTCGGTGCCGACGTGATCGTGATGGGTACCCGGGGGCGCGGCGACCTGGCCGGCCTGGTGCTCGGGAGCACCGCGCATAAGGTCATTCACCTGGCGGACCGGCCGGTCCTCGTGGTGCGGTGACCGCGAGCCCGCCCGTTAGGAGACCGCCACGCGGGTGCTGACCGCCGGCGGCAGCGCGCCGATGGCCGCGGTGATGATCACCAGCGGGCACCGGGCGCTCCGCATGCAGGCGCGGATGACCGGGCCGGCCGGGCGCCCCGCCATGCCCGCATCGGCGGCGGCACCGAGCACGAGCAGGCCGGCGTCCCGGGAGCGGAGCGCCAGGACCCGCTCGGCCATTCCCTCGGCGACCTCCGCCGTGACATCCGCGGGCGGCCCGGCGCCGAACGCGGCGCGCATGACCGCGGTGAGGTCGTCCTCGGCACGGCGCCGTTCCTGCTCGCTGGCCGGCAGGTCATCGAGGATGGCATAGAAAGCGGGGCGAGCGGCCGGCTCCCACGCGTGCACGACGTGGAGCGCAGCGTGGCGGAGCCGCGCTTCCGCGGCCGCCCATCGCAGTGCCGCCAAAGACGCCGCGGACCGTTTCACCCCGACGACGATCAGCTGCCCCGACTCGGTCACGACGCCCTCCAGCACATCTTCGTCCTGCGAACACTCTCACTCCGGTCACGCTCGGTGCGCAAGGGGCCGAAGGTCCCCGCGGGCGGAAAGCGGCTTCGAATGCTCATCGGTCACCCCCGGATGCCATGCCCTGCCGGCGGGCACAGCGAAACCCCTTTCTCCACGAAACACCCGCGGTGCCGCGGGCTGACACGTCACTTCTCCGGCAGTTGCGCGTGTGCGCGGGGCGGCGGCGGTGGCGGGGAGAACCAGCGCCGCCGCCCCGCGGCGGGCGGGACGGCTAGGCCCGCCCGCTCCCTGGTGGTCGTCTGGGCCCGGTCCGGTCAAGGCGCAGGGCGAGCCGGGGGCACAGCCGGATCGCCTCCGCCACGCCGGCCCGCAGGCCCGGGGGCACGTCCCCGTCCCGGATGATGGGAAAGCCCCAGTCGTCCAGGGTGATCAGCTCCGGGAGCACCTCCGCGCACAGGGCGCGCCCGTCGCACGCGATCGGATCGACCCGCAGCCGGGCGCCGTTGCCGGTCATCGCAACACCCGGGCCGGAACGGGGAGCACGCCGGCGGGGCGCCGCCCGGCGCACCAGCCGCGGGCGTGCCGGTCGATCTCGGCGCCGAACACCCGCAGCGCGCTGCGGATCATCCGGACCGCGCCGTCGGGATGGTGGCAGGCGCCGCGCCCGTCCACCTGGGCCGTCCAGCGCCGGAGCAGGTCCGGCCGGAAAGACCGGCCCGCGGCCAGGTCCTCCAGCGCGCCGGCGATCGCGTCGAGGCCGAAGACGCACGGGCCGCACTGCCCCGCTGACTCATCGGCCAGGTAACGGGCCACCCGGGCGGTCTCGGCGAGGCCGCAGGAGTCCGCGGGCAGCGCGGCCACCAGCCCGGCTCCGGGGCTGGCGCCCACCGCGGACAAGCCCGCCGCTGAAAACGGGAGCAGCCCCGCGGTATCCGGGTCGGCCCAGGTGCCGAAGTACCCGCCGATCAGCAACCCGCCCAGCGGGGCGGCAGCGCCGCCGGCGAGTGCCAGGACCTGTTGGACCGGCTGGCCGATCTCGGCCTCGTAGACCCCGGGCCGGTGCACCGCCCCGGCGAGGGTGACCAGCATCGACCCGGGCTCCTCGGGAGTGCCGAGCGAGCGGAACCACTCCGCCCCGTAGCGCCCGATGAGCGCCAGGTGGGCCAGCGTTTCCACGTTCTGAACCAGCGTGGGGAAGCCATCCAGGCCCTGCTCGGAGACCCGGGGCGGCGTCGCGGTGGGCAGCGGGACGCCGTTCCCGACCCAGTTGACCAGGGCGCTGGCCTCCCCGCCCACGAAGCGGTCCGCCCCGGTCCTGATCTTGAGCCGGATCCGGTCACAGCGGGCCCGCCTGCGCTCGGCGGCCGCGGCGTCGACTATCTCCCGCACCGCCTCGTGGACCACCACGAACGCCTGCCGGGCACCCACGAGGTGCGCGGCAAGCACGGCTCCGTCCAGGACCAGGTGCGGCTCGCGGGCCAGCAGGACCTTGTCCTTGGCGCTCGCCGGCTCGCCCTCGGTGCCGTTGGCGATGACCACCGGGACGTCCCGGCCGGCCGCGACCGCGCGCAGTTTCCTGGCGGTGGGGAAGCCGGCCCCGCCCCGGCCGGTGAGCCCCGATCGGCCGACCTCCGCGATGAGCTCGTCCCGGCGCCGCTCGTCCCAGCCCGCGCTGGGCGGGGCGCCGTGCCTGGCGAGGTGCTCGGCCCAACTCGCGGGGCCGCCCCCCGGCCGCTGCGGCAGCAGCCTGGGCAGGCGGCCTGCGCGCACGACGGGCGCGTCGTCCGTTCCCCGCTGGTCGCTGTCCACGGCGCTCATGCGGCACCCGCCGGTGACGAGGCGGGCGCCCGCCGGGGTTCCGCGGAGGCCGGCCGCGGTGCCGGCCCTCCGGCGCCGCCCGGCCCGCCCCGTGCCCGGCCGATCAGCCGGGCGAGCACGGCGGCCGCCACCGCCGCCGCCGATCCGACCTCGATCAGCGCCACCCACCAGATGCCGAGGTCATTGCCCGCGGTCAGGGAGTGCAGGAACGCCGCGGGCCAGGCCAGGTACGCAAGCCAGTGCACGGCCCGCCAGGCACGCTGGCCAAGCCGGCGCCGGAAGAGGCTGGTGAGCAGCACCGCCCCGGCCAGGTCCACCGCCAGGGTGCCCAGGCCGATCGCCAGGGTCCGGTACGGCGACGCGAACGGTAGCAGGGTCGCCGCCCACCCGATCGTGACGAAGGGGTCCAGTATCGCCGTCACTACGTGCAGCACCAGCAGCGCGACCGCGAACAGCGAGAGCGTCCGGTGCAGTTCCGCGACCGCGAACCGCGGCCAGCGGGCCGGCGCGGAGCCGGTCCTGGTCGCCACGCCGAGCACGACCACGATGCTGAACAGGACGAGCAGGACCAGCCCGCTCCCCCGGGACAGGAACCACAGGCCTTGCGAGCCGGAGGCCGCGATCGCGCCCACGGCCGTCACCTCGCCCACCGTGGCCAGGCGGGCCCGCCGCCGGGGGCGGCCGGCATCCGGCGGATGGCGGGCACCTCGAGCAGGCCGCCAGCCGCGGCCGGCCAGCCCCCGAGGAGCCGCACGCTGCCGTCGTGGCCGACCAGGCGGGCGGGCAGGCCTTGCGTGGCCAGCCAGCCCGGCGCCTGCTTGCCCGCGACGATCGCGGCGGTGGCTGCCGCATTGGCCTCCGCGCAGCTCGTGGCCGCGACGCTCGCGGTCCGCCACGGCCCGCCCGCCGGCAGGCCGGTCCGCGGGTCCACGATGTGGTGCAACGTGCGGCCGCCCCGCCGCCACCGGCGGCAGAGGATCGACGAGGTCGCCAGGCCCCCGGCCGGCAGCCGGACCAACTGGCCCACCGCTGGGCCGGAGGGCTCGGGCTCGTCGGCGACGAGCACCGGCCAGCCGCCGTCGGGGGCTTCCCCCGCGACGGCGATGTCGCCGCCAAGGCTGACCAGCACACCACCGTCGGGCGCGCAGGCCGCGGCCGCCCGGGCGGCGCGATCGGAGCCGAGGCCCTTGGC
>Ga0318496_10000875_pt1 | contig 11310 bp, 13 predicted proteins | sample GRESIP109b1f22_FD_203296 | JGI IMG/M metagenome (GOLD analysis project Ga0318496, IMG submission 203296) | Tropical soil microbial communities from Luquillo Experimental Forest, Puerto Rico - GRE.SIPMG.109b1f22 | ecosystem: Environmental > Terrestrial > Soil > Tropical forest > Bulk soil... | reverse complement strand
GAGAGAACCCGGTGCAGGTGATGACCATTCACCGGGCGAAGGGCCTCGAGTTCGAGCATGTGATCGTGCCGGCGTTGCATCGCGCGACGCGCGGGGCGGAGCACCGCCTGCTGCGCTGGATCGATCTGCCGAGCGAGACGTCGCAAAGCGATCTGCTCATCTCGCCTTCACCGCCGGTGGGCGCGGCGGAGGAGAGCGACCTCAACGTCTATCTCAAGGACCTCATCCGCCAGCGCGACACTCACGAGCGCGGCCGGCTGCTGTACGTCGCAGCGACGCGCGCCCGATCCACCCTGTGGCTCTCCGCGGCGCCGGCGATGGCGGAGGAGGGGGGCATCAGGCCTGACCGGCGCAGCATGCTGGCGATCCTCTGGCCGGCGCTCGGCACGCGATTCGAGGTCGTTGCGGGCGCGACTCCGCCGCCCGAGCCGCCACCCGTGGTGCCTCTCTCCCGCCTGAGCGCGGACTGGCAGCCCGCGGTGCCGCCACTGGCGGTGCAGGTCACGCAGCTTCCCGCGGCGTACCTTGCGACCGAGCCGCTCGAGTTCAGCTGGGTGCGCGAGACGCAGCGGGACATTGGCACCGCCGTTCATGCCTGGCTCGCGCGCCTGGCGGCGGCTCCGCAGCTACCCGGGGATGCGGCCGTGCTCGCCCAGCTCGCGCGGCTCGGCGTGCCCGCGGGCGAGCGGCCGCGCGCGCTCGAAGTGATACAGACCGCGCTGCGCCACACGCTCACCGACGCGCGCGGCCGGTGGATCCTGAGCGGCAGCCATCGCGAGGCCCGCTGCGAATGGGAGCTGAGCGGCGTGAGCGGCGGGCGGCTGCGTAATGTCAAGATCGATCGCAGCTTCGTCGATGAGTCCGGCACCCGCTGGGTGATCGACTACAAGACGGGCGCGCACGAGGGCGGCGATCTCGAGGCGTTTCTCGAGCAGGAAATCGAGCGTTATCGGCCGCAGCTCGCAGCTTACCGGGAGCTGGCGCGGGCGGTCGGACCGCAGCCGGTGCGCGCCGCACTCTACTTTCCGCTGCTTGGGGCGTTTCGCGAGTTGGTTTGAGCCGGCCGCGTCGGGGTGTCAGAAGGTGCCGGACAACGAGAACGGCCGCCGACCCGTGGCGTCCGGGGAGCCGAGGAAACGCAGGCTGTTCACCAACTCCGGCGGTGCGTCGCGGCGCGCGGCGATCACACCCTCCAGCTCGAACCCGGGCGCTGGGGTGAGGCGCAGCGTCCCCTCCAGTGCGAGCGGACCCTCGAGATCACGCAGCGTCCCGACCTGATCGCCGCTACCGCCGGGAAAGCTGACGGAGTAACTGCCGAGGGCGGTGTTGTTGCCGCTGCGTTCCTCGAGATTGCGGACCTCGATCCGCCCCTGGATCTCACGGATAACGCCGCGCTGCACCTGCACGAGCGCCAGTGCGACGTGCGCGCGCCCGTGCAGGTTCGGCGGCACGGGGGGCAGGAGGGCGGGATCGAGCGGCAGGTCGGCCACGAGGTTGCGTGCGGTGATGCGCTGGCCGAAGGTGAGCTCCACGTCCGCGGCGGCCTCGGCGGGACCGTGGCTCAGCGTGAGATGCGCCGCCAGGCGCCCTGCCGCGAGACGCAGGGGATGCAGCTCCCAGCTCAGATCCCCGAGGGGAGTGCCGCTCACCGCGAGCCCGGCGCAGGTGCCGCTCCACAGCGAGCCATCGACGCCTGCACAGGCCCACTGAGGACCCCGCGCCGGGACGACCCAGGCGGCGGGCATGCGGGCGAGCACGATCGCCACGAAGGCGGCTGCGGCGAGCAGCGCGATCCACAGCGGACGCTTCACTTCAACCCGAATGCAGGACGATGTTGGCGTTCACGAGACCGGGTGAGCCGGTCTTCTCGATGACGGCCGAATCCACCGTGACACCGTTCTGCTGCGCGAGCCGTGCCAGCCACGCGACGAGCGTATCGAACGGTGCCTTCTCGAGCCGCACCGAGAGATTGCCCGGGCCGCCGGGCTCGCTGCCCGAGAGCGCACTCGCGAGCCCCGCCTCGCGCGCCGAGCGGTCGACGATGACCAGGAGCGATTCGCCGTTCGCCGCGGCCGCTGGCGGCAGCATGGCAATCTGCGGTGCCACCCTCTGCATCCAGCTCAAGTCCGCGCGCTTCTTCGCGAGCCTCTGCTGCGTGTGCGCGACACTGCGATCGAGCGGGATCAACATGCCGAAGATCAGTATCGCCACCAGCGCGACCGCGCCGATGAGCAGCATGCGTCGCTCGCGGGGCGAGAGCGCGGCGAGGGCTTCCGGCGACAGCGAGCGCAGCGAGAGCGAGCCGAGCGAGAGCGAATCGAGCGAGAGCTTCATCACGCCCCTCAGCCACCACTCGAGTGCATCTGGATGCGCCCCTCGTAGGCGGAGCCGGAGTTAGTGCCGCCGGTGAGGTCGGCCTGCCAGCCGCTGCTGCGCAGGGACTGGCTGACCCGGTCGAGACTGCTCGCATCGGGGGCGGAGAGCTTCATCTCGAGAGCTCCGCCGTGGAAGTTCAGCGACTGAACGCTGGTGCCGGGCGCAGCGTCGCGTGCCTGCACCAGCGCCTGCAGCGCCGGCAGCAGACCGCCCGACCCGGGCGCGCCGGCGAGCCGCTTTTCCATCAAACGCCGCGCGTCCGCGGCACTCGCCTCGGTATGCATGGCGCTGCGGAAGGTCTCGCGGATGGAGCTATCGAGCTGGTGCTCGTGACGCCTGAGCACTTGCAGCTCCGCGACCTTGCCGGCCAGGTGCAGGCCGATGAGGCCGGCGAGCAGCATCGCGGCGACGCGCCACGCCTTGAGCGCGGTGCCGCGCGAGGACACCGGGGCATAATCGCCCTGCAGCAGGTTGATCGCTTGGGTGGTGGGTAACTGCTGCGCGTACAGCGCGAGCGGTCCCGCGGTCAACAGCTGCACCTTGATGCCATCGAAATACGGGCGCGCCGCCTCGACCTGCGCCGAGTGCTGCTGCCACTCGGGAGCGCCCGTGTAGAAGATGAGCCCCCGTCCGCCGGTGGCGGTCGATTCGGCGCCGCCGCGCGCGATCTCGAGCGCCTCGGCGAGCGCATCGGCGGGCAAGGTCACCGAGGTACCGCCCGGTGGACGCACCGACACCGCGTCCGCCTCGAGCAACGCGACCGCCTGGCCCGGGTTCTCGGGCAGCAGCTCGCTGTCGGCGTACATCACATCGGGCTCGATGCCGGCAGCACGCAGCGTCGCGAGCCATTGATCGAGCAGGGCGCGGGCCACCACCGCGACCGGTACCCGCGTGGATTCATGGGAGCGCTTGCCGAGAGCGAACTGCAGGTCCTCGATGTCCTCGGCGAGATGCTCCTCGAGTGCGTACGGCACCAGCTGCTGCAGTTTGGCGCCGGCCTTGACCGGCACCTCCGGCGCCGCGAGGAGTACGTCGGCACCGCCCACCAGCACGCACACGCGCCGCCCGGGGACGCGCGCGGCGGCGAGCGCCAGCGGTCCGCTCTGCGGCGGACTGAGTGGCGCGCCGCGGGCATCGACCACGAGCCACGTCGCGAGCTCCGTGTCGGCGCGCGGCAGGCGAAGCAGTAGCCAGTCAGACATGGGCGGATAGTGTCATCATTCGTGGGCTCGTGCTCATCGATTGCGTCACTTTGGCGCGGGCGGGCGGCCTGGTGGACGCCTTCAGTCGGGCGCGAAGCTGCGCTGGATCGGACGCACCGCACCGGTGTTGTCGCGGAACAGGAGACTGTACAAGTTGAATTCCGCACTGCCAATCGTGATGAAGCTCGTCAGGCGGAAATAGACGGAGTTCTGGCCGAAACTCTTCTGCGCGGCGCTGCGGGCCTTCGGATCGTTGAACGCCGCCTGGTAGTTGGCGAGCGTCGGAAAGCAACCCCCGGTGGTTGCGACGCGGTTCTTCTCGAGCTGCCCGGCAGTCGAGCTGAAGTCGGTTTGACCCTCGGTGAGAAATGCGTCGAGCACCTTGTCCCTGGCGGTGCAGACGTTGATCTTGGTGCCGTACGGAAGCGCCGCAATGTAGGGCACAAGCGCGAGATAGCGGTCGCGGCCGAAGCCCGGCAGCGCGAGAAGCTCGCTGGTACTGGTGATGTGGCGGTTGGGGGCCCGGTAGGGCGGGGTCTGGCCCATGTAGACGCTGTCCTCGGCGCCGTCGATGTTCTGCGGCACGATGTCGACGTCGATCCAGTCGACCAGCATGGGCGCCCACTTGGGCTCGAGCCCGACCAGCTGCAGCAGCTTCGTGAATGCCGCCACGTAGACCGGATCGGGTGTGCCATCCTTCTTCACCAGGTTGTTGATGTTGAGCCGTCCCTGCATGTCCTCGAGCGAGGCCTCCAGCATGACCCCCGGAACCACCTCCATCGGGCCCACGGGCTTGTCCCAGCCCTGGCCGATGTAGACGCTGTTCGGATTGGCCTGGAAGAACTGGCGAATACCGAACGCGGCGAGCGCCTCGGCCCCCTCCGCGATCATGATCGACTGATCGAACGCGAAGGTCGCGGTGCTGCGCCGCGCGGCCATGGCATTCTCGTAGGCCACGGTGGCCGCGATGATGGTCCCGAGCGCGACCAGCAGGATCGCGACGATCATGGCCACGCCACGCTGCGCGCGGGGCGCGCGCAGCGGGCGCTGGCGCTGCGCACGCGAGGAGCAGAGCACAGGTTTCATCCGGCGATCTCCACGATGCGCACCACCTTGCCCCAGTCCTCGGTGTCGAGCGTGATCTCCACCGCCAGCGGACGCTGCCTGAGGCTTTGCTCCTGAGACGAGCCCACGAGTACGGTGCTGGTTGCCGGTGGCCACTGATCCTGCCACTGGTGATTCACGTCCATGTAGCGGATGGTGACCGCCTTCACGTGCGTCAGCAGGTCGCGCCGCGTGGTGGTGCTCGCGAGTGTCGGATCGAGCACGTTCCAGTGCTCGCGCCTGAGCGTGCCGTTGTCGAGGTAGTACGCGACGCGCTGGAGCCCGGTACGCTGCAATCCCCTCGGATTCGCCCAACCGGTGCGCGTGAACGCGACGATCGGCGGCGCGCCCGTGGTCGAGCCGGTCGTCGGGCTGCTGAGCGCCGCCTGGGTGCCCGCCGCGCTGCCGGCCAGTGCCGGCTGCGCGGGCTCATCGCCGATCGCCTGGCGCACCGGTCGCGCGGCGACCTGCACGAAGTCCTGCTCCATGACGCGCACAGCGCTCTGGAGCTCCAGCAGGTGGGCCTGCTGATCTTTCAGCGATTCGTGGCTCGTGAGTGCCTGTTTGATGGCGCCGTAGCCGATGGCGAACATCACCGCCGCGATGAACAGCGCCACCAGCAGCTCGACCAGCGTGAACCCGCGATGCCGTCTCATTGCTGATCCGGGTCAGTCGGTGGGTCGGTCGGTGGGTCGGTCGGTGGCGGTGGCGGCGGCGGTACGACGGGCTGGGGCGAGGACCCGAGACCGCCCTGCACGCCAATGCCGCCTTGCACACCGATCGCGCCCGGGCCGGTGTTGCCCGGTGAGCCGATCCCGCCGGAGCCGATGGTGGGCGCGCCGAGCTTGCCGCCAGTCTGGGGGGAGAGACCGGGGAGCGTCTGCGCACCCCAGTCGGGGAGATAGCCATTCGGCGCACCGACCGCATCGCCCTGGATGCCGCTCACCGTGGTGAACCAGCCGTTGTCGTCATCGGCCTTGATCTCTGCCGGACGCACCTTGACGTCGATACGCACCACCCCCGGCACCTGCGTGGCAGTGACTTCGCGCCGCCAGTGCCACTTGCGACCGGCAAAATCCGTGTCGCCGTCGCTGTTACCGGTGGCCGTCATCTGCCCGGAGAGCCGCAGCAGCGCGATCTGATTCAGCGCCACCCACTGCGCGAAGGTCTTGTCGCGCATGTAGACGCTGGTGTTGGCGGATGAGGTGAGCGCGCCGAGCACCGCCGCCATGCCGATCGTCACGATGGCGAGTGCTACCAACACCTCGATCAGTGTGAACCCGCGTCTCACGGCTTCTGCTCCACCATCGGCTGCTCGATCACCCGGCCCGTGCTGTCCTCGGTCAGCGTGACGCTGCGCACGCCGCCCTCTCGCTCGAGCGTCGCCGCGAAGGTGCTGAGATCGCCGTTGGAGAAGATCATCACCTGCGGAGTCTTGTCCTTCGCGTCCTTCGGCCGTGTCAGCACCACCGGGCGCGCGTCGACACTCAGGCGCACTCCGAGCCCATCGGGAAGGTGGCGGGCGCGGAAGGCGTCGTCCTCGAAGACGCTGCGCCAGGTATCGCGCCGCGTGTCGTAGGTGAGGAACTCGTAGCCATCGTCCTGGAACATGATCCCGTACTCGCGCGTCTGCAGCTCTGCCTGCTCGCGCGCGTAATTGAACACCGCGAGCAGACGGTCACTCTCGCGCTCAAGATCGCGGTCGCGTCCGGTGACGTTGACGGAAAGCAGGATGCCGGCAGTGATGATGCCGATGATCACCAGCACCACCAGGATCTCCACCAGGGTGAAGCCGCGGGCGCGCGGCACCCGCGCGTGACGACCGGCCACCCTAGTCGCTGATGTTCCAGTTGCCGATGTCGGCATTGATACCTTCGCCGCCGGGGGCGCCGTCAGCTCCGAGGCTGTAGAGGTCGAACTCCTGGCCGTGCGTGCCCGGGTAGACGTACTGGTACTCGTTCCCCCAGGGGTCTTTGCTGATGCGCTGCAGGTAGCCGCCCGGACGCCAGTGCCTGATCGACGGGTCCGTCGGCTGCGTGACGAGCGACTGCAGGCCCTGCTCGGTGGTCGGGTACTTCGAGTTGTCCAGCCGGAAGAGCGTGAGCGCGGTCTCCAGGCTCTTGATGTCCTGCTTCGCCTTGGTGACCCGCGCCTCATCCACGCGGCTCATGATCTGCGGCACGATGACCGCCGCCAGGAGTCCGATGATGATCACCACCACCATGATCTCGATCAGGGTGAATCCGCGCGCTCTCGACGCGACCCCGCGTTCGTAAGCGCGCTGTCTGATAACCTGAAATGTGTCACTCATGCCTGCTGAATCCGGGCGGCGAGGCCGCCGTGGGCGCCCAAAACGGGTGCGGATGATAACAAATGGGGGTCTCCGGGCTTCGTGAACCACGTGCACCTCGCCCTCAGGTCGCTCAATCTCGATGGTCGCCGGGGGCCGGCGCTGCTGCTCGCCTGCCTGCTGCTGCTGCTGCCGACGCTCGCGGGCGATCCCGGGCGGGCCCTGCTGCGCTACGAGCGCAGCGCGCTGGCCGCCGGTGAGTGGTGGCGGCTGTTGAGCGCCCACCTCGTTCACCTGGACCTGCGGCATGCGCTGCTCAACGTCGTGGGCCTCGCTCTCGTGTGGGCGCTGTTCGCCCGGGACTACTCGCCGAAGGCCTGGCTCGCCATCGTGCTGGGGGCCATGGTCGCGATCGATGCGGGACTGTGGCTCGGCGATTCGACCGTGCAGTGGTACGTGGGTTCCTCGGGTGCGCTGCACGGCGCGCTGGCGGCAGGAGTCCTCGCCCATGTACGCAAGGGCGAGCCCCACGGATGGCTGCTCGCCGGTCTGCTGGCGGCGAAGCTCCTGTACGAGCAGGCGGTGGGGGCACTGCCGTTCTCCGGGAGCGACCCGGTCGTCGTGGACGCGCACCTCTATGGCGTCGCGGGCGGTGTGGCGGTGGCCGCGTTCCTGAGCCCGCAGCGCGTGTCGGTATAATTCACTGCTCTCGTGGCGGAGGTGTCATGTCGTTCGCGTTCGTGTTCGCGGGGCAGGGCTCGCAGTCGGTCGGCATGCTTGGGAAGCTCGCGCTCGCTGCGCCGACGGTGCGCACCACCTTCGACGAGGCCTCCCGGGTATTGGGCTACGACCTGTGGCAACTCGTCAGCGCCGGGCCCGAGGAGGCACTGAATGCCACCGAGCGCACCCAGCCGGCGATGCTCGCCGCCGGGGTGGCCGTGTGGCGGGCCTGGCGGGCGCTTGGCGGAGCGTTGCCCGCGGTGGTTTCCGGGCACAGTCTGGGGGAGTTCACCGCGCTCGTGTGCGCGGGCGCCCTCGACTATCCGGCCGCGATCGAGCTGGTGCGCTTTCGGGGCCAGGTCATGCAGGAGGCGGTGCCGGCCGGCACGGGTGCGATGTCCGCGATTCTCGGGCTCGATGATGACGCCGTGATCGCGGTGTGCCGCGAGGCGGCCGGGGGCGAGGTGGTCGAAGCGGTCAACTTCAACTGCCCGGGTCAGGTCGTCATCGCCGGCGATGCGGCGGCGACGCAGCGCGCGATCGATCTGGCGAAGACGCGCGGCGCCAAGCGCGCCGTGACGCTGCCGGTGAGCGTGCCCTCGCACAGCAGCCTCATGCGCGGCGCGGGCGAGAAGCTGCGGGCGAAGCTCGGGACACTCACCGTGCGTGCGCCCGCGGTCCCGTACGTGAGCGCGGTGGATGCCCGTCCGCACTCCGAGCCGGCGGACATCGTAGACGTGCTCGTGCGGCAGATCTCGAGTCCGGTGCGCTGGACGGACGCGCTCCGCGCGCTCATCGGCTACGGGGTCGCGCAGGTGATCGAGTGCGGTCCGGGGAAGGTGCTGACCACGCTCAATCGCCGCATCGAGCGGCGGCCCGACTTGAGCTTCCTCGCGCTCGAGGATCCGGCATCCATCGACACGGCGCTCAGCGCCACGGGAGCGGCTTCCCATGCTTGAGAACCAGATCGCCCTCGTCACCGGCGCCTCGCGCGGCATCGGCAACGGCATCGCCCTGGCCCTCGGCGCTGCGGGCGCGCGCGTCATTGGCACGGCAACCAGCGCGGAGGGCGCGGCGCGGGTCACCGAGGCGCTGGCGTCGCACGGCTACCCGGGACACGGCGCGGTGCTCGATGCCGGCGACCCCGCCTCGATCGATGCGTTGATGGCGCAGCTCGAGAAAGCAGGCGAGGCGCCCACCATCCTCGTCAACAACGCGGCGATCACCCGCGACATGCTGCTCCTGCGCATGAAGCCGGAGGACTGGGATACGGTGATCGCCACCAATCTCACCGCGGTGTTCCGCCTGTCCAAAGCGTGCGTGCGGCACATGATGAAGGAGCGGCGCGGCCGCATCGTCAACCTCACTTCGGTGGTGGGGCTGACGGGGAACCCGGGGCAGGCGAATTACGCCGCCGCCAAGGCGGGGATTCTGGGGTTCACCAAGTCGCTCGCGCGCGAGCTCGGCTCGCGTGGCATCACGGTGAACGCGGTGGCACCCGGATTCATCGACACCGACATGACGCGCGCGCTGAGCGAGGAGCAGCGGGCGGCGCTGCTGCGCCAGATACCGCTGGCAAGGCTCGGCACGCCGGCCGAGGTTGCCGCCGCGGTTCTTTTCCTCGTCTCGCCGCAGTCGGCCTACATCACCGGCGAGACGCTGCACGTGAATGGCGGCATGTACATGCCGTGAGGGTCTGCCGGCCGTTGCTCACAAGCGACGCACGCGGCCGGGCAGTCGGGCGGGTCACATGCCGCGCGTGCCGGCTGCGGGCGCGGCTGCAACGGGCGCGATCTCCGGGGCCGTTGAGGCGCGGCCCACGCGTTGGAGCGGCGCGACAGGCGCGCCCGGCCGGCGTTGCACGCGTCGCCGGTGGGGGCAGTTTCGCGAGTAAAAACAATCACTCCCGGCTGGCACGCCCGAGTGGCACCCCCCGGGGGGTTCCCCTACAATACCGCGCCCGCTGCCCGCGAGGGGGAGCGCCGCGCGCGTTTTTTGCCTATATCTACCTTATAAGGACCAACCGCTAATGAGCACAGTTGAGCAGCAGGTCAAAGCCATCGTGGCCGAGCAGCTGGGCGTCAAACAGGAACAGGTCACGGACGATGCGTCGTTCGTGGACGATCTCGGGGCCGATTCGCTCGACACGGTCGAGCTGGTGATGGCTCTCGAGGAGGAGTTCGAGATCGAGATCCCCGACGAGGACGCCGAGAAGATCACCACCGTCCATCAGGCCATCGACTACATCAACGAGCGCCGCAGCAAGTCCTGATCCCACTCAGGCCCCTGCAGGAAGCATGAGCAAGCGGCGCGTCGTCGTAACAGGTCTTGGAGTGGTGTCTCCGGTCGGGAGCACCGTCCAATCGGCATGGGACGCCATCCTGCGCGGCGAGAGCGGCATCGGTCCCGTGACGCGCTTTGACGTCTCCGCCTTCCCCGCCCGCTTCGGCGGGCAGGTGCGCGAGTTCGACGTCGCGCAGTACATCCCGCAGAAGGAAGCGCGCCGCATGGACGAGTTCATGCACTACGGCGTCGCCGCCGGAGTGCAGGCCGTCACCGACAGCGGCATCGATTTCTCCAGGACCGATCCCAACCGCGCGGGCGCCGTGTGCGGCTCGGGCATCGGCGGACTGTGGACGATCGAGGAGGACTTCGAGGCGTACCTGAAGGCGATGAACCCGCGCAAGATCTCGCCGTTCTTCGTGCCGGCGACCATCATCAACATGATCGCCGGGCACCTGTCGATCCGCTACGGGCTGAAGGGACCGAACCTCGGCGTCGTGACCGCCTGCACGACCTCGACGCATGCCATCGGGCTCGGGATGCGTACCATTCAGTACGGTGATGCGGACGTCATCATCGCCGGGGGCGGCGAGATGGCCACCACGCGCTGCGGGCTCGGCAGCTTCGGCCAGGCGAAGGCGCTCTCGACGCGCAACGATGCGCCGCAGGAGGCCAGCCGGCCGTGGGACAAGGACCGCGACGGCTTCGTGCTGAGCGATGGCGGCGGCGCGGTGCTGCTGGAAGAACTCGGGCACGCGCGCTCGCGCGGCGCGCGCATCTACGCCGAGCTCGTCGGCTTCGGCATGAGCGGCGACGCGCACCACATCACGGCTCCTCCCGAGGATGGCGAGGGGGCGCGCAGCGCGATGGTCAACGCGCTGCGTGATGCCGGCCTGAACGCCGCCGAGGTGCAGTACGTCAACGCGCACGCGACGTCGACGCCGCTCGGCGATGCGGCCGAGACGGTCGCCATCAAGCGTGCGTTCGGGGAGCACGCCGGGCGGCTGGCAGTGAGCTCCACCAAATCCATGACCGGTCACCTGCTCGGCGCTGCCGGTGTAGTCGAGGCGATCTTCTCGGTGCTCGCGATCCGCGACAACGTGGCGCCGCCCACCATCAACTACCGCACCCCCGATCCCGAGTGCGACCTCGACTACGTACCCAACACCGCGCGGCAGATGAAGATCGACGTGAGCCTCTCGAACTCTTTCGGCTTCGGCGGCACCAACGGCTCGCTGATCTTCCGGCGCTTCAACGCCTGAGCGCTTCAGCCCGGAGCCCCGTCACGCGCGCTCCGCTCGTTCGCGATCTCGACGTCCCGCCCGCGGTGCTGCG
>Ga0318496_10000872_pt1 | contig 11345 bp, 8 predicted proteins | sample GRESIP109b1f22_FD_203296 | JGI IMG/M metagenome (GOLD analysis project Ga0318496, IMG submission 203296) | Tropical soil microbial communities from Luquillo Experimental Forest, Puerto Rico - GRE.SIPMG.109b1f22 | ecosystem: Environmental > Terrestrial > Soil > Tropical forest > Bulk soil... | reverse complement strand
GGTGACCTGGGCCCGGGTGGTCTGCGACGAGGCGCAGAACATCAAGAACCACGCCACCAAGCAGGCCCGCGCGGTCCGCGGGCTGCCGGCCGCGGCCAGGATCGCGCTGACCGGGACGCCGGTGGAAAACCGGCTGTCCGAGCTGTGGTCGATCATGGAGTTCACCAACCCGGGCCTGCTCGGCCCGGCCGAGAGGTTCCGGGAGCGGTACGCGATCCCGATCGAGCGCCACGGCTCGCCGGAGGCGGCGCAGTCGCTCCGGCGGCTCACCCAGCCGTTCGTGCTCCGCCGCCTGAAGACCGACAAGACGATCATCTCCGACCTGCCGGACAAGCAGGAGATGAAGGTCTGGTGCAACCTCACCCCGGAGCAGGCGAGCCTGTACCAGGCCACGGTCACCGACATGCTCAGCCGCATCGAGGACGCCGCCGACGACATCAGCCGCCGCGGCCTGGTGCTGGCCACCATGGCCAAGCTCAAGCAGGTGTGCAACCATCCCGCCCACCTGCTCGGCGACGGTTCCCGGCTGGCGGGCCGGTCCGGCAAGCTGGCCCGGCTCGAGGAGATCTGCGACGAGATCGTGGCCGAGGGCGACAAGGCGCTGTGCTTCACCCAGTACGCCGAGTTCGGCCGGATGCTGCGGCCCCACCTGGCGGCCAGGCTGGGTTGCCCGGTGCTGTTCCTGCACGGCGGCACGACGAAGAAGCAGCGGGACGCGATGGTGGCCGGCTTTGCCGAGCTGGACGAGCCGGCCCTGTTCCTGCTGTCGCTCAAGGCGGGCGGCACCGGGCTGAACCTGACCGCGGCCAGCCACGTGATCCACGTCGACCGGTGGTGGAACCCGGCCGTGGAAGACCAGGCCACCGACCGGGCGTTCCGCATCGGCCAGCGCCGGAACGTCCAGGTCCGCAAGTTCGTCTGCGTCGGCACCCTGGAGGAGCGGATCGACGCCATGATCGAGGAGAAGAAGGCCCTGGCCGAGCAGATCGTCGGCACCGGCGAAGGCTGGCTGACCGAACTGTCCACCGAGGACCTGCGGGCCGTCCTCACCCTGTCCCCCGACGCGGTGACCGAATGAGCGGGCGCTGGGAGGACTGGCCGCCCGCCAGGCCGATCCGGGTGGACGGCGGGATCAAGGCCAGGAGCAAGCGCGGCGCCATCGGCGAGCAGTGGTGGTCGAGGCGGTTCATCAGCGTGCTCGAGTCGTACGGGATGAGCGGCCGGCTGGCCCGGGGCCGCAGCTACGCCCGGGCCGGGCAGGTGCTCGACTTCGAGCTGGCCCAGGGAAAGGTCACCGCCAGGGTGCAGGGGTCGCGGGTACGCCCGTACCAGGTCAGGATCGGGGTGCTGCCGCTGACCACCGCCCAGTGGCGGCGGGTGCAGGACCGCCTGGCCAGCCAGGCGCTGTTCCGGGCCAAGCTGCTGGCCGGCGAGATGCCGCGCGAGATCGAAGAGGTATTCGCCGAGTGCGGCACGCCGCTGTTCCCGAGGTCGGCCGCGGACCTGGACATGCATTGCAGCTGCCCGGACTGGGAGGTGCCGTGCAAGCACCTGGCCGCGGTCTGCTACGTGCTGGCCGAGGACTTCGACCGTGACCCGTTCGGCATGCTGGCCTGGCGCGGCAAGGCCAGGGACGAGTTGCTCGCCGCGCTGCGCCGGATCCAGGCCGGCCGGTCCGGTCCGGGCCAGGACGCCGCGACGGCCCGCCCGGCGGCGGCCACCGGAGCCGGCCTGGATGTGCCGGCCCCGCCGCTGGAGGACTGCCTGGAAGGGTTCTGGTCGCCCGGCCTGAGTCCGGCCCGGCTGCGGGCGCTGGCCACCGTGCCGGACGCCTCCGCCCCCGACCTACTGCTGCGCATGTTCCCCCCGCCGCCCGTCGGGGTGCGGGGCAAGGACCTGGCCGACGTCCTGGTCCCCGCCTACGAGCAGCTCGCGGCGGCCGACACCGACGGCCCAGGTGAGCTCGCCTAGCGCACCGGCAGCTAGGCTCCCGGCTAGCCCGCTGCGCCGCCGGATGGGGCCCAGACCCGGAGCATGGCCTCGGGCAGCCCCCACCAGCCCAGCGCGGTCAGCCGCTCGTCGTCGTCGATCGCGCCGAGCACCTGCCACAGAGAGGTGACCGGCAGGAACAGGCCCTCCATGGTGAGGTCGTCGAACTCGTCGTCATCGTCGGACAGGAAGAAATCGTCGGATTCGTCCTCTTCGTCGGGCCCGGCGTCGTCCGGGTCCCCGAGGTCCCCGGGATCGTAGTCCCGAACGTAGGCGGCCAGGTCGGCGGCTGACGCGGCGGTGCCCGGACCGCCCTCGGCGAGCGCGGTGATCGCCGCCAGCCAGTCGAAATGGTCGATGGCGCAGATGGCGGTGAGCTCGCTTTCCGTCTCGCCGGGTTCACCGTCGTCCTGGTCCGGGCCCCCCCAGGTGTCCTGCCCCTGCGGCGACGCCACGCCCGCGGCCAGCCGCAGCCACAGCTCGGTGTCGTCGGCCGGCAGGTCCTCAGGATCGAGTCCGCCGCACTCGATCAGCAGCCGGCCAGGCCAGCCCGGCCGGGCGATGTCCTGGCGCAGCCGGGCGCTGGCCCGGCGCAGTTCCTCCCTCGGCAGCGGGCGGTCACCGACCCGGTCGATCAGGGCCCGGGTCGCGGCCAGCGCGTCGGCGTCGGCGGCGTCCCATTCGGCCAGGAACTCCTCGTCCTTCTCGTCCAGGAGCACGTCCATCGGGACCCGGCCGTCGGGCAGCGCCGAGGTCATCCACCGTTCCTGCAGCTCGATGTAGGACTGGCAGGCGGCCGGGTCGGCCGCGGCCAGCAGGTCGGGGTCGATTTCCCCCGCGGCGAGCCGCTCTTCGAGGTGGCTGACCAGCCTGGTGTGCATCTCCGCGGCGAGCTGGCTGCGCTCGGACTGGTCGTCCCAGACGTGCAGGCCGATGATCCCGTTCGGCTCGGTCCCGGTGGCCTCGAGCCACGTCCTGACGTCGCCCACCGTGGCCACGCCGTCGTTGATCTTGTGCAGGACCGTCTCCGCCGACGTCCAGAACACCGCGGACAGCGGGTTGCCGGCGGCGAGCATCCCCCGCCGGATGGCGGGCAGCGAGCCCAGCGCCTCCTCCGACGGCACGGTGAGCAGCGCGAGCGCTACGTCACGCCTGGTCAACGCGTTAAGCGGTCGGCCCGCCAGGTCTGCCACCCGGTCAGCTTCATGGTTCACGCCTCGCAGCGTACGCCTGTTGGCCCACCCGCGCAGACCGCGCGCCCCGCACGCGGGAACTCAGAGCAGATCGCGGCCGCCGAGGTAGGGTCGCAGCACCTCGGGCACCCGCACCTGCGCCTCGCTGGTCTGGAAGTTCTCCACCAGGGCGGCGAGGATCCGTGGCGTGGCCACCGCGGTGTTGTTCAGGGTGTAGGCGAACCGCACCGTGCCGTCGGTGTCGCGGTAGCGCACGTTGGCCCGCCGGGCCTGCCAGTCGAGCAGCGACGAACAGCTGTGCGTCTCGCGGTACGCGCCCAGCGACGGCATCCAGGTGTTGATGTCGTTCATCCGGTACTTGCCCGCGCCCATGTCTCCGGTGGAGACCTCCATCACCTCATAGGCCAGGCCCAGCCCTTGCAGCAATTGCTCGGCCGTGCCCAGCAGCTCCGCGTGCCAGCGGTCGGACTCGGCCACATCGGCCGCGCAGATGACGAACTGCTCGACCTTCTCGAATTGATGGACCCGCAGCAGCCCGCGCACGTCCCGCCCGGCACTGCCCGCCTCCCGCCGGAAGCACGGCGAGATGCCGGCGTACCTGATCGGCAGGCGCTTATGGTCCAGGATCTCGTCGCTGTGGAAGCCGACCAGGGCCACCTCGGCCGTGCCCGCCAGGTACAGGTCGTCGGCGGGGATCGCGTAGATCTCCTCGCGGTGCGCCGGGAACATGCCGGTGCCGATGAGCGCCTCCTCGCGGACCAGCGACGGGACGCTGACCAGCTCGAAGTCCTTGTTCCTCAGCAGGTCGAGGGCATAGGAATGCACCGCGCGCTCGAGCAGCACCAGGTCCGAGGTCAGCGCGTAGGCACGCTCCCCGGCGACCTTACGGGCCCGGGTGAAGTCCGCCCAGCCGCGCTTTTCCAGCAGCTCGACGTGGTCCAGCGGCTTGAAGCCGAACTCCGGCGGGGTGCCCACGCTCCGCACGACCACGTTGGCGGACTCGTCCGGCCCGACCGGGGCGCCGTCCCACGGGATGGTGGGAGTCAGCAGCAGCAGCGCGTTCAGCTTCTCCGTCGCCTCCGCGAGCTGCTCGCGCAGCTCCCTGAGCTGGGCCTCGAGCTCGGTGTGCTCGGCCCTCAGCTCGGCCCGCCTGGCGTCGTCGGCCTTGGCGAACTCCTTGGCCGAGCTCTTCCGGCGGGACTGGGCCTGGTCCAGTTCGTGCTGGAGCTTGCGGGTGGCCCGGTCAAGGTCGAGCAACTCGTCGACGTCCAGGTCGATGCCCTTCTTCCGGACGGCGTCCTTCACCGCGTCCGGGTTTTCCCTGATAAATCGCCTGTCCAGCATGAGTACGCGTCAGTCCTTGTGTCTTATGCAAAGTTGCTTGCCAGCCCGCCACGAAAACGCTACCAGCAGTACCCGCCCGGCCGCCCCGCAGTTTCCGGCCGCTCGTCCCCGGCCGTCTAGCCGGATAGCGGGTACCGCAGGCCGACCAGGGTGGCCAGGTCGCCGAGGGTGAGCTCAAACATGGGCGCCGGGTCTTCGAGCGCGAAGCTCATGTGGCCGAACACCTCCATCGCCACCGCCCCGTACAGCACCGTCCAGCAGCGCAGGAACGTCAGCACCGCGCCGAGGGGGATGCTGGTGCCCAGCGCGTCGCGATAGCGGCCGAGCTGGTCGCGCAGCCCCGGGTCGATCTGCTCGTCCGCCGGGACCGGGAACGGGACCTTGTGCCACAGCTCGAGGAACAGCGTGAAGAAGGTGCCGGCGAAGGCCAGCGCGCACTCGTCGGCGATGTCGTACCGCCCGTCGTTCAGGCCGGGCAGCGGAACGCCGAACACCAGGCCGAACTCGTCCTTGTGGTTCAGCGCCCAGCGGCGGAACTCCCGGCAGGCGGCGACCATCTTGACGGTCAGCTTCGGCTGGGGGTCGTCGGCCTGACCCCAGGCCGGCTCGGCGGCCTCGATGGCCCGGTGGATGTCCGCCCCGAGCTCGGTGAAGATGCCCGCGCACAGGTGCCTGACCAGTTCCTCGTGGCTGCCGAAGTACCGGTAGAGCCCGGGGGCGGTCATGCCCATCTCACGGGCGATGGCGCGCAGCGACACCGCCTCGGGCCCGTCCTTGACCAGGAGCTGACGGGCGGTCTGGATGATCTCCTCGATGGTCGCCGCGCGCAGCCGGTCGCGCCGCGATGGCGGCTGAACCGCGTCCGGTGCCGCCTCGGCGACCTGTGCCGGCTGTGTCACAACTGCCTCCTGGACCATTCATACCCCGCCGGAACCACTGAGGGCGAGACCCATCGGCCCGGTGTTGCCCTGATGTTATCCGCTTTGACGGCGGTTATATCGCTTGACTTCGGCGAACATCGTATGCGAAGTTAGCGCTGTAATCAGTTTACGCCGTTTACTTTAATAATCAACAGAAGCTCAGTCGACATGACAGGGAGACGGGGATGTTCGAGGCATGGGGACGAGCCTTGTACGGCAGGCGGCGGCTGACCCTTGGCATCACGCTCGTGCTCGTGGCGTTCGCGGCGGTCTGGGGGACCGGCGTGTTCGGCAAGCTTTCTTCCGGGGACAGCTTCACGCCGCCCGCCAGCCAGAGCCAGCGCGAGGCCGACCAGGCCAGCCAGGTGTTCGGCCGTAACGACGCCGACGTCGTGGTGCTGTACCGCAGCGCCACGAGGACCGTCGGCGACCCGGCGTACCGGCAGGCGGTCACCGACGCGCTGAGCGGCCTGCCGCGGGCCGACGTGGCCCGGGTGAGCACCTACTGGTCCACCGGATCGCCGCGCCTGGTCAGCACCGACCGGCACGCCACCTACGCGGTGCTCCAGCTCACCGGGGCCGACGACGCCGCCAGGCACGACAGCTACAAGGCGATCGAGGCCGAACTGACACCCGTCAGCCTGGCGGCCAGCGGTATGACCGCCCGGGTCGGCGGGACCGTGCCGATGGAGGTCGCGATCAACTCCGAGGTCACGGCCAACATCGCCAAGGCCGAGATGTTCTCGATGCCGGTGCTGCTCATCCTGCTGCTGGTGATCTTCGGCAGCCTGGCCGCGGCGGCGCTGCCGGTGGCGATCGGCGGCATCGCCATCCTCGGCTCGTTCACCGTGCTGCGGCTGCTCACCATGGCCACCACGGTGTCCGTGTACTCGGTGAACATCACCACGATCCTGGGCCTGGGCCTGGGCATCGACTACGCGCTGTTCATGGTCATGAGGTACCGCGAGGAACTGCACCGGCAGCCGACCGTCGAGCAGGCGGTGGCCCGGACGGTGGCCACCGCGGGCCGGACCGTCGCGGTCTCCGGAGTTACCGTCGCGGTCGCGCTGACCAGCCTGATGCTGTTCCCCGAGACCTTCCTGCGCTCGATGGGCTACGGCGGGGTGGCCACCGTCGCGGTGGACATGCTGGCCGCGCTGACCGTGCTGCCGGCGCTGCTCGCCGTCCTGGGACCCAGGGTCAACGCGCTGCGCATCCGCCGCTCGGTTCACCGGCCGGTCCGGAGGGAAGCCAGCGGCGGCTGGTACCGGCTGGCGAACAGCGTCATGCGCAGGCCCGCCGTCTACGCCACCGTCATCGTGATCGGGCTGCTGGCCCTGAGCGCGCCGTTCCTGCGCATCTCCTGGGGCGGCACGGACGCCAGGACGCTGCCCGCCGCCTCGACGATCCGGCAGGTGTCGGAGACGCTGGACCGCCAGTTCCCGGCCAACTCCACCGCTCCGATCGAGGCGCTCGTCACCGGGGCACGAGCGCCCGCCCAGCTCACCGCCTACCTGCACCGCATCGACGCCATCCCGGGCGTGACCGGCGCCCAGGTCACCGGGGTCAAGGGCACCACAACGCGGATCGACGTCGGATACCGGCCGGCCACGGTGTCCTCGGCGGCCCGGCACCTCGTGACCCAGATCCGCGAAATCCCTGCCCCGGCCGGCGCCACCGTGCTGGTCGGCGGGACCACGGCCGGCCTGGTGGACGAGCTGACCAGCCTCGGCGCCACGCTTCCCTGGATGGCGCTGCTGGTGGGCGTGTCCACGTTCGTGCTGCTGTTCCTGGCGTTCGGCTCGGTGGTGCTGCCGGTGAAGGCGATCGTGATGAACGTGCTGTCGCTGGCGGCCACGTTCGGCGTCGTCGTCTGGATCTTCCAGTGGGGGCACCTGTCCGGGCCGCTGCAGTTCACCCCGACCGGCTCGATCGACCCGACCATGCCGATCCTGATGCTGGCCATCATCTTCGGCCTGTCCATGGACTACGAGGTGTTCCTGTTGTCCCGGGTCCGCGAGCGGTACGACCAGACCGGCGACAACACCGCCGCGGTGGCCAGCGGCCTGCAGCGCACCGGCGGGCTGATCACCTGCCTGGCCCTGCTGCTGATCATCGTGGTCGGCGCGTTCTCGGCCTCCGGCATCACGTTCATCAAGCTGCTGGGGGTCGGCATGATCGTGGCGCTGCTGGTGGACGCGACCATCATCCGGGTGCTGCTGGTTCCGGCCACCATGCGGCTGCTCGGCCGGGCCAACTGGTGGGCGCCGCGGCCGCTGCGCCGACTGTACGGCAGGTACGGGATCAGGGAAGAGATTCAGGCCGAACGGGCCGAGGTTTCCGTCTGACCGCATCCTCCTCGCCCGGGCGGGGTTGTCGCCCCGCCCGGGCCTTTCCGGCCGGGTACAGTGGCGACCGCGGCCCGTGACCGGAGGCCGCGCCCGGCCCCGTCCGAGGAGTGACCGAGATGAACCAGCCCGTCGCCGTGCCTGAAGTGATGTCGGCGGACCTGCCGGCCGGGGCGTTCCTGCTCGACGTGCGCGAGAACGACGAGTGGACGGCCGGGCACGCACCCGACGCGGTGCACGTGCGGCTCGGTGAGCTCGGCGCCCGGACCGGCGAACTGCCCCGCGACCGCGAGATATTCGTGATCTGCCGCACCGGGAACAGGTCGGCCTACGTGACACAGGCGCTGGTCGCCGGCGGCTGGCAGGCCATAAACGTCGCCGACGGCATGACCGGCTGGGCCATCGCGGGCCGCCCCATGATCAGCGAGGACGACGCCGAACCTTACGTCGCCTAGCCCGCCGTCACCGCCAGCGCCAGGGGCAGCGCGGCGGGCGCGCCCGCCTGGCGGAGCAGCCGGGCGGCCACGGTCATCGTCCATCCGGTCTCGATGCGGTCGTCCACCATGAGCACCGGGCCGTCCAGCCCGCCCACGGCGTCCCGAAGCTCGTCCGGCACCTCCAGCGCCCGCCACAGCGAGCTCAGCCGCTGTGCGCTGTTGTGCCGGCGCGGCCCCGGCCCGTTGACTCCGGCCTCGCCGGTGTAGGCGAGCGCCCCCAGGTACGGCAGCCGCCCGGCGCTGGCGAGCCGGCGGCCCAGGCTGGTGATCAGCCGGGGCCTGGTGAGTGACGGCAGCGTGAGCACGCCGGCCGGGCGCTGCGCCCAGTCCCAGGCGGCGAGCACCTTGATCACGGCGGCCACCACCGGCTCGGTGACCGGCTCGTCCGGCGCGCCCTCGGCCAGCAGGGTCCTGAGCTGGCCGCCCCAGCCGATGTCGGTGAGCCGGCCCAGGGCCCGGCCCGGCTCGGCGGTCAGCTCCAGCGGGATCTTCCCGGCCGCGTCCACGCCGAGCGCCTTCATCCCGGTCGGCCACATCCGCCGCGGCTCGACCGTCACGCCCGGGCGGAGCAGTCGCTCGCGCGCCGCGGTCACGCTCGTCTCCGGGACCTCGCCGGCGGCCCGCTGCCCGGTGCAGTTGTCGCAGCGTCCGCACGGCCCGGCGGCCGGATCGTCGAGCTGCCGGCGCAGGTACTCCATCCGGCACCCGTCGGTGGCCAGGTAGGCCAGCATCGCCTGCTGCTCGCGGGCCCGCTCGGCGGCGACCCTTTCGTAGCGTTCCGTGTCGTAGTGCCACGGCTGGCCGGTCGCCGTCCAGCCGCCGCCGGTCCGGCGCACCGCGCCGTCCACGTCGAGCACCTTGAGCATGGACTCGAGCCGGCCGCGGGACAGGTCCACGTGCGTCTCGAGCAGGCCGGCCGACAGCGGCCTGCCCGCCTCGGCCAGGGCGGCCAGGGTGGCACGGACCTGTCGCTCGGACGGGAAGGCCAGCGAGGCGAAGTAGGCCCAGATGTCCCGGTCCTCCCGGCCGGGCAGCAGGATCACCTCGGCGCGGTCCAGGCCCCGCCCGGCCCGGCCGATCTGCTGGTAGTAGGCGACCGGCGACTGCGGCGCGCCCAGGTGCACGACGAAGCCGAGGTCCGGCTTGTCGAAGCCCATGCCGAGCGCGCTGGTGGCGACCAGCGCCTTGACCCGGTTGGCGAGCAGGTCCTCCTCGGCCCGCGCCCGGTCGTCCGGCTCGTCCCGGCCGGTGTAGGACGCCACGGTCAGCCCCTGCTCGCGCAGGAAGGCCGCGGTTTCCTGGGCCGTCGCGACCGTCAGCGCGTACACGATGCCGGACCCGGGCAGCTCGCCGAGCCGGGCCGCCAGCCAGCCCAGCCGCTGGTGCGCGGTGGGCAGCGTGACCACGGCCAGCCGCAGCGAGTCCCGGTCCAGCGGCCCGCGCAGCACCAGCGTCTCGCCGGGCGTGCCGAGTTGCTCGGCCACGTCGGCGGTCACCCGCGCGTTCGCGGTGGCCGTGGTGGCCAGGACCGGGATCCCGGCGGGCAGGCCGTCCAGCAGGGTGCGCAGCCTGCGGTAGTCGGGCCGGAAGTCGTGCCCCCAGTCCGAGATGCAGTGCGCCTCGTCGACCACCACCAGCCCGGCCGACCGGCTCAGCCCGGGCAGCACCTCGTCACGGAACGACGGGTTGTTCAGCCGTTCGGGACTGACCAGCAGCACGTCCGCCTGGCCCGCGGCCACCTCGGCGTACAGCGCGTCCCACTCCCCGGGGTTGGCCGAGTTGATGGTGCGCGCGCGGATGCCCGCTCCGCTCGCCGCCTCGACCTGGTTGCGCATCAGCGCGAGCAGCGGGGAGACGATCACGGTCGGCCCGGCGCCGCGGGCGCGCAGCAGCGCGGTGGCGATGAAGTAGACGGCGGACTTGCCCCAGCCGGTCCGCTGCACCACCAGCGCCCGCCGCCGCTCGGCGACCAGGGCCCGGATCGCGGTCCACTGATCATCGCGTAGCCGCGCGTGCCCGCCCGCCAGCGCCCGCAGGCACGTCTCCGCCTCGTCCCGTAGTTCCGACTCGTCCTCGCCCATGCCCTATTGGTACCAGCCGCCGCCGTCAGGCCGCCCGGATCCCGTATGTCATACTCGGGGCAAACATCTGATCTCTCCCGGGGCGGGAACAGCTTGGCCGTAACCGACGAGGCCATCGAGAAGATCAAGGCCATGATCACGTCCGGCGCGCTGCATGCGGGCGACCGGCTGCCGCGCGAGGCGGACCTGGCCGCCGACCTCGGGCTCTCCCGCAGCTCGCTGCGCGAGGCGGTGCGCGCGCTGTCCCTGGTCAACATCCTGGACGTGCGGCGCGGCGACGGGACGTACGTGACCAGCCTCGAGCCGCGGTTGCTGCTGGAGGCGCTGAGCTTCATCGCCGACTTCCACCGCGACGATACGCTGCTCGAGTTCCTCCGGGTCCGGCGCATCCTGGAGCCCGCCGCCACCGCGATGGCGGCCGAGCGGATCACCGCCGAGGAGAGCGACGGCCTGCGTGCCTTGCTCGACAGCATCGGGCCGGACCCGGCGACCGAGGAACTGGTGGCCAACGACCTGGAGTTCCACCGGCGGATCGTGGCCTGCTCGGGGAACTCGGTGCTCTCCTCGCTGCTCGAGTCGATGTCCGGTCCGACCACCCGGGCCCGGGTCTGGCGCGGCGTCACCCAGGCAGGCGCGGCGGCGCGGGCGCTGGCCGAGCACCGGGCCATCCTGGACGCTCTCGCCGCGCACGAGCCCGAGGTGGCCAGGTCCTGGGCCACCGTGCACATCGCCGGCGTCGAGCAGTGGCTGGCCTCGGTCCCGTGACGGACCACGTATCGGTCAGGGACCTCCGTGTCCGCGCGGTCATCGGCGTGCACGCGTGGGAGCGCGAGATCGAGCAGACCCTGCTCGTCAGCGTGGATATGGTCCCTGAAACTGCCGACGTGCGGAAGGCCGCGGCGAGCGACGACCTGGCCGACGCGCTCGACTACTCCGCCGTGGCGGAGACCATCGCGGCCGTGCTGCGCGAGGG
>Ga0318496_10000866_pt1 | contig 11387 bp, 12 predicted proteins | sample GRESIP109b1f22_FD_203296 | JGI IMG/M metagenome (GOLD analysis project Ga0318496, IMG submission 203296) | Tropical soil microbial communities from Luquillo Experimental Forest, Puerto Rico - GRE.SIPMG.109b1f22 | ecosystem: Environmental > Terrestrial > Soil > Tropical forest > Bulk soil... | reverse complement strand
GTCATCTCCATCGTTACCGGCAGTGTCATTCGTCCTGAGGCGAGTTCGGCCATCAAGGTGGCATACAACTCGTCCATTTCCTGATCACGTGGACCTAGCGCAATCGCGGCGGAACGGTCGCGCCGGCGCCAGCAGTCGACTGCCTCGCGCCACATTTCGGACGCGAGATTCCCCATCTGCTCGATGAGCCCTCGGCTGCGCGGCGAGAGGTCCTGATTGAGGACGTGGCCGGCCCGGCGAGCAATGCTGACGACAAGGTCATGAGAGCGCTCGAGTTCGGGCACGACGCGTAGCACCGAGATCAAGAAGCGCTGCTCTGAAGCCATGGGCCCCTGCAGCAGTATTTCCCGGTCGGCCAGCTCCTCGATCTTCGGGTAGAGGTCGTCGATAAACCTGTCACGCTCCGCCAGCGCCCGGACCACCTCGCTGTCACCACTCAGAAGGGCATTGGTCGCCGCGGGCAGATCCTCGGCGACCATAGCGAACAGCTCGACGACGTTATCTTCGATAGCCGCAAGCTCATGCTCAAATTCCTGTCGATGCTGGGCCATGGGCCAAAGCCTACACAGCGCGAACCCGGCCTCCGAGGCCGCATTAAAAGGGGGCAGCCGGCCTGGGCGGCGGACTGACCTGCGCGACTCTGGGCAGCAGGGCTGGCTTCCGGCGCCAGAAGTCGTGCGGATAGCGGCCGGGGTGGAAGCCGGCCGCTTCGGCGGTAGCCGCCAGTTCGGCGAACCGCCTGGCCACGGACGACGGCTCGTGGGCGTCGCTGCCGAACACCAGCGCCTCGCCCCCCGCCTGGTGCCACCACCGCGCGATCACCGGCGGCAGCGGCACCACGGCGTTGACCTCGAGTGCCCGGCCGGATCCGGCTAGGGCGGCCAGCACGGTGCGGTACTCGTCCTCGAAGCCGGCGGCGTCGAACGGGCCCGCCTGCTCCGGCCAGTGGCGCAGCGGATAGTCGATGTGCGCGAGCACCGCGAACGGGGCAGGCGATTCGACCAGCCGGAGCACCTCGCCCAGGTAGGCCCGGATGAGATCACCGGGCTCGGCGCGGGCGAACAGGTGATCCACCAGCCGGGTGCCGGCCCGGTCCAGCGAGTGCACCGATCCGAGCACCCGGTCGAACGTCCCGGCGCCGAGCACCGCCTTGACCTGGTCCTCGTGCCAGTGCGGCTCACCGAGCTCAGTTCCGGACAGGATGCGCAACGCGGGGAACAGGTCCCGGCAGCGCTGCACGCACGCCAGGTAGGCCGTCGCAGCCAAGGGCGGTGGGCAGAACCGGTCGCCGGGCCCGGCCCGGGCCACCTTCTGCGGCCGCGCCGCTGCCTTGACCTCCGGGTCGATCGCCCAGCTGGTGAAATCGGCATGCTCGGTGAAGGCGATCGACGGCAGTCCCAGTTCCACCGCCCGGGCGCAGGACCGCTCCATCGACCCGGCCGCCGCGTCCCAGGACCATTCGGTATGCACATGCCCATCAGGAGGCAGCACCGGGCGACTCCACGACTATGGTTCAGGTCAGCGCGGCAAGCTTAAACGGCCGTGGCACGGCGGCAAAGGCGTCGGCGGGCGCGGCGGGCAAGGCGCGGCGCGGGCCCAGCGCCCAGCCGGGCGCCCGGGAGCATGATGGCCGGGTGGCGCGGGCGGCCAGCCCGGCCCGCCGGGGCCGGCTGGCAGAATGCCGTTCGTGCCTCACCCTCAGCGCGGGCCCTTCCGCGGCTTGCCCCGTGAGGTGCCGATCCTCACCGCCATCTCCTTCACCGTCGCGCTCGGGTTCGGGATCGTCTCGCCGGACATCCCGGCGTTCGCCCGCCATTTCGGCGTCAGCACCGCGGCGGCCGCGAGCGTGATCAGCGCGTTCGCCCTGATGCGCATCGTCGGAGCGCTCCCCGCGGGCCGTCTCGCGGACCGGTTCGGCCAGCCCGCGGTGATGGCAGCGGGCATCGCGATCGTCGCGGTAAGCAGCATCCTGGCCGGGTTCTCCGGCTCGTTCACCGAACTCATCATCCTGCGCGGCGCGGGCGGGCTTGGCTCGGCGATGTTCGGTGTCAGCGGCCAGACCCTGCTGCTGGTCAGCGTGCCCAGTGAGCAGCGTGGCCGGGCGAGCGGGCTGTTCGCCGGCGGCTTCTTGATCGGCGGGATCAGCGGACCGGCGGTCGGCGGGGTCATCGCGGCCTGGTCGGAGCGGGCGCCGTTCATCATCTACGGCCTCATGCTCATCGTCCCGGCGATCATCGCGGGGACCGTGCTGCACGACGGGTCGCGGCATCGCCCCGAACGCTCCCCGCGTCAGCGCAGCGCGGTCGCCGAGATCGCGAGTGCGCTGCGGGACCGGGCCTACCGCGCCGCCGCCGCCGCGAACCTCGCGGACGGGTTTGGCACCATCGGGGTCCGCAGCGCCATCGTCCCCCTGTTCGTCCGTGACATCCTGCACAGATCGGCCATCTGGACGGGCGTCGGATTCCTCGTCGTCGCGGCCATCAACGCGGGGACCCTGCTGCCCGCCGGCCGGCTCGCTGACCGGTTCGGCCGGCGCCCGGTCATCGTGAGCGGGTGCCTGGTGGCGGCGGGCGGCATGGCCCTGCTGGCCCTGCTGCCGGGCCTCGGCGGGTATCTCGCCGGGCTGGCCGTACTCGGGCTCGGATCCGGGTTCCTCGACGTCGGGCCCGGTGCCATGCTCGGTGACATTCTCAACGGCCAGGGCGGCACCGTGGTCGCCACGTACCAGATGGCCGGTGACATCGGTGCCGTGACCGGGCCGGTGACCGGCGGATACCTGGTGGACGTCGCGTCCTACGGCGCGGCCTTCGGTGTCACGGCGGGCGTGCTCGGCCTGGCGGCGGTCCTCGGCCTGTTCGCGCCCGAGACGCGCTGGCGGGACCAGCCGATCGGCCCGGGCCTGGTGCCCGGCCCCTCGCCCTGACCCGCCGTGCCGGTCCGTGCCGTCAGTCGTGGCGCCCGGTGACGGCCAGGCTGGCCCCGATCCCGATCAGCACCAGGCCGCCGGCGCCGCCGACGAGTTCCAGCCGCCGCGGCGACCGCGCGAACCAGGCCCGGGCCGTCCCGGCCACCAGCGCCCAGCTGCTGTCACTAATCCCCGCGATGGCCACGAACGTCGCCCCCAGCAGCAGCATCTGCGCCGGAACATGCCCGGCCTGCCGGTCCACGAACTGCGGCAGGACGGCGGCGAAGAACACGATCGCCTTCGGGTTGCTGGCCCCGACGGCGATCCCGTCCCGGAGGATCCGCGCGATGCTCTTCCGTCCCGCGGCCTTATCGAGTGCAGAACGCAGCGACCGCCGGTGCCTGATTGCCTGGATACCGAGGCAGACGAGGTAACCGGCACCGGCGAGCTTGATCACGGTGAACAGGGCCACCGAGCGCTCGACGAGCGCCCCGATGCCAAAGGCCACTGCCATCACCTGCGCGTATTCTCCGATCAGGCCGCCCACGGCGGTACCCACCCCGGCCGCCCGGCCGAGCATCAGCGAGCGGGTAATCACGAAGATCACGTTGGGGCCGGGAACGATGATCAGCGCGAACGAGATCAGCGCGAAGGCCAGCAGATGGCTCGTGGGCAGCATGCCGCAGCCTAACCACGGGCCCCGCCCGGGCCGCAATGCAATAACGGCCGCGCGACCGGACCGCGCCGCCGCTGGCGGAGGAGTGCCGGGTTACCTGGCCGGCGTCGCCAGGCCGTGCTGATAGGCGAACCGGACGGCCTGGGCGCGGTCCCGGGCGCCCGTCTTGGCGAAGATCCGGTTGATGTGTGTCTTGACCGTGGCGTTGCTCAGGTAGAGGCGCTGGGCGATCTCGGCGTTGCTCAGGCCCGAGGCGAGGAGGGTGAGCACCTCGGCCTCGCGGGAGGTGAGCCCCGCCGGCGGTGGCCCCGCCCGGCCGGCCTGGTCCGGGGCCGGGCCGGGAGCCGGGCCCTGGCTGGTGACCGTGGCCACCAGGCGGGCCTGGACGGCCGGGTCGAGATGGGTCTGGCCGGCGTGCACCGCACGGACCGCCGCCTCGATCTGCTCGGCGCTGGCGTCCTTGGTGAGGTAGCCGAGCGCGCCGGCCCGGAGCGCGGCCAGGATCGCGGCGTCGTCGGCGTAGGTGGTCAGCACCAGCACCTGGGTGCCCGGCAGGCGCTGGCGCACCTCGGCCGTCGCGGCGGCACCGTCGACCCCCGGCATGCGCAGGTCCATCATGATCACATCGGGGTGATGCGCCGCGGCCAGCCGCACCGCCTCAGCCCCGTCGCTGGCCAGGCCGACGATCTCCACCCCGTCGATGAGCGAGACCAGCATGCTCAGCCCGTCGCGCACCACGCGCTGATCGTCGGCGATCAGGACGCGGATCCGGCCCGGCGGGGCAGTGGTCATCCGGGGACCTCCAGTTCGACGAGCCATCCGTCGGCGGTGGGCCCGGCCCGCGCGGTGCCGCCCGCCCGCGTGGCCCGCTCCCGCATCGCGGTGAGGCCGTGCCCGCCACCGGCGTCGGCAAGCAGCGGGTTCCCGGTGGGGGTGCCCGCATCCGCCCCGGGCGGCGGGGATCCGGGCTCCGCGGGCACCTCCTGTGCCGCCGCTCCCGGCGGCGCGGCCGGCCGGGCGCGGTCCTGGACCGCGAGAGTCGTCCGGTCCGGCGCGTAACGCACGGTCACGGCCACCGAGGTGCCGGGCGCGTAGCGGGTGATATTGGTGAGGGCCTCCTGGGCCCCGCGGAACAACGCCAGGCTCGCGTCGGCGGGCAGCGGGCGGGGCGGTCCGTCGACGGTGAGCGTCGCCTGCGCGCCGGTGTCCCGGCGGAAGTCCTCGACCAGAGCGCCCACCTGGTCCACCGTCGGCAACCGGTCGCCCCGCAGCGCGCCGACGGCCTGCCGTGCGTCGGTGAGCCCCTCCCTGGCCAGGTCCGCCGACCGCTCCAGCGCGGCGCGCAGCGCGCCGCTGGCCGACTCGCGGTCGGCGAGCTTGCGGGCCCCCTGGAGCTGGATCGCCAGGCCGGACAGGGCGTGCGCGAGCACGTCGTGGAGCTCGCCCGCGATGCGGCTGCGCTCGGCGAGCGCCGCGGCGGCCGCCTCCGCCTCCCGGGCGTCCTGCAACTGGGCCATCAGCAGTTCGGTCTGGTCCTGGCTTTCCCGCCCCCGCCGGATGAACTGGCCGGTCACCGCCAGCAGCAGGCAAAGCAGCGTCGCGGCGAGGGCGGACTGCGCCGCGTCCGGCTGGGTCAGCGCGATCGTCACGGCGAGGGCGCCGGTGATCAGCACGGTAGCCACGACCGCGGGCCGCAGCGGGAGCCGCACCGCGGCGACCCAGACGCCAACGCTTGCCGCTATCTCGGCCGGCCCGTGCGGCTGCAACGCGGCCAGGGCCACCCCGCACCCGCCGATGACCCCGATCAGCACGACCTGGAATAGGTAGCCGCGCCGGGCCCAGGCGACCGCTACCGTCGCGGCGACCGCCACCGCGTACCCCGCCAGCGCCAGGCTCACCCCCAGCCGGGCACCGGACAGGCCGGGTTCGGGATGACTGTTCAGCCCGGCCGTGACGACGATCGCGATGAGCACCCAGCCCAGCGGCCGGAGCAGCTGGCGCTGGCGGTCCACCCGCTCCCGGGCGCGCGAGCGTGCCGCGCTCACCCGCGGCGACGCGGGGACGTCCGCGCCGTCCTCCGGTGGCGGCGGCCCGGATGGCTGGCTGGCATGCATCAGGCCCGCCGCGGCCAGCCGTGCCTTCATGGACACAGTCTGGCGCGCGGCGGGCATGGATACCAGGTCAGGCGCGGCGGGGCCGGGCCGAGCGGCCGGGTCAGGCACCGGCGCCGGTCCGCACGGCCGGGCGAGCCGCGGCCGCCGTGGCGGTCAGCCGGGACCCGCGCACGTAGATCACGACCAGGCGGGTCAGGACGTCGGCCAGCGCCATCATGATCAGCGCGGCGACCCAGGCGGCCGAGCCGGTGATCTGGTGGGCGATGCTGAACCGGGCGATCGCCGGGCCCGCGCCGTTGCCGGCGGCGACGGCGAAGGCCATCCTGGCCCCGACGCCGGTGATCCACAGGCCGGCGGCCAGCCACCCGGCGCGGCCCAGGGCGCGGCCGTCCGGGCCGCGGCGCAGCTTGGTGGTCAGCCCGGCCACGGCGCCCATCGTCGCGCCGGCCACGACACAGGCCAGTTCCAGGGCGACGTCGTTGCCGCCACCGGGCACTGAGTGCAGGAACAGCACGGCGGCGGCGCCGACGGCCAGGACCGGGCCGGCCAGTGAGCGGAGGTCGAGCGGGTGCTCGCGGATCTGGCGGATGACCATGAGCACGAGGACTGCGTTGATCACGTACATGGTGGTGTTATTCATGACGTCAGCGTGCCCCGCGGCGCGGTACCCGGGCGTCGGCCCACGGGTGGGACTGCGGGTTGGCAACCGGGTCAACCCACGGGTTGACCCGGCGCGCCTTACCGCCCGGCCGGCGCCGCGGCAGCCGCCGGGGCCGCGTTCAGGCCGAACCACGGCAGGCACGGCTCCAGCCCGGACACCCGCACCCGCAGCGGCCGGCGAGCCTGCCAGGTTGCCCGGTCGAGCAGGAGCCGCTGCGCCTCGATCGCCCGGCCCCGGACCACCAGGTGCTCGGTGCCGTCATCGACGTAGCCGAGCTTGCGTGACACGCCCAGCGAGGCCGCGTTGTCACGGTGCGCGGTGGACCGGGCGTACTCCGCGCGCAGCTCGTCGAACGCCAGCGACAGCACGGCCGCCCGCATCTCCGTGCCGATGCCGCGCCCCTGGTACCCGCGGCCGAGCCACGACCCGGTGTGCACCTCGCCGAGGATCGCGAAGTCGGCCGCCTTCAGGCCCTGGACACCGACGACGTCGCCCTGGTGCACGATCACGAAACTGATTTCCCAGTTCGCCGGTTCCCAGGAGGCCCACTGCGACCAGAAGAAGCGCAGCGACCTGCCGGGCAGCTCGGCGGCGCCCACGTCGGTCCACGCGTCGCTGAACGGCTGCACCCGCGGGTCGTGCACGCCCCCGGCCGCGAGCGTGATGAGTGCGTCGAGGTCCGCCAGGCTGGGCCAGCGCAGCTCCAGCCGCGGCGTGCGCAGCCGCAAGCCCGTGAGCGGCCAGTGCGGCGATGTCATGAACGTGATTGTGAGCGGGCACCAGTTCCCGATGCAACGGGATATCCGCAGGCCGGGTCAGGCCGGGCAGTTCTCGTGCACCCAGCCGCCGCTGGCCCGCCGCCGGGCGTCCTGGCCGGCCGCGATCGGCTGTCCGCAGCGGCCGCACCGGCGCCCGGCGGCGCGTGCCGCGGTGCCGCTCGGCGCCTGCGCCGGGGGAGCCCGGCCCGGGTCGAGCCCGATGGGGCGCGAGTCGGTCACCGGGAAACTGGCGCCGCCCGGGCAGAAATGGCTGAGGTGCGCCTCGCGGACTCGCTCGTCAATCTCCATGCGCACCCCCGTCCAGTGTGCCATCCCGCGCCCGGTGCCCGGACGGGGGCGCTACGCGGCGGCCGGTGCCCCCTGTTGCCGGGCCGCGGCGCCGAAAGAGCGCAGGATCAGTTCCGCGGCCGCCGGGTGATTGCCGATCGGCGCGCTGACCCAGCGGCCCGCGCCGAGCCGGAGCCGGTCGTGGAACAGGCCGGGCGCGAGCAGGTAGGTGGCCACCGCCACGGGCTGGCCGGTCAGGCTGGCCAGCAACGACACGGCCTCGTCCACCGTGGGCCGGGCAGCCGACGCGAACGCGGCGACCACGGGGGTGCCCCGGTGCGCGGCGAGCATCGCGGCCTGCCGCCTGGCGTCCGCCAGCGCCCGCGGGTGCCGTGACCCGGCCGCGGCGAGCACCGCCGGGACCTCTCCGGGCACGCCGGCCTCGGCCAGCCGGTCCGCCAGCGCGCGCACCAGCGCCGGGCCGGGCCCGAGCGGGGCCGCCAGCCGCACCCCGGCGGCGCGTGCCGCCCCGGCGATGTCGGAACTCAGGTGGTACCCGCCGGACAGCAGCAGCGGGACCACGACCACCCCGTCGGCGCCGGCCTGCGCCACCGCGTCGTGCAGGCCTTCCGCCAGCGAAGGACTTGCATTCTGAACGAAGGCCGTACAGACCGGAGTTCCGTTCGCCAAAGCGGCCACGCGGCCGGTGAGGGACAGGACGCAGTCCTGCGCGGCCGGATCCCGGCTGCCGTGCGCGACAGCCAGCAGGACCGGGCTCATGACAAGCCCTGCCCGGCCGGGACGACGCCGGTGAACCTCAGCTGGAACGCTCGGGCGCAACTGGCGCAGCGCCACGAGCCGCCCTCGGGGGCATCCGGCCGCAGATCGGTGTCCCCGCAATAGGGGCAGTAGAACGGCACCTGCCTTTCGCCGCCTGCCTCGCTCATTGCAGGAGCCCGTCGTCGGCGCGGCGGGCCCAGGTGGCGAACTGCTCGCCCTCGGTCCGGTCGGTGAGGTAGTTGCGGAGCACCCGCTCCACGTAGTCGGCCAGCCCGTCGGCGGTCACCTTCAGGCCGCGCAGCTTCCGGCCGAACGCCGGATCCGCGCCGAGCGATCCGCCGAGGTGAATCTGGAACCCCTCGCCGCCGTCCACGATCGAGCCCTTCAGCCCGATGTCGGCGACCTGGAACCGGGCGCAGGAGTTGGGGCAGCCGTTGATATTGATGCTGATCGGGGTGTCGAAGCCGGGCAGCCGCCGGTCCAGTTCGGCGTACAGGTCCACGGCGCGGTGCTTGGTCTCCACGATCGCCAGCTTGCAGAACTCGATGCCGGTGCAGGCCATCGTTCCGCGGCGGAACGCCGACGGGTTCACCTGCAGGTCGCGCCCGGCCAGTTCCTCGGTCAGGTCGGCCACCCGGTCGGCCGGCACGTCCAGGATCAGCAGCTTCTGCGTGGTGGTGGTGCGGATGGTGCCGGAGCCGCAGGCCTCGGCCAGGTCGGCGACCTGCCAGAGCTGGGTGCCCGACGTGCGGCCCACGTTGGGCGCCGCGCCCAGGTAGAACAGCCCGTTCCGCTGCCGGTGCACGCCGACGTGGTCCCGCGCGCCCGGCGGCGCGGCGGGCGGCTCGGGCCCGTCGGGCAGCGCCCCGCCGAGGTAGTCCCTTTCCAGCACCTCGCGGAACCGTTCCGCGCCCCAGTCGGCGACCAGGAACTTCAGCCGGGCCCTGCTGCGCAGCCGCCGGTAACCGTGGTCGCGGAAGATGCGGGTGACCCCGCTCCACACCTCGGGGACGCGGTCCGGGGACACGAACACGCCGAGGCGCCGGGCGAGCATCGGGTTGGTGGACAGGCCGCCGCCGACCCACAGGTCGAACCCGGGGGTGCCGTCGGGGCCGGTGACGCCGACGAAGGAGATGTCGTTGATCTCGTGCGCGGTGCACTGCGCGGCGCACCCGCTGATGGCGGTCTTGTACTTGCGCGGCAGGTTGGTGAACTCCGGATTGCCCGCCGCCACGACCTCGGTGGCCCGCAGCGCCGCGGAGGCGTCGATGATCTCGTCGGCGCAGATGCCGGCGACCGGGCAGCCGAGGATGTTGCGGGGCACGTCACCGCAGGCCTGGAGGCTGGACAGGCCCACCCCCTCGAGCCGGTCCCAGATCTCGGGCACGTCCTCGATGCGGATCCAGTGGAACTGCACGTTCTGCCGGTCGGTGATGTCGGCGAGGTCCCGCCCGTATTCCTTGGCGACTCCTGCCACGGTGCGCAACTGTTCCGCCGACAGCTGCCCGCCCGGGATGCGGACGCGCATCATGAAGAACGCGTCCTCGATCTCGGCGTCCTCGAGGGCCCCGGTCTTGCCGCCGCCGATTCCGGGACGGCGCTGTGTGTACAGGCCCCACCAGCGGAACCGTCCGCGCAGGTCGAGCGGGTCGATGGAGTCGAAACCGTGGTGGGCGTAGCGGGTGAGGATCCGCTGGCGGACGTTGAGCCCGTCGTCGTCCTTCTTGAACCGCTCGGCCGCGTTCAGCGGCTCAAGATGGCCGAGGGCCCATTGACCCTGGCCACGATGGGTCCGGGATGGCATTGCTGTTTTCCTTCTGCTGTGTGGCGGGCCGCGCGCGGGCAGAGCGCCGTCGGCGCGAGCGGGGACTGAGGTTCAGCAGAAGGGACAAATGGCGCTGGAGACCCGGAGCAGGTCCACGTGACGACGGCACACCAGCGGCACCAAGCGGGGAACGCCGGTCGGCCGGGTCACGGGTGCCTCCTCACGCCTCGTCGCCGTGCCAGTGTAACTGGCGCCGGAAACGCCCCAAAGGGAATATCCCGGCCAGCCCGGGTCCGCGGTCGGCCTGGTACCCGCACCAGCCGGGGCGCCGCCGTCCGAGTGGGACCGGGGCTAGTCTTGGTGCCTAGACGCTGGGACGCAGGAGGTGGCCAATGGGGCTCATGGACCGGGTGAGGGAGCAGGCGGCGCAGGTCGCTCAGCGGACCGCCCAGGCGACCCAGGAGGCGGCCCAGCAGGGCAAGGCCAAGCTGGACCAGGCCCAGGCAAAGCGCCGCGCGGACGCCATGTTCCGCGACCTCGGCGCGGCCGTCTACGCCGAGCGGACCGGCCGGGGGGGGACGGACACCGCCGACAAGATCGAGCGGCTCGTGACGGCCCTGCAGCAGCAGGAGGCCGAGCAGGGCCTGGGTGACACCAACGGGCCCGCCCCGGGCTGAGCCCGACGTAGTGAAACGGGGGCCGCCCGCGCCTGGCGCGGGCGGCCCCCGTCTGCGTGCCGGGCTACCCGGTCACACGCCGGTGCCGGTGATCGCCACGTTCAGCGAGTGCTGGCCGGAGCGGTCGGTCCAGGTGACCTTGTAGGTGCCGTGGTAGGCGCCGGCCCTGGTCGGGTGGAAGGTGACCGGCAGTGCCAGGTTGTACCCCTGGTTGACCGGCAGCCCCGGGGTGGCCTGCAGCGGGGCGCCGAACGGCCCGCCCGGCAGCCCGGTCTTGCCCATCAGCGAGGGCTGGTTGCCGGCGTTGACGACCTGGATCATCTTCGTGGCGGTGTGACCGACAGGCACCGGCCCGAACCTCACGACGCCCGGCGAGGCGGTGAACCTGGTGACCGGCGCCAGGCCGGTGCCGGTCAGGGCAACGGTGGCGCTGGTCCCACTGCTGGCGGTGATGGTCAGCGAACTGCTGGAGGTCACGGCCTGGGCGGGCGTGTAATCGATCTCCACGGGAAGCGCCTCGCCCGGCTTGATGACCGTGCCGATCTTGGGCAGGCCGGAGACGTGGTACGGGCCGGCGGGCAGGGAGATCGAGGTCACCCGCACGGGCTGGGTGCCGCCGTTGACGACGTCGGTCACGATTGGCTTCACGACCCCGACGGGCACGTTCGTGATCAGCATGCCGTCGTTCTCGACCACGACGAACGACAGGCTGGGATCCTTCATGAACAGCCCGTTGCCGGTGCCGTTGCCGAGGAGCGGGACC
>Ga0318496_10000858_pt1 | contig 11412 bp, 7 predicted proteins | sample GRESIP109b1f22_FD_203296 | JGI IMG/M metagenome (GOLD analysis project Ga0318496, IMG submission 203296) | Tropical soil microbial communities from Luquillo Experimental Forest, Puerto Rico - GRE.SIPMG.109b1f22 | ecosystem: Environmental > Terrestrial > Soil > Tropical forest > Bulk soil... | reverse complement strand
CCCCGGGCCCGGGCAGATGCGGCACCAGGAGCGAGATGTCGGTGTTCAGGCTGCCCAGGACGGTCACCGCAGGACGCCGCGCCATGGCCTCCTCCTCGCCGGATATCGGATCGCGGGCGCCATTATCCCCGGCGGGGGCAGCGCGCCGGAAATCCCCGGATCGCGTCAAGGCGCGATCCGGCGGCCGACCGGAACTCAAAACGTATCTTCCGTGCCACAGTGGAACGTCCCTGGTCACCGGAGCGAGCGGGCCGGTTTCGGGTATCGTTCAACGATCACCACGCTGCTGTCTCACACATCCGTGCGGACGCTGATCCTGGGTGTGGATCCGGCCGGACGGGTAGTTCAGCATGACCGGAACGCGAAAGAGGTTCTCGACCCGCCCAACGGCTCGCTGCTCGGCACGCACCTGAGCGACCTCGTGGTGAGCAACTCCCCCACGGGGACGCCGCTGAATAGCCTGCTCGACGCGGTCAAGGCGGGCCGGGAGGCCACCGCGGTGCTCACCTTCAAGGCCCAGCGCAGCAATCCCGTCGACACCGTGGTCACGCTCCAGCCGATGCGCGGCGACAGCGACGCCTGCCCCTCGGCGCTGGCCATCCTGCGCATGCCACCGCCCAGTGTCGAGCAGTTCCTGGATCCCGCGCTCATGCGGCACGCTCTGCTCGACGAGACGTTCCGCCAGATGGGCGCCACCCTCGACCTCGACCAGATGGCCCGCGGGCTGATCAACATCGTGGTACCCCACTTCAGCAACGCGGCCAGCCTGCTCCTGCTGGAGAGCCTGGTGGCGGCGGACGAGCCGCCGGCGTCCCAGGCCGACGGGTCGTATGTCATGCGCCGGATAGCGATCACCAGCGACGACAGCGATCCCGACTGGGACGCCAAATTCCCCACCGGCGAGGTGATGCGGTTTCCGCTGGACTCTCCGCATACCCGGTGCATGAGCACCGGCAAACCCATACACGTGCAGGCCATGACCGCCGCCGAGACGGCCGAGAGCGCCGAGCTGTGGCTGCGGCGCCCCGCCGGCAAACTGCTGGCGGAGGCGTCGCTGCTGCTCCTGCCGCTCAACGCGCGCGGCTCCACACTGGGCTTCATCGTGTGCAACCGGCGGAAGGGCTTCCGCTCCTTCGACGCCTACGACACCGAGATCGGCATGGAGTTCGCCTCCCGCGCGGCGATCTTCATCGACAACGCCCGGCGGTACAACCGCGAGCGGGCCACCGCGCTCACCCTGCAGCGCAGCCTGCTGCCGACCGGACTGTCCGCCCCATCGTCGGTCGACGTCCGGCACCGGTACCTGCCTGGCAGCCAGCTCATCGAGGTCGGCGGGGACTGGTATGAGTCGATCCCCCTGCCCGGCGCCCGGGTGGCGCTGGTGGTGGGCGACGTGGCCGGGCACGGGGTCCGGGCCGCGGTCACCATGGGCCGGCTGCGCACCGCCATCCAGACCCTGGCGATGCTGGAACTGTCCCCGGCCGAGTCGCTGCAACACCTCAATGAGCTGATGCGGAAGATCGGCGAGCGCGAGCCGCACTTCGCCACCTGCGCCTATGCCACCTACGACGCGGTGAACGGCACCTGTGAGGTCGCCTCAGCGGGCCATCTGCCGCCGCTGCTGGTGCGCCCGGATGGCAGCAGCGAGTTCCTCGACGTGGCGCCGGCACCGCCGCTGGGTGTGGGCGAGGGGCTGATCGCCAGCCGGACCTTCGAGATCGAGGACGGCAGCCTGTTCGTCCTCTACACCGACGGGCTGGTGGAGAGCCGCGGCCGGGACATCGACGACGGGCTCAGGCGGCTCCAGTCCGTGTTCGACGCCGACTCGGTGGCCGGCTCGATGGACGATCTGTTCAAGGCGATCCTGGCCGGTGCCTACGCCGATCAGCACCGCGATGACATCGCCGTGCTGATCGCCAGGCTGGCCCGGATCGACGGCGGCCTGCAGGCCTCCTGGGCGCTGACCGGAGAGCTGACCGCCGCCCGCGAGGCGCGCTCCCTGGTCGCCGAGCCGCTGGAGAAGTGGGACCTGGCCAGCATGGTGGACACCACCCAGCTGCTGGCCTCCGAGCTGGTGACGAACGCGATCAGGTATGCCGAGGGCCCCGTCACGCTGCGGCTGATCAAGGAGGGCGCGCTGGTGTGCGAGGTGCTGGACAGCTCGCCCGCGCTGCCCAAGCTTCAACAGGCGGCCAGGGACGACGAGTGCGGGCGCGGCCTGCAGATCGTGAGCAAGCTGTCCGGCCGGTGGGGAGCCCGCCGGATCCCCTCGGGCAAGGTCGTCTGGTGCGAGCAGCCCTTCCCCCGGTCCGACCAGGAATAGCACAGGAGCGCGTCAGGCGCCGCGCATCGCGCGCAGCGACTCCTTCAGCGAGCCCATGGTGGCCAGGACGGCGGACGGCTCATAACCGCAGTGCGCCATGCAGTTCGCGCAGCGCGGGTCCTTGCCACGGCCGTAGGCGTCCCAGTCGGTGGTCTCGATCAGCTCGGCGTAGGTCTTCACGTACCCGTCGGACATCAGGTAGCACGGCCGCTGCCAGCCGAGCAGCGAGTAGGACGGGATCCCCCAGGCGGTGCAGGCGAAGTCGGCCTTGCCCTCCAGGAAGTCCAGGAACAGCGGGGAGTGGTTCAGCCGCCAGCGCTGCCGGTTCCCGCCGGCGAACGCCTTGCGGAACAGTTCCCTGGTCTCGGTCACGCCGAGGAAGTGGTCCTGGTCGGGTGCCTTCTCGTAGGCGAAGGCCGGGGAGATCATCATCTCGTCCACGCCGAGGTCGTCGTTGAGGTAGTCCAGCACGTCAATGACGGTCTGCGGGGTGTCGGTGTTGAAAAACGTGGTGTTGGTGGTGACCCGGAACCCGCGCCGCTGGCACTCCTTGATCGCGGCGACCGCCTCGTCGAACACCCCGTCCTTGCAGACCGACGCGTCGTGCCGCTCGGCCAGCCCGTCTATGTGCACCGCCCAGGCGAAGTACCGGGACGGGGAAAACTTGTCCAGGTGCTTGGGGATCAGCAGCGCGTTCGTGCACAGGAACACGTACTTCTTGCGCTTGATCAGCTCGGCGGCGATCTCGTGGATCTGCGGGTGCATAAGCGGCTCGCCGCCGGCGATGGACACCATTGGCGCCCCGCACTCCTCGATGGCGCCGATCGCCTGGGCCACCGGCATCCGCTGTTTCAAGATCGTGTGCGGCTGCTGGATCTTCCCGCATCCGGCGCACTTGAGGTTGCACGCGAACAACGGCTCCAGTTCGACCAGGAGGGGGAACTTGTCCTTGCGCGCCAGCTTCTGGCGCATCAGGTAGGTCCCGATCCGCAGGCTCTGTCGCAACGGCATGGTCATTGTGCCCGGACCTCCTTGGGCAGGCTAAACCGGATGTTCTCGGTGGTGATCACGCGCTCGGTGACCGCTACGGGGCCGAGGCCCGACAGCGCGGTGATGATGTCCTCGACCACGGCCGGCGGCGCCGATGCGCCCGCGGTCAGGCCGATCGTGGACACGCCGGCCAGCCAGCCGAGCTGGATGTCGGCCGGCCCGTCTATGAGGTGCGCAGGGGCGCCGGCCCGCTGGGCCGTCTCCACCAGCCGCACCGAGTTGGAGGAGTTGGCCGACCCGGCCACCAGGACCAGGTCAGACTCGGCGGCGACCGCCCGGATGGCCCGCTGCCGGTTCGTGGTGGCGTAACAGATGTCGTCGCTGCCGGGAGCGCGGGCCTGCGGGAACCGCTCGGTGAGCGCGGCGGCCACCTCGGCCGCCTCGTCCACGGCGAGCGTGGTCTGCATCAGGTAGGCGACCTTGCCCGGGTCTGCCGGGCGCAGCCGGGCGACGTCGGCGGCGCTTTCCACCAGGGCCATCGCCTCCGGCGCCTCGCCGAGGGTGCCCTCGACCTCCTCGTGCCCGGCGTGGCCGATGAGCGCCACCAGGTAGCCGTCGGCGGCGAACCGGCGCGCCTCCGCGTGCACCTTGGCCACCAGCGGGCAGGTCGCGTCGATGGTGTCCAGGCCGCGCCGGGCGGCCTCGTCGCGGACGGCCGGGGAAACCCCGTGCGCGGAGAAGACCACGCACGCCCCGTCGGGGACCTCGGACAGTTCGTCCACGAAGACCGCGCCGCGCCGTTCCAGGTCGGCGACCACATGGGTGTTGTGCACGATCTGCTTGCGCACGTACACCGGTGCCCCGCGCTGGTCGAGCACCTTCGCCACGATCTCGATGGCGCGCTCCACCCCAGCGCAGAACGACCGCGGCCCGGCCAGCAGCACCCGGCGCGGCCCGGCCCCGGCGGCCCAGGCCGCCAGCACCGGGCTGGCCGCCCGCAGGGCGCGCAGCGCCGCCAGGCCGCCGGTCACGATCCCCGGGTGCAGCAGCGGCCGCGCCGGGGTGTCCGACACCGCGCGGAGCACCGCGACCGGCCGGTTCCCCGCCGCCGCGGCCAGCGGGGCGGATTCCAGGTCGGCCACCAGCGCGCCGCCCGCCGCAAGCTGCTGCCGTGAGGCGCCGCCGGCCAGCCGGTCCACGGTCACGACCGGCCCGGCCGTGGCACGCAGCCCGGCCCGGCGCAGTTCCCCGGCCAACAGCGGCGCCGCCGGGCACCGGGTGGTGGTCCCCCGGGAGTCGCGGACCTCGGTGCCCACGACCAGGTCACCGGGGGTGAGGTCGTCGGTCAGGCCGCCGCCCACCCCGGCGACGGCCAGCGCGCCGAACTCCTCGGCGGCCAGGGCCGCCGCCTGTCGCCGGGAGCGGGCGGGGCCGTAGCCGGTCACCCGTACCGTGCCGCCGTCCGGCCGGACGGACCCGCCGGCCCCGCCGGCCGCGCGCAGGCCGCGCCGGACCGCCCGGGCCTCCAGCCGCAGCGGGGAGCACACCAGCAGGGGGCGGTGCTGGCCCGGGGGGGCGACCCCGCCGGAACCCCCCGATGGCCTACGCCCCGGTTCCTCCGGCACCGGGCCGGGGCCGCGCTCCGGGGCGGTCACGTCGGCTCCGCCAGGTAACGGCCGAGCGCGCTGACGGGGAACACTAGCCGGTAGAGGTGGTAGTTGAGGTAGAAGTCGCGCGGGAAGCCGGTGCCGGTGAACTGCGGCTCGTCCCAGGTTCCGTCCGGGCGCTGGTGCCGGGCCAGCCAGCGCACCCCGGCCTCGACGGCGGGCCCGGCACCGCCCGCCGCGAGCAATGCCAGCAGCGCCCAGGCGGTCTGCGACGCCGTGGAGGCACCGCGGCCGGCCAGCGACTGATCGTCGTAGGACCGCATGTCCTCGCCCCAGCCGCCGTCGGGATTCTGGTGCTCCTCCAGCCAGGCGACCGCGCGGCGGATGGCCGGCTTGCCCGGCTGCACCCCCGCGGCGATGAGCGCGGGCACCACCGCGCCGGTGCCGTACACGTAGTTGGCGCCCCACCGGCCGAACCAGGATCCGTCGGCCTCCTGGGCCCGCAGCAGCCAGACCACGCCGCGCCGCGCCGCCCGGCTGCCGGCCTGGCCGACGGCCGCGAGCGCCTCCACCACGTGCGCGGTGACGTCCGCCGACGGCGGGTCGGTGACCGCGCCGAAGTCACAGAACGGCAGCTTGGCCACCAGCCGCGAGGTGTTGTCGGCGTCGAAGGCCGCCCAGCCACCATCCGCCGACGCCATCCCGGTGATCCAGGCCAGGCCGCGGGAGATGGCGGCCTGGCGGCGCGCGTCCGGCCTCGGGGGCGCAAAAGCGGCGGCGGAACCGTCGCCCGGGGCGGGAAGCGAGGACGCGGATGGACGGGCGGCGGAGCGATCGCCCGGGGCGGGAGGTGAGGACAGCCGCACCCGGCGCAGCGCGAGCACGACCTCGGCGGTGTCGTCGATGTCCGGGTAGTTGTCGTTGTCGAACTCGAACGCCCAGCCGCCGGGCGACAGGGCGGGCCGGCGCACCTGCCAGTCCCCGGGCCCGGTGATCTCCTCGGCGAGCAGCCAATCCGCCGCCTTGGCGAGGGCCGGGTGGTCGGCGGGCAGGCCCGCATCGGCGAGCGCGATGATCGCGAGAACGGTGTCCCAGACCGGCGACTGGCATGCTTCCATCCGGCGCACCGGGCCGTCCGGGGTGTCCTCGGTGATGGTGAACCGGTCCAGGCCGGCCAGGCCGCGGCGCATCACCGGGTGGTCAAGCCCGTAGCCGAGCAGGCGCAGCGCGATCAGCGAGTACACCCAGGGCGGCTGGATGCCGCCCCAGCAGCCGTCGGCCTCCTGCCGGGCGATGATCCACTCGGCGCACCGGCGGATCGCCGCCCGGCGCACCGCCCGCACCGGCGCGGCCCGGTGCGCGCGCCGCTCATAGCCGTGCAGTGCCCGGTCCAGGCCACCGAACGCCGCGGCCCAGGCAGGATCTTTTGGCCGGTCCCGCCGCCCGATCACAATCGGTCCCGCACCGGCGGGCCACAGCTCCTTGAGTCCAAACGGAAGCGGCGTCGCGGGCCTGATCGCCCCGACCACGGTGAGCGGGACGATGGTCTGCCGCGCCCAGCACCCCCAGTCGTAGACGTTGAACGGGAACCAGGCGGGCAGGTAGATCAACTCCGGCGGCATCACCGGCAGGTCATCCCAGGACCACTCGCCGAACAGGGCGAGCCAGATGCGGGTGAACACGCGGGTAGCAGGGATCCCGCCCTGGTCGCGGATCCAGCCCGCCGCGCGGGCCATGTGCGGCGCCTGCGCCGGTTGCCCGGCCAGCCGCAGCGCGACGTAGGCCTCCACCGTGGTGGACAGGTCCCCGGGCCCGCCGTAGAAGTTCGCCCAGGTGCCATCGTCGCGCTGCTGTGCGGCGATCCACCGGGCCGCGGCCTGGGTCTGCTCCGCGGTCCGGACGCCCAGGAACTCCCGCAGCAGCAGGTCCTCGGCGTCCATGGTGACGTTGGTCTCCAGTTCGCCCTGCCACCAGCCCTGGTCGTGCTGCAGGCCGAGCAGGTGGTCCCGGGCGCGGGCGAGCGCCTCCGCCGCCGGGCCGGCGGCGGAGCGCCCGGCGGGCCGCGGGTGCGTGACAATCATCGGCTCCCAATCCCTCACCACTGCCGCGCGGTGATGAACTCGGCGATCCCGGCGAACTCGGCCCGGACCTCGTCCGGCATCGGGGTTTCCGCCAGGCACCGGTGCGCGGCCGCAAGCTGGACCGCGGCCTCGTTCTCGGTCCACTGCTTACCGCCGGCCTCCTCGACCAGCGCGGCGGCACGGGCCAGGTCGTCCTCGCTGAGCGGGCCCTCCCGGCGCAGCAGCGCGGCCAGTTCCGCGGCGGCGGGCGTTTCGGCCGTCAGGGCGGCCACGACCGGCAGCGACTTCTTCCGCGCCCGCAGGTCCGATCGGACCGGCTTGCCGGTCACCGCCGGGCTGCCCCAGATGCCCAGCAGGTCGTCGGTCAGCTGGAAGGCCAGCCCGGCGTGCGCGCCGAACCCGGCCAGCCCCATGGCCACCGCCGGGGGCGCGCCGACGTGGATCGCGCCGATGCTGCACGCGCAGGCCATCAGCGCCGCGGTCTTGTCCCCGGCCATCTCCTGGCACTCGGCGAGGGTGACGTCGTCGCGGCGCTCGAACGCCAGGTCCGCGCCCTGCCCGGCGATCAGCCGCTGGACCGCGGCGGACAGGCAACGGGCCGCCCACAGGCTCTGGGGGGCGTTGTCCTCCAGCAGGATGTCCTGGGCGAGGGCCAGCATGGCGTCCCCGGCCAGGATCGCCGCACCGATCCCGTAGACCGTCCACGCGGTAGGCCGGTGCCGCCGCTCAGTGTCGGAGTCCATGATGTCGTCGTGCAGCAGCGAGAAGTTGTGCACGAGTTCCACGGCGACCGCCGCGGGAACCCCGCGCTCCGGCGCGGCCCTGGCGGCGCGGGCCGACAACAGCGCCAGCGCCGGGCGGAGCGCCTTGCCGGAGCCGCCCGGCTTGGCGGCCGCCGGTGACTTGCCCGCGGCGCGGCCGTTCCCCGGCGCACGCCCATTCAGCCCGGCCAGGCCCAGGTGGTAGGCGGCGACCGTGCGCACCTCGGGGGACAGCCGCGCCACCGCGGTGGCCATCGCCGGGCCGACGAGATCCCGCGCGATCGCCACGCCGGCGGGCATCACCGCGGTCATGCCTGCGCCCCGGTGGCGCCGCTGACCGCCGGGGATCGGGCCGCCGGTACCCGGCCCGGTGCCCGGCGCAGCGCCGCCTTGCCCATGCTCCGGCGCAGTTCGCGCACCGCGTTCAGTCCGCTCCGCACGGCTCCCTCCATCGTGTCCGGCCACCCGGTGTCGGTCCAGGCGCCCGCGAGGACCAGGCCCGGCACGGCGGTCGCGGCCCCGGGCCGCAGCCGCCCCACCCCGGGTACCTGGCGCATCGTGGCCCGGCGCTCCCTGGTGACGAAGCAATCCACGACCCGCGCCTGCGCCGCCGCGGGGAACAGCTCGGCCAGCGCGGGCAGGAACTGCTCCCGCAGCCGGGCGGCCGGGACGTCGGCGTACGCGTCCGCCGCCGACAGCGATATCGCGAGGTACTGCCCGCCGCGCAGGCCCGAAGCACCGGTCCGGTCAAACATCCACTGCACCGGCGAGTCGACCGCGGCGGCGAACGGCAGCCTGGTCACCCTCCGGTCGTAGATCACGTGCACGTTGACGATGGGCGACGTGGCGATCTGCAGCCACTCCCCCGGCCCGGGCCGTGCTGGCCTGGGAGGGCGGCCCCCCTGGAACCCCCCGATGGCACCAGCCTGCTCCGCGGGCGCACTGGGCCACGCCGCTGGCGGCAGCAGGCGGGCCGCGGTCTCCGGCGGGACCGCGAGGACCACGCCGTCGGCCCGGATCGCCTCGCCGTTCGGCTCGTCCGTGCCGCGGCTGGCCAGGCGGACCAGGAAGCCGCCGGAGGGCAGCGCCTCCACCGCGGCCGCCTTGGTGCCAAGCCGGACCTGGGCGTGCAGGCGGCCGAGCAGCCTCGTCGCCGCGTGCCCGTGCAGTTCGCCGAGCGGAACCGCCGGGACGCCGATGTCCGCCGCGTCCCGCGCGCCCAGCAGCGCGGTCTTCACCACGGTGGCGGCGAGCGCCAGGTCCGCGTCGTCCCCGGCGACGTTGAGCGAGGAAACGGTGAACAGGTCCCAGAGCACCCGGCGCGCATGCTCGCCCTGCCAGTGGGCGGCCAGCCAGTCGCCGAGGCGCTGCCCGTCCAGCTCCGGGCCGGCCGGGTCGAGCCGGGTCATGGCGAGGGCGGCGGGCACCACGCGCAGTCGTTCGGCATAGGAAAGGTGCCGGTAGCCGGCGAGCGCCTGGCCCATGTGCAGCGGGCCGGGCAGCGCCGTGCGGCGCAGCCGGGCGCGGCCGCCGGGGCGCAGCACGGTGACCTCGAACCGGTCCTGGAGCGTCACCGAGCCGGTCATGCCGAGCCGGGCGAGCAGGCCACGGTAGGCGGTGCAGCAGCGCAGGAACACGTGCTGCCCGTTGTCGACGGTCAGGCCGCCACGGCTGAACGAGCAGGTGGCGCCGCCCAGCCGGGGCCGGGATTCGAGCAGGGTGACCCGGGTCCCGGCCTCGGCCAGCGCGATGGCGGCGGTGATGCCGGCCAGCCCGCCGCCCACCACCGCCACATGCGCGGTGGCCGCGTCCCCGGTCACCGGGCCGCTCCCGGCACCGCAGCGGGCGGCCGTGACCGCCGGCGCGGCGGCCGTACCGCCGCCGCGGCCAGCGACTTGACGGCCACGGCGGCCTTCTCCCGGGCGGACAGCGACACCCGGCGGTTGAGCACCGCGGCTGGACTGGCGGCGATGTTCTCCAGCAGCCGGTAGTAGATGCCGGCCATGGCCCCGGCCGATGCGGCGCTGCGCCGGTCCAGCAACGGCATCAGCTTCAGGCCCGTGGCGTACCAGGTGCGGGCGCGGTCCACCTCGAATTTGACCAGCGCGGTGAGCCTGCCCTGGCCGGGATCGGCGGCCGGGTCGGTGGTGAGGGCGCAGCCGAACCGCTCGAAATCCTCCGCGGGCAGGTAGACCCGGCCGCTGGCGTAGTCCTCGCGGATGTCCCGCAGGATGTTGGTGAGCTGGAGCGCGACGCCGAGCGAGTCGGCCAGCGGCACCGCCTGCCGCGGGTCGCTGGTGCCGAACACTCCGAGAGACAGCCGCCCGATCGACCCGGCCACGCAGCGGCAGTAGTGCAGCAGGTCGTCGAACGTCGCGTAGCTGACGCCGCGCACGTCGGCCGCACAGCCGTCGATCAGCTCGCCGAACGCGGCCAGCGGGATCTCGAACCGCACCGCCGCGTCGGCCAGCGCGACGAGCACCTCATCGCCGTGGTCCACGTGGCCGGCCAGGAGCGCGGACAGCCCGCCCCTGGCGTCCTCCAGCAGGGCCAGCTTCTCCGCGGCGGGCAGGGTGCCGTCGCCGATGTCGTCGATGCGGCGGGCGAACGCGTAGACGGCCGCCAGGGCCTGCCGCTTGGCCGGCGGGAGCAGCCGGATGCCGTAGGAGAAGTTCCTGGCCTGCGACCAGGTGATCTCCTCGCAGCGCCGGTAGGCGGCGCGGACGTCGGTGGTCACGTCATCGTCCTGTCAGGTAGGCACGGAGCAGTTCTGCTGCCACCCGGGGCTTGCGCGGCCGGGGGGTGGCGGCGAGCACGTCGCAGCCGCTGGCGGTGATCGCCGTGAGGGCGGCCCGGCCGCCCGCCACGTACCCGGCCACCGCCGCCCGGGCGAACCCGCGCAGGGTGCCGACGATGGGCGCGCCCTCGTCGAGCAGGCCGGCGGCCCGGCGGACCTCGAATCCAAGGAGCGCCCGCAGCTGCGGCGACGCGGACGGCGCGGCCAGGTCGGCCTCGGTGACGCCGTAGCTGGCGAGGTCCTTGCCGGGCAGGTAGATGCGCCCGGCCCGGAAGTCCTCGGCCACGTCCTGCCAGTGCTCGGCCAGTTGCAGCGCGGTGCACACCAGGTCGGAGAGCCGTTCGCGGGCCGGTGTGGCCGCGCCGAAGACGTGCAGCACGATGCGGCCGACCGGGTTGGCCGACAGGCGGCAGTAGCCGAGCAGCTCGTCGAAGGTCTGGTAGCGGATGACCACCTGGTCCTGGCGGTTCGCCTGAATCAGGTCGAGGAAGGGCTGAGCAGGAATCGCGCGTTGCGTGACGGCCGGGGCGAGCGCCTGGATCACCGGCAGCCGGGGCCCCGCACCGCCGGGCCCGGGCCGGTACAGCCGGCCAAGATCGGCTTCGAGTTCGTCCAATAGCCGGAGCCGCTCGTCCGGCGGCGCCTCGTCACCCAGGTCGTCTGCCGACCGGGCGAAGCCGTAGACCGCGGCGAGGTGCCGACGGTGGCGCCCGGGAAGCAACCGGAGGGCCACGGGGAAGTTCTCGCCCGCCGCCTTCGCGCCGGCGTGGGCGGTGATCACCCTGGCCCGCTCACTGGGCTGGCCTGCGGGGCCACTCCGTTGCCCCGGGGGCGCGCCCCCGGACCCCACGCC
>Ga0318496_10000840_pt1 | contig 11497 bp, 6 predicted proteins | sample GRESIP109b1f22_FD_203296 | JGI IMG/M metagenome (GOLD analysis project Ga0318496, IMG submission 203296) | Tropical soil microbial communities from Luquillo Experimental Forest, Puerto Rico - GRE.SIPMG.109b1f22 | ecosystem: Environmental > Terrestrial > Soil > Tropical forest > Bulk soil... | reverse complement strand
CGGGTCGCGACCTGGAGGGAAAGGGGATTCGTCCGCGGCCTCGCGGACGGGGATCCCGTGGAACTGGAAACGCTGCCCGCCGGGGCCGAACCCGCCTCGCTGCTGGTGACGGTCGATCGCCTGAAGGCCGACGAACGCTCGGTGCCGCGCCTGCGCGAAGCGATCCAGACCGCCTACCGCCTGGGCGAGGAGCTCTGCCGGGTGGAGGTGGACCTCGCGGGAACGGATCTCTCCGAGCGGCGGTTCTCGGGGGTGCCGCGGTGCACGGCGTCGGGGCGCGTGGCCCCGCTCGCCAAACCCGGACTCTTCTCCCGCCGCTCCCCCCTGGGGGCCTGTCCGGCGTGCGCGGGCTCCGGCGGTGACGACGGGAATTGTCCGAAGTGCGGCGGGAGCGGCCTGCGCGAGGAAGCCTCCTGGTTCCGCCTGGGCGGGACCGACCTTCCGGCGCTCCTGGGTCTGGAGGCCTCCGACGCGCTCGCCGTGGTCTCCGGCCCGGATTGGGACGGGCTCCTCGACGGTCCCTGCGGGGAGCTCCTGCGCGAGGTGCGTTCGAGGCTTTCCACCGTGGTGGAGCTGGGACTGGGGTACCTGCCGCTCTCGCGGCGCGGCCCCACCCTCTCGCAGGGCGAGGAGCGCCGCACCCGGTTGGCGACCCTGGTGGGATCGCCCCTCTCCGGGGTGTGCTACGTGCTCGACGAGCCGGGCACCGGCCTGCATCCGGCCGACCTCCCCCGGGTTCACGCCCTCCTCTCCCGGTTGCGCGACGGCGGGGCCACGGTGGTCTGCGTGGAGCACGACCTGCGCTCGCTCGCGGCGGCCGACCACGTCGTGGAGACCGGTCCCGGCCCGGGAGACCGGGGTGGACGGATCCTGTACGAGGGCGGGCCCGACGGCATCGTCGGCGCCTCCACTCCCAGCGGGCGGTGGCTCTCGGGGACTTCGCGCCCCCCGTCGCGCCCTTCCCGGCCCCCCGGGGGAACGCTGCGCGTCGAGGGCGTATCGGGACGGAATCTGTCGATCCCGTCCCTCGAGATCCCGCTGGGAGGATTCGTGGCCTTCTCCGGGGTCTCCGGCGCCGGCAAGAGCAGCCTCCTCCTGGACGCGCTGGTCCCCTCCCTGCGCGCCAAGGGGGAGTGGTCCGGCCACGGGCTGGCGGTCCGCTCGGTGCGGATGGACATGGAGTTCGACGAGATCCGTCCGGTCGATCCGGGCGGCGAATGGACCAGCTCCCCCCGCTCCACGGTGGCGACCCTCTCGGGGATGCTCGACGACCTCCGGTCCCTGTTCGCCTCCCTTCCCGAGTCCAAGGCGCGCGGATGGACCGCCTCGCGCTTCTCGCCCAACGCCAAGGGCGGGCGCTGCGAGCGCTGCGAGGGGATCGGGGAGGAGAGGATCCGGCTGCACCTGTACCCCGACGCGTGGGTTCCGTGCTCCCGCTGCGGAGGATCGCGCTACGAACCGTCCACCCTCGAGGTGCGCTGGAAGGGGCTCTCCGTCGCCGAGGTCCTGGACCTGCCCCTCGACCGCGCGGCCGAGCTCCTGCGCAACCATCCCCGGCTGGGCCGGCTGTGCGGGATCCTGGCCTCGTCGGGCCTTTCCCACCTCTCGGGCGGGCGTCGCGTCGATTCGCTGTCGGGCGGCGAGGCGCTGCGGTTGCGACTGGGGGCGGAGGTCGCCGCGCCGGGGCGCCGGCGGATCCTCTGGGCCCTCGACGAGCCCTCGCGCGGACTCCATCCCACCGACGTCCTCGCCCTCCTGACGGTGTTCGACGGATTGCGCGCCGCCGGACAGACGGTCTTCGCCGCCACCCACGACCCGTTCCTGGTGTCGCGGGCCGACCACGTGGTCGAGCTGGGTCCCGGGGCGGGTTCGATGGGCGGAAGGGTCCTGTTCTCGGGGACTCCTCAGGGGCTCGCGGCCGGGACCTGCCCCTCGTCGGAATCCGTCGCGCGCGAACTCTCCTGAGCGGGCACCCGCGCCAGGCGCAGGAGGCTCACCCGGTTCCCCTCGCGTTCCAGCGCCGAGAGCTCCCAGTCGCCCCAGGCGAGGCGCTCGTCCGAACCGGGGATGCGGCCGGAAAGCGTCAGGAGCAGACCGGCGAGGGTGTGGACCTCCAGCTCCTCGGGCGGCGGGGGAAGGGCGGGGTTGCCCGGGCCCAGGAGTTCGGCCAGCTCGTCCAGGCGCGTTTCGCCGCGCACCAGGAACGTCCATTCGTCCATCCGGCGGACCAGCGGCGGTTCCTCGTCGGTCTCGTCGCGGATCTCGCCGACGATCTCCTCCAGGACGTCCTCCAGGGTCGCGATCCCGGAGACGGCTCCGTGCTCGTCGACCACCACCGCCAGGTGCGCCTGGCGCGTGCGCAGGGCGCGCAGCAGGTCCGAGACCAGCTGGGTCTCCGGGACGTGGATCACGGGCCGCAGGAGGGCGGGAAGCCGCCAGCCCGAAGGCCGTCCCACCAGATCCTTGGCGTGGACGATCCCCACGATCCGGTCCAGGCCGCCGTCGTGCACGGGAAGGCGGGAGTAGCCCGATTCGCGCAGGACGGAGACGACCTGTTCGGGAGAGGCGTCGGCGGGCAGCGAGACCACCTGCAATCGCGGGGTGAGGATCTCCCGCACGCGCGTCTCGCCCAGGTCCAGCGCCGCGCGGATGATCTCCCTCTCCACCGAATCCCGGTCCTGGCGCGTCTCGCGCACCTTGGTCCGCTCCTGTTCGGTGAGGAAGTCGAACCGGCCGTCCCAACCCAGACGGCGCTCCAGGACGCGGCGGAGATGGACCACGGGGAGGCAGGCGGGCAGGAGGAGGGGATGGAGCACCTCCTGGACGGCCAGCGAGACGGGGAGCAGCCGTTCGGTGCGCATCCGCGCGTGGAGTCGGGGAAGGAAATCGCCCAGGAGGTACAGCAGGAACAGGAAGAGGAGACCGGCCGGCAGGACCATCCAGCTCGAGGCCGCGCCGGTGGGGAACAGGAGGTTCCAGCCCCCGAGGACGAACAGGAGCGTGCCCAGGGAACGGCCGAGGCTGACCCCCACGGGAAAGGCCGGATCCTCCCGGAACCGCCGGACGCGCCGGACGCGGACGATCCACGATTCGGGGGGGAGGTACCCGGGGCGGTCGAACAGGCCGAAGACGGTCCGGACCGTGGAGAAGTGGGCCGAGAGGACCAGGCCGAGGGAGAGCGCCGCCCAGGCCGGGATCATCGACCCTTCCCGGACGGAGGATCGTAGCGCCTCTCCAGGGCCCGCATGCGCAGACGCTCGGAGGTGGTGCCGTGGTCGTGCCCGCACAGGTGCAGGCAGCCGTGGACCACCAGACGGCGCAGCTCGCCGGAGAGGTCGTTGCGCCAGCGGGGCGCCTGGGCCGCGGCCAGCACCGGATCGATGTAGAGCTCTCCGAACAGGTCGGGCTCCCCGTAGTGGAACGAGAGGACGTCGGTGGTCCGGTCCAGGCCCCTCCAGCTCAGGTTGAGCGCGCGCTGCTCCTCCGGGGAGTGGAACACGATGTCGATCGGCCCCTGCCCGCCCTCGCCGCGCAGCACCGAGACCGCCGCGGCGCGGAGCAGCGGAAGGCCCGGGATCTTCCACTCCCGGGCGCCGTGGAACTGGATTCGAATCGCCATGATGCTCCTCGGCGGGAGAAACTAATCCAAGCCGCGGCAATATCTACGTTCGCCCCCACTGTGCTCGCACTCCTCAAGCTCCTGCCCAGGGTCTCGATGTCCCGCCTCTTCGGCCGCCTTTCGCGGGTGCGCCGTCCGCGGGCGTTCGCTCGCCTGTCCATCCGGGTGTTCCACGGCCTGTTCCCCCGCATCGACCTCGCGGAGGCGGAACGGAGCTCCCGGACCGACTATGCGAGCCTCCAGGACTTCTTCACCCGCTCGATCCGGCCGGAAGTCCGCCCCCTCGATCCCTCTCCCCTGGTGTGCTCCTGCGACGGCGCCTTCGGACAGGCCGGGGCCATCGAATCGGGGACCGTCCTCCAGGCCAAGGGCGTCCCCTACGCGGTCGCCGAGTTCCTCCAGGATCCGGAACTGGCGGCGCGGTTGGAAGGCGGGGCGTTCTGCACCATCTACCTCGCCCCGTGGAACTACCACCGGGTCCACCACGCCATCTCCGGCGAGATCGTGCAGGCCCGCCACATGGCCGGCGACCTCTGGCCGGTCAACCGGGAGGCGGTGGAGAAGGTGCCGGGACTGTTCGTGCGCAACGAACGCGCCTCGGTGGTGCTCCGCACCGCCCGAGGAACCTGCGTGGCCGTGATGGTGGGGGCGACCAACGTGGGATCCATCCTCCTGCGCTGCGCGCCGGATCTGGGCCGGGGGACGACGGGCGCCTGGGCTCCGGACCGTCCTCTCGCGGTGGAGAAGGGCGACGAACTCGGCGTCTTCGAGTTGGGATCGACCGTGGTCCTGCTGGTCGACCGGGAGCTCCGGTCGGCCCTCGGAGGAGACGACTGGCCGCAGGTCGGTCTGGAGACCCGGATGGGACGGGCCCTCCCGCTGCGGCGGTGAGCGCCGGTCGCGCGGAGCGGTCGATCGCGGCCGCCCTGGAGATGTTCGGGAGGAGGCCGGATCCCCGGCTCGCCGCCCTCGCCGGATGGGAACCCGCTCGACGTCCGGCCGCGGCCCTGCTGGCCTCCGCCGTGGGTCAGGATCTGACCGTGGGCGGGGCGACGCGCCTGGTGCGGGAGATGCGCACCGAGCTGGGCGCCGCCGCCCTGGAGGCGACCCCGGCCGATTGGCCGTCCCTGGTGCGGTTCTCCCGGCGGGCCTGGCTCGCCGATTGGGCGCACCGCGAGGCGTTGCCGGGATGGATCCTCGCCGTCTCCGACTTCCTGCGCTCGCACGGAGATCCCGCGCGATGGCCGGTTCGGGGGGAACCGATCGCCTGGGTCCGGCTGCTCGCCGCGGAGGTTCCCTGGATGGGGGCGCGATCGGCGCACCGGGTCAAGGCCTGGCGACTGGTGCGCTGGATCGGGAGGGGGGAGCTGGGGACGGAATCCGACCCCGGATTCCGCGCCTCGCTGCGGATCCCCCATCCGGCCGTCGAGCGTCCGCTGGGCGCGCTGTCCATCCTCCCGCCGGGATGGGAGGGGTGGACCCGGCCCCGGAAGCAGGAATGGTTGGACGGAATCTGTCGAGGCGTGCGTCCCGCGGATCCCGCGTCGGCCTGGCCCGCTTTGGAGACCGTCCTCGGGCGCGGGACGGCGGGCCCCTCCTGCCAGGAGCACCTGGGTTCCTGCGGGAACTGCGCGTTGCGGGGCTCCTGCCCTTCGCCCGCGCGCGGCTGAACCGCTCTCAGGTCCGGATCCGCCGGAGCTCCCGTTCGGTCTCCGTCCAGATCCTTTCCAACTCCGCGGCGCACGCGGGCAGGTCGTCCGGGCGGCGCGACGCGGCCTGCTCCAGCTCCAGGGCCGCCTGGCGCAGGCGCTCCATCCCGGTGTTCGCCGCCGAACCCTTCAGGGCGTGGGCGCGTCGCCGGACCTCCTCGGCGTCTCCGTTCCCCAGCGCCACCCGAACCGCACCCACCAGGTTCGGGGTCTCCACCAGGAAGGTGTCGAGCACCAGTCTCGCCACCACGGAATCCCCTTGGAGCCGGTCCAGGAGGGAGGCGTGGTCGTGGAGGGGGAGTTCCTCCTCCGGTTCCGTCGTGTCCACGAAGGCCGAAGGTTCGCTTTCGATCTCCAGGAGGCGGCGCGACAGGACCTTGGCCAGTCGGGCGGGGGAGAGCGGCTTGGAGACGTGGTCGTCCATCCCCGCTTCCAGGCAGCGGTCGCGGTCCTCGGTGGTGGCGTTGGCGGTCATGGCGACGATGGGGATGGAGCTCCACAGCACGCCGGATTCCGGATCGCGGATGCGGGCCGTCGCCTCGAGCCCGTCCATGACGGGCATCTGGAGGTCCATCAGGACCAGACCGTACCGCCCTTGGGCCAGCGCCTGGACCGCCTCCAGTCCGTTGGACCGGATGTCGACCTGCACCGCTCCCAGCTTGCGGAGGATGCCCAGCGCGATCTCCTGGTTCACGGCGATGTCCTCGACCAGGAGGATCCGGGTCTCCCGCAGCGCGGAGGCGAGGCGGGCCCCGTCGGAATCCGTCGTCCCGTCGTCCCCGTGCGAGGCGTCCGGCGCGGGACGCAAGGGGACCCAGAAGCGGAAGATGGAACCCCTTCCCTCCTCGCTCTGCACGTCGATCCCTCCGCCCATGAGCTCCACGAGCTGGCGGCAGATGGCGAGCCCCAGGCCGCTTCCCCCGTAGCGGCGGGTGGTGGACGTGTCGGCCTGGCTGAACTTCTGGAACAGCCGGGGGATCTTCTCGGGGGGGATCCCGATGCCGGTGTCGGCGACCTCGAAGGCGAGCCGGTCGCCCTCCGGATCCCGGACCAATCCGCAGGAGGCCACCACGGAGCCGCGCGCGGTGAACTTCACGGCGTTGCCCACGAGGTTCGCCAGGATCTGCTGCAGGCGGGTCGGGTCCCCCAGCACCTGCGACGGGACCTCCCGGGCGGAGGACCAGATGAGCCGGAGATCCTTCGCGCGCGCCTGGAACTCGGCGGCCCTGCAGGAATCCTCGAGGACCAGTCTCGGCTGGAAGGGCGCCTCTTCGATCTCCAGCTTCCCCGCCTCGATCCGGGAGAAGTCGAGGATGTCGTTGACCAGCGCCAGGAGGGAGCGCCCGCTGGCGCCCACCACCTCGGCGAGACGCCGCTGGTCGGGCCCCAGGTCGGTCTCCAGGAGGAGGTCGTTCATCCCGATCACCCCGTTGAGCGGCGTCCGGATCTCGTGGCTCATCGTGGCCAGGAAGTCGCTCTTGGCGCGGTTCGCCACCTGCGCCTGGTCCGTCAGGACCGACAGGTGCCACGTCCGTTCCCGCACGAGGGCCTCCAACCGGGCCCTGCGCTGCGCCGTGAGCCAGATCAGCAGGCCCAGGGCGAAGGTGAGTCCCAATCCGGAGACCAGGGTGATCCAGGCCGCCTCCCTCCTGTGGATGTCGTGGAACTCCGGGCCGGGCCAGCAACGGATGCCGTACACCCGGCCGAAGGCGAGGACCGGTCTGGTGCTGCAGAGCTGCTCGGACCAGTCGATGTTGAGCGGTGAGATCGCCAGATTCTGCACCGGCCGCCCGGTCCGGAGCTCGATCAGGTCGATGTGCATCGAGGTCGAAGCGGCGCCCGGATTCAGGATGGCGTCCGGCTTGGCCAGGACGCCGACCAGGCCCGGATCCTCCGGCCCGATCCGGGACGCGAAGACCATCGAACGACCGGAGCCCAGGCCCGCCATCCGGATCCCGACATCCGAGGCGGTGGAGGTGCCGGTCGCGGTGGCCTCGGCGAAGGCCGATTCCGCGGAGGAGTCCAGGTCGAGCCGGGCGCCGTCGACGGCGCCGACCAGTCCGGACGGCCGGTGCCGGACCAGGGTCCATCCCCCCGGATGGACGGAATCCGTCGAATCCGTCCGGTCGGCGACGAACCAGGCGAAGACGGGCGAAGTGGGCGGGAGCAGGGAGGTCGAATCCCCCTCGTGCGCGAGGTGGGCGACGAAGGGAAGGTCGACGTCGCGGATGTGGTGGATCCGATCCTCCACCCGGGAGGACTGGATCCCCGCCGACTCCTGGAAGAACTCCAGCCGGGATCGGGCCTCGTTCCGTCCGGCGGTCCAGGTCCAGAACAGCGTCGCGGCCAATCCCGCCGCCCCGAAGAGCACGGCCCGGACGCGCGGAACGGAGGGGTCCTCGGCGTCGGCGCCGGGTTCCGGCTCCAGGAGCCATCCGACGACGAGGGCCAGGAGGATGAAAACCGTGCAGAGCGCCGCGGGGAGGGCGGCCAGCAACCGTATGCGCCAGATCCTGGACATGTCCACGGACACGCCGGCGATGGCCACGAGCCGTCCCAGCCCGCGGTAGGCTCCGGCGCAGAGGATCAGGTCGCCTTCGCGCCGGAGGTAGGTGGACTTCAGGTCGATCTTCCCGCTGCCCGGATTCAGGTACTCGTAGTCGACCCACCCCGATCCCGCGTGCAACGCCTTCTCGAGGATCTCGCGCCGGAACGGCTTGCCGCCGGGCCATTCCCGTCGATCGAGGAGGACCTGCCCGACCAGCGCCTTGTTCGCGGGGTTCGCGAGCATGCGCATCCCGAGGTCGTACACGAAGGGGTAGAGATCCCTCGTCCGGAATCGCCCGGCGGGCTCGTTCACGACCTCCAGCAGGCGGACGCGTCCGGAATCCCTCAGGAACCGTTCCGCCTGGTCGACGAGCGCCACCGCCTCGGTCGGACCGGCGAAGTCGAGGGTGTGCGCGGGCGTGCTGTGGACGGGCCCCAGGGCCACCAGCTGGTCGCCCGACGAGTCGGGAACCGTTCCGGTGATCAGGGAGACGCCGGAGGAAAGCGTGCCCAGCTCGCTCCGGGTCGTGTCCTGGAGGACGCGCTGGACGGGTGCCGTGCGATCCTCCGAATCGTCGCCGGGGATGTGGACGGCGACGAAGCGTCCAGTGGAATCGCGGACGAAGATGACCAGCCGACCCTCGGAGATCCAGTTCGCCTGGAGGATGGAGAGTTGGCCCAGGGTCCGCTCCCTCGTGCGATTCGGGCGCCGCGGATCGACCAGCTCCCCGAGCCGGGACGGATTCAACGACTGTCGGAGCATCTGGGCGTGGTGGAGGAGGCGGTTGCGGTACGAAGCCTCCTCCTGCTGCGCGGACCACGCGCCGACGCCGATTCCGAAGAGCGTCACCACCAAGGCCATCGCCAGGAGCTGTCGCCGCGAACCCGCGGAGGATTCGGTGGTGGGGGGCGGTGCGTCCATCCGCGGTTCGGGCATGGTCAGCGGGAAGCGGAAGGCGCGCCGCGTCCTTCGGGGAGCCGCGCGAGCCAGGTCCGCCGCGGGTCGAGGGATTGGAATCGGGAGCTGCCGACCGCGTCCTTTGGGAGACGCGCCAAGTCAGAGGCTCCGGTTGGGGGCCTGGAGGGTCACCCGGGTGCCCTTGCCGCGGGTGCTTTCGATGGTCACGGTCCCTCCCTGCGACTCGATCGATTCGCGGACGGCCGCCATGCCCACGCCGCGTCCGGAGACGTCGGAAACCGACCCGGCGGTCGAGATGCCCGACTCGAAGATCAGCATGAGCCGGGAATGCTCGTCCAGGCGGTCGACGTCGGAGGCGGCCACGGCACCGAGTTCCACCGCCTTCTCGACCACGGCCGCGGAGTCGATGCCCGCCCCGTCGTCGGAGAGGACCACGGTCACCATCTCCTCGTCGAAGGCCACCTTCAGTCCGATGGATCCCTGCTCCGCCTTTCCGGCGGCCTTGCGCGCGGAGGGGGATTCGATCCCGTGGTCCACGGAGTTGCGCAGGATGTGGACGATCGCCTCGTCGAGCCGGGCGAAGAACCCCGGCGGCACCTCGAGGTGGTGGGGTTGGGCGTCGAACCGGATGTCCTTGCCCATCCTCTCGGCCAGCCGCTGGACCATGCCCCGGTACTTGTCGGCGAGCTTGGGGACGGGGACGTCGCGGATGCGCTCGCAGGCGATCGCGAGGGTGCGCACCGCCTCCGATTCGGGGTGGGCCTTGGCCGCGACCAGGAGGGCGTCGGCCATCCGGTGGAGGTGTTCGAGCTTCCGCTCGGAGACCTGGACCAGGATGTCGCCCTCGACCCCTCCTCCCAGGAGCCTGCGTTCCGTGGCGAGGATCTCCTGGTAGGCGTCGTTCATGGCGCCGAGCTTCCCCAGCAGCGAGCGGAGGGTCTCGGTCGTGCGGACCGTGACGGGGCTCCGGAGGTCGTCGAGGATGTCCTCGGCCTGGTGGGCGAGACGTCCGAGCCGCTCGAACCCGTAGGTGGATGCGTTCCCCTTGATCGTGTGCAGGTCGCGGAAGATCCGGCCGATCTCCTCGTCGGAGGGCATGTATCCAGGCGGTTCGGGGTGGCGCGCCCGCGCCGAGATGGACCGGTCGAGCATGGTGCGGCAGCCGTCCTCGAGGGAGTCGATCCTGCGGCGCGCGTCGGCCATGAACTCCCGGATCACCTCGGGGAGGTTGTTCACCAGGCCCAGGATGGTCCGGACCTCGTTCTCGTGGCGCTCCTTCTCCTCCGCCACGATCCGTTCGACGCGCCGCGCCTCGGTCTCGTCCTGGGCGAGGACCATGATCCGCTCGACCTGACGGTTCTTGTCGTACATCCTCTGGTAGCGGATCCGCACGAAGCGCGTCGATCCGTCGTCGGACTTCAGTTCCAGGTCCTGGACGGGCGCGACCTTGGTCAGCTTCTCCCAGCGCATGGTCGCGTGCTTGCGGCGGACCAGGCCGAGCCAGCCGACGAAGTCCTCGTGCTGGGAGGGCGAAAGGTGCAGCGCCGACTGGATGCTCTCCAGCTCCGCGACCCCCAGGATCTCGGTGGCCGCCCTCGAGTGCTCCGGACTCAGGCTCCCGTCGAAGTTGACCGCGAACAGCCCCTGCTCCACGTTGTCGAGGATGTCGCGGACCTGGCGCATCTTCGCCTCCACCAGCTCCTCGAGGTGCTCGGTGTAGCTCTGCACGGTCCCGCGCATGGTCTCGAAGGCGGCGGCGAGGTCCCCGATCTCGTCGTCGGACTCGACCGCCACGGGCTTCTTGTAGTCCCCTCCCTGGATGATCTCCGCGGCCGCGGCGAGTTCCCGGACCGGCTCGGAGAGCAGCTTCGCCTCGCGACGGAATTTGCGCAGGGACCACCCCAGGGCGCCGGCTCCCAGCGCGAGCAGGGTCGCCACCACGCCTCCGAGCGCCTTGCGGGCCTCCGCGGAGGCCGAATCGATGGCCTCCTCCATGGAGCGCGTGGAGATCCGGTAGACGATCCAGCCCGAAGGCGCGTCGAGCGGACCCACCGGCGCGGCGAAGTCCATGGTCTCGCGGTTCCCCGAACCCGACCGGCGGGAGGAGAGCGACGCGACCGTCCGGGCCCAGCCGACGATCTCCCGGTCCTGGATCTCCCCGATCCTCGCCAGGCGGCCCTGGCCGGCCGCGGAATCCGACTTGTCGGCGAGCTCGCAGGGATTGGAGCTGTCGGCGGGCACGAACAGCCCGTAGGCCATGTCGGGATCGCCCTTCACCGTGCTGGCGACGAGGTCCCGGATCTGGTAGAAGGCGTTCCCCTCCACCATGCCCGAGAGGGCCTGGGCGTTGTTGGAGGCGATGAGCCGTCCCTTCGCCGCGAGCGAGGCCTCGATCCTGGACACGGTCGCGTCCCGGGCCTTGCCGTTGAGGTAGACGTTGATCCCCACCACCGACAGGGTCACGGCGACCAGGGAGGGGATCAGCACGAAGAGAGCGGTTCGGACGAGCTTCTTCTGGATGGTGGTGCGCCCGTGCATCGTTGCCTCCGGTCAGTCCAGGACCTTGTCGATCTCGCTCTTCTTCTCCTCCAGGATCTTGCAGCATTCGACCATCCCGCGGAGGTTCAGCACCTTGATCACCGACAGGGGCTGGTCGGTGCGGTGCTCCTCGACCTTCCACCCCGCCTCCTCGATCTCCTGCAC
>Ga0318496_10000835_pt1 | contig 11533 bp, 10 predicted proteins | sample GRESIP109b1f22_FD_203296 | JGI IMG/M metagenome (GOLD analysis project Ga0318496, IMG submission 203296) | Tropical soil microbial communities from Luquillo Experimental Forest, Puerto Rico - GRE.SIPMG.109b1f22 | ecosystem: Environmental > Terrestrial > Soil > Tropical forest > Bulk soil... | reverse complement strand
GCCTTCATGATGTCGATCCAGATCGGGAGGGCCACCTTGGCGCCGGTGAAGCCGGGACCGAGCTTCTTCTTCTGGTCGAAGCCCATCCAGATGCCGCAGGTGTACACCGGGGTGTAGCCGATGTACCAGGCGTCGGTGTAGTCGTTGGTGGTTCCCGTCTTTCCGGCGCACGGGAAGTTGAAGCCCGAGGCGACGATCCCGTAGGCCGTGCCGTGCCGGACCACGTCGCGCATCATGTCGACCAGGACGTAGGCGTTGGACGAATCCATGACCCGGCTGGACTTGGGGGCGGTGCGCTCCAGCAGGTTGCCGTCCTGGGTGGTGATGGAATCCCACAGGCGCGGTTCGTAGCGCGTGCCCAGGTTCGCGAAGGAGGAGTAGGCCGAGGTCATCTCCATCAGGTTCACGTCGGCCGACCCGAGGGCCAGCGAGAAGACCTTGGGCAAGGGCGAGCGGATGCCCGCCCGGCGGGCGAGGTCGATCGCGCCGTCGACGCCGTATCGGATGGCGGTCTGCACGGCGGGCATGTTCTTGGAGAGCATCAGGGCGTGCCGCAGGGTGACGTATCCCTCGTAGGTCTCGTCGTAGTTGTGCGGCGTCCAGATCTTGCCCGAACCGTCGTCGATGGCCACGGTGTCGTCGAGCACGATGTCGGACGGAAGGGCGCCCTTCTCGATGGCCGACCCGTAGATGAACGGCTTGAACGTGGAGCCGGCCTGCCGCTGCGCCTGGATGGCCCGGTTGAACTTGGAGTTGTCGAAGTTCTTGCCGCCCACCAGGGCGCGGATCTGGCCGGTCCGGTTCTCGATGAGGACCACCGCCGCCTGCACCGGGTAGTACTCCAGGGTGTCGGCGTACTCGACGGAATCCTTCCAGGTCGTCTTGTGCTTCTCGTCGAGGTAGAGCCGGAAGAGGGAGTCGAGCTTCACCGAGGCGATGGAGTCCTTCATCCCGTACTTCTTGCCGAGCTTGAGGGCGTTCACCACCCGACGGTTCACGAGCCGCTGGACCTCCCAGGTCCACTTGGCCACCGCCGAGTCGGCGGCCATCTGGATCCGCCGGTCGACCGGCAGATGGACGACCAGTCCCTTGTGGTAGAGGGCGTCCTCGCCCCATTCCTTCTCGATGTGCTGCCGGACGACCTCCAGGAAGTAGGCTCCGTCGGAATTCGCGCGGCGGGGGGGGATGGCCTTGACCGGGAGGGTGGAGGCTTCCCGGTACTGGTCCTTGGAGATGTAGCCCTCCTCGGCCATGGCCCGCAGCACCTGGTTGCGCCGCCTCTGCACCAGCTCCTTGCGCCGGTCGGGGCGGTAGCGCTCGGGGGACTGGATCATGCCCGCCAGGGTGGCGCACTCGACCAGGTCGAGCTTCCAGACGTCCTTCCCGAAGTACACCCGCGCCGCGGCCTGCATGCCGTAGGCTCCGCTGCCCAGGTAGATCTCGTTGAGGTAGTAGGTCAGGAGCTGGCGCTTGGTGTAGTAGCGCTCGAGCTTGATGGCCGTGATGGCTTCCTTGATCTTGCGCTTGAGCTTCTTCTCGGAGGTCAGGAAGACGTTCTTCGCCAGCTGCTGGGTGAGGGTGGAGCCGCCCTGGCGGTGTCGGCGGACCACGGTGTTCACCGCCGCGCCCACGGTGCGCCACAGGTTCATGCCCCAGTGCTGGTAGAACCGCCGGTCCTCGATGGAGATGACGGCCTGCTGGAGCGGGAGGGGGATGGAGTCGAGGGGGACCCAGTTGCGCCGCTCCACGTAGAACTCGCCGAAGGGCTTGCCGTCCTTGTCCAGCACCTGGGTGGACAGGGTGGGGGTGATGGACTTGAGGTCCTCCAGCGGGGGGACCTCCTTGGAGTAGGTCCAGAAGAGGGCGCCCACGACCAGCAGCCCGAGGGCGAGGGGGACCGACAACGCCGCGAGGCAGACCAAAAGGAGCTTGGGCGAGAACCGCACGTCGAGTTGGGCGAAGCGCATGGAACGGGGAAAGGTAGACTGCGTTCTAACTTTGCCGTCATGTACGAGCCTGGTCCAGAAGCCCGTTCCTTCGCCCCGATGCCGGAGCCCGACGAACGGGGCCGGTTCGGGGAGTTCGGGGGGAAGTTCGCCCCCGAAGTCCTCATGCCCGCCCTCGAGGAGCTCGAGGCCGCTTGGCGGTCGGCCCGGATCGATCCCGCATTCATGTCCGAATACGAGGGACTGCTGGCCGACTTCGTGGGACGGCCGTCCCCGGTCTACGAGGCCAAGCGCCTTTCCGCCCACCTGGGCGGGGGGCGGATCGTGCTCAAGCGCGAGGACCTCAACCACACCGGGGCGCACAAGATCAACAACGCCCTGGGCCAGTGCCTCCTGGTCAAGCGGATGGGCAAGAAGAGGGTGATCGCCGAGACCGGCGCGGGCCAGCACGGGGTGGCCACCGCCACCGCCTGCGCCCTGATGTCCCTGGACTGCGTGATCTACATGGGCCGGGTCGACACCGAACGCCAGGCCGTGAACGTGGAGCGCATGAAGATGCTCGGCGCCACCGTGGTGCCGGTCGACCAGGGCACGCGCACCCTCAAGGACGCCGTGAACGAGGCCATGCGCGACTGGGTCACCAATGTCCGGGACACCCACTACGTTCTGGGAACCGCCTACGGGCCGCACCCCTTCCCGTGGATGGTCCGCGAATTCCAGCGGGTGATCGGCCGCGAGGCCCGCGCCCAGGTGCTCGCGAAGTTCGGGAAGCTGCCCACCTGCGTGACCGCCTGCGTGGGCGGCGGTTCCAACGCGATCGGCGTGATGTGGGACTTCCTCGGCGACCCGGTGCGCCTGGTGGGTGTCGAGGCGGGGGGCCGGAAGATCGTGCCCGGCCAGCACGCCGCGCGCTTCGCCGGCGGCACGGTGGGGATCTTCCAGGGATCGCGCTCCTACCTCCTGCAGGACGACGACGGCCAGGTGCTGGGCACCCATTCGGTGAGCGCCGGCCTGGACTACGCCTCGGTGGGAGCCGAACACGCCTGGCTCCACGACATGGGGCGGGTGGAGTACACCTGGGCCAGCGACGCGCAGGCCCTGGAGGCGTTCCACATGCTCGCCCGCATGGAGGGGATCCTCCCGGCGCTGGAGTCCAGCCACGCGGTGGCCTGGGCCGTGGAGCACGCCCACGAGTTCGGGCCCGACGAGATCATCCTCGTCAACCTTTCGGGCCGCGGAGACAAGGACCTGCACACCGTCATGGGGGCCGCCCGTGCCTGACCGGTTCGACCGATTCCAGACCAAGCTTTCCCGCGGCGGCAAGCTCTTCGTCGCCTACATCGGCGCCGGTGTTCCCGATCTCGACGGATCCGTCGAGGTGGCCGTGGAACTGGCCAACCTGGGGGTCGATTGCATCGAGTTCGGCCTGCCATTCTCCGACCCCTACGGGGACGGAGCGGTCAACCAGGCCGCCGCCGAGGCGGGCATCCGCGCCGGGGTGACGGTTCCCGTCTACTTCGAGCTGGTGCGGCGCATCCGGGAGCGCACCGACATCCCCCTGGTGGCCTTCGGATACTCCAACCCGGTCTGGAAGCACGGGGTCGACCGTTTCGCGCGCGACGCCGCGGCGGCCGGGATCGACGCCGTCCTCCTGGTCGACATCCCGGTCGAGGAATCGGCGGACCTCGACGAGGCCTGCCGCGCCAACGGGCTTTGCACCACCTTCCTCACGGCACCGACCACGCCCGACCGGCGCTTGTCGGCCATCGCCCGGCGCGCCCGCGGATTCGTGTACCACGTCAGCCGCACCGGAGTCACCGGCGAGCAGACCTCGCTCTCCGGGACCCTGGGGGCGGAGGTCGCGCGGGTGAAATCGGTCGTGAAGCCGCCGGTGGTGGTCGGGTTCGGGATCAACACCCCCGACCAGGTCCGCGACGTCTGCGCCATCGCCGACGGGGCCGTGGTCGGATCGGCCATCGTGCGGCGCACCCTCCAGGACGCGCCCCTGGACGCCATCCTTTCCGACGTGCGAGAATTGGTGGCACCCTTGGTGGAGGCCGCTCGTTGAACCTGGAACAGTGCCGCGAGAAGATCGACGCCATCGACCGCGAAGTCCTGCGTCTCCTGAACGAGCGCCAGAGGGTGACCCTCGAGGTGGTCCGCAACAAGCGCGACGCCGGTCTCCCCGTCCTGGACAACGTGCGCGAAGAGGCCCTCCTCGCCAAGCTCTCGACCATCAATTCCGGACCCCTCTCCACGGAAGGGATCCGCCGGATCTGGACCTCGATCATGGGCGAGAGCCGCATCTACCAGGCCCTCTCCGCGAATCCGGGGGGAACCCCGGAGTGAAGCTGCCGCGCAGGATCGTCGTGGTGGGAGCGGGTCTCCTGGGCGGTTCCATGCTGGCCTGCCTCCAGACGCGCCGCACCTCGACCCGGCTGGTCGTGGTCAGTTCGCCGGGCACCCTGGACGCCTTGAAGTCGCACGGGTGGTGCGACGTCCTCCTGCCCTACGAGCACCTCGCCGAGGCCTGCGACGAGGCCGACCTCGTGCTCCTGTGCTCCCCGATGTCGGCGATCCACGCCCACCTGGAGGAGGTCGCCTCGGCCAAGGATCGGCTCGCGCCGGGCGCCCTGGTGATGGACGTGGGCTCGACCAAGGCCACCATCTGCCGGCTCGGATTCGAGCGCTTCCCCGACGAAGGTCCCGACTCGCCCCGCTTCGTGGGCGGACACCCGATGGCCGGTTCGGAGAAGTCCGGACTGGCCGCGGCCGATCCGCTCCTCTACCAGTCGGCGTTGTGGGTGCTGTGCCCTCCCAAGGACCTCGCCGCCGACCGGCTGGATCCCGCCAAGGCCCTCATCGCCGCCCTGGGCGCGCGCGGAGCCATCCTGGACCCGGAGCAGCACGACGCGGTGGTCGCGCGGATCAGCCACGTCCCGCAGATCCTGTCGTCGGTGCTCGCCGGATGGGCCGGATCCGACGAAGCCCTCTCCCACGCCTCCCTGGCCCTGGCGGCCGGCGGATTCCGCGACATGACCCGCCTCGCCCTCTCTTCGTGGGACGTGTGGCGCGACATCCTGGCGACCAATCCCGGACCCATCGCCGCCGGACTCCGCGAGGTCGCCGACCGGCTCTCGGAGCTCGCCGAGCGCGCCGGGACCTGGGCCCGCGCCGAGGAGGCGCTGGCCGGAGAAGGTGGAGACGCGGCCCGGCGCTACCTGGAGGCCATCCAGGCGGGCGACGCCGCGCACGAGAGCCAGCTTCTGCCCGCCGACCCGGAGCTGGGGGGCGAGATCATCCGCTCGGAGAAGGAGTTCCGCAACGCCTTCCACGCGGGCAAGGGCTTCCGCGAACGGTTCCGCATGCCGCGCAAGGGCATCGCCCACGACCTGTCGGAATTCGTCGTGCGCCTGGAGGACCGTCCCGGCCAGCTCCTGGCGCTCCTGGGGCCGCTGGCGGATGCCGGAATCAACGTGCAGGACCTGGAGATCCTCAAGGTCCGCGAAGGCGAAACGGGGACGGTCCTGGTCGGATTCGCCTCCCCCGAGGACCGCGAGAAGGCCAAGACGGTGCTCGGCGAGGGCCGGTTCCTGGTGATGGACAAGTGAAGATCGAGCTGCGGCGCGAGAAGCCCCTCAAGGGCGAGATCCGCCTGCCCCCCGACCGGCACCAGGCATTCCACGCCCTCTTCCTTTCTCTGCTGGCCCCCGGTCGCACCCTCCTGCGCGGCTGGCAGTCGACCCCGGAGTGGGAGAACGTCCGCGGCTGGCTGGCCGGACTGGGGGCCGAGGCGTCGTTGGACGCCGAGGGCCTGGTGGTGGGACCTCCCATCGACCTGAGGGAGCGGTCGGAATTCGTCCTGGATCCGTTCCTCCCGCCGCAGGTGGCCGCGGGCTTCCTCGCGCTGTGCGCGGGATTCTCCCGGGCCGAGGCGCCGGTCGACGTGGTCTGTCCTCCGCAGGCCGTGGAACCTCTCGCGCCGTGGCGAGAAGCCCTGCGCGAGGCGGGCTGGACCTCCCACCACGAGGAGCGCGACGGATCGCACGCCTTCCGGTTCAAGGGGCGCGTGGCCCCGCTGCGCGAGCTGGTCTGCCGCCACCCGCGCACCCGCGCGGCGTGGACCCTGGCCGCGTTGTCGGGGCGCGAGGCCCTGGAGTTCCAGGAACCGTCGGGCGCCGCCGATCCCTTCGAGGACACGCTCCCCCTCTTCGGGCTGGAGATCGAGAGTCCCCGCGAAGCGGAACTCGCCCCCGAGGAGGAGGAGCTCCGCCGCCGCATGCAGCGCATGCGCGGGCCCTCCCGCAAGCTCCTGGCGCGCCGGATCCCGGTGGTGCAATTCCTGTCGCCTTCCGACGTGCGACTGAAGGGCGACCTCGACCTCGCCGGATGGTGCGCCGTGACGGCCTGCCTGCGCCGCAGCACCGACGCGCTGCTCCAGGAGGTCACGCTGCCCGCGTCCCGATCGGGGCTGTTCGGCTGCCTGCGCCGCATGGGCGGCGACGTCGAGATCGTGCGCCGCAGCGAATCGAAGGGCGTGCCCTCCGGCGACGTGCGGATCCGGCACGGGCGCATGGTGGGCCGCAAGTTCGACGCCCAGGACGTTCCGGGTCTGGCGGGCTTCGCCGGCCTGCTGGCCGCCGCCGCCGTGGCCGCCGAAGCCGAGACGGTCCTCTCCGGGCTCTCGGAACTGCGCGTGGAGAAGGACGACCGCCTTTCGGTGCTCGCCGAGGGGCTCCGGTCCTTCGGAGTGGGCGTGGGGCTCTTCCCCGACGGTCTGGTCCTGCGCGGCGAGGAACAGCCCGGGTCGGAGGCCGCAGACGCCCAGGGCTTCCCCGACGCCGCCCTGGCCCTCCACGCTCTGGGCAGTTCCTGTCCCGGACGCACCGAGCTTTCGGGCGCCGGGCACCTTCCGGTGTCGTGGCCGCACCTCCTGCGGGTACTTTCCTCCGAGGAGGGTTGAGATGGGGAAGGTGCTCCACAGGATCGGGGTGGTGGCGTTCAAGAGGGATGCGCGGCTGGCGCGCACCGCGAGCACCCTGCGCGACTGGGCCCGCTCCAAGGACATCGAGCTCCTCTGGCACCGCACCTCCATCGCCTGGATCCCGCCCGGATGCAAGGCCGAGAGCGACGCCTCGTTCCTGCGGCGCGCCGAGGCGGTCCTTTCCATCGGAGGCGACGGCACGCTCCTTTCGGCGGCCCGCCTGGTGGAGGGACGGCCCATCCCCCTGGTGGGCCTCAACTACGGCAAGCTGGGATTCCTCGCCGATCTTTCGGCGCACGAAGGTCTGGACATCCTCGACGAGATCGTCGACGGTCGCAACTTCGTGGAGGAGCGCACCGCGCTGGAGGCCGTGGTCCGCCGGGGCCGCAAGGTGGTCCACCGCGACCGCTGCCTCAACGAGTTCTTCCTGCGCGGCAAGCGCGACCTCTCCATGATCGACCTCGAGGTGCGGCTCGCCGGACGCACGCTGTGCGACTACTGGGCCGACGGACTCCTGGTGGCGACCCCCACCGGATCCACCGCCTATTCCCTGGCCGTGGGCGGGCCCATCGTGGAGCATTCGGTGCGCTGCGTGGTCCTCACGCCGGTGGCGCCGCACAGCCTGAATGTCCGGCCCATGGTCCTGCCCGACGACGTCCCGCTGGTCCTGCGCCCGCGCACCGACGAGCCCACCCTCCTCCTCTCCGACGGGCGCGACTCGTTCCCCCTCCACCGCCTGGACGAGGTCCACGTCTCCCGTTCCGACCGGCCCGTGTTCCTGCTGCGCCCGGTGGAGGCGAACTTCTCCGACGCGCTGCGCGAGAAGCTCGGCTGGTCGGGCGGACCGCCCGCCAAGGGGCATCCGGAGTGAACCGGGTCCGGAGGACGATTTCCGTCTTCCGCGACGTGGCGCGCCGCCTTTCGGGGGAGGACGGCTACGAGGCCTACCTGGCCCACCACCGCGCCCACCATGCGGCCGACGGACCTCCGCTCACCCGCGCCCGGTGGTTCCGCGAGGAGACCGAGCGCCGCTGGAACGGCGGCCCCCGCCGCTGCTGCTGACCCCGTTCACTCCCGGCGGATCGGCCGCGCGGTGTTCCGGATGGAGAGCGGGTGGTCCAGCGCCACCTCGCGTCCCCAGCCCCGCAGATCTTCCAGGCGGCCACCGGGCGCCATGTCGAGGTCCTTCTGCGGCTGGTTGGGAACTCCTCCCCACGACCAGGCGAGCCAGCCGATCTCCAGGCGGTGGCACTCCTCCAGCAGGACCTCCCACGGGATGCGGTCGGCCACGGCCACCACGCCCGCGTCGGTGAAGGCGGCCCCGAACTCGGCGACCACCAGGGGAAGGCCCTTCTGGACGGATTCCGACAAGGCTTCGCGGGTGCGCCGCGCGGCTTCCTCCAGGGTGCCGCCGTACGACTTCGCCGGCCACCACAGGTGGAGGGACAGGAGCATGTTGCGGTCGGGATCCGATTCGATCAATCGCGCTCCGGTGCGCGAGAGCTGGCTCCAGTCCTTGCCCCAGTCGGTGGCGTCGACCAGGAGCGGGCATCGGTAGCCCGCCGTGCGCAGGCGCAACACCGCGTCGGAATAGCGCTCCACGAACGCGTCGTCGGGAACCGCCCGGCCCACCTCGTTCGCGATGTTCACGACCAGGAAGTCCTGGCGGCCCAGCAGGGCCTCGCGGTAGTCGTCGCGCAGCCAACCCGACACGGCGACCTCGAGCTTTTCCCAATCGCCGGTGGCGTCGTGGAACTCGGGGATGGGGAGCATCCCCAGGGCGCGGCATCGATCGATCACGGCGGCGAGTTCGAAGGCCGTCCCGTCGGCGACGGTCCACACGATGCGCACGCAGTTGGCGCCGGTGCGGGCGATCTGCTCCAGGACATCGCCCTTCCGGTCTCCCCAGACGAACATCTCGTTGACGCCGCGCAGCACCACCTTTTCCCCGGCAGGGGTGGTCAGGAAGCGCTCGCGGACGTGCAGGTGGCGGGAGTTGTCGGACATGGTCGTCCAAAGATGGATCGCGATCTAACTTCCGGCGAAGGAACCTCCATGCGCGGACCCATCGCGATCCTCTCCCTCCTTCTTTCCCTGCCCGTCGCAGGCCCGTGCGGAGACTTCGTGCACCGCGGCTTCTACCTGGGATTCGGATACGGCGGCGGCGGTTCGGTCCTGGAAACGGAATACACCGCCACCGACCTCTCGGTCACGGTGCCCACGGCGGGAACCGGGATGGCGGTCGACGCCCGCATCGGAACCGCGCTGCGCGACGACCTGATCCTGCACGGCACCGTGATCCAGCACATCGTGCCCGGCCCCACCACCCGCTCCGGAAGCGTTTCGGAAACACCCCTCAACGAGATGGACTTCCAGTTGCTGGGCGCCGGGGTCACCCGCTACTTCATGCCCGCGAACCTGTTCCTGTCGGGCTCGTTGGGCTTGGCGACCGTGTCGGGATACGCCGACACAGGAGAGTCGGGGCGCATCGGGAACAACGGGTTCGGGTTCCAGATCAAGGCCGGCAAGGAATGGCGTCTGAACACCACCTGGGGTCTGGGCGTGGCCTTCGACTTCGTCTGGGCGCGGATCGGGGCCGACTCCCACCGGGAGACGGATTCCTACGGGCGCGTCCTGGACGTGGAGGAGACCGACACCTACCGGCACGTGGGCGTGCAGCTCACCGCCGCGCTCCACTGAGCCCGGGTCGCGGTCAGGGAGACTGGTCGAACCAGGAGTCGGACACCGCCCCCGTGCGGGTGCTCGTCCAATGGATCGCGGCGATTCCGGCGGGCCCCAGGCGGAAGGACCCCCAGCCCGACCGGTCGGACGGGGTGGAGCCCGCGAGTCCGATCACCCGGCTTCCGTCCAGGAACACGTCGAGCTGGCCGGTGGCGACCCGGACTCCCACCCGCAGGTCGGGACCGGCCACGGGCAGCCCCGCGATCTTCCGCCAGTTTCCGTCGGTCCAGAGGACCAGCGTGTCGCCGGCCAGGGCTCCCACGCGGATTCCCGACCCCGCCGTGTCCCAGGCGAGGAACCAGGCGGTGTCTGTGGAGCCGGATCGGCGCAGGGACATGGCCAGGGACCAGGTGCCCGTGTCGGGGACTCCGCCGGGGGAGAGGCCCGAGCCCGGCGCGGGACCGTCCAGGAGGGTGTCGACCACCGCGGCGGCGGGTCCGGTGTCGGCGACGGCGGTGGCCCCGGGCGGGAGCACGATCGAACCGCCGACGGAATCCGTCCCCGAGCGCGCCACCCAGGAAAGGGCGCCGGAAGGGAGGCTCTCGGCGCGGAAGAAACCGTCGGGGTCGATGGGGACGGAGATTCCCAGGCCCTGGAAGCCGAGGCGACCGCCCGAGCGGCTGGGAAGGAATCCGGTCACCTTCGCGCAGGTCCGGAGCGTGTCCGAGGCCCGGGAGCCGGGAACCAGATCCAGGCGGAAGGCCCGCTCGCCCTGGCGGACCAGCACCGACCACGAACCCGGACCGGGCTCGAACGAGACGTGCCCCGCGGTGTCGGTGGTTCCGGTCCAGACGGGAGGCTCCGACGCAGACGCGGGGGTCCGGTCGGCGGGTCGGACCTCCACCCGCGCCAGCGCGGCGGGGGTTCCGTCGGGTCGGAGCGCGACCACGGTGACCGCGTTGCCCGCGTCGGTCCCGGCGCCTCCGGCGGTTTGGACCTGGCCGCATCCGCACAGGATGGAACACAGGACCAGGATCGGGAGCTTGGGCATGGACCGGGAAACCTAGAGCGTTTCGCCCGGCCCGTGGAGGTGCGCACCGGCCAGGGGGACCAGTTGCACGGCCACCTGGACCACCCGGTCGGGCTTCCGGGCTCGCGAGGCGCGCGCCATCGCGCGGGACCGGAAGTCCTCGACCATCCCCACCAGGTGTTGGTAGTCCTCCTCCTCCAGGGACAACGTGGACGAGGTGATGTGGCGTTGGGACGGGGCCAGTCCTTCGAGGGATTCCACGGCGAGCAGAAGGGACTGGCGGTGGAAGTTCCGCAGGGCCCGCGCCGGAGTCCCCGGACCGTCCTTCACGAAGGGCTCGGCCGGCTTCCAGTGCCCATGGACATCCTTGGAGGCCAGCCCCAATTCCCGCAGGCGCGAGATGGCCTTGCGCACCGTGGCCGCCGTCTGGGGAGGGTGCAGCAACCGGCCCATCCGCTCCCATTCGTCCTCGAAGTCGCCGCACACCAGAAGGCCGCGCAAGGCCACGTGGACCCACGAATCCCAGTAGCTGCGGTGGGCGTCGGAGAGCGGGGTGGGAGCGATGCGCCGCAGGTCCTGCATCCGCTCGAACTGGGCCTGGGCCTCGCGGGCGGTCTTGGACTTGGCGTGGAGGACCAGGCAGCGGAAGTACTCCGCGGCCTCGCCCGAAAGCCCCATGGCGTCGCATACCGGTTGGATCCGCGAGGTGGCCAGGTGCCGTTCCCCTTGCAGGATGCGGCGCAGGAGGCTCGCGTCCAGGGCCAGGCGCTTTCCGAGCACCGTCGCCGAGAACGAAGGCTGCTCGCGCTTGCGCGCCTCGAACCATCCGCGCAGGAAGGCGCGGTAGTCGGAGGTGTTCCAGAGCTCTCGGGACAAGGAGTCGTCCATGGC
>Ga0318496_10000834_pt1 | contig 11541 bp, 8 predicted proteins | sample GRESIP109b1f22_FD_203296 | JGI IMG/M metagenome (GOLD analysis project Ga0318496, IMG submission 203296) | Tropical soil microbial communities from Luquillo Experimental Forest, Puerto Rico - GRE.SIPMG.109b1f22 | ecosystem: Environmental > Terrestrial > Soil > Tropical forest > Bulk soil... | reverse complement strand
TCCAGAGATCGCTTATGTTTTCGCGCCCGGCCGGATGGGCCAAAGGAGAGACGGAATGGCGCGAATGGTCATGTGCAAGAAGCTCGGGCGCGAGCTGCCCGGCCTCGCCTTCAAGCCCTTCCCGAACGATCTCGGGCAGCGCATCTACGACAACATCTCGCAGGACGCCTGGAAGCTCTGGCTCGAGCACTTCAAGATGATCCTGAACGAGTACCGGCTCTCCCCCGCCGACCCGCGCACGAACGAGATCCTGTTCGAGCAGGCGGAGCAGTTCTTCTTCGGTGAGGGGGCGCAGCTGCCTCCGGACTACCGACCGCCGCCGTCCAAGGGGTAGGCGGCGCAGGGCGGGGGCTGTATGCGACGCCCCGGCGAGATCCTCCTCGTCTCCACCTACGAGCTCGGCCACGCGCCGCACGGGATCGCCCTCCCGCGGGCGTTCCTCGAGCGCGCCGGGTTCGCGCCGGCGAGCCTCGACCTCGCCGTCGAGCCGATCGACCTCGAGCGCGTCCGGCGCGCCCGGCTCGTCGCGATCTCCGTCCCGATGCACACCGCGCTCCGCCTCGGGCTCGAGGCGGCGCGCCGGATCCGCGCCGCGTGCCCGGGCGCCCTCCTCTGCTTCCACGGGCTCTACGCGCCGCTCAACGCCGAGCTGCTCGTCCGCGCCGGCGCCGCCGCGGTGCTCGGCGGCGAGTGCGAGGAGGACCTGGTCGCGCTCGCCCGCGCCGCCGAGGGCGGCGAGGACCTCGGCCGCTTCGTCCAGCGCCGCGGCGCCGCGGCGCCGCGCAAGCGGCTCGACTACCCCGTGCCGAGCCGCGCCGGGCTCGTTTCGAAGCGCTACGCCCGGTTCGTCGACGCCGACGGCGTCGAGCACCGCGCCGGCTACGTCGAGGCGACGCGCGGGTGCAAGCACCGCTGCCGTCACTGCCCGATCCCGGCCGTCTACGACGGCCGCTTCGTCGCCGTTCCCGTCGAGACCGTCCTCGCGGACGTCGCCCAGCAGGTCGCGGCCGGCGCCGAGCACGTGACCTTCGGCGACCCCGACTTCCTGAACGGCCCGCGCCACGCGCTCGCGGTCGCCCGCCTGCTGCACGCTCGCGTTCCGGCGCTCACCTTCGATTTCACCGCGAAGATCGAGCACCTCGTGCGCCACGCGCCGGCGCTCCCCGAGCTCGTCGCCCTGGGCGCCCGGTTCGTCGTATCCGCGGTCGAGTCGCTGTCCTCGCGCGTCCTCGCGAAGCTCGCGAAGGGGCACGACCGCGCCGACGTCGAGACGGCGTTCGCCGCCTGCGCGCGGGCCGGGCTCGCGCTGCGGCCGTCGCTCGTCCCGTTCACGCCGTGGTCCACGCTCGAGGACTACCTCGAGCTCCTCGACCTGTTCGCCGCGCGCGGCTGGGCGGCGCAGGTGGACCCGGTGCAGCTCTCGATCCGGCTCCTCGTCCCGCCAGGCTCGCTCCTCGAGGGCGACCCCGAGCTCGCCGTGGAGGGCCTCGACGAGGAGGCGCTCACCTGGCGCTGGCGCCACCCCGACCCGAGGATGGACGCGCTGCAGCGGCGCATCGCCGCCGAGGTCGAGGCTGCGGCCACCGCCCGCGAGCCGGAAGTCGAGACCTTCGCGCGGGTGACGGCGCTCGCGCGCGCCGCCGCGGGGCTTCCGCACGGCCACGTCCGCGTGCTCGCCCCCGACCAGCGGCGCGTCCCGCGGCTCACCGAGTCCTGGTTCTGTTGAGCGGAGCCGACCGCGGGGCAGTTCGCCCCGCTCGAGTGACCGGGGCGACCGTCGGCGCGAGGTGGAGACGCCGACGCGCCAGCCGTCGGCCGTGCGCGCAGACCCGCGACCTACCCTGCCTGGTCCGACGCCGCTCGACCGTGACTCGTAGTTGGGGGCCGCATCCCCGCGCGGGGCCCGCCCGGGGAGGCGAAGCCGTGCTGCGATCGGGTTTCCACGCCTGCCCCTCCCCGTCATGGCTGCGGCCGTCGGCCTTCACGCCCGCCACCTCCGCCGCTCCCCCACACGCCCCACCGCGGCCGTCCCGATTTACGGGCGCGCGTGCCCGGTTCGTGAGCATCTCGCTAGTCCGGCTCCATGAGCTCGCGCCAGGACATCCGCGCGCTCCCCTTGCCGTATCGGCGGCTGCACCGCCGGCTCGCGGCGCTCCTCCCGCGCGCGCGAATCCTCGCCGATCCGCTGCGCGTGCTCGCGTACGGCACCGACGCCAGCTTCTACCGGCTCCTCCCGAAGCTCGTGGTGCGCGTGCGCTCGGCCGACGAGGTGCGGACCGTGCTCCGCGAGGCCGGCGCCCTCGGGCTGCCCGTCACGTTCCGTGCGGCCGGGACGAGCCTCTCGGGCCAGGCGGTCTCGGACTCGGTGCTCGTCGTCGTCGCCGGCGGCTTCCGCGGGATGCGGGTGCTGGACGGCGGCGCGCGCATCGCGTGCGAGCCCGGGGTCATCGGCGCCGAGGCGAACCTCGTGCTCGCGCCCCATGGCCGGAAGCTCGGCCCGGACCCCGCGTCGATCGGCGCCTGCATGATCGGCGGGATCGCCGCGAACAACGCCTCGGGGATGTGCTGCGGCACGGCGGAGAACACCTACCGGACGGTCGAGAGCATGAAGGTGCTCCTCGCCGACGGGACGCCGCTCGACACCGCCGACGACGCGTCGCGACGCAGCCTCGAGCGGACGCACCCGGAGCTCCTCCGCGGGCTCGCAGCGATCCGCGACGAGCTCCGCGCCGACGCGGCGCTCGCGGCGCGCGTCGCGGAGAAGTTCCGGATCAAGAACACGACGGGCTATTCGCTCAACGCGTTCCTCGACTTCGACGACCCCATCGACATCCTGCTCCACCTCCTGGTCGGCTCCGAGGGGACCCTCGCGTTCCTGGCCGAGATCACCTACCGCACGGTCGTCGAGCACCCGCACAAGGCGAGCGCGCTCGCCTTCTACCGCGACATCGGCGCCGCGGCGCTCGCGACCATGCGGCTCAAGGGCGGGCCGGTCTCCGCGGTCGAGCTCATGGACCGCGCGTCGCTCCGGTCCGTCGAGGGGAAGCCTGGGATGCCCCCGGAGCTGGCGGGTCTCGCCCCCGGCGTCGCGGCGCTCCTCATCGAGACGCGCGCGCCCGACCCGGCCGCGCTCGCCGCGCAGATCGGCGCGCTCGGGGAGCGGATGGCGGACGTGCCGACGCTCTTCCCGGTCCGGTTCACGCCCGTCAAGGCGGAGTACGAGCGGCTCTGGGACGTGCGCCGCGGCCTCTTCCCGGCGGTCGGCGCGGCGCGACGCGTCGGCACCACGGTGGTGATCGAGGACGTCGCATTCCCGATGGGCCGCCTGGCGGAGGCGACCCTCGACCTGCGCAAGCTCCTCGTCACCCACGGCTACGACGAGGCGATCATCTTCGGGCACGCGCTCGACGGGAACCTGCACTTCGTCTTCACCCAGGACTTCGGCTCGGGCGGCGAGGTCGCGCGGTACGCGCGGTTCATGGACGACGTCTGCCGGATGGTGACCCGCAGGTACGACGGGTCGCTCAAGGGCGAGCACGGCACCGGCCGCAACGTCGCGCCGTTCGTGGCGCTCGAGTGGGGCGCGAAGGCGTACGCGCTCATGCGGCGGGTGAAGGCGCTCCTCGATCCGAAGGGGCTCCTCAACCCGGGCGTCATCCTGAACGACGACCCGCGCGCACACCTCACCGCGCTGAAGCCGCTCCCGCAGGCGCACCCGATCGTCGATCGCTGCATCGAGTGTGGCTTCTGCGAGCCGCGCTGCCCGTCGCGCGACCTGACGCTCACCCCGCGGCAGCGGATCGTCGTGCAGCGCGAGATCGCGCGGCTGCGCGCGACGCGCGAGGACCCGGACCGCCTCGAGCGGCTGGTGGACGATTACGCGTACCAGGGAGACGCGACCTGCGCGGTGGACGGGCTGTGCGCGACGTCGTGCCCGGTCGGGATCGACACCGGCGAGCACACGAAGTGGCTCCGGGCGCAGCGCCACGCGGAGGGGAGCGGGGCGGCCGAGGCGGCGGCGGGCCACTTCGCCGCGGTGACCGCCGGCGCGCGCGCCGCGCTCGGCTTCGCCGACGCCCTCCACCGGGCGCTCGGCACGCGCCGGATGGACGCCGTCGCGCGCGCCGCCCGGCGCGCGAGCGGCGGGCTCCTCCCTCAGTGGACCCCGCACCTTCCCCTCCCCATCCACCCGCGGTTCAGCGCGTCGTCGCGCGGCGGCGCGCTGCGGGTCGTCTACTTCCCGAGCTGCGTCGCGCGGACGTTCGGCCCCGCCCGCGGCGACCGCGGGGCGGTCGCGGTCCACGAGGCGATGCAGTCGCTCCTCGCCAAGGCGCGCTGCGACGTGGTCTTCCCCGACGGCCTGGACGACCTCTGCTGCGGCATGGCCTTCGAGTCGAAGGGCTTCCCGGAGGAGGCGGCGCGCAAGGCGGCGGAGCTCACGGCGGCGCTCGCGGCGGCGGCGGACGGGGGGCGGAACCCCATCCTCTTCGACACGAGCCCGTGCGCCTACCGCATGAAGAAGCTCGTCGCCGGCCAGCTCGCGATCCACGACCCCGTCGAGTTCATCGATCGCTTCCTGCTCGGCCGGCTCGAGCTCCGGCGCGTGCCGGGGCCGGTCGCGCTCCACGTCCCGTGCAGCGCGGTGAAGGCCGGGCTCGCCGACACGTTCCGGCGGGTCGCGGCGGCGTGCGCGGAGCGGGTGGTCGTCCCGGCCGGAATCGGCTGCTGCGGGTTCGCCGGCGATCGCGGCTTCACGCACCCCGAGCTGAACGCCGCCGCGCTCGCGGCGCTCCCCGGGTCGCTCCCGCCGGACTGCACCTCCGGCTACTCGTCCTCCCGCACCTGCGAGATCGGCCTCTCCCTGCACGCCGGGATCCCGTACCGCCCGCTCGCCGCGCTCGTCGACCGCTGCGCCTCGGCGCTCGCAACACGAGCTCCGGACCGCGTCACCACGGCCTCACTCGAGGAGTGAACCGCATGTACCATCAGAACTACAATCCGCTCGGGAACGTCCTCCTCTCGACGCTCGTGGCCGCGCTCCCGATCCTGACCCTCCTCTACTTCATCGCCCTCCACCCGCACCGCGACGCCGAGGGGCAGCGCCACCTCGGCATCCCCGCGCCGCAGGCCGCGTTCCTCGGCGTGCTGATGGCGTTCCTCGTGTCCTGCATCCCGTTCGGCATGCCGGTGAAGTCGGCCGTCTCCGCGTTCGTGTACGGCTCGCTCTCCGGCTTCCTCGGCATCATCTGGATCGTGCTCGGGGCGATGTTCCTCTACACGATGACGGTGATCACCGGGAAGTTCGAGATCGTGAAGGAGTCGATCATCCACATCTCGTTCGACCGGCGGCTGCAGGTGCTGCTCATCGCCTTCTCGTTCGGCGCGATCATCGAGGGCACCTCCGGCTTCGGGACGCCCGTCGCCATCGCGGGCGCCGTGATGGTCGGCCTCGGCTTCTCGCCCTTCCAGTCCGCCGTCCTGAACCTGCTCGCGAACACCGCGCCCGTCGCGTGGGGGGCGATCGGGACGCCCATCGTCACGCTCGCCCAGGTGAGCGGCCTCGACCAGGTGACGCTGTCCGCGATGGCGGGCCACCAGCTCCCGTTCGCCTCGCTGCTCGTGCCGTTCTGGCTGGTCGCCACGTTCGTCAAGATGGAGGGCGGCACCTGGAAGGAGGCGTTCGAGGTGTGGCCGGCGACGCTCGTCTCCGGCGCGTCGTTCGCGATCATGCAGTACTTCGCCTCCGGGACGCCCTCGTTCCACCTCATGACCGACGTCGTCTCGGGCGTGTTCTCCGTCGTATGCACCGCGCTCTTCCTCCGCTTCGTGTGGCACCCGAAGTCGCGCTTCCTCCTCCGCTCCGAGCGCGAGGCGAAGCAGCGGGCGCAGGCGGTGAGCGTCGGCGCGGCCGGGCGGGATCCGACCGCGAAGTCCTCCGAGTACCCGTACACCGCCGGGCAGACGCTCTACGCGTGGGTCCCGTGGGCGATCCTCATCGCCTGCTGCGCGATCTGGGGCATCCCGGCGTTCAAGACGTTCCTGAACAACCTCTTCGCCAACGTGAAGTTCTCGACGACGCTGCTCGGGTCGAAGTTCAGCGGCACGCTCTCCCTCCCGGCCTGGGACATGCCCGCGCTCCACAACATGGTCCAGCGCACGCCGCCCGTCGCGCCGCCGAACGCGAAGCCCGAGGCGGCGCGCTTCGTCATCAACTGGCTGTCGGCCGCCGGCACGGGCGTGTTCGTCGCGGCGATCCTCTCGGGCCTCGCGCTCCGGATGAGCGCGGCGCAGTGGCGGGAGGCCACCTCTCGGACCTTCCACCGGATGAAGACGCCGGTGCTCGTGATCGGCCAGGTGCTCGGGCTCGGCTTCCTCACCCGCTACTCCGGCACCGACGCCGTGCTCGGCCTCGCGTTCACGCGGGCCGGGGTGCTCTACCCGTTCTTCGCCGCCTACCTCGGCTGGCTGGGCGTCTTCCTGACCGGCTCGGACACCGCGTCGAACGCGCTCTTCGGCAGCCTCCAGCGGATCACGGCCCAGCAGCTCAAGCTCAACGAGATCCTGATCGTCGCGACCAACTCGACGGGCGGCGTCATGGGCAAGATGATCGACGCACAGTCGATCATGGTCGCGTGCGCGGCCTGCTACGATCACCCGAAGGAGCGCACGCACGCGCTCGGCCCCATCTTCCGCACCGTCTGGTGGCACTCCATCGCGCTCGCCGCCTTCATCGGGATCATCGCGATGCTCCAGGCGTACGTCTTCCACGGCTCCATCCCGATACCACCGCCGAAGTGACGGACCCGGCGCGCTCCCGCCCCACCATGCGCGTCGGGCTCTTCATCCCCTGCTACGTCGATCAGCTCTACCCGCGCGTGGGGCTCGCCACGGTGCGCGTCCTCGAGCGGCTCGGCGTCGAGGTCGTCTACCCGGAGGCGCAGACCTGCTGCGGCCAGCCGATGGCCAACGCGGGGTTCGCCGGCGACGCGGCGCCGCTCGCCCGCCGCTTCGTCGAGGTGTTCCGGGGCTTCGAGCACGTCGTCTGCCCGTCGGGGAGCTGCACCTCGATGGTGCGGAACCACTACGACGCGCTCGTCCCCGGGCTCCCCGGGCTCGAGGCGGTGAAGGGGAGCACCTACGAGCTCTGCGAGTTCATCACCGACGTCCTGAAGGTTGGGCGGCTCGCGGGGCGCTACCCGCGAAAGGTCGCCCTGCACCAGAGCTGCCACGGCCTGCGGGAGCTCCGGCTCGGGAGCGCGAGCGAGCGGATGGAGGCGCGCTACAGCAAGGTGGCGAGCCTCCTCTCGTCGCTCGAGGGGATCGAGCTCGTGACGCTGCAGCGCGCGGACGAGTGCTGCGGGTTCGGCGGGACCTTCGCGGTCGTCGAGGAGGCGGTCTCCTGCGGGATGGGGCGCGACCGGATCGCCGACCACCTGCAGGCCGGGGCCGAGGTGGTGACCGCGACGGACGTGTCGTGCCTCATGCACCTCGACGGCCTCGCCCGCCGCGCCCGGCAGCCGCTGCAGTTCCGGCACGTCGCGGAGGTCCTGGCGGAGGCCATGGCATGAGCGCCTCGCTCCCGGTGGTCCAGGCCGAGCGCTCCCACGCGGAGCGGGCCGCCCTGTTCCTGAAGGACGACGCCCGCGTCCACTGGCACGATCAGGCGGTCTGGTTCGTGCGCGCGAAGCGGGATCGCGCCGCGGGCGCGGTGCCGGAGTGGGAGCGGCTCCGCGAGACCGCCGCGGCGATCAAGGCGCACACGCAGGCGCGGCTCGCCGACTACCTCGAGGAGTTCGAGCGGAACGCCACCGCCGCGGGCGCGCGCGTCCACTGGGCGCGCGACGCCGCCGAGCACAACGCCATCGTGCACGGGCTCCTCGCCGAGCGCGGCGTCACGCGGCTCGTGAAGTCGAAGTCGATGCTCACCGAGGAGTGCCACCTGAACCCGTACCTCGAGGCGCGCGGGATCGAGGTGACGGACACCGACCTCGGCGAGCGGATCGTCCAGCTCGCGAAGGAGCCCCCCTCGCACATCGTGCTGCCGGCGATCCACAAGAAGAAGGAGGAGATCGGAGAGCTCTTCCACGAGAAGCTCGGGACGCCCGAGGGGCTCTCCGACCCGACCCGGCTCACGGAGGCGGCGCGCGCCCACCTGCGCGCGCGGTTCCTGGCGGCGCAGGCCGGGCTCACCGGCGTGAACTTCGCGATCGCGGAGACGGGCGGCTTCGTCGTCTGCACGAACGAGGGGAACGCCGACATGGGGACATCGCTCCCGCCCATCCACATCGCGTGCATGGGCGTCGAGAAGGTCGTCCCGCGGCTCGAGGACCTGGCCGTCTTCCTCCGGCTGCTCGCGCGGTCCGCCACTGGCCAGCCGATCACGAGCTACACGACCCATTTCCTCGGCCCGATCCGTGGCGGCGAGCTGCACGTCGTCGTCGTGGACAACGGGCGGAGCGCGATCCTGCGCCAGCCCGAGTACCGGCGATCTCTCACCTGCATCCGCTGCGCCGCGTGCATGAACACCTGCCCGGTCTTCCGGCGCTCCGGCGGCTACAGCTACTCGTACACGATCCCCGGCCCCATCGGCGTCGTCCTCGGGACGGCGCGCGACGCGGCCGCCCACGCCTCGCTCCCGTTCGCCTCGAGCCTGTGCGGCTCGTGCGACGACGTCTGCCCCGTCAAGATCCCGCTCCACGAGCAGATCCTGACCCGCCGGCGCGACCTGGCGCGCGCCGGGCTCCAGCCGACCGGGAAGCGGCTCGGGATGAAGGTCGTCGGGATCGTCCTGCGCTACCGGGCGGTGTACCTGCTCGCGGGCGCGGTCGCGCGCTTCCTCGGGCGCCACCTGCCCCGTCCCGTCGTCTACTCACGGTGGAACGTGTGGGGGCGGCAGCGCGAGCTGCCGCCGATGCCGCGGGAGACCTTCCGCGCGCTCTACCGGAAGGAGAAGGAGCGCGAGCATGGCTAGCGGCGCGCGCGAGGAGATCCTGCGCCGGCTCCGCGACGCCGCGCCCCCCGCCGTCCCGCTCCCCGACGCCCGGGGCGTCGCGGCGCGCTTCGCCGATCCCGTCGCGCAGTTCGAGGCCGCGGTGGCCGCCGTCGGCGGCACCGCCGTGCGCGTGGCGGACGGCCCGGCGCTCCGCGCCGAGGTGGACGCGCTCGCCGTCCGGCTCGGCGCGCGCCGCATCGTGTCGCTCGTCCCGGCCGCCGGGCCAGGCAACGTCGCGATCGACGCGCTCGCGGATCCGCACGAGCTCGAGGGGATCGATCTCGCCGTGCTCCCGGGGCTGTTCGGCGTCGCGGAGAACGGGGCGGTCTGGGTGAACGGCGCGGGGCTGCACCACCGGGGCGTGTTCGTCGTGACGCAGCACCTCGCCCTGGTGGTCGGCGTCTCCCAGCTCGCCAACGACATGCACGAGGCCTGCGCGCGCGTCGCGGCGCTGCCCCGCGGCTACGGCGTCTTCATCTCCGGGCCGTCCAAGACCGCCGACATCGAGCAGGCGCTCGTGATCGGCGCGCACGGCGCGCGCTCGTGCACCGTGTTCGTGGTGTCTAGCTGACCGGCAGCGGCGCCCGGATGTCGAGGTCGAGCCGCCCGTGCGCGTCGCGGAGCGCCGCCTCCACGTCCGCCGGGGACCCGCCCCGCGCGAACAGGAACCCGAGGTAGCTGTCGCCCTCCGGGAGCGGCACGACCTCGCGCCCCTCCGGCACGGTGATGACGACGTCCTCGATCCCCTTCACCGCGCGCGCGGCGCCGAGCCCGCGGACGCCGTGCAGCACGCCGCGGCGGGGGATGGGGACCATCATGACGCCGGCGGCGCGCGCCTCGCGCCGCACGCTCGCGAGCGGGAGCCCCATCGCGTGCGCGACGAGGACCTCCTCGAGCGTGAGCCCCGCGCCGAACCGGAGCGTCCGGGAGCAGAGCCCGCCGATGGAGCGCGCGGCGATCTCCAGCACGACCGGGCCGCCCGGGCCGAGCCGCACCTCCGCGTGGACCGGCCCCTCGGCGAGCCCGAGCGCGCTCGCGCCTTCCGCGACGATGGCCTCGACGCGCCGCTGCAGCTCCGGCGCGTGGCGCGAGGGGGTGACGTAGATCGTCTCCTCGAAGTAGGGGCCGTCGAGCGGATCCGGCTTGTCGAACAGCGCGAGCACCTCGAGCGCGCCGCCGCGGAGCAGCCCCTCGACCGCGACCTCGGCGCCCGGCACGAACGCCTCGACGAGCACGGCGCTCGCCGCCTCCTCGTCCCGCGCGCGCCGCTCGGCGCGCGTGTCGTGCAGGAGCTTCGCGATGCGCCGCCAGGCGACCACGAACGACGCCGGGTCGTCGGCGCGGATGACCCCCCGGCTCGCCGAGAACACCAGCGGCTTCAGCACGCACGGGAACGGCGACGCCCGCGCCGCCGCCTCCGGATCCTCGCCGAGGTCGTGCGCGGCGAACCGCGGGACGGGCACGCCCGCCCGCGCGAGGGCGGTCCGCATCGCGTGCTTGTTCGCCGCCCGCCGCGCCGCCTCCGGCGGGTTGTACGCTAGGTGAAGCCGCTCCGCCGCGAGCGCCGCGATGACCGCCGTCGCGTCGCTCGCCGGGACGATCCCGCCGAACGCCCGCGTCCGGGCGGCGTGCTCGATCTGCTCGGCGGCGCGGGCCGGGTTCCGGTAGTCGAGGGAGAGGAGATCCGGCCGCTCGCCGAAGGTGTCCTCGATGCGGTGGCAGAGATCGCTCCCCACCACGAGCGGCACCCCGAGCCGCCTCGCCGCGGCCTGAAAGTCGTCGAGCCGGTAGCTGGTCGTGGGGACGAGGAGGAGGAGGGCGCGGTCCGAGGGAGGCATGCTCGCGACGGTTATGTGCGAGACGCGGGCGCGAGGCAACCGACCTCGACCCCGCCCCGACCATCCCGAGCGTAGCGGCGACGCGCCAGCGGCGCCGCGAAGTCGAGGGACGCCCTACCCGGCCGCCTCCCTGAGCAGCCCCCACACGAGCTCCACGTCCGCGCGCTCGGTGGCCGCCGCTCCGATCGACACCCGGATCATCTGCTTCCCCTTGAGCACGCTCGGCGTCACGTACGCGCGCCCGCCCTCGTTCACCTTCCGCGCGATCGCGAGGTTGTGCTCGGCGAGCCGCGCCTCGTCCTTCTCGCCCGCGGGCGCGTGGCGCAGGCACACGGTCTGGAGCGGCACGGGGGCGAGCCGCTCCCAGCCGGGCGTCGCGTCCACCTGCTCCTTCAGCCACTGCGCGTTCGCGAGATCGCGGCGGATGCGGGCCTGCATGCCGGCGACGCCCTCGTCGACGAGGTGGAACCAGGCCTTGAGCGCGCGGAAGCGGCGGCCGAGCGGGATGCCCCAGTCGCGGAAGTTGCTCACCGCGCCGTAGTGGGCGGTGCGCAGGTACGAGGGGTTCGTGCTCATCACGCGCACGAGGTGCTGCGGATCGCGGACGAAGTAGGCGCTGAAGTCGAAGCCGATCCCCATCCACTTGTGCGGGTTGAAGACGACCGAGTCGGCCCGCTCGACGCCCGCCCACATGGCGCGGCACTCGGGGAC
>Ga0318496_10000832_pt1 | contig 11547 bp, 9 predicted proteins | sample GRESIP109b1f22_FD_203296 | JGI IMG/M metagenome (GOLD analysis project Ga0318496, IMG submission 203296) | Tropical soil microbial communities from Luquillo Experimental Forest, Puerto Rico - GRE.SIPMG.109b1f22 | ecosystem: Environmental > Terrestrial > Soil > Tropical forest > Bulk soil... | reverse complement strand
CATGCTGGCTTCGCCGCGCCCGGACCGCAGATCCCCCAGCAGGCCATCCAGCGCCGCACGCTCCCGTTGCCGGTTCAACAGCGACAGCGCCGGCTCAGATCGCGTCCGCATGCCCATCACCGCCCGTGAATCCAGCACCAGAGCGCCGGCGCGGCGAAGCCAGCATGTCTCCGCCAACTCCCTGCTGTCAGCGTTCAGGAACCCGGGCAGGCCACCATGCGACGGTGCGGCGACTGTCCTCTCCAGCCAACTGACAAACCAAGAGACCTGTCAAGAGGGGTGATCTCGGCTCGTGCCCACGGCGGAGCGAGCCGCCCCCGACGCAGGTCACCGCCCCGCCGATCGATGGTCGTAACCCGCACTTACGGTTAGGGTGGGCGGGTGAGTACCGCGGCTTTGGCCGGCCCGCTCCGCCGCTTCCTGGAGCAGCTCGACGGGCTGCGCCCGGCCGGCATCCCGGACATGGGCGAGGTGGGGCGGCTGCTGGCGGAGCTGGCCGCCGACGCGGAGTTCTTCGGTCCGCTGATCGCGCAGATCCCCGCCGCCGCGCCGGGCGGGACGTGGCTGATCCGGCCCGAGCGGGGGCCCCGGCTGGTGCTGTTCCACCGGCCGGAGGGCGTGATGGCCTGCACCCACTCCCATCGTTGCAGCGACGGCGATTACGGCCGCCGACATCGCCGGGTCAGGGATCACCGTGGCGCTGTTCTCCCGGTCGGGTCGCGCCGTACTTGAGGGCGGCCGCGTTAGCAGCGGGGCAGTTGCCCGCAGCGCGGCCGCAGGCTCGCAGGTGGCACATCCGGCAGATCCACGCCCCGCTGCGCTTGTGCTGCACGACCTGGCCCATCACGCGCCCGAGCAACTCGTCCAGCGCGCTGGCCTCGGTTGGGGACAAGTCGGCCAGCAGGGAACTGAGATAGGCGATCCGCCCCTCGGACACGCGGTGTGCTGCTCGCCGGCCCGCAGCGGTCAGGCGCACCGACCGTGACCGCCGGTCGGCCCCGGGCGCACGCTGGACGAGCCCGGCGCCGGTCAGGCGGTCGACAAGGCGCACCGCGCCGGAATGGGTCAGGCCCAGCACCTGGCACAGTTGGTCGACGGTGAGGTGGCCGGGGAAGTGGTAGAGCGCAGACAGCGCCGCCGCGGCCGAATCGGACCGTCCGCCAGCCGGTGCCACCGTCACCCGGATCTGGTCGGCTACGGCGAGCGCCACCGCACCCAGCACGTTTGCCGTGGCCGCACGGTCCGCGCTCACGCCAGCTCGTAGGCCAGCGTCAGCGGCATGAACGGGTAGTCGGCGTGGGTCGAGACGCTGCGGCAGGAGCCGCTGATGCCGGCCAGCCCGCCGGTCCCCGAACCCGCCACCACGGTCATCTGCCCGCTGGCGGTCGTGCCGTCGAAGGCCCCCTCGCCGCGCAACACGAAACTGCCTGCCCGCCCGTCCAGGATGCCGGTCAGCCGCATCACCGTGACGAAGCTACTGGTGCCGTCCGGCCGGTAGTAGGCCAGCATTCCCACCGAGCCCGATGCCAGCCCTTGTTGCCCGTCGGACAAGCGCACCTGCGCACGTGTCAGCTTGCTGCCGTCGTCGAACTCCTCAACCGGCGACTCATCCCAGTTGGCGATGCGCATCTTCGTCGTCAACGTCACAGCCATAGCGCGAACTATATGTGTGACTCACTCATATAATCAAGGGTGCTCGGCCGCGGTCCCGGTTTAGGCGTCGCGGGTACGGAACAGGACCAGCCCAGCCACGATCGCGATGGCCGCGTAGCCGGCGAGCACCGCGAGCCCGGCCCAGGCCGAGAACAGAGTCTCCGGCGAGCTCGCCTTGGTGACCCAGACCTGGCTGCCTGCGATCGCGGGCATCCACTTGTTCACGTGGTCCTGCCAGGTGCCCGGCAGGAAGTTGACCAGGACGGTCAGCACGAACAGCAGCCCGATGGCGGCGGTGATCGCGCCCGCTGTGTGGCGCAGGATCGCCCCGAGGCCGTAGGCGAGCATCCCGCAGGCGGTCAGGAACAGGGCACCGCCGATCACGGCCCGCAGCACGTTGGGCTGGCTCAGCGTGACGTTGAGGTGGTGGCTCGACAGGAGTGCCTGGCCGATGAAGAACGACGCGAAGGACGCGACCAGCCCGGTGACCAGCGAGACCACTGCGAACACCACGGCCTTGGCGGCGAACAGGGTGCCCCGGCGCGGCTGCACCGCGAGCGAGGTGCGGATCATCCCGGTCGAGTATTCGGAGGTGATGGTCAGCGCGCCGAGCACCGCGATGACCAGCTGGCCCACGTAAAGGCCGCCCAGGCTCAGCTGAGTGGCATCGAAGCTGGCCCTGTCGACCTGCGAGGCGTGCGAGGCGGTGCCGTAGCTGGCGATCGCGCCGATCCCGATGGTGACCACGACCAGGGCCAGGAGCGTCCAGTAGGTGGACCGGGTCGACCGGATCTTGGTGAACTCCGAGCGCAGCGCGTCAGCAAAGCCGGCCCGCCCGGCCGCGGGAGTCAGCAGCGGCTGCCGCGGGGCCGCGGCTAGCTGTGTCGTCGTCATGTCATGCCACCTTTGCCGGATGAACGCCGTCGCCTGCCGCCTGATCGCCTGGCTGCCCGGGCGCGTGCGCGTGGAACTCCACGCTGTCCGCGGTCAGCTCCATGAACGCCTCTTCCAGCGAGGCCTGCGCGGGCGCGAGCTCATGGAGCCGGACCCGGTGCTCGAAGGCCAGGTCCCCGATCTGGTTCACCGGCATGCCCTGCACCACGATCGCTCCGTCCGCGCCCGGCAGGGTGATACCGCCGGCGGCGTGGAGCACCCGGATCAGGGCGTCGGGCTCAGGGGTCCGGACCCGGACCGACTGGACCGAGTTGCGCGCGATGAACTCCGCCACGCTGCAGTCGGCGATGAGCCGGCCCCGGCCGATCACGAGCAGGTGGTCGGCCGTGTTCTCCATCTCCGACATCAGATGACTGGAGACGAAGATCGTGCGTCCCTGCGCGGCGAGCGACTTCATGAGGTTCCGAATCCACAGGATGCCCTCGGGGTCCAGCCCGTTGACCGGCTCGTCGAACATGAGGATGCCCGGATCACCAAGCAACGCCGCCGCGATGCCGAGTCGCTGGCCCATGCCCAGCGAGAATCCCCTGGAGCGCTTGCTGGCTACTTCGGCGAGCCCGACCAGGTCCAGTACCTCGCTGACCCGCGTGCGGGGCAGCCCGTTGGTCTGCGCAAGGCAGAGCAGGTGGTTGTAGGCGCTGCGGCCACCGTGCACGGCCTTGGCGTCCAGCAGCGCGCCCACCTCGTGCATCGGATAGGCAAGCCCGCTGAACTGCTTGCCGTGCACGGTGACCGAGCCGCCGGTGGGCCGGTCCAGGCCCAGTATCAGCCGCATGGTGGTCGTCTTGCCCGCCCCGTTCGGGCCGAGGAACCCGGTGATCCTGCCCGGCTCGACCGTGAAGGTCAACTGGTCCACGGCCAGTTTGTCGCCAAATCGTTTGGTAAGCCCCCGTGCCTCGATCATGGCCTCATTCCCTCATCATGGGCGGACACCATGCCCGCCGCGTCAAGCCAGTCTCCCTGGCCGGCCGCCTGCCGCGCGTCGCCCGCGGCGCCGATTTGCATCCGCCTTGAGAGGTAGGCCCGGGGACGACCCTGGGGCCGGCAGGGCAGCCCCGCGATCCGCCCCGCGTCGGCGTCGTGGCGTACACCCCGTGGCGGGGCCGGGTGCATTGGAAGGATGACAGGCGGCCGGGGATGCGCCAACTGCGGTACGCCGTTCCGTCCGCCGGCCGACGCCAGCCGTGGACCGGCCCGCCTAGGGTGCGCTGATGGATGCTTCAGCGCAGATCAGCGAAGTAGTCAGGCGCTACCAGAGTGGCGGTCATCCCGGTCACGATTTCTGTCGATGGCGGGTCCGTTTCCGCGGAGCCAGGCTAACGGCACAAGCGTCCGATGGTTCGGAGACACGCGCGGGGCGTTCCGGAAGCCGGGGGTAATAAGGGCGATGAATCCGCTCGACTGGTCGTTGATCGCGGGGCCGCTGCCGGTCATCTTGCTGGTCAGCGCGCTGCTCGCATTGGCCTGGCTAGCGGCCGGGCGCAACGCGCCGAGGCGTGGCTCTTTGAGGCGCGGCGCACGCGGGGGAAGTGCCGGCGGGGCGGCCTCGGTGCGCTGGCTCGTGATCTGCGTGCCGCTCATCGTGATGGCGGCCGGCGGGGTCATCGCCTTGCTGACGTGGCTGATCAACAATGTCTGGCGGCCGTTTCCCGACTTGCTGCCGTTCACGATCGTGCTCTGGTCTTGGGTGGCCCTGGCCGGCATGGTGCTGGCGTTCGCCCGGCAGCCGCTGCTGCGGACCTGGCCACGGCGAGCCGCCGCGATCGCCGCGGGCGTCCTGGTGCTGGCCGCCGCCGCCAACCAGGTCAACGGCTACTTCCAGGCGTATCCGTCGCTGCGGGTGGCCCTGGCGCCCTGGCTGGACCCCAAGCCGGTGTTCACCAGGACCGTGAACGTCGCGGAAGTCGTCGCCAAGCCGGGGCAGACGCTGGGGGGCATCTGGCATCAGCCGCCCGGAATGCCGCAGACCGGCGCCGTGTACCAGGCGAACATCCCCGGGGTCACGTCCGGGTTCGCGGCCCGGCCGGGCTACATCTACCTGCCGCCCGCCTACCTGGCCAGGCCCCGGCCTCAGCTTCCGGTGCTGGTGCTGCTCGCCGGGCAGCCGGGGGATCCGCGTGCCTGGCTCGACTTCGGCCAGATCCAGGCGATGATGGACGGTTTCGCGAATCGCCACAACGGCCTCGCCCCGGTCGTCGTCATGCCCGATGACCTGGGCAGTGAGTTCGCCAACCCGCTGTGCCTGAACTCACGCCTCGGCGACGTGCAGACGTACCTGACCGTCGACGTGCCGAACTGGATCACCAGCCACCTGCAGGTCCGACCGCCCGAACGGGGCTGGGCGATCGGCGGCTTCTCCGAGGGCGGCACCTGCGCGATCCAGCTCAGCACGCAGGCGCCGCGGCTCTATCCGTTCTTCGTGGACATCTCCGGTCAGACCGAGCCGACACTGGGCAGCCGCCAGCTCACGATCAGCAGGGCGTTCGGGGGAGACGCCGCCGCGTTCGCCCGGGTGGACCCGATCGTCGTGCTAGCGCGCACTCGGTTTCCGCGCAACGCCGGCGTTTTCGTGGGCGGCGCGAATGACCGCGTGTACACCCCGCAGCAGCAGATCATCTACCTCGCGGCGCGACATGCCGGGATGAACGTGACGTTCATGGATCTCCCCGGCGGGCATGACTGGCGGGTCTGGCGCGGCGGGCTGGAGCACAACGTGGCCTGGCTGGCCGGTCGGCTGGGCATCACGGAGCGTGTCTGATGACCGCCGTGCTGCACCACCCGGGCCGGATCGGCGCCGACCGGCCGGGGAGCGCTCCGGGCGTGCCGGAGCGGCCGGCCAGCCCGTTCCCGCCGAGCCAGCGGCGGCGCCGGCTATCGCTGTCCGGCCTGGCCTGGCGGCAGGTCCGGCGTGCCCCGGCGACGATCTGCTACCTGGCCGCGGTCTGGGTCGCTGGGCTGGTCACCGGCAGCATCGCGCATGGGCCGCCACGCTGGCTGTCCGGCCATGTCGGCGCCGGCCTGCCGTCACTGGGGCACGGCTACTGGTGGACTCCGCTCAGCGCCGGGCTGTGGGCGTCCGGTCTGGGCGGCTACCTGGCCGTGACCGTGCTGGGCTTGTTGATCCTGGGCCCGGCCGAGCACCGGATGGGCGTCACCCGCACCTTCACCACGCTGCTGGCCTGCCAGGCCGCCGGGCTGCTGCTGGCCGCCGGGCTGATCAAGCTGGCCGGGCTGACCCCCGAGCCGTGGCTCGGCTCGCTGACGGGCGAGACGGCCGTCGGCGCTCTGTCCGGCGTGCTCGGCGTCGGTTTCGCGCTGAGCTGCACGCTCACCCCGCTGTGGCGCAGGCGGCTGCGGTTGCTGCTGACCGTCGCCGTCACGATCAGCGCGCTGTACATCGGGCATCTGGAGCAGGTCGCGCAGGCCTGCGGCGCGCTGGCCGGTCTGGTCACTGGAGCGCTGACGTCCGGCCGCGCCCGGCCATGGGCGGGACTGCGCGCCTCCCGGCACGAGGTACGGGTGCTGGTCGGCGTGCTGGTGGCGGTGCCGGCGCTTGGCGGCATGCTGGCCGCGCTGGCCGCCCACCCGGGCGGTCCGATGTCGCTGTTCTCCTTCCTGCTCGCCACCCCGGGACCCGGCCCGCACGCTCTAGCGGCCGTCTGCCCGCACGCCCAGCTGGCCCTCGCCTGCCGCGGCCTGCGCGAGCAGCAGCTCTACGCCCAGTGGCCGGGCGTGGCCGTGCGGGCCGCCCCCGCGCTGCTGCTGCTGCTGACCGCCGACGGGCTGCGCCGCGGCCGTCGCCTGGCCTGGTGGCTCGCGGCGGTCATCAACCTGACCGTGCTCGGCGCCGGCCTCTGGGCAGCCTGTGCGGTCGGCTCCGGCCCCAGCGTGCACCTCGCCGGGAACGACGCCGAGACCCGGACGATCCTGCTGGCCGGGGAGGCGATGCTGCTGCCGGTCGTGACGCTGATCGCGCTGCTGGCCACCCGCCACCGCTTCGACCAGATCGCCGGCCGCCGGGCGGCCCGGAAGCTGGCGGCCACCGTGACCACCGCGCTGGGCGTGACCTGCGGCGCGTTCCTGCTGCTCGGCTCCCTGCTGCGAGACCACTTCAGCCCGCGTCCGGAGTTCGGGGTGCTGGCGCAGGATCTGCCGATGCGGTTCCTGGCGGGCAGGCTGTCCGGCGACCGCTTCCTCCCGGCGGACCTGGCCGGGAGGCTGCTGTACGTGTGGGTCTTCTGGCTGTTCTGGATCGTGGTCCTCGCCGCGCTTACCGCGTTCTTCCTGCACACCCGCGCCGATCGCGACGCGGGCGCGGCGCGGCGGGCACGCGCCATCCTCACCCGCGGCGGCTCGACGCTGTCGTACATGTCGACCTGGCCCGGAAACCAGTACTGGGTCAGTCCGGACGGGCGAGCCGCCATCGCTTACCGGGCCATCGCCACGGTCGCCGTGACCGTGGGCGGGCCATACGGCGACCCGGCCGCTCTCGATTCCGCGATTACCGGGTTCGCCAGGTTCTGCGAGCACCGCAGCTTGCAGCCATGCCTGTACAGCGTCACCGCGCAGGCCCGCGCCGTCACGCAGCAGCTGGGCTGGAAGTCGGTGCAGATCGCTGAGGACACCCTGCTCCCGCTGGCGCGCCTGCAATTCGCGGGCAAGAAGTGGCAGGACGTGCGGACCGCCCTGAACAAGGCGGCCAAGGAAGGCATCACCGCCGAGTGGTGGAGCTATCCGCAGGCGCCGCCTGAGCTCGTCAGCCAGATCCACCAGATCTCCGACAAATGGATGGCGGACAAGGGCCTTCCCGAGATGGGCTTCACGCTGGGCGGGCTGGACGAGCTCGACGACCCGGACATCCGCTGCCTCATCGCCGTGGACGCGGACCGCAAGGTCCACGGCATCACCAGCTGGATGCCCGTCTACGCCAGCGGCCGCCCGGTCGGCTGGACGCTCGACTTCATGCGCAGGAACACCGAGCCGGGCGCATTTCGCGGCGTGATGGAGTTCTTGATCGCGACGGCGGCGCTGACCTTCCGGGAGGAAGGGGCACGCTTCGTCAGCCTGTCCGGCGCGCCGCTGGCCCGGCTGGACCGCGGCGAGCAGCCGTGTGCTCTGCAGCGCCTGCTCGACAGGATCGCCGACACCATGGAACCGGTGTACGGCTTCCAGTCGCTGCTGGCCTTCAAGGCCAAGTTCCAGCCGGTCTACCAGCCGCTCTACCTGACATTCCCGGATCCGGCCGCGCTCGGTTCGATCGCCACCGCGATCGGCCGCGCCTACCTGCCCCACCTCACGTCGCGGCAGGCCCTGCGGCTGCTCACCAAGCTACGCTGGCCGCACACCAACCGCGGCCCGGTGCAGCAGCGAGAAAGCAATCACACCCGATACGCGATGACACGCTGGTCACCGGCCGGGTGACCCGCCCCGGCAAACGGCGGCCAGCAGGCACAACGTGGCCGAGTGGACCGTTCCGAGGCACACCGAGCCGGAGCCGCTCGGCTCGGGCGATTTCGGTGATGTGGTGCTGGCCCGGCACGATGCGCCGGCCGCCGTACGTGCTGTCAACGGCGTGCGAACCTCCCGTCCTGCCTTGCCGCGCTCTGGCGAATCACCATGATCCGGTGACGACCAATCACCTGCCTGGTGGCAAAGCTGAGTCTGCCGCGAAGGCCCGCACGGCCCGGTTGAGGAGATCGACATGACAGCGGACAACGAGCAGGTTACGTCGACGGATGCTTCCGCGCACGCCGCCGCCCAGCTGCGCCGAGGTGCCGACAGTACAAGCCGGGTCGAGCCGGAAACGGGCCCGGTGACCGGGGTGAACGGACGTGGTTCTTCGGTGCCGGCGGTGCGGGTCGAGGGTGTGGTCAAGCGTTTCGGGGCGACCGTGGCGCTGGATGGTGCCGCGCTCGAGGTTCCGGCGGGTATGGTGTTCGGCCTGCTGGGCCCGAACGGGGCGGGCAAGACCACGCTGGTCCGCATTCTGGCCACGCTGCTGGCGCCGGATGCGGGCCGGGCGGAGGTCTTCGGCCACGACGTGGCGGGTGAGCCGGCCGCGGTCCGCGAGCTGATCGGCCTGACGGGGCAGTTCGCGGCGGTCGATGAGCTGCTGACCGGGCGGGAGAACCTGGAGATGTCCGGGCGGTTGTTCAAGCTGCCGGGTGAGCAGGCCCGCCGCCGGGCCGGCGAGCTGCTCGAGCGGTTCGACCTGGCGCAGGCGGCGGACCGGCCGGCCCGGACCTACTCCGGCGGCATGCGCCGCCGGCTCGACATCGCCTCCAGCCTGCTGACCCGCCCGCAGGCGCTGTTCCTGGACGAGCCGACCACGGGCCTGGATCCGCGCAGCCGCACCGAGATCTGGGCCATCGTGCGCGAGCTGCGGCGCGAGGGGACAACGCTGCTGCTGACCACCCAGTACCTGGAGGAAGCCGATCAGCTGGCCGACCGGATCGCGGTCATCGACCGCGGGACGGTGATCGCGGAGGGCACCGGGAACGAGCTCAAGGACCGGGTCGGCGGGCAGATCCTGGAGGTGGAACTGTCCAGCGCGGGCCAGCGTGACCGGGCGCAGGCGGTGCTGGCCGGGGTGGGCTGCGGCGAGCCCGAGCCGGACGAGCGCCCGGACCGGCTCACCCTCCCGGCCCCGCGCGACGGGCTCCAGCTGGTGCAGGAGGCGGCCGCCGGGCTGCGCCGGGCGCAGATCGGCGTCAGCGACATCGGGCTGCGCCGGCCCACGCTCGACGATGTCTTCCTGCAGCTGACCGGCGCCCCGCCCAGCCAGGACGGCGGCCGGTCCCGGCAGACTGCCGACGAACAGATCGGAGCGCAGGCCGCCGGCGAACAGATCAGTGCGCCGCGCAGGCCGGTCCTGCGGCTGCGGCTCCCGTCGCCGCGGGCCGTGCGGTCGGCCATCACCGACACCGCCGTGGTCGCCGACCGCAACCTGCGTCACTTCATCCGCCAGCCGGACCTGCTGACCTTCTCCACCATCCAGCCTGTGCTGTTCGTGCTGCTGTTCGTCTACGTGTTCGGCGGCGCGGTCGGCCGCTCGCTGCCCAACGGGGTCACCTACGTCGACTTCCTGCTGCCCGGCATCTTCGTCCAGTCGGTCACCTTCGGCGCCTCGCAGACCGCGGTCGGCCTGTCCGAGGACCTGACACGCGGGGTGGTCGACCGGTTCCGGTCCATGCCGGTGGCCCGCTCGGCCGTGCTGGCCGGGCGCACCGTGGCCGACCTGGTCCGCAACATCGCGATCATCGCCCTGATGATCGCCGTCGGCTACCTGGTCGGGTTCCGCTTCACCGGAGGGGTAGCCGGGGCAGTCGCGTGCATCGCCGTCGTCGCCGCCTTCGGCTTCGCCCTCAGCTGGATCTTCGCCTTCGTGGCGCTGACCGTCCGGGGCGCCGAGGCGGCCCAGACCGCCGGATTCGTCGTGATCTTCCCGCTCGTGTTCGCCAGCTCGGTGTTCGTGCCCGTCGCCACCATGCCGCGCTGGCTGCAGGCCTTCGCGAAAATCAATCCCGTCACCGTCACCGCCAACGCCGCCCGCTCGTTCGCGCTGTTCGGCACCCCGGCGTCGCTGGGCGCGGCCGCGGCCTGGATCGGCGGCCTGCTCGCCGTGTTCATCCCCCTGTCCGTATGGCGCTACCGCCGGATCAGCTAAGCCGCGTTCCGCTTCTGAAGATCCTCATCACGTCACCTGCTAAGCGCTCCCAGGCTGCGGCAGCGCGGTCCCGTGGCGCTTCACCAGGCTACGGCCAGCCGGCCTGTGTCCGGAGTGGGAGGTGGCTAGCTTGTCAGCCGCGTTTGACGGCCTGCAGGGTGTAGCTGTGCGGCAGCCGCCAGGGCTGGTCGGCCAGCCGCCACTCACCGCCGCCGATGCGTTCCATCTTGCCGGGCAGGGCCTCCCACGGCACGCTGTCGTGCTCGGTCAACGCGGTGATCCGCATGCCCGCGTCCAGCAGCGCGGTGACGATCTCACCCAGCCCGTGGTTCCAGACGTGGGTGATGGTGTGCCGGAACACCACGTCGGTCTGGACATAGGTGCCGGCGTCATCGAAGACCATCGGCTCCTCCCGCTCGAAGTACGGGTACCGCACCACGAGCAGGTTGTCCTGGCGCGCGTCGTCCAGCGCCCACAGCATCGGGTGGCCCTCCCGCACGAACAACCGCCCGCCCGGCCGCAACAGGTCAGCGACCACCGCGGCCCAGCGGCGGATGCCCGGCAGCCAGCACAGGGCGCCGATACCGGTGAACACCAGGTCAAAAGCGGCGCGCCCGAGCACCTCGGCGGCCGAATAAACATCAGCCTGCACGAACCTGGCATCGGCGCCGGCCCGCGCGGCCAGGCTCCGCGCCTGACCCACCGCCGGCGCGGAGAAGTCCAGCCCCGTCATCGACGCACCCAGCCGCGCCAACGACACCGTGTCGGTGCCGATGTGACACTGCAAGTGCACACCGCGCAGCCCGCTGACCGAACCCAGCCGGGGAAGGTCGAACCGGACGATATCGCTGAGGAAATCAGGATCGGTTGCGTACCGCTCCAGCTGGTAATCCGGGGATGCCGCATGAGCCGGAACGCGCTCATCCCAGCTGGCCCGGTTGACCGTCTGGTAGTCGTCTTCCATGCCGGTACGATCCCACCCGCCCGCTACCGGAAAACATCCCGCCGTTCCGGACCCGTCGAGCTGATCTGGGAGCCCATCGCCGGCTGACGCGCTGGCCAGGTCCTCCTGCCCGGCGAAATGGGCGGCAGCCATTCGCCTGCGCCGGGCAACCCGGCCGCCGGTGCTGCCCAGGCGTAGCGGCGGAAGGGCATGCACTCTGAGATCTGATGATGCATGACCATCCAGCCTGTCGCGGCGCCTGGGAAGCTGTGCCTGTTTAGCAGCCGTCGACTGTATCTAAAACATCTGGATCGGCCTCCGTATAGCCGGG
>Ga0318496_10000824_pt1 | contig 11598 bp, 6 predicted proteins | sample GRESIP109b1f22_FD_203296 | JGI IMG/M metagenome (GOLD analysis project Ga0318496, IMG submission 203296) | Tropical soil microbial communities from Luquillo Experimental Forest, Puerto Rico - GRE.SIPMG.109b1f22 | ecosystem: Environmental > Terrestrial > Soil > Tropical forest > Bulk soil... | reverse complement strand
GAAGGTGAAGAACGCGCCCGCGGCGAGGAGGAGGAATGCGGTGAGGGCCGGATTCATGGCGCGACGCTAGCCGCCTTGTCTGCGACGCGGCAAGTCATGCGGAGAACCCGCGCGGGGCCTGCTCGCTGGTTCTCGTCCGATGACGTCGGCGAGCGATAGCGCCCCCCGGCGAGCCAGGGGGCGCTGCGGTTCGGGCCCGGGTGTCCGGCGCCCCGGTACGTCAGAACGAGTAGCGGGCCTGCGCGCTCGCGATCCAGACGTTCGCGGTGTACTCGCCGACGAGCGTTCCCTTCGGCGTGGGCGTGAAGCCCGGCGGCTGCGAGGGATCGATGCTCGGCAGGTTGCTCGAGGCGTTCTTCACGAAGAGGTAGGCGAGCCCGACGTCGATCGCGCCCTGCCTGGAGAACGCCCACTGCGCGCCGCCCGCGAGCCAGGTGCGGTCCTGGTCCGGCAGGCGAGGCGTGCGGAACGCGTCCTGCACCGGAGTCTTGTCGTACGCGAAGCCTCCCCGGACCTTCCACATGTCGTTGAGCTGGTAGTTCGCGCCGAGGCCGACGCGCCAGCTGTTCTTGAACGCGAGCGGCGTGCTCGCGAGGCCGACTCCGCTCGTGCGATAGATCGACAGGTTCGAGATCGCAGACCAGCCGGTCCACGTGTAGTCGGCGAGGAGCTGGAGCGACGATCCGATCTGCTGCGAGACGGCGACCGAGGCGGTGTCGGGGAACTTGATGGTCGCGCGGACGCCGCCGTCGGGCACCGCGCCGTTGATCGCCGCGATGACGGGGTCGATGGCCGGGATCCCCGTGGGCTGCGGCCGGTTCGAGAACGTCACGTGGCCCTCGAGGTTGTGCGTGATGGCCGAGCGGTACGAGGCCCCGATCCGCGTGTTCGTGGGCAAGGACAGCATTGCGCCGGCGTTCCAGCCCCAGGAGCGCGTGTCGGCCTTCACGGTTGCGACGCCCTCGCAGCCCGCGCCGGTCAGGGACGCGCCCGGGCAGCCCGCGAGCGCCGGGAGGGCGGCCGGGTTCACGCCGGCGAGCAGCGTGCTGTAGCTCACGGCGTTGCTCAGCTCGGCCGTGATCCACTGCCAGTTCGCGCCCGCGCCGATCGAGAGCCAGTCGCTGAGCTTCCATGCGACGGTCGGGTTCACGTTGACCGTCTTGATGTCCGACTTGAGCGCGTGGAAGCGCCCCATCCAGCCGTTGTCCCACTCGGTCGTGAGGCCGAACGGCACGTTCACGCCGACGCCCACCCAGGCCGTATCGTGCCAGGCCTCCCATGAGACGTAGCCGCTGGGGACGACACTGAGGCCGCCGCCGTTCCCGTCCTCGCCGCCGAGGGGGGCCACGAGAGAAGCCGGCTTCGAGCCGTGGTCGTGGAAGTGGGTGTCGAGGATCACGAAGTTCGCCGCGCCCACGAGCTGGACGCCGGGGATCCGCGTGAGGCCCGCTGGGTTGAAGAAGATGGTGCTCGCGTCCTCCGCCGCAGCCGCTTGCCCTGCGTAGGCGTTGCCGAGGCCGCTGGCGTTCTGCTCGGTGAGCTGGAAGCCCGAGGCGCCTGCCTGGCCCGCCCATGCTCCGAGCGCGAGCACCACGACGGCGAGCAATTCACGCCGCCACTCATTGATCCGCATGAGAGCCTCCCCCTGTTCCGGAGCCCTGTAGTGGGTCCTTTCAGCGTCCGCTTCGCCTGAAAGGATTGGCGGGCCGATCGGCGCGTCAAGGGCAGCGACACCAGCGACCAGCAGTGAATCTCTCTCCGGCGCAGCGCGTTAGCGTAGTCAATTGCCGCGACGCGTCGAAATGGATTTTGCGGGTTGCTGCCTTTGCATTGCGCAATCCTGGATAAACAAACGTTTACTCCGCATAAGGGGTGTCGTCTTTCGTACAAAATTCCCCGAAAAGGGAAGCCTCCCGCCGTCCGTTCGGACGGTCGCTCCTATCTCCGCCGAGGAGAGAACCCATGCATTTGCGCCGTGTCCTCCCCTTCGTGGTGCTCACGCTCACGGCCTGCCCGAGCGTCGACCGCGTTGGGGCGCCACCCGACAAGCTCGCGTTCGCCACCTTCGATTCGGTGAACTCCGTCATCCCGCTGCCGAACGACCTGGCGCTCCAGCGGGCGCCGGGCCTCCCGACGGGCGTGCAGAAGGAATTGCTCGGCTCGTTCGTGGCGGCCGGTGGCTTCCCGGCCGATCAGGAAGTCGCGATCACGATCCCGATCACGATCCGGTCCCGGCAGGCGGACGGCACCTACGGCGCCTCCGCGGCGCCGGACGGGCTCGACCTCCCCACGGTGGACGACGCGCACGTCGCCCTCTTCCGGGTGGACGTCTCCCCGGCGCAGCGCCTCCTTCGCTGCGCCACCCCGGTGACGGCCGTCTGCTGGGAGCCGAGCTACGCGGTGCCGGCGAACTCCACCTCGGGTCAGCTCTCGCTGCGCCGGAACGATCCGAGCGGCAATCGCCGCTGGGACGCCGGCGGGCGCTACGTGGTCGCGCTCCGCACTGGCGTCAGGACGAGCGACGGGCTCTCGGTGAACGCCGACGGTCCCGTCGCGCTCATCGCGCCGAACCACCCGCTCACGGTCGTCGAGAACCAGCCGCCGGGCGGCTTGCCGGCGGCCACCGCCGCCACCGTCGAGGGGCTGCGCAACCTCTCCGCCACCAGCCGCACCTGGGCGCCCGTGCCGGACGCCGCCACCTGCGCCGGCGCCGGCGTGCCGGTCTCGCCGTGCTGGCTGCCGCTGCCGTCCACGAGCGCCACGGCCGCGTTCGACGTGGTGCAGCAGGTGTTCCCGCTCGCAGAGCTCGCCGCGATCCAGACCTTCACCGCGCAGCCGGCGGGCGCGGTCCGGCCGCTCACCGACACCGGCTCCGGGCAGCTGCCGCTGCCCTCCGACTTCCTCCTCGATCCCGCGAACGGCAAGGTGCGCAAGGTCTCGGCCTTCGGCCCCGCCGCCGACGGCCTCGCCACGCTCGACGGCTTCTCCACCACCGCGCCGCTGCTCATCCCGCTTACCGGGCCGGTGAAGGCGGCGACCGTTCTCCCGTCGAGCGCGATGATGTTCGAGGTGACTTCCGGTGGTCTGGTCCCGGTCGTCGGGATGAGCGTCTTCCCGGGCGCGCCAGCTCCGAGCGGCCCGCCGCAGATCCTCGTCCAGCCTCCGACGGCCGTCTCGAGCGACGGCGCGTCCTCCTCCGTCGTGCTCGCGCCTGCCGTTCCAGTCGAGGCGCCCGGCCGCCCCGGCATCTACCTGCCGCCGCTGAAGGAGAAGACGCAGTACCTCGTGGTCGTCACGAACCAGGTGAAGGACCTCGCGGACCAGCCGCTGAAGCGCTCCACGCTGATGGACCTCGTCTTCACCTTCAACGGGCTGCTCTACGACGCGACGAAGCCCGCTGGTAGCCGCTCGATGGTGCCGGGCGTCGCCGACGCCGACGCGGCCGGGCTCCAGCAGCTCCGCGCCAGCGTCGGGTCGGCGCTCGATGCCCTCGGCCTGCGCAGCTGTGCAAACAACGCCACCTGCGCGGTGCTCGCGTACACCGTGAAGACGCAGAACGTGAAGGACGTCTCGATCTCCCTCTCCGCAGCGCCGTACGGCATCGAGGCGGCCGTGGGCAAGGCGGTCTTCGCGCCGTCGGGCACCACCGAGTTCACCGTGCCGGCCGGGCTCGGCATCACGCCGACGTTCACGAGCGTCGCGAAGGTGTTCCACACCACCTTCCCCACGCTCTATGCGATCCAGGGCTCTACCGGCGCCTTCGACCCGGCGTTGGCAGACCTCGCGAGCTGGACCCCGACGCAGATCCAGCAGCACCTGCGCCCGCTCCCCGCGCTCGTTGCCGTGCCGAACGCCGCAGCGGCGGCACTGCAGCCCAACTGCCCGGCCCCGGCCGACATGCTGAGGTGCGTGCCGCTCGTGGTCTACCAGCACGGGCTCTGGGGCTCGACGTGGCAGATGCTGGCGGTGGCGGACGCGCTCGCCGCGCAGGGCTTCGCGGTGGCAGCGATCGACATGCCGTACCACGGCGAGCGCTCGTACTGTAAGTCGAGTGCCGAGTGCGTCCAGGCGGACGGCTCGGCCGGGGTCTGCACGCCGGATCCGACGCTGGCGACGCCGGCCGATGCGGTCGCGCCGGGCACCTGCACGACCGGCACCTTCGCCGTGAACCCGACGTTCTACGCACCCGCGGCCTCCGGCAACTACTTCGTCTCGGCAAACTTCTTCCGCACGCGTGACGCGCTCCGTCAGCTCATTCTCGATCAGTCCGCGCTCACGCTCGCGCTCGCGCGCCCGCCGGCGCCGGCGTACCCGCTCCAGCCGGCGGTGAACGACCTCCAGGCGCAGCTCGCAGGGCTCGGTGTGGTCATCGATCCGACGAGGGTCTACTTCGCGGGCTTCTCGACCGGCGGCATGGGCGGCGTCGCGGTGGTGGCGACGAACCCGCGCTTCAAGGTTGCGACCTTCACCGAGAGCGGCGGATCCCTGGTCGACGTCTTCACGCAGGGCCAGGCGAACCAGGACAAGCTTCCGGCCATCTTCGGGCCACTCGGGATCGACCTGGCCTGCATCCAGACCGGCACCGGCTGCGACGCGGCGACCCGCGCCGCCCAGAGCGCGAAGTACGCCCAGACGCTCGCGCTCGCGAAGTGGATCCTCGATCCGGCGGAGCCGCTCAATTACGCCGCGAGCGTGCCGACGAAGGCGTTCCACCCGAACCTCGCGCCGCTGGTCGCGGGAGGCGCCGGCTTCGCGACGACCACGACCTACGGCCAGCTCGTGACCGGCGCCCAGACGGTTCCCAACCAGAACTCGCGGGAGCTGTTCGGGCTCGCAGGCGTGAACCCCTACACGACCTACACGAGCGCTGGCGCGATCGCGGCGACGGACCGCCACGGCCTCTTCATCCAGAACTTCCGCGATGCGAGCTCGCCGCTGCAGCAAGGCGGTGACCAGATGCGCGCCGACCTCGCGAGCTTCCTCGCCGGCGTCGCGCCGGCGACGAGCCGGGCCATCCCCTAACCGAGAGGACCACGAACATGCGCTCGAAGATCCTCGCTGCGGTCCTTCTCTCCCCGACGCTCGCCCTCGCGAACGGCTACGAGGTCCCGAACGTCCAGCCCCGCGATCTCGCCCTCGTCTCCTCCGCGGTCGCCGCGCAGGAGGGGGCGAGCGCCACCAACTCGAACCCGGCGGCGCTCTCGAGGCTCGAGGGGCTGAACCTGGCGCTCGCCGGGTCCATCTTGTCGCTCAACACCACGTGGCAGGCGCCGGCGGGTAGCCAGCTGTCCGGCACCGCGGACACGAAGTTCAGCCCGGTGCCGCCGGTCTCGCTCTTCGCCGCCTACGGCACGAAGGTCGACGGTCGCGGGCTCGGCGTCGGGTTCGGCCTCGGCATCCCCGGCGGCGGCAACATGCACTGGCAGGACAACTGGCAGGGCAGCGGCCGCATCGTCACCGTCGAGCGCCGCGTCTACGGCTTCTACCTGAACGGCGGGTACGAGCTCGTCCCCGAGATCCTCCGGGTGGGCGGCGGCGGCATCTACTACTACGGCACCCAGTACCTGAAGCAGGGCATCCAGCCGGTGGATGGCGCCTACGGCGAGCTCGCCGCGAAGGGCGGCGGCTTCGCCTACGAGGCGTCCGCCGAGATCACGCCGCTGCGAGGCGTGCCGTTCGCGATCGGCGTCGACTACAAGCACAAGGGCACGATGGAGATGTCCGGCGACGGCCACTTCTCGGTTCCGGCGGCGCTCCAGGGTCCGTCCACCCAGGACCAGGGCGTGAAGACGAACCTCACGATGCCGAACCTGCTCGCGGTCGGTGCTGCCTACCGGCCCACGCAGCCGCTCCTCCTCACCTTCGCTTGGACGTTCTCGCGCTTCGTCGTCTACAAGGAGGACCTGTTCGTCGGTGACCAGGGGCTCAGCATCACTGTCCCGCGCAGCTATCGGAACGGCTACGGGTTCCGCGTCGGCGCGGAGTGGGACGTGAACCGGGCGTGGACGGTGCGCGGCGGCCTGTTCCGCGACTTCTCGGGCTATCGCGAGAGCACCTACTCGCCGACGCTCCCCGACTCGAACGCGTGGGTCGGCGCCGCCGGCGCGAGCTGGCACGTGAACCCCGACCTCGCGGTGAACGGGGCCGCCTACTACGCGATCCGCGATCGCGTGAACAGCAGCAACTGGCGGAGCGACACGAACCCGACCGGCGCGCTGCCGGGCATCTACGACACCACCGCGCTCGTGGTGTCGGCCGGCATCACCTGGCGCACCGACCTCTTCGGTCGCTGACGGTTCAGCCTGGGTGTGAAACACGACGGCCGCTCCGGGCTCCCCGGGGCGGCCGTCTTGCTTCCCAGCGCCGCCAAAGGCGGCGCCGGCCCGTTTCGATCAACCAATCAATGCAGCACGCGCTCGGCGGGGACGCCGGCGCGCATCACGAGGTAGCGCGAGAGGATCTCGTGGTACTCGGCCGAGGTCCGAGCACCCGCCACCAGCCACTCGTCGCCGACGACGAGCGAGGGCGCGCTCTCGATTCCCTTGTCGAGCGCATCCTCGAAGGCGCCGCGCACCTCGCGCTCGGTCGCGGGCGCGCGCAGCGCCGAGGCGAAGCGGGCGAGGTCGAGGAGCGGGTCGAGGCTCGCGACCTCGAGGATCACGTCCGAGCGGGAGACGTCGAGCCCGCGCACGAGCGCGGCCTCGCGAAGCGCGGCGCGCAGCACGTCCTCCCGCGCCGGATCCTGCAGGCGGGCGGCGGCGAGCGCGACGAGCGCGGGCGCGCCGGAGGCGGGCGGGGAGGCGCTCGTCCAGAGCTCGGGGGACAGCGGCGGGGCGTCGTCCTCGCGCGCGGCGCGGCCGACCGCGCGGGCGCGGGCGTTCCGCTCGCGGAGCGACGGGATGCGCAGGTCCCAGCGGCGCGGGAACGGCGCATGGGTCACCGAGAACCGGCCGGGAAAGGCGTCGGCCGCGGCGGTGAGCCGGCGCTCCGCAATCCAGCTCCACGGGTCGAGGACGTCCCCGTGGAGCACGAGGTACACGCAGTTCTCTTCGCGTCGGGAAGGCGCCACGGGCGGCATCTTGCGATGCCCCCGCCCCGGATGGGAAGCGCCGAGCGAGCAGCCCCTTCGTCCGGATCGGCGACTCTTGATCCAGGTCGCGTGATTGCGCGCGGCGAGCCGCTCGCTTGCTCGCGTCGCACACCCTTGGATGTGGGATGGCGTGCGCCCTGGATCAAATCAGGCGGGTCTTCGCGAACCCCTGTGCGTGGGCCCGCGCGAAACCGATCGCGTGCTCCACGATGGCCCCGGCGCAGTCGACGCCGGTGGCCTCCTCGAGCCCCTCGAAGCCGGGCGAGCTGTTCACCTCCATGATCTTCGGCCCCTGCCGCGACTCGAGCATGTCGACGCCCGAGACCTCGAGCCCGATGACCCGCGAGGCCTTCACCGCCGCCTCCACGTACGCGGGCGGCAGCTCGATCCCCTCCGCCTCGCCGCCGCGGTGGAGGTTCGAGCGGAACTCCCCCTGCCGCGCGGTGCGCCGCATCGCCGCGACCACCCGGTCGCCCACCACGAGCGCGCGCACGTCCTTTCCGCGCGACTCGGCGATGAGCTCCTGGAGCAGGATCTCCTGCCCGAGCGTCCAGAGGGTGTCGAGCATCCCCTGCACCTCGTTCATCGTGTTGGCGATGAGGACGCCCACGCCCTGCGTGCCCTGCAGGAGCTTCACGATGCAGGGGAGCCCGCCCACTTGCTCGAGCGCCGCCGGCACCTGCTCGCGGTAGCGGCACATCGCGGTGCGCGGGATGTCGATCCCGAAGCGCGAGAGGAGCTGGAGCGCGCGGAGCTTGTCCCGCGCGCGGGCGATCGGGACCGAGTTGTTCAGCACCGGCACGCCCATCATGTCGAACTGGTTCACGACCGAGAGGCCGTAGCCGGTGATCGACGCCCCGATGCGCGGGATGACCACGCCCACGCCGGTGACCGGCGCGCCGGCGTAGATGATCTGGTGGCCGTCGCGGGCGACGAGGAGCTGACAGCGCAGGGTGTCGAGCACCCGCGCGCGCTGGCCGTGCAACCGGGTCGCCTCGACGAGGCGGCGGGTGGAGTGGAGCTTCCGGTTGCGCGACAGGATCGCGACGAGGAGGCGCCCGTCCTTCGCTCGCTTCGCGGCGCGCGGCCTCGCGGCGCCCTCGGTTCGCCTCGGCGGCATGAGGGCGGCGAGCCTAACCCGTCCGCACGCCTCGCGCCCGGCTCGTTGATGGATGTGCCGGGCGCTGCTAGAACCCGTTGTCTTTCCCGAGGGCCACGGTGGACTACAAGGACACGATCCAGCTCCCGAAGACCGACTTCCCGATGAAGGCGAACCTGCCGGTGCGCGAGCCCGAGGTTCTCGCCGCCTGGGAGCGGGAGAAGATCCACGAGGAGCTCGTCCGGCGGAACGCCGCGAAGGGCGGCGCGAAGTTCGTCCTGCACGACGGCCCGCCGTACGCGAACGGCGAGATCCACATCGGCCACGCCCTCAACAAGATCCTGAAGGACGTCATCGTGAAGTACCGCGCGATGCGCGGCGACGTCTCGGTGTACGTGCCCGGATGGGACTGCCACGGGCTCCCCATCGAGCGGAAGGTGGACGAGGAGCTCGGCAAGAAGAAGCGCGACATGTCGCGCGCCGAGGTGATCCTCGCCTGCCGGCAGTACGCGCTCCGCTGGGTGGACGCGCAGCGCACCGCGTTCAAGCGGCTCGGGATCTTCGGCCGCTGGGACCAGCCGTACATGACGATGGCGCGCGGCTACGAGGCGGACACCGTGCGCGCGCTCGCGGCGGTCGCCGAGCAGGGCTTCCTCTACCGCGGCAAGAAGCCGGTCTACTGGTGCACGACCGACCGCACCGCGCTCGCCGAGGCGGAGGTGGAGTACGAGGAGCACACCTCGCCGTCCATTTACGTCGCGTTCGATCTCCTGGGCGAGCTGCCGGGCCTGCCCGGCCGCAAGGCGCGGCTCGTCATCTGGACGACGACGCCGTGGACCCTGCCGGCGAACCTGGCCGTCACCGCGCACCCCGACTTCCAGTACGTGGCCTACGAGCTCCACGGCGAGGTGCTCGTCGTCGCGAAGGATCTCCTCGCGCCGTTCCTGAAGGACGTGGCGCCGCTGGAGCTCGCGGTCTCCGACGTCCCGACGAAGCACTCGCCGCTCGCGCACGAGGCGGCGACCGGCGGCGGCGGGATCTCGCAGGTGGCGGCGCTCGCCGACCCGCGCAAGGTGCTGGCGACGATCGACGGGAAGGCGCTGGAGGGGCTGCGCTACGCGCACCCGTTCATGGGGCGCGAGTGCCCGGTGATCCTCGGCGAGCACGTGACGCTCGACGCCGGCACCGGCCTCGTGCACACCGCGCCCGGCCACGGCCAGGAGGACTACGAGGTCGGCCTCCGCTACGGCCTCGAGATCCTGAACCCGGTGGACGGCGCCGGGAAGTTCACCGAGAAGGCCGGCAAGTACGCCGGGCAGAAGATCTTCGACGCGAACCGGACGATCGTGGAGGACCTCCGCGGGTCCGGCCACCTCCTCGCCGCGTCGGAGCTCCGCCACAGCTACCCGCACTGCTGGCGCTGCCACAACCCGGTCGTCTTCCGCGCCACCGACCAGTGGTTCCTCTCGCTCGCGCATCAGGACCTCCGGAAGAAGACGCTCGAGGAGATCGATCGCGTGCGCTGGATCCCGCGCTGGGGCCGCGAGCGGATCTACGGGATGATCGAGAACCGGCCCGACTGGTGCCTCTCGCGCCAGCGGACCTGGGGCGTGCCGATCCCGGTCTTCTACTGCGAGCAGTGCGACGAGCCGCTCGTGTCGCCGGCCGTGATGCGGCGGGTGGCCGACGCATTCGACCAGGACGGGATCGAGGCCTGGTACACGCGCGATCCGTCGACGTTCACGGCGGGCGCCACCTGCGCCTGCGGCGGGAGCGCGTGGCGTCGCGAGCAGGACATCCTCGACGTCTGGTGGGACTCGGGCGTGTCGTGGAAGGCGGTGTGCGAGCGGGACGACATGCTGGGCGTTCCGGTGGACCTCTACCTCGAGGGCTCCGACCAGCACCGCGGCTGGTTCCACTCGGCGCTGCTCACCGGCATGGCCGCGGAGGGCGCTGCTCCCTACCGCGCGGTGCTCACGCACGGCTTCGTGCTCGACGGCCAGGGCCGCGCGATGTCGAAGAGCCTCGGCAACACCGTCGCGCCGCAGAAGATCATCGAGAAGTACGGCGCCGAGGTGCTGCGCCTGTGGGTCTCGGCGAGCGACTACCGCGACGACGTGCGCGTGTCCGAGGAGATCCTCGCCGGCCTCGCCGAGGGCTACCGCAAGATCCGCAACACGATCCGCAACGCGCTCGGGAACCTCCACGACTTCGATCCGGCGAAGGACTTCGTGCCGGTGGCGGAGATGGAGCCGCTCGACCGCTGGGCGATGGCGCGCCTCGCGGCCTGGGGCGAGAAGGTCCGGAAGGCGTACGAGGACTACGAGTTCCACCTCGCGTACCACGCGACGATCCAGCTCTGCGCGGTGGAGCTCTCCGCGCTCTACATGGACGTCGTGAAGGACCGCCTCTACACCTGGAAGAAGGACTCGCCGGGACGGCGCAGCGCGCAGACGGTGATGTACGCCGTCGCCGCCGACCTCGTGCGCGGCCTCGCGCCGGTGCTCTCGTTCACCGCCGAGGAGGCGTGGAACTACCTGCCGGCCCCGTGGGAGGAGAGCGTGTTCTACGCCGGCCTCCCCGACCGCGAGCGGCCGGCGGACGCCGAGGCGATCGAGGCCCGCTACGCGAAGCTGTTCGAGGTGCGGGCGGTGGTGCAGAAGGCGCTCGAGGCGGCACGGACCGCGAAGCTCATCGGGAAGAGCCTCGAGGCGTTCGTCACCGTCTCCGCCGAGGGCGAGACGCTCGCCGCGTTGCGTGCGGCCGAGGCCGAGCTGCCGGCACTCTTCATCGTGTCGAAGGTGACGCTCCTCGACGCCCCGCTCGCGGCCGAGGTGGAGCGCGCGACCGGGCCGCGCTGCGAGCGCTGCTGGATCCACGCGCCCGACCTCGGCGCCGACCCGGCGCACCCCGACCTCTGCAGCAAGTGCGCGGACGCGATCGAATGACGAAGTGGCGCCTCCTCGTCCTGGTCTTCGGGATCTCGATCGCCGCCGACCAGGTCACGAAGTTCCTGGCGGTCGACCGGCTCACGCACGCCTTCGAGGTGGCGGGCGCGCACACGCTGGCGGAGCGCGCGTCGGCATTCGTCCGGCTCGAGCACCTCGAGCGCTACGCCGACGAGCCGTTCTACGTGTTCCGCCCCCTGTGGCGGATGACCTACGTCGAGAACCCTGCGGCGGCCTTCGGCCTCTTCCACGGCGTGCCCGAGCGGCTGCGCTACCCGCTCTTCGTCGTCGTGACGATCGCCGCGGTCGTGTTCGTGCTCGGCGCCTACCGGAAGGTCGGCGAGCGGCACCGCTGGGAGCAGGTGGCGCTCGCGCTCATCCTCGCCGGCGCGCTCGGAAACTTCGCCGACCGCGTCGCGCGCGGGTACGTGATCGACTTCATCGATTGGTACTGGTGGAAC
>Ga0318496_10000821_pt1 | contig 11608 bp, 9 predicted proteins | sample GRESIP109b1f22_FD_203296 | JGI IMG/M metagenome (GOLD analysis project Ga0318496, IMG submission 203296) | Tropical soil microbial communities from Luquillo Experimental Forest, Puerto Rico - GRE.SIPMG.109b1f22 | ecosystem: Environmental > Terrestrial > Soil > Tropical forest > Bulk soil... | reverse complement strand
CAGCGCAAGCTGGATGACCTGCTGGCCGAGCGCGGCCCGGCGTTCGGCTAGCGGCGGGCGCGGCGGCGGAGGGCGATGCCGGCCACGATGCCGCCGGCGATGGCGCCGGCGGCGGCCGCGGTGGGCAGCGCGATCATGGTGGCCTTGCGCCCGGACCGGAAATCGTGCACCGGCCAGTCCCGGGCGCGGGCCACGGCCCGCAGCTCGGCGTCCGGGTTGACCGCGGCGGGATGCCCGACCAGCTGGAGCATCGGCAGATCATTGGTGGAGTCGCTGTAGGCCGAGCAGCGCGCCAGATCCAGGCCTTCCCGGGCCGCCAGCGCCGCCACCGCGGCCGCCTTGGCCTGGCCGTGCAGCAGCCCGCCGACCAGCCGGCCGGTGTAGACCCCGTCCACCGACTCGGCGACGGTGCCCAGCGCCCCGGTGAAACCCAGGCGGCGGGCGATGATGCTGGCCAGTTCCACCGGGGTGGCGGTCACCAGCCACACCCGCTGGCCGGCCGCGAGGTGGCCCTGGGCGAGCTCCCTGGTGCCCTCCCAGATCCGGTCGGTCATGCTCTCGTCGTAGATCTCCTCGGACAGAGCCACGATCTCGCTGACCCGGTGGCCGGCCACGAACGCCAGCGCGGCCTGGCGGGCGGCGTCGATGTGGTCGGGATTCTCCGAGCCGCGGACCCGGAAATAGGCCTGCCCGAACGCCATCTTGACCAGGTCCCTCGGCCGGAACAGCTTGCGCGCGGCCAGGCCGCGGGCGAAGTAGTAGATGGACGCGCCGCGCATGAGCGTGTTGTCCACGTCGAAGAAGGCGCCCGCGGCCGGGTCGGGGGTGGGCGGCGGCTGCTGGACAGCAGCCGCCGCCGCCGACGCCTCGCCCGCCAGCGCCGCCCGGTCCTTGTGCAACGGCCTCGGCCACACCCGGGGAGCCGCGCTGGCCCCCCGGGTGTGGCCGGCGTCCACGTCATCCGGGCCGGGCTCGCCGGCCGGGCCGGCCAGCTGAAGCCGTCCCCGCTGCCGCCTCATAGCGCTTCCATGCTACCGGGGACGCCGGCCTGGCGGCTGGACGCGGTCAGCCATCTGGCAGGCATCGTCGGCCGCCTTCAGGCACCATAGACAGAGATGTCAGTTTCCTTCCTGGCCGCGGCAGCCGCGGCCGTGATCGCCGCCGTCATCACCGTGGTCCTGGTGCGGCGGCTTGTCAGGCTGCCCAGGCTGCACATGGCGGCCTGGGTGCTGGCGGCAGCCGGGACCACGGTCGCGCTCGCCGCGCTGGCGCTGGGGTTCCGTCACGGCTTCACCGCCTCGTCGTTCCGGGCGGTCCAGATCGGTGCCCGGCTGATCGCGCCGATGGCGCTGGCCTGGGGCCTCACCGAACTGGTGGGCAAGAGTTTCGGCGCCAGGTTCGCCGGCCGGCTGGCGCTCGCCGCGCTGACCGTGATCGCCGGGGTGATTCTGGCCGCGGACCCGCTGAGCGGCGGGGCGTTCACCATTGCCTGGCCCGCTGCTGCCGATCACTACCAGCTCATCCCGACTAAGGTGCTGCTCGGGCTCGCCGTCATCACCGCCGTGTGGGCGCTGGCCGCACTGGGCGTCGCGGCGGTGCGGGCGCAGCGGCAGCAGATCTGGCGGGATGCGCTGGCGCCGGTGGCAGCCGCGGCAGGTGCAGTGCTGCTGACCGAAGGCCTGGCGGTGCGGCTGCCGGTCAAGTCCGGTTATCCCGCGCTGTGCCTGGCCATCGCGGCGCTGACCTGGTTCGCCGGCCAGCGGGCCAGCCGGCTGCGGCTCGGAGCCCTGCACGACGTCCCGGACATGGGCGACACCGGCTGGCGGGACCGGTACACCGATGACACCGGCTTCGGTTACCAGCACGCTGCACCCGGCCCGGTGAGCGGCGACACCGACTACGGCGGCCTCTACCGGCCTGGCTCCGGCCGGGTGGGCGGCGCCGACTTCGGCGGCCTGTACCGGCCCGATGACGGCGGTTACCGCGAGACTGGGCAGGGCGGGTACGGGTTCCCGGACACCGGCGACATCGGCAGCGACCCGGGCTACGGCTTCTACCGCACCGACACCGACCTGCGGCCGATCGTCAACGGCGAGGTTGGCCGGCCCGCCGAGCCCGTGCCGGGCATCGTGGAGACCGGCGACATCCTGCCGGTGGCGTTCGACGTGTTCGCTCCCACCGCCCGCCCGCAGCAGGATGACTCGACCGACCGGCTGTTCGGGCAGATAGCGATCTACACCCTGCTCGACGGGCATGCCGAGGAGTTCGACCGGCTGGCACACCAGGTGGTGGAAAAGGTCAAGGCGCTGGAACCGGGCACGCTCGCGTACATCGTGCATGGGGTCCCGTCCGCACCGATGCAGCGGATCCTCTACGAGGTCTACCGGGACGGGGAGGCCTACCAGGAGCACCGCGGGCAGCCCTACATCCAGGAATTCGAGGATGACCGGGCCCCGCTGGTGCTGGCCACCAACGTGATCGAACTTGGCGTCCGGCAGGCCAAGCTCTCGCCGCTGAGCAGCCAGGATGTCCCGCCCAGCCCGGCGGGCATGGCTGGCCAGGCGAGCGGAGCGAACGGGGGCCGCCGGGCGGCCGCCCACCCGCCCGCCGGCGTGCGCCAGGCCAGCGAGGTGCGGCAGTACAGCGACGCCTACTCGCGTGGTGATGGCTGGCCGCCTGGTGACGATGCCGGGCGGCGTGCCGAGGATGCCCGCTACCGTGCCGAGTCCCGTCCCCGCAGCGACGCCCGTGACCAGCGCGACCCGGCCCGGCCCGGCGACCCTGGGCAGTACCGCCCGCCGGGCTGGCACGGCGATCTGGCCCGGCCGGCCGACGCGGGCTGGCGGGACGATGCCGGCTATCCCGCCGGCACAGACCGGCGCGATGATGCTGGTTATCCGGGCGATGCGGGCTGGCCCGATGATGCCGGTTATCCCGCCGGCGCGGGCCGTCACAGCGGTCCCGGCTATCCGCACCACCCTAGCGATCCTGGCTATCCGGCCGACCCGGGCCGCCGCGGTGATCCCGGCTACCCCGCGGACGTGCCGCCACTGCCCGACGACCTGACCGATCATCCCCGGCTGGCTGGCCGCTCCGGGGTTTATGGCCGCCCCCGCCCGGCCGACCCGCCGGACCCGGCGGGGCAGCCACCGGACAACGGCAGCCGGTGACTTCCCCGGCCCGCCTCATCACCTTGCTCAGCCGGCCCGGATGCCACCTGTGCGACGACGCGCGGGCGGTGATCGCCCGGGTCGCGGCCGACACCGGCGCCCGCTGGGAGGAGCGGGATATCACCGCCTCGCCGGCCGACCTGGCGGAGTACGGGGACAAGATCCCGGTCACCCTCATCGATGGCGCGCAGCACGACTTCTGGCGGGTGAGCGAGGACCGGCTCCGCGCCGCACTGGCGCGCTGAGCCGTACCGGCCGCCGGCCCCGCACGTGGCCTGGCTCACTTTGTGCAAATGTTCACAAAAGCGTACCGTGAACGGTGAATGTCCCCCGGCGGGCGCTGTTTCGCCCCCGGTGCCCACAGCGTCGATCCATCAGGAGCACCGGCCAATGTCCCGCCGCCCAGCCACTGGCAACGGCAGTCAAGGCATCCCGGAGGCGACGATCGCCCGCCTCCCCATCTACCTGCGGGTGCTCTACACCTGCGCCGAGCAGGGGATCGCCACGGTGTCCAGCGAGGAACTCGCCGCCGCCGCCGGGGTCAACTCGGCCAAACTGCGCAAGGACCTCTCCCATCTCGGCTCGTACGGCACCCGTGGGGTGGGCTACGACGTCGACTACCTGGTCTATCAGGTGTCACGCGAGCTCGGCCTGACCCAGGACTGGCCGATCGTCATCATCGGGGCCGGGAACCTGGGCCGGGCGCTGGCGAACTACGGCGGGTTTGCCTCCCGGGGCTTTCGGGTCGCGGCCGTCCTCGACGCCGACCCCGCCGTGATCGGCAGTGAGATCGCCGGGCACACGGTCGACAGTGCGGACCGGATCGAGCAGGTGGTGGCCCGCCACCGGGTGTCCATCGGGGTGATCGCCACCCCAGCCGCGGCCGCCCAGGACGTGTGCGACCGCCTGGTGGCAGCTGGCGTCATGAGTATCCTCAATTTCGCCCCCGTGGTACTCAGCGTGCCGCTGGGTGTCGACGTGCGTAAGGTCGACCTGTCCATCGAATTGCAGATTCTCGCCTTCCACGCGCAGCGGAGGTCCATCGTGCGCGTTGCCCCGGATGCGAAGCGTTCCTACCCAGGCGCCAGCCTGAACGCGGCCGGGGAGTCCGCGGTGGCCGCACCATGAGCGTGCTGACCGTCGGGCTGAGCCACCGCAGCGCCCCGGTTGCCCTGCTGGAGCGGGCCGCGGTCTCCGGCGACGCGCTGGGAAAACTGCTCCGCGACGTGTTCCAGGCGGAGCCGGTGGCGGGCACCTTTGTCGTGTCCACCTGCAACCGGGTGGAGATCTACGCGGAGGTGGACAAGTTCCACGCCGGCCTGTCCGGCATCTCCGACCTGCTGGCCAGGCACTCCGGTATCCCGCTCACCGAGCTCACCCCGCACCTGTATGTGCACTATGAGGACCGGGCGGTGCAGCACCTGCTGGCGGTGGCCAGCGGGCTGGACTCGATGGTCGTCGGCGAGACCCAGATCCTCGGCCAGGTACGGCAGGCACTCGCGCTGGCCCGGGAGCAGGGCACCCTCGGCCGGGTGCTGGATGACCTCGGCGCGCTGGCGCTGCGGGCTGCCAAGCGCGCACACGCCGAGACCGGCATCGACCGGGCGGGCGCGAACCTGGTCAGCGTCGGCGTGGGACTCGCCGCCGCCCGGCTCCGCCCGGATTCGCCGGCCGCCGGGCAGCCGCTCGCCGGGCTGAGCGTGCTGGTGGTCGGGGCCGGCTCGATGAGCTCGCTCGCGGTCGCGACCGCCAACCGGCTGGGCGCGGCCAGCATCGTGATCGCCAACCGGACCGCCCGGCGGGCCGACCGGCTGGCGGCCTCGGTCGCCGGTGCCACCGCTGGGCTGGCTGACCTGCCGGCCGCGCTAGCCGCCGCTGACCTGGTCATCTCGTGCACGGGCGCGGACGGCGCGGTGATCACCACCGGGATGGCCCGCGACGCGCTGGCGCTGCGGGCGGCCGGTGCCGCGGCCGGGCCGCTGGTGCTGCTCGACCTCGCGCTGCCGCGCGACGTAGAACCGGCGGTGGGCGAGCTGCCCGGGGTCACCGTGCTCGGCCTGGACGCGCTGGAAGCGGCCGGGCACGCTGCCGCGGCAGCGCAGGCCGAGGACGTGGCTGCGGTCAGGGCCATCGTGGCCGAGGAGTTCGCCGCCCGGGTATCGGCCCGGCATGCCGCCCGGGTGGCACCGACCGTGGTCGCGCTGCGGGCGAAAGCGGCCGAGGTGGTGGCGGCGGAGCTGAACCGGCTCGGTGGCCGGCTCGGCAGCCTGGACGAGCACTCCCGGGCGGAAATCGCCCGGGCCATGCACCGGGTCGCGGACAAGCTGCTGCACGCGCCCACGGTGCGGGTCAAGGAACTGGCCGGCTCGCCGGGCGGTGACTCCTACGAGACCGCCCTGCGGGTGCTGTTCGACCTCGATCAGCAGGCGGTGGACGCGGTCACCCGGGCGGACGCGGCACTGGCCCTGGGCCCGGCCCGGGAGGGCACCCCGTGACCGGGCGCGTGCTGCGGCTCGGCACCCGGCGCAGCCCGATGGCGATCGCCCAGTCCGGCGCCGTAGCCAGCCTGCTCAGCCAGCGCACCGGCATCGAGGTGGAACTGGCCGGGCTGGCCTCCTACGGCGACGTGAGCCGGGCGGAGCTGACCCAGATCGGCGGCACCGGGGTCTTCGTCAGCGTGCTGCGCCAGGCCCTGCTGGCGGGCGAGGTCGATCTCGCCGTCCACTCACTGAAGGACTTGCCGACCGCCAGCCAGCCGGGAATCACCCTGGCCGCGGTGCCCGCCCGGGACGATGCCAGGGACGCGCTGGTGGCCCGGGACGGCGCCAAGCTGGCAGACCTGCCAGCCGGGGCACGGATCGGCACCGGTTCCCCCCGCCGGGCGGCCCAGCTGCGGCTGCTCCGGCCGGACATCCGCCCGGTCCCGGTCCGCGGCAACGCGGGCACCCGGCTGGCGAAGATCAGCACCGGCGACCTGGATGCGGTGGTGCTCGCCTATGCCGGGCTGGCCCGGATCGGCCAGCTGGATCAGGTCACCGAGGTTTTCGAGCCCGACCAGATGCTCCCGGCCGCCGGGCAGGGCGCGCTGGCGGTCGAGTGCGCCAGCACCGATCCCGCCCTCGCCGCCCTTATCGGCGCGGTGGACGACCCGGACAGCCGGGCCGCCGTCACCGCGGAACGGGCGGTGCTGGCCGGGCTGCAAGCAGGCTGCCATGCCCCGGTGGGCGCCTACGCGGTGGTCACCAGGGCGCTGCGGCTGACCGCCGTGGTAGCCGGTGGCGACGGCACGGCGCCGGTCGCCGCCCGCGCGGAGGGACCGGCTGCCGACGCGGCGGGCATCGGCGGCCAGCTCGCGCGCGAATTGCTGCACCGGGGAGCGGGAAGGTACCTGGCGGTGCCAGCCGCACAGATCAGCAACGGGGACGATGCCGAGTGAATGCCACCTCCGCCACCAACGGGGCGCACGCCAGCGGGAAGCCACGCGCACGGCCTGCAGGCCCGCCAGCACCAGCGGGCCTGGCTGCCTTTATCGGCGTCGGCCCGGGCGACGAGGGGCTGCTGACGCTGCGGGCCACCGAACTGCTGGCCACGGCGGACCTGGTGGTGGGCAGGCCGGAGGTGACCGGCCGGCTCGCTCACCGGCTGCGGGCCGGTGCCAGCGTGGCCGCCGCCGCCGACCCGGACGCCGACGCCCGGGCGCTGATCAAGGCGGCCAGGGCAGGCCAGGTCGCGGTTGCCCTGTTCGGCGGCGACCCGTTCCTGTTCTCCCGGGCGGCCCCGCAGGCGGACGCCTGTGCCCGGGCCCGGGTGCCGGTGGAGATCGTGCCCGGGATATCGGCAGCGACCGCGGTGCCCGCGTTCAGCGGCATCCCGCTGACGGCCGGCGCCGGCGGCGTGCGGATCGTGCATGCCGCCAATATCAGCGCGGTGGAGGGGCCCGCGGCGGGCAGCCTGGTGGTGCTCGGCGCAGAGGCGGGGCCGGTGGACGTCGCCAAGATGCTGGTGGCGGCCGGCTGGGCCGACAGCACCCCGATCGCCATCATCTGGAACGGCACCACCACCGGCCAGCACACGGTGGTCAGCAGGCTCGGGTCGGTGGCCGCCGACCTGCGGGCGGCCGGGGTGAGCGTGCTCACCGAATCCGGGCCGGCGCTGGCAGTGGTCGGCGCTGCCGCCGCCCACCAGGGCCTGGCCTGGTTCGAGAGCAAGCCGCTGTTCGGCTGGCGGGTGCTGGTGCCACGGACCAAGGAGCAGGCCGCAGCGGTGTCCGAGCGGCTGCGCGGCTACGGCGCGGTGCCGGAAGAGGTGCCGACCATCGCGGTCGAGCCGCCCCGCACCCCGCAGCAGATGGAGCGGGCGGTGAAGGGCCTGGTCACCGGCCGGTACCAGTGGATCGCGTTCACCTCGGCGAACGCGGTCCGCGCGGTCAGGGAGAAGCTGGAAGAGTACGGCCTGGACGCGCGCGCGTTCGCCGGGGTCAAGGTGGCCGCGGTCGGCGAGCAGACCGCCGCCTCGCTGGGCCAGTTCGGCATCAGGCCGGATCTGGTCCCCGACGGCGAGCAGTCCAGCGAGGGCCTGGCCGCCGCCTGGCCGCCCTACGACGACGTGCTCGACCCGATCAACCGGGTGCTGCTGCCCCGGGCTGACATCGCCACCGAGACACTGGTCGCCCGGCTCACCGATCTCGGCTGGGAAGCCGAGGATGTGACCGCGTACCGCACCGTCCGGGCGGCACCGCCGCCAGCCCCGATCCGGGAGGCGATCAAAGGTGGCGGGTTCGACGCGGTCCTGTTCACCTCGTCCTCGACGGTGCGGAACCTGATCGGCATCGCCGGCAAGCCGCACGCGGTGACCGTGATCGCGGTGATCGGGCCGCAGACGGCCCAGACCGCGGCCGAGTACGGGCTCCGGGTCGACGTGCTGGCAGCCCAGCCGTCGGCAACCGCCCTGGTCGAGGCGCTGGCCGAGCACGGCGCCCGGCTCCGGGACGCGGCCGTGCAGGCCGGCGAGCCGGTGCGCAAGCCGAGCGAGCGCCGCCGGGGCGCCCGCCGCCGTCCGCGATAAGGCCCCGGCCGCCCGGTCGGCCGCGGATCCGAAGGGAGCCGCTCGTGACCAGTGGATTCCCGGCCGTCCGGCCACGCCGGCTGCGCCGCACCCGGGCGCTGCGGCGGCTGGCCGCCACCACCACCGTGCGCGCTGGTGACCTGGTGCTGCCGCTGTTCGTGAAGGAAGGGATCAGCGAGCCCCAGCCGGTCCGCTCCATGCCCGGAGTGGTCCAGCACACCCGGGACAGCCTGCGCAAGGCCGCCGCCGACGCGGCCGAGGCCGGTGTCGGCGGGCTGATGCTGTTCGGCATCCCGGCGGTCAAGGACGCCCGCGGGTCGGCCGCCGACGACCCGGACGGCATCGTCCAGCTGGCGCTCGCCGATCTGGCCGCCGAGGTGGGCGATGCCACCGTGCTCATGGCCGACCTGTGCCTGGACGAGTACACCGACCACGGTCACTGCGGCTTGCTCACCCCGGCCGGCGAGGTCGACAACGACGCGACGCTGGAACGTTATGCGTCCATCGCGGTCGCGCAGGCCACCGCCGGGGCGGCCGGGGTCGGGCCGAGCGGGATGATGGACGGCCAGGTGGCGGCCATCCGGCAGGCCCTGGACAAGGCCGGCCATGCCGACGTGGTGATCTGCGCCTACGCGGCCAAGTACGCATCGGCCTTCTACGGCCCGTTCCGGGACGCGGCCGAGTGCGCGCCACGGTTCGGCGACCGGGCTGCCTACCAGCAGGACCCGGCGGCCGGGGACGCGATCAGGGAAGTGCTGCTGGACGTGGACGAGGGCGCGGACATCGTCATGATCAAGCCGGCCCTGCCGTACCTGGACGTCATCGCCCGGGCCGCCGCGGTCGCCCCGGTGCCGGTCGCCGCCTACCAGGTCAGCGGGGAGTACGCGATGGCGGAGGCGGCGGCGGCGAACGGCTGGCTGGACCGGGACAAGGTGATCATGGAAACCCTGACCGCGATCCGCCGCGCGGGCGCCAGCATCATCCTGACCTACTGGGCCGCTGAGGCGGCCCGCAAGCTGGGCTGACGCCGCCGGGCAGGCAAACCCACGAAACGGCCGGGGGCCTGGGCACTGGCCTGCCCGGCACCGCCGTTAGGTATCGTCTCGGCCTCAGCCAGGGGGGCGGCATGCCGGGCGAGGCGCGCAACCGGCATCATCGGGAGAGAAGGGATCGGCGGAGCGGAGCAGGGAGCGCATGGTCGAGGCGATGCTGCGGCGTGGCCGGCGGCGGGAGGCCGGCCGGATGTCCGCCGCCGCGGACTACGCCGCGCTGGGCTGGCCGGTCTGCCCGGGGGCGCACCTGCGCGGCAGCCGGGCACGCGGCTCCCGGCTGGCCGGGCCGGGCCACGGCCGGGCCCCGGAACTGGGCCGCGCCTGCTCCTGCGACCGGATCGGCTGTCCCGCGCCCGGCGCGCACCCGATCTCGCCGGCCTGGCAAATCGAGGCATCGACCGACGCCGGTGATGTCACCCGCTGGTGGCGGGAACGGCCGGCGGCGAACATCGTCCTGGTCACCGGCCGGGTGTTCGACGTGCTGGACGTGCCGGCCGCGGCATGCCCGGCCGCCCTGGCCCGGCTGAAGCGGGCCCGGGTGACGGCCGGGCCGGTGGCGCTGTCCGGTGACCGCCGGGCGCTGTTCTTCGTCCGCACCCGTGGCGCCCCGGCCGATGAGGATGAGTGGTGGCCGTGCCAGCTGGACCGCGAGCCGGGCGACTTCGCGCCGGTCGCCGGGCTGCGCTGGCACACCAGGAACAGTTTCGTGCTGGCCCCGCCGTCCCGGTCCGCCGCCGGGACCGCGCACTGGCTGGCCGAGCCGGACCGGGCCGGCCTGCCGGACGCGCTGCGGCTGCTCAGTTACCTGGCCGACGCCTGCGATGAGGTGGCCGGGTGACCGACCGCCCGGCTTCGGACGCGCTGTTCCGCCGCGCGTCCAGGGTCATCCCGGGCGGGGTGAACTCGCCGGTGCGGGCGTTCGGCGCGGTCGGCGGGGTGCCGGTGTTCATTCGGTCCGGCCGGGGTGCCTATCTGGCCGACGCGGACGGCCGGGAACTGGTGGACCTGGTCTGCTCGTGGGGGCCGATGATCCTCGGGCACGCGCACCCGGACGTGCTGGCGGCGGTCACCGCGGCGGCGGCGCGAGGCACCTCGTTCGGCACCGTGACCGCCGGGGAGGTGGAACTGGCCGAGGAGATCGTCGCCCGCACGCCGGTGGAGAAGGTGCGGCTGGTCAGTTCCGGCACCGAGGCGACCATGTCGGCGGTCCGGCTGGCGCGTGGCTTCACCGGCCGGCCGCTGGTGGTCAAGTTCGCCGGCTGCTACCACGGGCACGTGGACGCGCTGCTGGCGGCGGCCGGATCGGGGGTGGCGACGTTTGCGCTGCCCGACTCGCCGGGGGTGACCGGGGCGGCCGCGGCGGACACCGTGGTGCTGCCCTACAACGACCCGCCCGCGGTCCGGCGGGCATTCGCCGGGCACGGGCCGGCGATCGCGGCGGTCATCACCGAGGCCTGCCCGGCGAACATGGGCGTCGTCCCGCCGGCGGCCGGCTTCAACCAGCTGCTGGCCGACCTGTGCCAGCAGCACGGTGCGCTGCTGATCATGGATGAGGTGCTGACCGGCTTCCGGGTGACCCGCTCCGGCTGGTATGGCCGGGAAGGCGTGGCCGGCGACCTGATGACGTTCGGCAAGGTGATGGGCGGCGGGCTGCCCGCGGCCGCATTCGGCGGCCGGGCCGAGATCATGGACCGGCTGGCCCCGGCCGGGCCGGTCTACCAGGCGGGCACCCTGTCCGGGAATCCGCTGGCCACCGCGGCCGGGCTGGCCACCCTGCGGGCCTGCACCCCGGAGGTGTACCAGCGGGTCGACGCGGTGGCCGCCGGGGTGGCCAAGCTGGCCGGGTCCGCGCTTACCGCCGCTGGCGTGCCCTACCAGCTGGCCGAGGCCGGCAACCTGTTCTCGGTGTTCATCGGCGTGGCGGCCCCGGTCCGCGACTTCGCCGCCGCGCGCAGCCAGTCCGGCGCCGCCTACGCCGCGTTCTTCCATGCCATGCTCAACGGCGGTGTCTACCTGCCGCCGTCGCCCTACGAAGCCTGGTTCCTGTCAGCGGCCCACGATGATGAAGCCCTCAGCCGGATCGCTGCGGCACTGCCCGCGGCCGCCGCTGCCGCCGCTGCCGCGCTCGGCTGAGCGCCCTGGCGCCACCGAGCCGGTAAGGCCTGGCACCCGCGACGTGGCGGCGCGGCTCACCGGGGTCAGCCGGCGGCCACCGCGATGATGCCGCACACGATGGCGGCGGCGCCGGCCAGGCGGCGGGCGAGCCCGCCCTCGCCGAGCAGGCGGCGGCCCAGCAGCACGCCGAACAGGACACTGATCTCC
>Ga0318496_10000819_pt1 | contig 11621 bp, 11 predicted proteins | sample GRESIP109b1f22_FD_203296 | JGI IMG/M metagenome (GOLD analysis project Ga0318496, IMG submission 203296) | Tropical soil microbial communities from Luquillo Experimental Forest, Puerto Rico - GRE.SIPMG.109b1f22 | ecosystem: Environmental > Terrestrial > Soil > Tropical forest > Bulk soil... | reverse complement strand
GGTCGCGGTGGCGATGCTGGCCGCCGACGGCGCCGGGGCGTTCACCGCCCGCCGGGTGGCCGAGCAGGCCGGCACCTCCACCCCGGCCGTCTACGAGCTGTTCGGGGACAAGGCCGGGCTGGTCCGCGAGGTGTTCTTCGAGGGCTTCCGGCTGCTCAGGGAGCGATTCGGCGCGCTGGCCGAATCCCGCGACCCGCGGCGCGACCTGACCGACGTGACCCGGGCCTTCCGCGGCTTCGTCCGCGACTACCCGGTGCTCGGGCAGCTCATGTTCGCCCGGCCGTTCACCGAATTCGACCCCGGGCCTGCCGAGCGCGAGGCGGGCCGCTCGACCAGGGAGTTCATCGTGACGCGGGTGCGCCGGTGCGTCGACGCCGGCCTGATCGCGGGCGACGCCACCGACGTCGCGCACGTGCTGCTCGCGCTCTGCCAGGGCCTGTCCGCCCAGGAGGCGGCAGGCTGGCTGGGTACCTCCGCGGCGTCCAGGAACCGGCGGTGGGACCTGGCGGTCGATGCCCTGCTGGCGGGGCTCGGCCCGCGCTGAGCTCGGCTGGCTACCCCGGACAGCCGCAGCTTTCCCTCACCACGAGCGTGGTGGCCAGCCGCTCGACCCGGTGCGGCAGGGTCGGGTCGGCGATCCGGTCCAGCAGTATGGCGCAGGCGCGCTCGCCCAGCAGCCGCATCGGCTGGCGCACGGTGGTCAGCGGCGGGGCGAGCAGGGCGCCGAGGTACATGTCGTCGAACCCGGCCACGGCGATGTCGGCCGGGACTCGCACCCCGGCCGTATGCAGTTCCCGCATGGCCCCGATCGCCATCTGGTCGTTGCCGCAGACGATGGCGTCGGGCCGCTCACGGCGCGGCGCGGCGAGGATCTCGCGTACGGCCAGCTGGCCGCTGATCGCCGCGAACCGTCCCTCGAAGCATCCGGCCAGCCGTACGCCCTGGTACCCGGCCAGCGTTTCTTCGAAGACCCGGCGGCGTTCCCGCGCATCCGGGGCCTCCGGCGGCCCGGCGACGTAGAACAGCCTGGTCATGCCGTGCTGCTCGATCATGTGGCGGACCAGCGCTTCGGTGCCCGAGCGGTTGTCGGCGTGGACGACGTCGGCGTTCGGCTCGCCGGGGGACCCGGCGACCAGCGTGACCGGGACGCGCGCCGCCAGCCGGGCCAGCTGCGATGAGGGGACGATGCCCTCGGCGATCAGCATCCCGTCGACCTTGGCGGAGATCTTCTGCAGGAACCGGTAGGCATCCGCCCAGTCCGCGCCGCGCAGGACCGAGATCAGCACCGACCAGCCGACCTGGCTCAGCGGGGCCTCCACGCCGCGCAGCACTTCCTCGATGAACAGCAGGCCTTCTTGCTCGATGTCCGTGTCGGGGCCGCGGCCTTCGATGGCGACCAGCCCGATCACTTCCTTGCGCTTGCGGGCCATGCTCTGCGCCGCGCTGTCCGGGACGTAGCCCAGCGCCTCGATCACCTCGAGCACGCGCTGCCGGGTCGACGACCGGACCCGGTCGTGACCGTGCACGACCCGCGAGACCGTAGCCGTCGAGACTCCGGCCTCGCGCGCCACGTCGTAGAGCGTGCAGGCTGAGGAACTGCCGAGCCCAGGTACTCGTTCCGCGGTATCTCCCCGGTTGAAGAACATGGACGGCAACGCCCGATTGCCGTCAGACGCTAATCTAAGCGCTTACATTCGCGTCTGTCATCCCGGATCGCGGTCCGGCGGGCGCCACAGTTCGACGAGCCGCACACCCCCGAGCCTGCTGCGGATCTCCACGCCCGCCAGCGGATCCTCATCCGGCAGCGGCACGGCCCCGAAGCGGATCCGGAAGTCCTCGATCGCCCGTGACAGCCACACGCGGCGCCGGCCGCCGCTGGCCAGGACCGCCGAGGTGTACACGACGTCCGGCGCGGTGTGCAGCAGCAGGAAAGCCGGGGTCCTCGGGGTACCCGGGTCGCCCGGGATTCTCGGGGTCCGGTCAGCCCACATGCTGACCAGCTGCCTGCCGCGCGGCGCCGGGTCCGGCACGCGGAACGTCACGGTGCCGCCCCGGCCGGTGCGGGTCACGACGGTGGTGAGCAGGCCGGCCTCGTCCAGGCTGGCCCGCACCGCCCAGCGCAGCCCGGCGGACGCCGCCGCGACCATCAGCCGCGGCGGCGTGGTCCGGCGCGGGACATCGAGAACGGTCATCAGACCGCTTCGGCCTTCGCGGCCGACGCCAGCATCCCGAGCGCCTCGTCCAGCGTGCCGGCCAGCGGTATGGCCTCGTCGAGGCCGGTGACGCGGAACAGCCGCCTGATCCGGGGCCTGGCGCAGACCACCCGCAGGCTGGTCCCGGCCGCGGCGGCTCTGCGGGCCGCGCCGGCCAGCGCGCCGAGCCCGGCCGCGTCGATGAAGCTCACCCGGTCCAGGTCGGCCACCAGCGGACGGCCGACGGCCGCCAGCCTGAACAGCCGCACGCGCAGCCCGTCCACGGAGGCGTAGTCGACCTCCCCGGCCACGACGATGAGCACATATCCCGGTTCTCGCCGGACCCGGACGGTCAGTGCGTCGTGCTCGTCCGGCCCGCTCCTCGCGGTCAGCATTAAACAACTAGTCTCGGGCCGCGCCGCGGCCCCGTCACCATCTGTCACAACCCCTCCTTCTGTCGGATCCCTCCCCAGGTCGCGACGGCGAGGCGGGCTTCCGCACGCACGAAGCAAAAGGGCCCAGACCTCGCCGATATAGAAGCTACTCCTCCGCCGGCCCCGGCCGCATCATCCGGTATATGTACGCTGTTATGTAACTTTGACTGCCATTGGGCTTCTCATTAAGTGAGATCTCGGCGCCTCCCGGGGCAGGACGTAAGGCGTGGATGCCACATCCATGCTGCTGGAGCGACGTGGATGCCACATCCACGTCGTATTGGCGAGTGGTGAGCGGGCCGCCGGGGCGGGGTTACGCCGCGGTGAGCTGGGGAGCGGGACCGGCGGGGAGCAGCAGGTCGCGGAGCGGGCGCCTGGTCCGCGGGGCGGTCTCGCGGGCGGCGAAGGGCTCGGGCAGCCCGGCGTCTTCGTCGTGGCGGCCGATCGCGAGGACCACTACCGGGGTCAGGGCCTCGCCGAGGCCGAAGCCGGTCCGGACCGCGTCGGTGTCGAAGCCGCCCATCTGGTGCGCGGCCAGCCCGTCGGCCTGCGCCTGGGTGACGAGCGCGGCGACGGCCTGCCCGGTGTCGTACAGGGCCCACGGCTGCGCCCGGCCGTCATCGTCGGCCGTGCGCGCCGCGACCAGGATCAGCGCGCTGGCGCGGCCGGCCCAGGCCTGGTTGCCGGGCGCCAGGGCGGCGAACAGCCGGTCGTGCGCCGACTCGCCGCGGCGGGTGACCAGGAACCGCCAGGGCTGGCTGTTCTGCGCCGACGGCGCCCAGCGCGCCGCCTCGAGCAGCGCGGCCAGGGCCTCGTCGCCGATCTCGTGCGCCCGGTCGAACCCGCGCGGGCTCCACCGTCCGGCGAGCAGCGGGTGAACCGGAACCGTGGTGCTGGCGGTCTTGCGCATACGGCCGGCCGTCCTTCCTCAATCAAATGACGCGTCATGAAACCCTAATGACACGTCATGTATTCCGGCGTAGAACCAGGGCTCGACTTAGGCTGGGCAGATGGGGCAGATCCGGGTGGGCACCGCGTCGTGGACGGACCGGACGCTGATCGAGTCCGGCTGGTACCCGCCCGAGGCGAACAACCCGGAAAAGCGGCTGCGCTACTACGCCCGGCAGTTCCCGCTGGTGGAGGTGGACGCCACCTACTACGCGCTGCCCGCCGAGCAGACCGCGAAGGCCTGGGCCGAACGCACGCCTCCCGGCTTCACCTTCAACATCAAGGCGTTCAGCCTGTTCACCCAGCACCCGACGCCGGTCCGGGCGTTCCCGGCCGACCTGCGCGAGCGCGCGGGCCAGGCGGGAAAGGACCGCGTCTACCTCAAGGACGTGGACCCGGCGGTGGCGGAGGCGGCCTGGGACCGGTTCCTGGCCGCGCTCGAGCCGCTGCGCGCCGCGGGCAAGCTGGGCGCGATCCTGCTGCAGTTCCCGCCCTGGTTCCCGATCGGCCGGGCGCGCCGGGATTACATCCTGGCCTGCGCGCAGCGGGCCGCGCCGGACCGGGTCTGCGTGGAGTTTCGCAACCGTACCTGGATGACCGAGGACAACCAGCGGGAGACGCTGGACTTCCTGGCCTCGCACCGGCTCCCGTACGTGTGCGTGGACATGCCGCAGGGCTACCCGAGCTCCATCCCGCCGGTGCTGGCCGCCACCAGCGACCTGGCCGTGGTCCGGATGCACGGGCATTCGGACAAGTGGACCAGCAAGCAGATCTCGGAGAAGTACGGCTACCGGTACAGCGACCAGGAGCTGGACGAGTGGGCGGGCCGGATCCGCGGCCTATCCGCCGATGCCGAGATCACCCAGGTGCTGTTCAACAACTGCTACCGCGACTGGGCGCACGTCAACGCCCAGCAGCTCACCGCCCGGCTCGCTTCTCCCTGACCTGGCGCTTGATCCGGCCCAGCATGGCGGCCATGCCGCGCAGCCGCAGCGGGCTCACCAGCTCGGACAGGCCGAGCTCGCCGGAGAACTCCGGCGGGGTGGCCAGCACCTCGTCGGCGTCGAGCCCGTCGAGCCCGGCGTGCAGGATGGCGGCGAAGCCGCGGGTGGTCGGCGCCTCGGCCGGCGCGTCGAAGTACAGGTGCACGGTCTCGTCCGGCTCGACCTCGACCGCCAGGAACAGCGGCGTCTGGCACTCGGGCACCGGCTCCATCCGGTCCCGGTTTTCGGCGTAGCGCTCCGGCAGGTCCGGCAGGTCCTGGGAGAACTCGAGCAGCAGCTGCAGCCGGTCCTTGTCCGGCACGTCGTGGAACTCGTCGACGATCTCCTGCAGCCGGGGATGCAGTGCGGTAGTGGTCACGGGCTGGTCCCGCGGGTGATCGGGACCCGGACGCTGTTCCCCCACTCGGTCCACGAGCCGTCGTAGTTGCGCACGTACGGGTAGCCGAGCAGGTGCTGCAGCACGAACCAGGTGTGGCTGGACCGCTCGCCGATGCGGCAGTAGACCACCACGTTGTCCATCGGGACCAGCCCGGCCTCGCCCTGGTAGATGGCCTCGAGTTCGGCGCGCGTCTTGAAGGTCGCGTCCTCGGCCGCGGCGCGGGCCCAGGGGATGCTCTTGGCGCCCGGGATGTGGCCGCCGCGCAGCGCGCCCTCCTGCGGGTAGTCGGGCATGTGCAGCAGCTCGCCGCTGTACTCGCCGGGCGATCGCACGTCGATCATCGGCTGCCCGAGGTGCGCCAGGACCTGGTCCTTGAAGGCGCGGATGCGCTGGTCGTCGCGCTCGACCACCGGGTAGTCGGCCGGCGTGGGCTTCGGGGTGTCGGTGCTGAGCGGGCGGCCCTCGGCGATCCACTTGGCCCGGCCGCCGTCCATCAGGCGCACGTCCGGGTGGCCGAACAGCGAGCACACCCACAGCGCGTACGCCGCCCACCAGTTGTTCTTGTCGCCGTAGAGCACCAGCGTGGTGTCCCTGCTGATCCCCTTCTCGGACATCAGCCTGGCGAAGCCGGCCCCGTCCACGTAGTCGCGGGTGACCGGGTCGTTGAGTTCGGTGTGCCAGTCGAGCTTGACCGCGCCGGGGACGTGGCCGGTCTCGTAGAGCAGCACGTCCTCGTCGGATTCGGCCACCACCAGGCCGGGGTCGTCGAGGTGCTGCGCGACCCACTCGGTGGAGACGATCATCTCCGGGTGGGCGTACTCCTGGAACTTAGGCGCGGAATCCTGCGGCAGCGCCATGGGTCACCTCCGGTCGTCGTCGAGGGCTGACTCGCACTGTAACGCGGCGGGTTTGCGTGGCCTTCCCCGCCCCGGGCGCCGCGTTCATGTCGTTTCCATGAGCGTGTCGGAAGTGACGCATGAAATCTGTGGTGCAAGAGCGTCCCGTGGTGCGAACGCCCGGCGAGAGAACGGGGAACTTCCCGGCTTTGGGGAAGATCCGGTGCATCATGGTCCCCCGGATCTTCCCCAGAGCCCGAATCTTCCCCACTAATGTCTTTTTGCGGGGATTGGTAACGAAACGGCGACATCCGTGCGACCCTCGAAGGGTATGGGTAGCCGCAACGTCTTCGCCTGGCTCGCCGCGGGGCTGACGGTCGCCGGGCTCGCGCTGGCCGTGGTGCCCGCGACGGGCACCTCCGCCGAGGTGGGGCCGCCCCCGGCGGTCAGTCGCCTGCCGCTGGCCGGCCGGATCGTCGGAATCGATCCGGGGCACAACGGGCTGAACTACACCAACCCGGCGTACCTCAATCACAAGATCTGGAACGGCCGCGAGTGGGAGGGGTGCGACACCACCGGGACCCAGACGGCGGGCGGCTACACCGAGGCCAGGTTCAACTGGAACGTGGCGGTCTACCTGCGCGCGGACCTGATCCGGATGGGGGCACGGGTGGTGATGACCCGGACGGGCAACCATGGCCTGGGGCCGTGCGTCGACACGCGAGCCCGGATACTCGACCGGGCGCACGCCAACGTGTCCATCGACATCCACGCCGACTACGGGCCGAGCTCCGGCCGCGGCTTCACGGTCCTCGAGCCGGTGGCCGACGGGCCGAACAACAAGGTGATCGGGTCGTCGATGCGGTTCGGCCGCGACGTCCACGCCATGATGCTCCGCGACACGGCGATACGGGTCAGCGACTACTACGGCCGCAACGGCTACATCAGCCGGAACGACCTGGCCGGCCTGAACCTCACCACCATGCCCAAGGTCCTGCTCGAGTGCGGCAACATGCACAACGCCGCCGAAGCCGCGCTCCTGGTCAGGCCCGGCGTCCAGCGGACCATCGCGGCGGCGCTCGCCGCGGCGATCACCCGGTTCCTGGCCGGGCGCTGAATCGGGCCGGTCCCGCTACCGCGAACGGCGGCGGAGCTTGACTCGGTAGGAGTAGGGCCCGGGGTCGACTTAGGCCGCACCTTTGTGAGGAAATGGCCGTACAAATCTCCCCGAGGAGGACCCGCCATGACGTCGGTGGCCGAGACGCTGGCCGAGTGGGCCGCCGGGCTCGACCCGGACCCGGGCGACCTGGAGCTGGCGCACCGGTCGCTGCTGGACACGGTGGCGGTCGCCCTGGCCGCCCGCGACCACCGGGTCACCCGGCTGGCGGCGGCGCTGCCGGACGGGGCGCGCTGGGCCGTGGCCGGGCACGTGCTCGACTTCGATGACCTGCACATGCCGTCCACCACGCACGTCAGTGTGGTCTGCGTGCCGACCGCGCTCGCCACGGACGGCGGGGCGCGGGCCTACCTGGCCGCGGCCGGGGTGATGGCCCGGCTGGGCACGGCGCTGGGCTGGCGGCACTACTCGGCCGGGTGGCACGCCACCTGCACGGCCGGGGCGCCGGCCGCGGCCGCCGGGGCCGCCGTGGCGCTGGGCCTGCCCGCCGAGCGGATCGCGGCGGCCATGGCGCTGGCCGTGCCCGCCGCGGGCGGGGTGCAGCGCGCGTTCGGCACCGACGCCAAGTCTTTGCAGGTCGGCTTCGCGGTCGAGGCGGGGATCCGGGCGGCCCGGCTCGCGGCCGCGGGCGCGCGGGCCGACCCGGCGGCGCTGGACGCGTGGCTGGGCCTGGTGGGCGGTGATCCGTCCGCGGTGGACCCGTCAGGGCCTTCGGTGCCGAACGGGCTGGCGATCAAGCTCTACCCGTGCTGCTACGCGCTGCAACGCCCTATCAATGTGCTAGCAGAGCTCAGCGCGCTGTCCGGGCTTTCCGCCGACCCGGCGGCGGTCCGCCGGATCGTGCTGCGTACCCCGGAGGCCACCGTGCTGCCGCTGATCCACCACCGGCCGGAGGACGGACTGCAGGGCAAGTTCAGCCTGGAGTACGCGGCGGCGGCCGCGCTGCTCGACACCTACGCCGGGTTCGGCAGCTTCACCGACGAGGCGGTCCGCCGGGACGAGGCCCGGCGGCTGACCAGCCTGGTGGAGACCAAGCTCGACCCGGGCGGCGACTGGCTGCTCGACGGCGAGCTCGAGGCCGAGGTTCACCTGGACGACGGGACCGTGCTGCGGGCCCGGCAGCAGTTCCCGCCGGGTTCCCCGGCCCGGCCGCCGACGGCGGAGCAGCTGGCGGCCAAGCTGGCCGACTGCGTGCGCGGCCTGGCCCTGTCGACCCGGGATGGCGACCCGGGCACATGGACCTGGGACAACGCGGCGACGACGCTGAGGCGGCAGCTGCCATGATCGATGAGCTCACCGAGGACGAGCGGGCCATGGTGGAGCTCGTCAGGGACTTCGTCAACCGCGAGGTCAGGCCGACGGCTCGCGAGCTCGAGCACGCCAACACCTACCCGGACAAGCTCATCGAGCAAATGAAGCAACTCGGCATCTACGGCCTGGCCATTCCCGAGCCGTGGGGAGACGCCCAGGTCAGCACGCCCTGCTACGCGCGGATCACCGAGGAGCTGGCCCGCGGCTGGATGAGCCTGGCCGGGGCGATGGGCGGGCACACGGTGGTGGCCAAGCTGCTGCTGGCGTTCGGCACGCCGGAGCAGAAGGACGCCTACCTGCCGCGGATGGCCACCGGCGAGCTGCGCGCCACGATGGCGCTGACCGAACCGGGCGGCGGGTCGGACCTGCAGGCGATGCGGACGGTCGCCCGCCGGGACGGGGACAGCTACGTGGTCAACGGGTCGAAGATGTGGATCACCAACGCGCGCCGGTCCGGGCTGGCCGCGCTGCTGTGCAAGACCGATCCGGCGGCCCGGCCCGCGCACGCCGGCATCAGCATCATCCTGGCCGAACCAGGCCCCGGCTTCACCGTCTCCCGCGACCTGCCCAAGCTGGGCTACAAGGGCGTGGAGAGCTGTGAGCTCGCCTTCGAGGATTATCGGGTCCCGGCGAGCGCGCTGCTGGGCGGGCGCGAGGGCGAGGGGTTCGGGCAGATGATGCGCGGCCTGGAGATCGGCCGGATCCAGGTCGCCTCCCGCGCGCTCGGCGTGGGCCAGGCCGCGCTGGACGACTCGCTGCGGTACGCGCAGCAGCGGGAGGCGTTCGGCGTGCCGATCTGGAAGCACCAGTCGATCGGCAACTACCTGGCGGACATGGTGACCAAGCTGACCGCGGCCCGCCAGCTCGTCATGTACGCGGCGCGGTGCTACGACTCCGGGCGGCGCGCGGACATGGAGGTCGGGATGGCCAAGCTGTTCGCCTCGGAGACCGCGATGGAGATCGCGCTGAACGCGGTCCGCATCCACGGCGGCTACGGGTACTCCACCGAGTTCGACGTGGAGCGCTACTTCCGCGACGCGCCGCTGATGATCGTGGGCGAGGGCACCAACGAGATCCAGCGCAACGTGATCGCCAGACAGCTCGTCCAGCGCAACCCGTTCGGCTCATGAACGTCCTGGAGGGGATCACGGTCGTCGCCCTGGAGCAGGCGGTGGCCGCCCCGTTCGCCACCCGCCAGCTCGCCGACCTGGGCGCGCGGGTGATCAAGATCGAGCGGCCCGGGGCCGGGGACTTCGCCCGCGGCTACGACCGGACCGTGCTCGGCCAGGCCAGCTACTTCGTCTGGCTGAACCGGGGCAAGGAGTCGGTGGAGCTGGACGTCAAGAGCCCTGGCGGGCAGGAGGTCATGGCCGCGCTGCTGGCCCGGGCGGACGTGTTCGTGCAGAACCTCGCGCCGGGCGCGGCCGAACGGCTCGGTCTCGGCGCGGACGGCCTGCTGGCCCGGCATCCGCGGCTGATCTGCTGCTCGGTGTCCGGCTACGGCCCCGACGGCCCCTACGCCGGCAAGAAGGCCTACGACCTGCTGGTGCAGTGCGAGGCCGGGCTGCTCTCGGTCACCGGCACCCCGGAGGCGCCGTGCAAGGCCGGGATCTCGGTGGCCGACATCGCGGCCGGCATGTACGCCTACAGCGGGGTGCTGACCGCGCTGTACGAGCGGGAGCGCACCGGCCGCGGCTCCAGCTTCACGGTGTCCCTGCTGGACGCGCTGGGCGAGTGGATGAGCCAGCCGTACCTCTACACCGTGTACGGCGGGGCGGAGGCGCGGCGCACCGGCGCGCGGCACGCCTCGATATCCCCGTACGGGCCGTATCGGGCTCGTGGCGGGGACGTGTTCATCGGGCTGCAGAACGAGCGGGAGTGGGCCGTGCTGTGCGAGAAGGTGCTGGGCCGGCCGGACCTGATCGCGGACGAGCGGTTCGCCACCAACCCGGACCGGGTCTCCCGTGACGACGAGCTGACCGCGATCATCGAGGCGGTGCTCGGCTCGATGACGCCGGACGAGGTGGTGGCGCGGCTGGACGCGGCCGGCATCGCCAGCGCCCGGCTGCGCACCCCGGCCGAGTTCGCCGCGCATCCGCAGCTGGAGGCGCGGGACCGGTGGCGCGAGGCGGACACCCCGGCCGGCCCGGTGCGGACGCTGCTCCCGCCGGTCATCGTGCCCGGCCGGGAGGCCGCCATGGGCGCCGTCCCGGCGCTGGGCGAGCACACCGAATCCGTCCTGGCGGAATTCCTACCTGGGAGAACATCATGACCACAGTTGAGCCCAGTACAAATCTGGCGCGGTACCAGCACGTGATCGACGGGCGCCGGGTGGAGGCGGCGTCCGGGCAGCGGTACGACTCGGTCGACCCGTACCTGGGCGCGCCGTGGGCCTCGGCGGCGGACGGCGACGCGGCCGACGTCGACCTGGCGGTCGCGGCCGCCCGGCGCGCGCTGAGCGGCCCGTGGGGCCAGCTCACCGGGTTCGGCCGGGCCGCGCTGATGCGCCGGCTCGGCGACCTGATCGCGCGGGACGCGGACCGGCTGGCCGAGATCGAGACCCGCGACACGGGCAAGCTGCTGCGCGAGATGCGCGGGCAGCTCGGCACGATCCCGCAGTGGTTCTACTACTTCTCCGGGCTGGCCGACAAGCTCGAGGGCACCACGATCCCGGGCGACAAGCCGAACTTCCTCGTCTACACCCGGCGCGAGCCGGCCGGCGTGGTCGCGGCGATCGTGCCGTGGAACTCCCCGCTGCTGCTGCTGTGCTGGAAGCTGGCCCCGGCGCTGGCCGCGGGCTGCACGATGGTGGCCAAGCCTTCGGACTACTCCCCCGCCTCGGCGGTCGAACTGGCCGCGCTGATGGACGAGGCCGGGTTCCCGCCGGGCGTGTTCAACGTGGTGACCGGGTTCGGCCCGGCGGTGGGCAAGGCGCTGGCCGCCCACCCCGACATCGACAAGATCGCGTTCACCGGGTCGACCGCGGTCGGCGCGCAGGTGGCGGCGGCGGCCGCGGCCAACATCACCGGGGTGCTGCTGGAGCTGGGCGGCAAGTCCGCGCACGTGGTCTTCGACGACGCCGACCTGGACGCGGCCTGCAACGGCGTGCTGGCCGGGGTGTTCGCCGCCACCGGGCAGACCTGCATGGCCGGGTCGCGGCTGCTGGTGGCGCGGGGCGTGCACGACGCGCTGGTCGAGCGGATCGCGGACCGGGCCTCCTCGATCCGGCTCGGCGACCCGAAGGCGGCCGAGACCGAGATGGGCCCGGTGGCCACCGAGCCGCAGTACCGCAAGGTGCTGTCGTTCCTGGAGGGCGCGACCAGCGAGGGGGCCACGGTGG
>Ga0318496_10000817_pt1 | contig 11628 bp, 9 predicted proteins | sample GRESIP109b1f22_FD_203296 | JGI IMG/M metagenome (GOLD analysis project Ga0318496, IMG submission 203296) | Tropical soil microbial communities from Luquillo Experimental Forest, Puerto Rico - GRE.SIPMG.109b1f22 | ecosystem: Environmental > Terrestrial > Soil > Tropical forest > Bulk soil... | reverse complement strand
GGCAAGGATGAGCTTCCCGCTTCCCGGATCCGTGAGCTCGGTGGCATCGTCCGCCGGGCCGCCGACCACGTCTCCACCATCCTGGGCGGCCGCAGCTACGCCGATCTGGGGCTGGCCGCCTACTGAGCGCAGGGTCACCAGCTGGTCGGCAGCGGCATGCCCTCGCTGTAGCCGGCCGCGCTCTGGATCCCGACCGCCGCCCGCTCGTGCAGTTCGCCGAGGGTGCTCGCGCCAGCATAGGTGCAGGCGCTGCGCAACCCGGCGGTGATCTGGTCGATCAGGTCCTCCACCCCGGGCCGCACCGGATCCAGATACATCCGCGCGGTGGAGATGCCCTCTTCGAACAGCTCCTTGCGGGCGCGCTCGAACGGCGAGTCGGCCACCGACCGCAGCCGCACCGCCCGGGCCGAGGCCATCCCGAAACTCTCCTTGTACAGCCGGCCGTCGGCGTCGCGGAACGTGTCACCGGGCGACTCGTAGGTGCCCGCGAACCAGGACCCGATCATGACGTTGGCGGCCCCGGCGGCCAGCGCCAGCGCGACGTCCCGGGGGTGCCGGACGCCGCCATCCGCCCAGACATGCGCGCCCAGCCGGCCTGCCTCGGCCGCGCACTCCAGCACCGCGCTGAACTGCGGCCGGCCGACACCGGTCATCATCCGGGTGGTGCACATCGCGCCCGGGCCAACCCCCACCTTGACGATGTCGGCACCGGCCGCCACCAGATCACGGACACCCTCCGCGGTGACCACGTTGCCCGCGGCCACCGGCACCGGCGGCCCCGTTTCACGGACCGCGCGCAGCGCACTGATCATCTTGTCCTGATGGCCGTGCGCGGTGTCCACCACCAGCAGGTCGATCCCGGCCGCGATCAGCTGCTTGGCCTTCAGTGCGACATCCCCGTTGATGCCGACCGCGGCGCCGACCCGCAGCCGCCCGGCCTGGTCGGTCGCTGGCTGGTAGAGCGTCGCCCGCAGGGCTCCGGTCCGGGTCAGGATGCCGACCAGCGCACCCGCCGCGTCCACCACCGGGGCCAGCCGGTGCCGCCCGTCCTGCAGCAAGCCAAACGCCTGCCGGGGGTCGGTCCCGGCCACCAGGGTGAGCAGATCGGTGGACATCACCTGGCGCAGCTGGGTGAAGCGGTCCACCCCCTGGCAGTCCGCCTCGGTCACCACCCCGACCGGCCGGCCATGCTCGACCACCACCACCGCCCCGTGCGCCCGCTTGGGCAGCAGGCTAAGTGCCTGCCCGGTGGTGTCGCCCGGGCCGAGCGTGATCGGGGTGTCGTGCACCAGGTCCCGGTCCTTCACCCAGCCGACCACCTCGGCCACCACGTCGATCGGGATGTCCTGGGGCAGCACCGCCATCCCGCCCCGGCGGGCGACGGTCTCGGCCATCCGGCGGCCGGATACGGCTGTCATGTTGGCCACCACGACCGGGATGGTGGCCCCGCTGCCGTCGCTGGTGTGCAGGTCAACATCGAGCCGGGAGCCCACCGCCGACCGGCATGGGACAAGAAAGACGTCGCTGTAGGTCAGGTCGTGCGGCACGGCCTGACTGGAAATGAACCGCACCTGTCCGATTGTGCCGCACCGGCGGCCCCTATCCTGCTGTCGGTGACACCTGGCAGCCCCGATCCGGGCAGGACGCTGCGCCTGCGCGGCCGGGAATGGCCGCCCGGCTCGTTCGGCATCATGGCGGTGATCAACCGGACGCCGGACTCGTTCTTCGACCACGGCTCGGCGTACGGGTTCGGGGCCGCGATGGCGGCCGCGGACCAGGCGGTCGCCGATGGCGCCAGCGTCCTGGACATCGGCGGGGTGAAGGCGGGCCCGGGCGCGGATGTGACCACGGCCGAGGAGATCCGGCGGGTGGCCGGGCTGGTGGCTGCCATCCGGGCACAGCACCCATCGGTGGTGATCAGCGTGGACACCTGGCGGGCGGGAGTGGGCGAGGCGGTCGCCCGGGCCGGGGCGGACCTGCTCAACGATGCCTGGGGCGGCGCCGACCCGGACCTGGCCCGGGTGGCGGCGGCCCACGGCCTCGGGCTGGTCTGCTCGCACGCGGGCGGGCTGACACCGCGGACCAGGCCGCACCGGCCCGCGTACACCGACGTGGTCGCAGAGGTGCGTGGCTACGTCACGGCAGCGGCGGAGCGGGCGGTCGCGGCGGGTGTGCGCTCAGATGGGATCGTGATCGACCCTGCTCATGATTTCGGCAAGAACACCTGGCATTCGCTGGAGCTGACCCGGCACACCGCGGACCTGGTGGCCACCGGCTGGCCGGTGCTGGTGGCCCTCTCGAACAAGGACTTCATCGGGGAGAGCCTTGGCCTGCCAGTGGCCGAGCGGGCGGAGGGGACCATCGCCGCGCTGGCGGTCTGCGCCTGGGAGGGCGCCCGGCTGTTCCGGGTGCACGACGTGCCCGCGGCCCGGGACGCCCTGGCCACGGTTGCGGTGCTGCGGGATGAGCTGGCCGGCGGGAGACCGTCGGGCCGGGTCAGGGGGAGCTGAAAGCGGCGAACATGATGGCGGTGATCCGGTCCACCATCTCGTCCCTGGGCAGCCGCACTTCGACGCTGAGCAGGTAATTGACCCGCTCCAGCATCATCAGGCAGGCCACTGCGGTCAGTTCCGCGCGCCCGGCCGGCGCGGCCGCCCAGCCGCCATCGGGATCCCCGTCCACCGGTGCTGCGGTCATGCCCTGGGTCATGGCCTCAGCCAGCCGGAACAGCAGCTGCAGGCCGTCTCCCCAGACCTCCTCGCTGACGAGGTCGGCCTGGCTCAGGATGCGGATGACAGCGGCGTGTGCGCTGTAGGTCTGGCAGAACCGGTCCACCCACTCCCGCAGCTCCGCCCGGCCAGTGTCGTCGCGGGCAACCACCGGGAAGGCGTCTGTGAGCACGCCCATGTCGTGCAGCGCGTCCCGCAGCAGCGCCTTGAACAGGTCATCCTTGTTCGCGAAGTACAGGTAGAAGGTGCCGTGCGAGGTCTGCGCACGGCGCACCACGTCGTCCACCCGGACCGCCTGGTAGCCGCGCTCGTCGAACTCGGCCAGGCCCGCCTCGAGCAGCCTGCGCACCGTCTGGCGGCCCTGTGCGCGCAGCTCCCGGTCCTGGGCCGGCCGGCCGCCGCCCAGCGATGGCCGCCTGGTCCTGGCTCCATCGGCACGGGCCCGGGCGGCCGGTGACGGCTGCGTCAAGGCGGCCTGGTCGTCCGCCTCCCCGGCTGCTGCGCCGGGGTGTGCTTCCCGACTCATGCTCGGAGACTAGCCCGCCCGGGCCAGGCCCGCCCGCTTTATCGCCGCCGGGCGTGTACACCCCCGCAGCAGTTGCCCGGACCGCAGCAGAGCCGGCCCTTCATCGGCGACCGCGTCCCGGTTAGGGTTAACCGCGATGAGTTGTCTCCCGCGGCGCAGTGCGCCGCGCCCGGCCGCCGTCAGGCTCCGCGCGTGGCGTGGCACCGCGGCCTCTGGGGCTTTGACAGCAATGCTCGCGGGCGTTCCGCTGGCTGGCCAGCTGTTCCCGGCCAGCCCGGCCGTGACCCAGCAGGCGGAGCGGGGCCCGTCCCCGGCCGCCGGCACCCGTGGCCCGGCCACCACCCGTGCCCCGGCCAGCACCCGCGGCCCAGCCAGCACCGGCTTCACCGGGATCGTCCTGCCCGACGTGGCGGTGATCGAGCCGCGGGGGATCAGTAACGCGAAGCTGGCCGCGCTGGCCCGGCTGCCCGGGGTCCGGGAGGTGCTGGCCATGGACGGCGCCGCCATCGCCTTCCGCGGCCACCGGGTCAACGTGCTCGGCGTGGATGTCCAGCAGTTCCGCTCCTGGACGCCGCTGGCCACCGCTTCCGACCAGCGGCTGTGGGCGGGACTGGCGGCGGGCGGCTTCGTCGCTTCCCCGGCTGCCCAGGAGCTGCTGGGGCTGCGGGCCGGGACCAGGTACCGGCTGCCGGGCGCCGCCCAGGTCACCCTCACCTACCGCGGCCGGGCCAGCTTCGGGGTCGCCGGGGCTGAGCTGGTGGTGAGCAACGCGGTGACCGCCCAGCTCGGGCTCAACCGCCGGGTGGTTGCGTTGCTCAGCGCCCCGGGGGTGGCCCTGACCGGGCTGGCCAGCGGGGTCCGCACGGTGCTGCGGGGCCGGGGCAGGCTGATCAGCCTGCGGGCACCGCAGCTTCCCGTGGACAGCGCCCCCGCCGGGCGGCCAGCCACGTACCTGCAGCTGTTCCGGGCGTCGGCGGCACGGTACTGCCCCGGCCTATCGTGGACGGTGCTGGCCGCGATCGGCCAGATCGAGAGTGCCGACGGCACCAACAACGGCCCGTCCCGGGCGGGCGCGCTCGGCCCGATGCAGTTCCTGCCCTCGACCTGGCAGTCCTGGGGGATCACCGCGTTCGGCGAGACCGGCCCCCCCAACGTGATGGATCCCTACGACGCGGTCCCATCGGCGGCGCGGTACCTGTGCGCGGCCGGGGCGGGCACGCCCGCGGGCCTGGCGCAGGCGATCTTCGCCTACAACCACGCGGCCTGGTACGTGTCCGAAGTGCTGGCGCTCGCCCGCGAGTACGCACAGCAGTACGGCTGACCCGCCAGGCGGGCTGGTTGGATGGAGCCATGGCGGGCTACGACGCGTTCGTGCTGGTGTCCTTCGGCGGGCCGGAGGGGCCAGCGGACGTCATGCCGTTCCTGGAGAACGTCACCCGTGGCCGCGGCGTCCCGCGCGAGCGGCTGGCCGAGGTGGCGCACCACTACGACCGGTTCCGCGGGGTCAGCCCGCTGAACCAGCAGTGCCGCGATCTGCTGGCGGCGATCGGGAAGGACTTCGCCGCCAATGGCCTGAGTCTGCCCGTGTACTGGGGCAACCGGAACTGGCATCCGTACCTGGCCGACACGGTGGCGGACATGGCCGCCGACGGCGTGCGGCACGCGCTGGCCCTGGTGACGTCCGGCTACGGATCGTACTCCAGCTGCCGCCAGTACCTCGACGACCTCGAGGCGGCCCGGGCCCAGGCCGGGCCGGGTGCGCCGCGGATCGACAAGATCCGCCACTTCTTCAACCACCCGGGCTTCATCGAGCCGTTCACCGAGGCCACCCTGGCGGCGCTTGGGGCGCTGCCGCCGGCCGCCCAGGCAGGCGCCCACCTGGTGTTCACGGCACACAGCCTGCCGGAGGTGATGGCCGCGGCGAGCGGCCCGGGCGGCGGCCTGTACCCGGCCCAGCTGACCGAGGCGGCCCGGCTGGTCGCAGCGGCGGTCGCCGGGGCGGGCGGCGGTGACCGGCCCTGGCGGCTGGTCTACCAGAGCAGGAGCGGACCACCGTCGGTGCCGTGGCTCGGCCCGGACGTCTGTGACCACCTCGCCGAGCTGGCCGGGGCCGGTGCGCCCGGCGCGGTCCTGGTGCCGGTCGGTTTCATCTCTGACCACCTGGAGGTCGTCTACGACCTCGACGTGGAGGCGGCCGCCGCCGCCGCCCGGCTGGGCCTGCCTCTGGCCCGGGCCGCGACCCCGGGCACGCACCCGCAGTTTGTGTCCATGATCACCGAGCTGGTCCGGGAGCGGACCGGGCCGCCGGTCACCGGTCAGGTGACCGCTGGAGATCCAGCTGCCGGGCAGGCACAGCAAGGTGACACCGGGCAGCCAGCGCCGCGCCGTGCACTAGGCGGCCTCGGGCCGGGCCCCGATGCCTGCCCGCGCGGCTGCTGCGTGCCTGCCCGCGCGGCCCGGCCGGAGCACGTGCATGACAGACCCTGACCCGGCGGCACTGCTGGCCCTGGCCAGTGCGGTGGCGGCGGAGGCGGGGGAGATGCTAGCCGCCCGCCGCCCGCCAGGCGCGGCTGGCCGCCCGCACGTGGCCAGCACCAAGTCCAGCCCGACCGACGTGGTCACCGAGATGGACCGGGCCGCCGAAGCCCTGATCACGAGCCGGCTGCGGGCGCAACGGCCGGGGGATGCGTTCCTCGGCGAGGAGGGCGGGGAATCCGGGCACGGCCGGGTCCGGTGGATCATCGACCCGCTCGACGGGACCGTCAACTACCTGTACGGGCTGGCGGACTGGGCGGTCAGCATCGCCGCCGAGGTCGCCGGGACGGTGGTGGCCGGCGTGGTGACGGTGCCAGCCAGGCAGGAGGTGTTCACGGCGGTCGCGGCGGGCGGCGCCCGGCTGCGGGCGGGCCGCGCGGCGCCGGTGGCGCTGCGCTGCAACACCGGGGTCGCCCTGGCACAGGCCCTGGTGGCGACCGGGTTCGGCTACGCGGCGGAACGGCGGGCGGTGCAGGGTGAGGTAGTGGGCGCGCTCCTGCCCCAGGTCCGCGACATCCGGCGGGGCGGCTCGTGCGCGGTGGATCTGTGCTCGGTCGCGGCCGGCCGGGTGGACGCCTACTACGAGCGAGGCGTGAACTACTGGGATTACGCCGCGGGCGGGCTGATCGCCCGGGAGGCGGGCGCGCTGCTGGCCGGGCTGGCCGGCCGCCCGGTCAGCCCGCGGATGGCCGTGGCTGCTGAGCCTGGCTTGTTCGGCCAGCTGCATGACGCGCTGCTGGCCCTGGACCCACAGCGGGATGGCCCAGCGCCCCGCCGGGCCCCGCCGCCGGTCAGCTAGCCCGCTTGCCAGGCCTGGTCAGGATGCCGCTGGTGCGGCCATCGCCAGTCCGCTGGAAGCTGAAAGTGGCCGTCCCGGCCGGGCCGGCGGCCAGGGTGAAGTCCCCGTCCCGGCAGGTCTGCCGGCCAGCGCGGATCGCCTGGTGCAGGGTCAGCTGGCCGGGCGCAGCCGCGATGATGGCCAGGCTGCCCGAGCAGTGCAGCGCTGGGTAGGCGATGGTGCCGGACGCCAGCCCGGGCGGCACGGATATCAGCACGGTCACCGACAGCGCCGGGCTGGTCTGGTGCACCGGCCCCGACCAGCTTCCAGCCAGGGTGGCCGGCGGCACGCGCGGCGTCCCAGCCGGCGACGCCGTCTGCTGCCGGACGATTGCGGCCACCCCGGCCACCAGGGCGAGCAGGCAGCCGGCCGCGGCCATACCCCACAGCAGCCGCCGGGTGCGGCCAGCGCCGCCCTGCTGGAGCCCGGGGCGACTGTGCTGCTCACCGGACGTTCCCGCGCCGTCGGCCGCGCCGGGGATCGGCCCGTCGGCCAGGCCGGGGATCGGTCCGCTGGCCGGCCCGCGGGCGGCCGCCCGGGCCTGCTCCGCTCCGCGGGCAAGGAGCGCGGCCGAGTCGGGGAGCGGGGCAGGGGCAAGGCCTGACGCGGAGGCGAGCGGTGGAGTGGAGGCAAGGGGCGGGACGGGAGCGAGCGGCGGAGACACGGGCAGCAGCGGGCTGGAGGTATCCGGCGCTGCGGCGAGCGGCGGGGCGGGCAGGTCCTGGCTGCCGAGCAGTTGGGCCAGTACGGACTGGGCCGTCGGCCGCCCAGCCGGGTCCGGCGCCAGGCAGGCGGCCACGGCGGCACCCAGCTCGTCGTCCACTCCGGCCAGATCCTGCGGCCCTAAGGGTGGCCGTCCCAGCGCGCAGAACAGCACCGTCTCCGCCCAGGCCCGCATGTCCGCGGCCGGGGTGCCGCCGGTGAGACTCGCGAGCATGACCCGGGGCCCGTCCGGGCCGAGCAGGACCTGGCCCGGCCCGAAGTGGCCGTGCGCCAGCCCGGCCTGGTGGATCGCGGCCAGACCGGTGACGGTTCCGGCAGCCAGCGCCACCAGCACCGGCCCGCCCTGTGCCCCATCGGCCGCGACCACCCCGGCCAGCGTCGGCCCCGGCACGTACTCGGTCACCAGGTACCCGTCGCCGCCCTCGACGCCTGCGTCCAGGATCCGGGCGACGCAGAACGGGGCTATCTGCAGGGCGGCATCCGTCGCGGCGGCGAACCGGTCCTGGGCCGCCGGATCTGACGGCGCGGCCGGGTCGCCGGGCGGCCACGGAGACAGAAAGGTGACCAGGACCGCCGTCCCGTCCGGTGCCTGGCCCAGGTACCGGCCTGCCGGGCCGCTGCTGGGCCCGGGCTGTTCAGTGACCGGGCCGGTCAGCCGGTAGGGCCCGGCCCACCGGAAGTCACCGGTCGGCAGCCAGCTGATCGGAGGCATGCATGAACCCCGGTTCTTCCGGATGGCTGGACGGTCAGCGGGGTATGTGGTTCGTACGATACGCACCTTTCGCGGCTATCCGCGGCGATCATGGGAACTTGCTGTATGGGCTGGTCATCGGCGACACTACGGGCTCGTGCCCACGGGGGATGGCCCGGGCGCGACACGGCGGCGTCACCCTTACGTGTGCCCGGCGGCTGGACGTGGCAGAATTCCCCGCCGGATCCGGGCACAACTGCGGGGCTCCGAGCGTTACAGGGAGGCGCATGTAGATGGAGGGGGTGCAGGAGCGAGATGGCCACTGACTACGACAGCCCACGTAAGACAGACGAGGAATTGACCGAAGACAGCCTGCAGGAGCTGCAGGCCCGCCGGATGGACAAGTCCTCAAGCACCATTGATATCGACCCCGACGATGTGGCGGAGTCGCTGGAACTGCCCGGCGCCGATCTGTCCAGTGAGGAACTTTCCGTCCGGGTGATCCCCCGGCAGGCGGACGAATTCACCTGCTCACGCTGCTTCCTGGTGCATCACCGCAGCCAGCTCGCCGAGGACCGGAACGGCCAGCCGATATGCCGCGAGTGCGCGGCCTGACCGGTTCCTCCGCGCTGACGCACCCCAGCCAGCGGAGCAGCCGGTCGCACGCACGCGATCACGGGGATGAGCAACTGACCGGCCCGCGCGCCAGCTGCGGCGGGATGGGAACAGCCAAACTGGCTGACCGGCCGGTCTGAGCGGCTATCAGCCGCCGCGGTAGGCGGCGGCCAGCCCGGCCAGGCGGCCGTGTGCGCCGCCCATCGCGTCGCCCATGGGCAGGTACTGCTTGGCCACCTTCGCCACGCTGGTGTAGTTCGGGTCGCACACGTTAGCCAGCGGCGACTCGACCAGCTGGGTGATGAGCTGGTAGGCGTCAAGCTGGTCGAGCCCGTAATCGGCGGCCAGCCACTGGACCAGGTCGAGCTGGGCGATCCGGAACGCGTCCTCCAGCGGCCGGGCCGACCCGGCCGCCATGATGTGGGTATCGGACTCCAGCCGCGGCCACGGGCAGGGCGTGCCCTTGATCAGGTCCACTGCGAGCACGGTGTTCATCGCGCATTCGACCGCCACCCCGCAGGTTTCACCCTCGCCCTGGCGGGCGTGCCCGTCGCCGAGCGAGAACAGCGCGCCCTCGACGTTGACCCCCAGGTAGCAGGTCACGCCGGCCCGCATCTCCGGGGTGTCCATGTTCCCGCCGAAGGCGTCGGGCACCAGCGCGCTGCGCACTTCCAGGTTGGCCGGGGCGACACCGACCGTGCCGTGCATCGGATTCATCGGCAGGTCCACACTGAACTCCCCGCGCCGCGCGGTGAACCGGCAGGTGCCCTTGTCCCGGTCGAACTGGTACATCCAGACGACCTCGGGCAGCGGGTCGTGCAGCAGTGCGGTGGCGTGGGTCGCCGTCAGCGCGCCGAACAGCGGCACGATGGTGGACGCGCCCCAGTCCCGGGCCGGCTCGATAGATATGAAATGGACAGCCACCGTGTCGCCCGGCTCGGCGCCCTCGATCCAGAACGGGCCGGTCTGCGGGTTCAGGTAGGGGAACTCGCAGACCTGTGACACCAGATCCTGCTCGCTGCGCACCCGGCCGGCGAAGCAGTCCTCGGTGAACAGTTCCAGCACCGCTGGCGGGGCGATCCTGGCCACCGGCGCCGCCCCGCCGAAGGTCCACGCGTACTGCTCCGGCTCGGGCCGGAACTCCAGCACCCGCGGGTCACTCACCGGGGTATTCCTCCTGCGGGTCGGTATGCACCAGGCCGACCTCGACCACCCGCTGCGGGTCCCGCCGGTAGAGGTAGATCAGATAGATGACCCCCACCACCATCCAGCCGGCCACGCCCGGTCCCATGTAGGAGATCGGGGGTGGCAGGGCCGTGATGAAGCTGAACACCGGCAGGCCGGCGGCACTCAGCCAGGCGGGCACGAAGGCGGCGATCCCCAGCACCGGGATGATCAGATGGGACAGCACGTTGAAGCCGGTGCGTTTGCGGGCGAAGTAGCCGATGCAGGCGGCGTTCATGAGAATGTAGATCGCCACGAGCGGGATCACGATCCCGGTGCCCACCATCGAGAACGCCGTCGATGGCGTGTACGGCAGGCCAAGGCCGAGCGTGATCGCGACCGTGAGCACGAACGCGGCCAGGATGCTGTTGACCGGTGAGCGGTGCCTGGCGTTGACGTGGGCCAGGAACCCCGGGAAGGCCCTGATCCGTCCCATCGCATAGGCGGTCCGGCTGGACACGTTCACGCCCGCGTTCGCGTTGGCGATGGTCGAATTGACGATGGCCAGGAAGACGAAGAACCAGAAGATGCCGTAAAGAGACCGGGCTATGCCCACCCATGAGGCGCTGGTGGTACCGACGGTGAACGTGTGGAACGCCGCGGGCCCGAAGGCAACATCGACGGCGTAGGTGGTGAAGACGTAGAGGGCGCCGATCAGCAGCGTGGAAAGGAGCACCGCCTGCGGGATCGTGCGCCGAGGGTTTCTGGTTTCCTCGGCCAGCGGAGCGGCTCCCTCGAAGCCGCCAAAGGCGAGGATGGTAAAGACCGACCCGGCGATCACCCCGCTGATGCCGTGAAACCCCGGCGTGGTGTATTTGGTGGTGAACACCGACGCAGTGTTGTGGCTGCCCGCGTGCACGACCAGGAAGATGCCGAGCACGAGGAAAACAGCGATCTCGAACACGCCGAGGATGGTTCCCAGCCGGGTGGAGGTCCTGATGCCGTAGTAGCCGGCCGCCAGGATGATGAGGGCACCGAGGATCGACCACACCCACCACAGGTTGGCCGTGTAACCGTGGAACTCTGTGTGCAGCGTGCCGTCGACGGTGAACCCGAGCTGAAGCAGGACCAGCGGTGGGATCAGCCAGCCGACCAGCACATACCCCCACGCCACCAGGAATCCCACGGCCGGGTGGAGACCGCGGGCCGCGTAGGTGGCCAGCGAGCCGGCGCTCGGCAACTCTCTGGCGAGCTGGCCGATCGACCAGGCGCAGAACAGGCATGCGATCAGGGCGAACACGACGGCCAGCGGCAGCGAGCCGCCGGCGAAGGCGACCCCAGCCGGGATCGAGGCCGCGATCGCGGCCCCCGGCGCCATGTCGGTGATGCTCTGGAACAGGGCCTCGCGCAGGCCGATCGCGTTCCGGCGCAAGCCAGTGGTCGAGGTTCCGGCAGCTGCTTCGGTCGTCATGGACGCCTCCCAGGCCGCAGTGGGCTGCTGCCCGGATGGTCTCATGGTCATTCTGGCCAGACCAGGCCCAAGCTGGAAGGAAATGCCCGCCCGCACCCGGGTCAGGCGGCAGAGTCGGCTCTGGCAGCCAGATCTGCCCGGGGCGCGGCCACAGCCGGGCCGGAGCGGGCCGGCCCGGACACCGGCCGGGGAGCGGCGACCCAGCGGCCGGGCCGGGCCGGGTGGGCTGGCGGCACCGCCGTTGGGTACCTGCCGGTGGCTGGCGGCGACGGGCCGTACCGGCCGTGGTTCACCGGTGAGCCGCCCGGCCGTGGTTCAGCGATGATCCCGCTGGCC